>RCUI01000154.1_pt1 | contig 25724 bp, 22 predicted proteins | sample 2166121 | NCBI WGS metagenome assembly RCUI01 (sample SAMN09932700, study PRJNA488358) | compost metagenome | feature: garden; material: soil; isolation source: compost soil in succinic acid-enriched culture | place: Germany: Experimental Botanical Garden Goettingen | collected 2016-01-27
AATATCCCTGCGCCGAGCACGTGATGTTGAAGGAATTGCCAGCAGGATTTCCTGCGCCCCGGTCACATCGATCATCTGCTGGATGTTCTCGGACTTGAACACCTGCAATCCGGAGATGACCCGATCGGCGATACTACTGTCATCGTCGATGAAGGCAACGGGTCGCATCATCCGCCCCATACGCAGGGCCGCAACCAATTGATTACCTGCAGTGCCCGCACCGTATACGGCGACCTTGGTCAAGCCATCATCACGGTTGGTGAACGGTATGTGCTGGGTGGCGGAAAACCAGTCGCCCATGAAGTACTGACGCATGGCCAACCGCAGTCCGCCAATAATCACCAAACTCAACCACCAATAGTTAAAGATAATCGAGCGTGGGACAACCGCCTGATGGTTGCTGTACCAAAACACCACGACGGCGAGAATTAGCGAAGACAGACTAACCGCTTTGATAATGGCAATGAGCGCGTCGTTACCAAAATAACGCATGACGGCACGATACATACCAAAGCGAATAAATAAAGGGATTGCGACAACAGGAGCGCTGAGAAACAGCCAAAAATGCTCTTTGATTGGATCGTAGATGTCCTCGATGCCTAAGCGCACGATGAACGCCAGCCACAACGCGACCCAGATCAGCACCACATCGGTTGCGACCTGGATCAGTCTTTTTTGCCGCCTGGGTCGCGCAACCAGAAATACTCGAATTTTATCCATGACGCTATCGCCCATCAGGCTTTCTCCCCCTCGCGTAACGGCGAAAAATCGATTTTACGTGCCACTGATTACTCATCATCGACTCATTGCGAAAAGCGCTTCGCGGGTTAGTTGACACGATCATGGAACTCTTGCTCTCCCGCTTGAAATCTAACAGCCAATATCAAAAGTGGCACATACGCAACGACCGTCCCGAGTGCGCCATCGAGACCAAAACAAGCCACAGCCACAGCGAACGGCAACAACCAACACAGGTTGATCATCGCTACCGCAAGGGTGACTGGAAGATGCCTGCCGTAATGCCTCGAAGCGAACTGATAAGCATGACTGCGATGAGCTTCATAGACCCTGTCACCACGCAGCAGGCGGCGACCTAGAGTCAATGTGGCATCAACAATAAACACGCCGAGCAGTATCAACCACGCCCAGAACAATTGGGGAGCCATCCAGGCCGCTTGAAGAGAAAAAACGCCAAGCATTATGCCAAGAAACCCACTGCCCGCGTCACCCATGAAAATTCGAGCCGGTGGGAAATTCCAGAACAGGAACCCCGCTACCGCTACCGCAAGCAAGAGCGGAGCCCAAACTGCCTGCAGGTATCCGGTCAACGTATAAAGCAGACAGACTCCTAGACATACACATATGGCCTCAACACTGGCAATGCCATCTATTCCGTCCATGAAGTTGTAAAGGTTGAGCATCCAGACCAAGTAAAGAAGTCCGAGCACTGCACCAGCCCAGCCAAGCTCAACAGGCATGCCAAATACGACGATTGTCGGCACCCCACCCAACCAGAATAGTGCCCATGCTGCAGCTAGGAAGTGCCCCAACAACCGCCAACGAGCGGCAAGGTGCCCGTGATCATCCATGAATCCGATGAGAGCAATCAGCCCCGCAGCTCCGAATGAGCCGACGAACATCGCCAGGGAAATCTCCCCCCACCAATACAAACAGATCAGTGCAGCGATAAAAGCCAGCACGATCGCCACTCCACCACCTCGAGGAGTAGGCAAGGAGTGAGAGCTTCGTGCGTTGGGGATGTCCAGTAGGCTCCGGGAAAGCGCATAGCGACGCAGTGCTGCCGTCAAAATGAAGGAAACAACGGCAACTGCCGGAACAAGCCACCAAAAACTCATGATTGGTGCGATTCCAGAAAATGTTGAGCTGTCAGTTTCAAGCCTTGCTCCAGACTGAGTGGTGGTGTCCACCCCAACAATTCGCGGTTTTTGCTGATATCTACTTGTAGTGAACCGAATAACCTGTCGAAAACCGATTGGCGGGATAGCAAAACGGCCGCACAGTACATTAGCTGAGAGGGCACCGGCAGCAACCTCGACGGCCTGCCCAAGCCATCGGAAAGCTTGCGTAGCAATTCGGTGGTAGACACATCCTCGCCATCACTAACGAGAAAAGTCTGATTCGCGGCTTGTGGATGGTTGATACAAGTAACAATAAAATCGATTAAGTTCTCCAATGCGACAAAGCTGCGCCGGTTATGAATCGCCCCCAAGGGTAATGGGATTCCCTTGGATAACCAATGCATCATGCTCAGAAAGTTCGCTTTCACGCCCGGCCCATAGATAAGAACAGGTCGAATAATGACCACCTCCAAGCCCGTCGATGCGGCCAATTCGAGTAAACCCAGCTCAGCCTCAAGCTTAGAGCGGCCATACGCATCCACCGGAGCGGGTTCATCATCCGCCCGATAGGGTCTACCAGCAGAAGTTCCCTCACCATTGACCTTGATTGAGCTGAGAAATACGAATCGCTTTGCTCCTGCAGAGACAGCCTGGCGAGCGAGATTGAGCGTGCCCTCGACATTTACCTTGCGAAACTCAGTCAGAGAGTCCCGGGAATCCTCCTTCATGATGTGTACTCGTGCTGCAGCGTGCACGACGACCTCAACCCCTGCCAACACCTTGGACCAACTCGTCGAAGCGTCCAGACTTCCGATAGGTACGACCTCTACACCAATAGGAAAGCTAACCGTCAAACTCCTGACAGGCGCGCGCACCGAAAAAATCTCGGATGATGCCAGGTACCTGACTAACGCGGAGCCCAAGAAGCCTGTAGCGCCTGTTACAAGTATTGACCTGCAAACCATTAAAGTATCTCTGTTGTATGCCCATGCAGACGAAAGCGCACGTTACTGCGAACACTGACGGTCGCTTACTGACGATGCCTGCCCCCGCCTAGCAGCATACCTATAGGGATTACACAAGAACATCCATTTAACGACATTCCATTCTTAAAAATTCTGTACGTAAAGTAAATTATCAAACAGGGGATAACACCAACAGGCGAGACTAACTCCACAAGCCTTTTGCAAACGTGACGCGTCACGCTGGGACGAGTGGAACGTCTCCACCCCGTAGCCGCCCCTCACCGGAGTGCACGGTATCAGTTTAACCGCCCCTACAACCAACCTCTGCTCACGCGTCTTCATGACCTTGTCCTGGATAGCGAACCATGGCACAGCTCCGCCGCCGCGGCCCAACTCGCTCCGCCAATTGGACGCGCCGCCGGGCCCGGTCGAATTCTCTCTCACCTGGCCCGGGCCCGCAGGGCAGGTGCCCGATGGTACTGAAATCTCAAGGTTCTTACGCACAAAACCTGAAAAATCGGGGCCCCGACAACTTCCCGGAGCCCGAGGGTTTGTGATAACTTCGCCCAAATCTGAAAGCTCGCCAACCTCATTGATAGCTTCAGTGATGTCGTCGAAGGTTATTTCCGAGCGTCACAGCGTTGATACAACTCTGGCGCATCATTCTTAGAAGGAAGAGTTCGTGTGAGTATCACCTTTCCTCCTGCTCTGCTTGTCGCGCTCAATGGAACACGGCAGCACTTTATCTTTTTTTTGGTAACCCCACCACCACTCACACAAACCTCCCCCTCCTATTATCTCTCACTTAATATATTCAAAGAGCGCCATTAAAATGGACTTTTTCCCCTGTTTTCTTTCCGTAGTATTTGTTGTTCGTAACCAATCAAAAAGTATTGAAGAAACGCTGACCGATGCCGCAGCAATCATATCTACGATCGTCAGCGACTACGAGTTGATCGTTGTAGACAATGCCTCCGATGACGAGAGCATCACTACATTGAAACACCTCACAGGGGAAAATGGGCTAGCCAACCTGCAAGTGTATGCGCTGACCAAGGAAGTGGATGCAGGCACAGCCTCATGGGTTGGACTGGAAAATGCACTCGGCGACTTCGTTGCTGTGATCGACCCATTGGTAGATGACATCAGTTTTGTGCCGCAGATGCTCGAAAAAGCAGTAACCGGTGCAGATGTAGTGTTTGCCCACAACGAACAAAAACCTGAACAAAGTCTTGCTTACCGCAGCGCAGATGCCGTATTTCACGGACTCTATAACAAACTCAATGGCGTCAATCTTGCCAAAGAGGCGCCGCAGTACCGTATTCTCAGCAAACGTGTCATCAATTTTATACTCCAGCATCCGCAGCCAGCCATGACTTACCGCCATCTCCCCGCCACGGGGGGATTTGCGCGCTCCTACCTCACATACAGCGCCACACCAAAGTCATCACCATCGAAGCGCTTGGGCGAGAGCATTGATCGGGGCATGCGATTGCTGGTATCCACCACACGCGCACCAATGCGCCTGGTAACTTACCTCTCCCTGTTCGGCGCAATCGCAAACGTGGTCTATTCAATCTATGTGCTTGCCGTAGGGGCCCTCAACCCGGATGTCGCCCCGGGCTGGATTAGCGTTTCGTTACAACAATCAGGTATGTTTTTCCTGATTTCGTTGGTGCTGCTAGTACTAGGGGAGTACATCCTGAACATGGCCAGCCTGTCGAACGAAGGGCCGCTTTATCATGTTGGGCAAGAATTCACTAGCGCACGTATGACACGCCTTGAAAAATTAAACATTGAAGAGATCAGCACCGAACAAAGCAAGATAAAGGGGCGTGCTTCCTGATGCCGATCTCCTGTCATGAGCACACAGCCGTTGTGATAGGCGGGGGGTTTTACGGCACCGCAATCGCAGTCTATCTTGCCAAACAACGCGGCCTGAAGCGCGTACTCTTGATTGAGCGCGAACCGGCACTGCTAATGCGCGCCTCGTACAACAACCAAGCTCGCGTTCATAACGGGTATCATTACCCCCGCAGTTTCACCACCGCCTATCGGAGCCGGGTAAACCTCCCAAAATTTATAAGAGACTGGCCTGACGCGGTCAAGCAGGACTTCACAAAGCTCTACGCTATCGCTCGGCGTAACTCGAAGGTTACTGCCAGGCAATTCGAGCGTTTTTGTCGCGATATAGGCTCAACAATCGAACCAGCTACCCCAGCGTTACGAGCACTGTTTGAGCCACGATTGATCGAGGATGTATTTCTCGTTGAGGAATATGCTTTTGACTCCACCACACTGGCTCGCTGGGCTGAGCGCGAACTGACAGAAAGCGGCGTCCAGATTCGTTACCAGACGCGGGCAGTTAAAATATCCAAAGGCACAAATTCACCATTGCAGGTAGTTATCGAGACAAATCAGGGACTATCAGAACTGATTACATGCCGCTATCTCTTCAACTGCACCTACAGCGGCCTTAACCATTTTAAGGGTGACTTCCCAGGCGTGCGCAGCGGCCTAAAACAAGAAATCACCGAAATGCCACTCATGCGTATGCCTCCCTCACTAGAAGGTCTTGGAATCACAGTGATGGACGGCCCGTTTTTCTCCATGATGCCTTTCCCCGCTCGCGGACTTCATACTCTGTCGCATGTTCGATACACACCTCACTTGCACTGGGATGACCAACAAGGGGTCAACCCCTATGAAAAGCTTGACGCCTACGACCAGGCTAGCCGTGTTGATCGCATGATCAGAGATGTCGGCAGGTATATACCGGCCGTACAAAATGCCAGATACCTAGACTCACTATTCGAAGTCAAAACAGTACTGACAAAGAGCGAAGGGGACGACGGACGGCCAATTCTGTTTGAAAAACACGCCACGCTGCCTGGCTGCTACTCTGTTTTGGGCGGAAAGATCGACAATATCTATGACATCCTAGAAAAACTAGACACTGAGATTTTCAGTGAACCCGAACTCACCCTCTGAGCACACAATGACCAAAACTATCGAAATTACTATCCCTATCCTGAACGAAGAAGCCACCCTCGCTCAACAGGTACGGATAGCTTATGCTTACATCCAGAAAAACCTTCAAGATATCGGCACGATCACCATTACCCTCGCGGACAATGGTTCCACTGACAGCACCCCCGATATTGGTAGAGCACTTTCGAATGAACTCCCGGGCATCAAATACCTGCGCCTAGAAAAACGCGGTGTTGGATTAGCCCTAAAATCGTCATGGGGTGAGTCAACAGCCGACATCATCGGTTATATGGACCTTGATCTTGCCACAGACCTCAGCCACCTCAGGCCCGCACTCAGCAGTTTGATATCAAAAAAAGCCGACATTGTCACGGGCTCTCGCTTAGCCAAGGGGGCAAAAGTCATTGGACGAACTCCTTTGCGAAACTTCACCAGTGCCTGCTTTAATCATATCGTGAAATTTATCTTCCGCACCTCCTTCAGCGACGGCATGTGTGGCTTTAAATTCCTCCAGCGAAATATACTGCCACCCTTGATGGCTCACGGCGCACAAAGTGACGGATGGTTCTTTGCGACCGAAATTCTGGTTACTGGCGAACACTTGAACTACACCGTACTGGATCTACCCGTCACATGGACAGATGACCCTAATTCAAAAGTCAAAATCATTAAGCTTTCTCTAGAATATCTCAAAGCCATGTTCGCACTTCGTGATCGACTATACAACTCCAAGAGAGAGCATTCCAAATGATTAACCTTTCAAACGACAACAAGACACTCGTACTGGGCACCGCCTTATGGGGCTGGGGCATAGAACAAAGCGGCGCACACCAACTACTTGACACTTTTGTTAACAATGGGGGACGCTTAATCGACACTGCGTCCAATTACCCTATCAACAACCACAGAGAAGATTTCGGCCTTGCTATACGCTGGATTGAAAACTGGGTGAAATCAAACCCAAACTCCGAACTTTCTGTCATAGTCAAGATTGGAGCCATTGACAACACCGGCTCTCCTGACGCAAACCTTTCTTCAAACAACATCATTTCGACCGCCGGAGAGCTGAGCGATCGTCTTGGGCAAGCATTGTCCTGCATCTCAGTACATTGGGACAACCGCGGCACCGAAGAAAACGACCTAGATGCGATTGAAAACACCGTAGACGCCATGACAACCTTACACCGCTCTGGCCTCGAGGTTGGTTTGTCAGGCATTAAGTTCCCCAGCCTGTACCGCAAGGCAAAACCCGAAATGGCCGATAAATGGCTAATACAAGTCAAGGAAAACTTCATCACTCGCAAAGCTCGAGAAGGCTATTATCAGGATTTCCCTAACGCAAAGTACTTGGCATATGGCGTTAACCTTGGCGGAATCAAAGCGACCCCGACAGAGAAAAGCAGCTCCGCAGAACTAAGAAAAATTGTGCACTCCAAGACCCTCATCGAAAAGCTGACAAGCTTTTTGGATTCAAACCACAAAATCGTACCACGCCCCACCACTCTAAATGACCTAGCCCTAGCATTTACCTATGCCAATCCGGCGCTTTGCGGCCTCATTATTGGCCCACGAAACACTGAACAGCTCCTCAACACACTTGATTACTGGAATACCTTGAGCAACACTTTCGACTCTGTCAATCACACGTCACTCCTGACATCACTTGCAGAACAAGCTAATCACGAGTAACCAATGCAAATCATAAAATACGCCCTTACCGGCCTGATCAACACCGCCGTTGGCTATGGGGTCTTTTGGATTTTGTTTACCTATTTCAATTTCAGTGCCGAGCATGCGAATGCCATGGGGTACGGGATCGCTCTGACTCTTGCCTTTTTACTGAACAAATTATTCGTATTCAATAAATCCACTTTTCACCACGGCATGATCCCAAGGTTCGTCCTGGCATTTGCGCTTGCCTTCCTTCTTAATCAACTTGTTCTGATAATTCTTCACCGCACCCTAGGCATTCGAGCAGAAATCGCTCAACTCATGGCCATGGGAACCTACACAGTCATATTTTACGTGCTAAACAAGCGATTTGTTTTTAGCGAAAAAGCTACCCAAGAGAAGCAATGAGCGGGCAAGCCCACAATTCGACAGCGCCAATGCAAGCCGCTGAGCCCTGCACAACGTCGAGCGACTTGACTGGGCACCACTTCAACCACCCCGCCGCAACTACAGTAAGCCCAGCCAGAGCGACCCAAGCCAGCGCAAAGACAATCCCCTCTTCTATAGCAAGGTGGAGATATAATTCACTACTGGCACACCTCCACCTCACGCCCGCAACAAAGGCTGCGCGAAGGAGTAGTTAGCAAATTGAGGCAACCTCAACGCTGCCCTTCAGGCATCCAGCGGAACCTCTCAGGCAAACGGTTGCATAAACGGTAGGCAAATTTTGATAAAAATCAGCCAAATGGACTGATGTAGGGTGGACGAACGGCCGTTTAGACAGTAATTTTACCTTACAACACTCTAGCAAGCGCGCACCAGCAAATCGACCAGGCGCCAGATCGGGCGACCGAGCACAGAGGAGGCGCATGCCTGTGAGGAGAATAAAATCGACCTTCGGCCTGCGTCTCTCTCCTAAAATGGGTGTATTGTAGCCAACATCCTTGACCGCACGACGTGCAGCAGACCAATAGCTCGCCTTGATGATGAAGGCGCTCTTCGGTAGCGTGCTCTATAACGGATGCGAGAGGTGGGCGAAGGTGATTTTGCGAAGCTTTCTGAAAAATTAGGATGATAAAATGTCTGTTACAAACGTCAAGGCATCAGCACAGCGTTCAGCACCACGCTTCGCCGGAAAAAAGGTTTGGATTACAGGGCACAAGGGAATGCTCGGTTCTGCAGTAGTCCGAAACTTCAATGGGGAGGATGCCCAACTGCTGCTGACGTCCAGAGCCGACTTAGACCTTACCAATCAGGCAGCCGTATACGACTGGATGGAAGAGCACCGCCCAGACTATATCTTTCATGTCGGCGCCAAAGTTGGTGGCATTCATGCCAATGCGACACTGCCTGCGTCGTTCATTTATGACAACTTAATGATTCAAACAAACGTAATTTCTGGCGCGCATAAGTTCGGAACCACAAAATTACTTTTTGTTGCAACTAATTGCACCTACCCAAAAAACGCAGAACAACCTATTACCGAAGCGGCCCTGCTCACCGGCCCTCTGGAAGACAGTATTCGCGCCTATGCGGTCAGCAAGATTGCCGGAATTGAAATGTGCCGGGCATACCGCAAACAATACGGGTGCGACTTTGTCTCGATCATTCCTCCAAATCTGTATGGCCCCGGCGACAATTACCACTCTCAACACAGTCACGTCGTTGCGGGTATTATCCGCCGCACGCATGAGGCCAAGCTACTTGAGAAGGACGAATTCGTCGTGTGGGGTGACGGCACCCCACGTCGCGAGCTACTGCATGTCGACGACCTCGCCGATGCCATGAAGTGCGTGATGCTCGCCCCGACAATCGATGACCTCTACAACGTCGGCTGCAATCACGATCTTGCCATTGCAGATCTAGCGGCGATGATTGCAGAGGTTGTTGGTTATCAAGGAAAAATTGTCTACGACACGAACAAACCGAATGGCACTATGCGCAAATTGCTGGACAGTAGCAAAATTCGGGCACTTGGATGGGAGCCAAAAATTGATGAGCGCACGGGCCTTAAGAGCGCCTACGAGGACTTCTTGAATCTGCTTGAGTCACGGACACCAGGTGCACGCATCGATCTCTGATGCGTTGCATAGGCGAGTCGTCATCTTTTTTATTCTACCGTTCCGAACATTTGAGTGCTGTGTAATGAGTAATGACTTCCCTCTGCCCGAGGGCGTATTAGGTCGCTTCGGCGTTGTCAAACTTTGGCCAGGTATCAAAACCGCAGAAGATGAGTGCATCGCACGTCTGAAACTTGCTGCCAAGGCCATCGGAGTTGAGTGCGTTGAAATCCACGCCGATGGTGGCTTCGTCACTGCTCCTGACATTAAAGTGTCCAAGGCAAATGTTGATTTTGTGATCCATTTGCACTATGACACCCCCAAACGCTACGACGCATTTTCCTTTGTCGCACTATGGAATCCGCTGAAATTCTACCATGAGTGGGGATACCAACGCTGCTCGCGCAACCTGACAACACATGATGACTTCATCAGCTGCAGCTCCAGCGCAGCGGATGACCATGTAGCCCGGATGGTGCGTGGCGCCACGACGCATCTGCCTGCGCATTTCAAGCTGTACCACTCCACACCTAAAGTCGTTCACGAACCTTCCTTGGGTGATGGCAAACTGTTCTACGCCGGAATCAACTGGGAAGCTATCGTCAGCAGCCGCCAGTCACGCCAACAGGAAGTACTCAAACGTCTCGACCCTACCGGCCTATTGAAAATTTATGGTCCAACCATTTTCCAAGGCGTACGTGTCTGGGAAGGTTATAAGAGTTACGTCAGGGAGATTCCGTTCGATGGATTCTCCATGATCAACGAAATCGCCAAAGCGGGGGCGGCCCTCGTATTGTCTTCCCAAGCACACCGCGATTCAGAAATGATGTCCAACCGTCTATTTGAAACGATTGCGGCCGGCACACTGGTTATCTGCGACGAAAACCCATTCGCACGTAAATATTTCGGCGATTCGTTGCTCTATATCGATAGCCGCTCGCCGATGGAACAGATCTACAGCGATATCACTACCCATCTCGGCTGGATCAAGAACCACCCCGAAGAGGCCATGGCGAAGATCAAAAAAGCACAGGCCATCTTCAAGGAGCACTACACGCTCATTGGCAGCTTGAAGGACCTCTACAGTGGCCTGAATGCTCGCAAGCAGCAATTAATCGCACAACACCTGGGCGCCGAAGGTGAAAGCACCCATATTAGCCTTAATCTTTTAATGCTGGACTACTCGACTGCGGCATTGAAAGCACACGTCGAAAGTGTCCGACATCAAGATTATCGTAACTTCACCGCTACGCTGGTAATCGACAAAGTAGTCGCAGGCAACTTCAAACCGGAAATCTCTAGAATCATCAACGCTTCCCCTACCCCCATTCGTGTAAAGGAAGTGGAAGGTTATAAATACAGTATTCATCCTGAAATCAAGGCAAAACGCCGCCTGGGCGAAATCCTGCAGGAACTGGTATCCGATGCAGCGGACTCCGATGCAATAGTTTTTGTCGCCCCTAATGAAAAGCTGCTCTCCAACCATTTGACAGTCTTGGCCGGCGCACTGCAGAGCGACCCAGAAGTAAACTGTGCAGCAACTGCTGCAGTTATGGATGATGGTCACTCGCCGATACACACCGTTCATGAATTGATTGACTTCGGCCATGTAGATGCTGCCGGTCCACCCGGCTATGGCCGCTTCATTTTCCGAACAAGCTCACTGCCTGCCGACATGGGGATTGCGCTGCCCTACCTTGACGGCCGGCCATTGGCAGCAATGATCACCGGTAAAATCAAGCACCTTCTGCCTGCCACTGTCACGCTCAACCTTCGTCAGTCATTCCCCGAAAGAGCTTGGGATGAAGCGGCAGAAACCGAACTCATCAAAGACTTCAATCCGGCTGTACTCAAAGTGTCGGCAGGGTTCTACATTTCCGAAACGCCTGCGCCGATAATCATTGAGGCGCCAAAACCACAAATCCTGAAAATCGCCAAGATGTTTCTTAACAAAGCTTGGATCAAAGCGCAGATCCAGGCAATCAAGACCCACGGCTTCATTGCTCGCTTTGAAGTATTGAAGCGGAAGCTGAGCCTATGAACCCACACGCTCCCGCACCAGTTTCGCTTCTTTCACTGGTCAGAAGTGTTTGGTCGAACAGGCACCTAATTCAGCAAATGACCAAACGAGATGTCATCGGACGCTATAAAGGTTCAGTGATGGGTATTCTTTGGTCGTTTGCGAACCCAATAATTTTGCTGGTGATTTACACACTAGTTTTTTCAGTCGTGTTCAAGGCTCGCTGGGGAACCGGCGAGCCTGCCAGCAAAAGTGAATTTGCGATCCTGCTCTTTACCGGAATGATCGTTCACAGCCTGTTTTCCGAGACGCTAACACGGGCCCCGACACTGATCCTGAGTAACGTAAGCTATGTAAAGAAGGTGGTTTTTCCTTTGGAAATTCTCCCTCTTATCGCTATGGGCACCTCCTTCTTCCATGCACTGGTCAGCATTGGAGTATTGCTTCTCGCACAACTACTGGTAAACGGTACAATTCCCTGGACGGTATTTTTTTTGCCGCTGGTGATTACACCCTTGATCGTTCTGTCTTTAGGCCTGGCTTGGTTGCTTGCGTCACTTGGAGTGTATTTACGTGATGTCGCCCACCCCATAGGCCTGCTCATGACACTGCTGCTGTTCGCCTCTCCGGTGTTTTACCCTATTTCCGCCCTGCCCGCAGAGATTCAACCTTGGTTGATGCTCAACCCCCTGACCTTCATAATTGAACAAGCCCGAGCAGTATTGATCAGTGGATTAATGCCTGATTTCGCCGGCTTGGCCGTTTATGCCGCCGTGGCCCTTAGCTTTGCGTGGGCGGGGTATGGCTGGTTCCAGAAGACCAGAAAAGGATTTGCGAATGTTCTCTAATGAATTCGCAATTCGCGTGGAAGCAGTTTCCAAGCGATTCGAAATATTTGAACACCCACGCGACCAACTCAAGCAGTTCATTTACCCAAGACTGCGTCGCCTTTTTCGACGACCTAATCGAGCCTATTTCAAGGAATTCTGGGCCCTTCGCGAGATTTTTCTTGAGGTCCGCAAAGGCGAATCCTGTGCGATCGTAGGCCTTAACGGCAGCGGAAAAAGCACACTGTTGCAAATCATTACCGGCACCCTCACCCCTACTACAGGCAAAGTGAGTATCAACGGGCGGGTTGCCGCCCTGCTGGAGCTGGGATCAGGTTTCAATCCTGAATTCAGTGGTCGCGAGAATGTGTATATGAATGGCGCCTTGCTGGGTTTCAGCCGTCGCGAAATCGATGCAAAAATTCCAGACATTGAAGCGTTCGCGGATATCGGCGACCACTTCGATCAAGCGCTTTCGTCGTACTCGAGCGGCATGCAAATGCGAGTTGCCTTTGCAGTTTCGACTGCGTTCGAACCCGATATTCTAATTATCGATGAAGCGCTGGCAGTGGGCGATGCCTACTTCCAGCAAAAATGCTTCCAGCGCCTGGAAAGCTTCCGAGAACGCGGGGGCACTTTGTTGTTCGTCTCCCATGATGCCAACACGGTTAAACACATCTGCAACAAGGCTCTGCTCCTGAGCCATGGCAGAACGATCAGTTTTGGTGCACCTCGAGATGTCATCGATCTATATCAAGGATTGGTGGCAAAAAAAACTGACATGAGTAGCGGCGAGATTTCTGTCGACCAGAGCATCGCGCCAACCACTGAAAGCCTCGAGGCAATCGAGCATCCCAAGGCATGGACCAAGGCCACGACTATCACTACCAATGGTGATGCCGAACTTATCGACTTTACCCTGCTAAATGCTGAAAACCGCGCCGTTACTCACCTGGAAAGTGAAACGCAGCTAACCGTTCGGTACGTAGTAAAGTTAAATAAGAACTTTGAACGCCCGGCATATGGACTGATAGTTCGAGACCGCTTGGGGCGTTCTATTTTTGAAACCAGTACCTTTGCCTTGCAAATGCCCGAGGCGCCGTGCAGCCAAGGGGCTCAGGTAATGGTACGCTTCAACCTCAATCTGAATTTGAAGGCGGGTCAATATTCATTTTCCGTAGGCGTTGCCAATAAAGGTTTCTCCAGAAGCGAATTTGAAGAATACAGCTTGCTGATGCATGACGTAGAGCAGCTACAGGTGACTGAATCACCTCTGGCGGCGTTCTATGGTGGGATCTTCAACATGCACCCAGTTGTATCAGTAGATTTATTGGAAGAAAAACAAAATGCCTGATCTCGAGACGCTGTCCCAACAGTTAAACGAAGCCTTACAAGAACTCAAGGCTTTGACAGAGCGGCAACTTCACTTTGAAACGATATTATTGAACAAAGGCCTGTCGACGGCAGACGTTGCAAGGTTTAATCCGGTTTTGCACCGTAACTTTCTAGGTAATGCCGATGCCGCACAGCAAAAGCATCTGATGCTGGCCTGGAAGTATAATTCTCCACCCGTACTAGGGCCGTCGGACCTGGTGGAAAGTGGATTCCGTGCTTTTTCTCAAAATGATGAAGATGGAATCTTGCTTCGCCTGTTTACACATATCGGCTGTACCAACCGTTATGTCGTCGAAATAGGCAGCAACTGCAATGACTCTGATGTAGGCATTCCAGAAAACCTGTCGACCAACCTGCTTGTTAATCATGGCTGGCACGGCACAATTTTTGAGCTCGATCCCACCGAGTGCAGCCGGATGCTTTACTTCTTCGCCAGAACGGCTTCAACGCGCCACTACCATTGGACCCATGAGGGTTCAACCGAATACTACTCGCCAAAAATCGTTCAGCAAGCCGTTAGCCCGGAAAACATTAACGAGCTGCTAGTAGTGTCCGCTCCGGATCCGGAACCCGATCTATTTATCATTGACATTGATGGTGGCGACTTCGCAGTCATGGAGAGCCTCTCTGCAGTCAAGCCACGCGTAATTGTCGTAGAGTTCGAAAAGCGTTTCCGCGAACGGCATAACGTAGTCCAACGTGACAGAGATCAGTTCAGCCGCAGATGGCAACAATCGGGGGCTGCCAGCTTGACCGCCTGGACCAGTCTCCTGGAGCCAAGAGGCTACAGGCTTTGCGCGGTAGGAACTTGCTGTTTTAATGCTTTTTTCGTACGCGAAGACGTTGCCGAAGGTAAATTGTCTACACTGCATCCAAAAGACGCATTTGACTCACACCCAGTATTTTCAGCGATGGATGATGCTTTCTGGCTGGCTCCTGATGAAAGCTGGCAATCTCTTTGAATTTGCACTGGTGAAGCAACGGTTATCATTGACAACAAAGACAAAGATGCCGGCAAGCCCACCTACAAGTGAGACTGAGCATGGGTGCCAACGCAATGCCCCTGTGCATCAACAACCGTTACGCCAGATTCAGTGATCCGTACGACCTGCAAACGGCGAGCTGACAAGCACTACAAGCGGGTGCTCTACGGCAATAACAACACCCGCCTCGGCCAATGGAGATAGCCACTCATGAGTTTGAATGCATCTGAAGAATTCGCCAGTATTCATCCTCACACGAGCCTTGAGTGACTCTTCAGCAAAAACTATGAACAGCACATATTGAGTAAGGCGCAACTGGGCATGACGTTAGACAACCCCAATAAAACGGCAATTACGGCATTAATCCTGATCATCGTTCCCTTAGTAATTGCCTACTATGCAATGGGTCTTAACCATTCGGGAATCACCTCCCCCTTTGTCTATGACCACCTTGACGACATCTGGCAATTCAGCCTTACAAAAGTATTAAAAGAAACAGGCTGGATTCTCTCCAACCCCTATCTCGGCGCCCCTGAAGTTGCGAGTTGGCACTATCATTCTGCCGCACAAACCAGCGCTCTGCACTCTATAATCATGCTGGTAATAAGTCCGTTTTTCGATAGTGCCATAACCCTCCAACAAACTTACTATATTTTAAACTTCCCACTGATAGCTATAACCACCTACTGGGCATGTCGGTTGCTATCAATATCTCGCATTCCTGCATTGAGTGCGGCATTGCTTTTTGCCTTCTGCACCTATCGCTTCAATTTCGTTATCTATTCATTCCTGTCAAATTACTTCACCATCCCCTTGGTGATGGTTTCAATCATATGGGTAATTCAGGGGAAATTCGATCAAGCACTTACCTCGACCTCCTTTCTCACAGCCATAAAATCGCTATTCAAAAACAAATACTTCTTACTAGGCATTTTGTTTATCATCCTGGTTTCTTTGGCTGATGGCTATTATGCTTTTTTCTCTCTTCTGCTCTTTGGATGCGCCGGCGCAATTCGATTTGCCGTAGGCGGCTGGAAAAACCCGAGAATCCTTGCTCCAGCGAGCATCTATATTGCAACACTAACAGCCACCTCACTTCTCATCCAGCTACCACTGTATCAATACAAAAAATCACACCACGACGAGTTCTTCCAGAACAACGTTGCTGACCCCGCACTGATCAAACAACCCTTTGAAGCCGAAGTTTATAGTTCCAGCCTTAAGCTACTATTAACCCCTAGCCCACAACATCATATTCCGGCACTGGCTCATATCGGAAGCCGTATGGTGGAGACCACCAACGCTGCAAGACGCTTCGCTACGTACCCCACTGCGCCTCTTGGAATTGTCGGCTCAGTGCTGTTGTTCCTGAGTTTCGCACTTCTCATCATTCCGCAACTTCGTCGAACTTTGCTTCCCCAAAGCGACACAACCACTCAGCATGACAAAAACTTCATAGGTTTGGGTGACAGCCTGTTAGCTATTGTTCTATTTGTATTTTTAGCCAGTATTTCTGGCGGAATCGGTTCTTTGGTAGCGCTTGTCTTCCCAACCATTCGCGCCTACGATCGTTTCCCAATCTTCATGCTCTTCGCGCTTTTGCTGATCGGCGCTTTAATAGTAAGTCGAGCACTAAGCAGTCTGCGACATACCTCGCTCGTGATTGCAGCACTCGTGGTCGTCACCGCTGCGGGAATCTACGATCAGATCCCGACAAACGTGGCCTTCAGATCACCTGAAATCAAACCTCGCGTCGCAGTAGAGACCGCATTCGTCAGCGAACTCGAGTCAAAGCTACCGAAAGCCGCGATGGTCTATCAGTACCCTTACTCTCAGTACCTGACAGACAATAAATACTATGGCTGGGGATCATTTTCCCACATCCGCCTGTACCTCTTTTCGCATAACATACACTGGAGCAACGGCGGCTCCAAAAATAGTCCTGCCGATGACTGGAATCAACGCATCTCAAAACTCCCACTCCACGAGATGCTTAGCGAAATTCGAGCAGTCGGGTTTAAAGCATTTGTTGTAGATAGAACCGTCATCAAAGGCAATGAGTACGGCGAACTTAAGATCGCTCTACACCAACAACAAATTGACCTCATAGAGGAACCTTCTGGACAGCTTGCTTATGCTCTTTTGCCCCAGAACAATTTCACAGTTGCTTACTCAGAAAACTACAAAGCTATTGATAGCCTAATAATCAACTCCAAGCCTACTACCAATAACAACTCGTACCCTGAGTTGATAAATGCTGGGCAACTCGAAAAATTCCTTACGGAAAATAATGTAACCTATCCTCTACGCATCGACCGAGCACAACACCCGGAAATTTTCGATGATTTGAACGCAGTACGCAAAGGCAGCGGCGATTTCGCGATAGTGCCTCAAACAGACCTCAAGGCCACCCTGACGTGCTCTCTGCCCGATGAACAAAATAGCATCGCGCTGGATCTAACCAACGATGGCCCCTTCAGCCTGACCCTGGGTCAAGGCCCGTTTCCGATCAGCGTTGGAGTACACATCAAAAGCAAAGACGGCACAATGCTACTATGGGATTCAGGTTATCGTATCCCGACAAACTCGACCGTGAAGCCTGGCGAGAAAAAAAGGCTCGTTTTCGATCTAAAAAACTACTCCGCAGCTAGTCAATACCTAGGAGATCCTGCAAATTCATTGCAATTCGAGCTCGTACAGGATGGCAATGCCTGGTTCTCAAACGTCAGCTGTTCATCGTCCCACTGATGGGTAGTCGGAAGCGTTACAGAATACTGCTATACGTGCTTCCTAGATCAGAAGCTCGTCAGCACATATTGAGAATTCAGTTCCATTGAGGCAGTATAGAGAATTCTAGCTTTGGGTCTGATCCCGAGCAAACTGATCGTGCGGAGTTATCTAACCCGCTTACGTAGCAAAGAAGATTTTTTGAACAAATACGTTAAGAGAAGCATATGAAAAAAGTTGCGCTTATTACTGGAGTAACAGGTCAAGACGGATCCTACCTGGCCGAGTTGCTTCTCGAAAAAGGCTATGAAGTGCATGGGATCAAGCGCCGTGCGTCTTCGTTCAACACGGACCGTATCGACCACCTTTACCAAGACCCGCACGAATCGGACCGTCGTCTGGTTCTGCACTATGGTGACATGACCGATTCGACCGGCCTGATCCGCGTCATCCAGCAAGTACAGCCCGACGAAATCTATAACCTGGCTGCGCAGTCCCATGTCGCGGTCTCGTTTGAAGAGCCTGAGTACACCGCCAACTCCGACGCACTGGGCGCCCTGCGCATCCTCGAAGCGATCCGGATCCTGGGCCTTGAGAAGAAGACCCGGTTCTATCAGGCTTCCACCTCAGAACTGTATGGCCTGGTGCAGGAAATTCCGCAGAAAGAAACTACTCCTTTCTACCCACGCTCCCCGTATGCCGTGGCCAAGATGTACGCATACTGGATCACCGTCAATTACCGCGAAGCCTACGGCATCTATGCCTGCAACGGCATTCTCTTCAATCACGAAAGCCCGGTACGCGGTGAAACCTTCGTCACCCGCAAGATTACCCGAGCACTGGCCCGTATCAAGCTGGGCCTACAGGATTGCCTGTACCTGGGCAACCTTGATGCATTGCGCGACTGGGGCCATGCGAAAGACTACGTCGAAATGCAGTGGCTGATGCTCCAACAAGAGAACCCAGAAGACTTCGTAATCGCTACCGGCAAACAGTACAGCGTTCGCGACTTCGTCAACGCAGCAGCGAAACACGCTGAAATCGACATCACCTGGAAAGGTGAAGGCGTGGATGAGAAGGGCTACGATGCTACTGGCAAATGCGTAGTTGCGGTGGACCCACGCTACTTCCGCCCAACCGAAGTGGAAACATTGTTGGGTGACCCAACGAAAGCGAAGCAAAAGCTGGGCTGGACACCTAAGATCAGCTTTGAGGAACTGGTCACTGAAATGATGACCGAAGATTTGAAGTCTGCGTCCCGTGATGAGCTGGTAAAAAAACACGGCTACTCTGTTTATGATTACCACGAGTAATAACTAGGTGGATAAACGCGCCAAAATATACATCGCAGGCCATGCCGGTATGGCTGGCTCTGCGATCCAGCGGCGGCTATCCGCCGCTGGATTCAGCAATCTCGTCACCCGCTCGCACGCTGAACTCGATCTAACCCAACAGGCTGCTGTCGATGCTTTTTTTGCAGCAGAAAAACCTGAGATCGTATTCCTGGCGGCTGGCAAGGTTGGCGGAATCAAAGCCAACAATAATTTTAGAGCTGAATTTATATATCAAAACTTGATGATTGAGGCGAACGTGATTCACAGCGCCTGGAAGCATGGAGTCCAAAGCCTCCTGTTTCTGGGCTCCAGTTGCATATATCCACGAGACTGCCCCCAACCAATTCACGAAGACTACCTGCTGACTGGGCCACTAGAACAAACCAATGAACCTTATGCGGTTGCCAAGATTCTGGGGGTAAAACTTTGCGAGAACTACCACCGCCAGTACGGCGCAAAGTTCATATCCGTCATGCCCTCCAATCTCTATGGCCCCAACGACAGTTACGACCTAGAAAACTGTCATGTACTACCAGCACTGATTTGCAAAGCCCACGCAGCAAAGATCAGTGGCGCCGCGGAGTTAGTTGTCTGGGGTTCGGGCAAGCCAAGGCGTGAATTCCTTTTCGTTGAGGATATGGCCGATGCTTGTTTACACCTGATGGAGTCCGAGATCGACTGCGGGCTATACAATGTGGGTATGGGAAGTGACCTGCCCATCAGCGAACTTGCCGAATTAGTCATGCAGGTTGTCGGCTACGAGGGTCGAATCGTATACGACCAGAGCCAGCCTGACGGCACACCTCGCAAACTACTCAATATCAATCGCCTCAAAAGCCTGGGATGGGCTGCTAAAACGCAGCTGCGCGAAGGTGTAGCTTTGACTTACCAAGATTTTCTCAGCCGCCTGGATCGCCACTGAATGCCTCAACCGCTTGTTACGATTGCAGTACCCTCCTTCAACCAAGGACGTTATCTTGACGATGCCTTGAGGTCCATATTTGAGCAAAACGTTCCTGTCGAAGTATTCGTCTTGGATGGCGGCTCCACCGACAATTCGGTGGACATTATCCGCAAATGGGAACATAAGTTGGCCGGCTGGCGGAGCCATCGAGACGACGGTCAAGCAGCCGCGATCAACGAAGGCATCCTTCAAGGCAAAGCGCCTTTTGTCTGCTGGCTAAATAGTGATGACTGGTTTGAACCCAACGGATTGAACCAGCTGGTCTCTGCCATTGAAGCAGCACCACAGGCCCCAGCTGTCTACGGAAAATGCTGGAATTTCATCCAAAAGACCGGTAATCGAGAGCCTGTATGGGTCGAACCCTTCAGCGAACGTCGGCTCTCACTCCGCTGCATTATTTCACAACCAGCCACTCTGATCCGAAGATCCGCCTGGGAAACCATTGGAGGCGTAGACGGGTCTCTACACATGGCTATGGACTATGATCTTTGGTGGCGGCTTTTCAAAGTAGTAGGCCCACTCAAGCACCTCGACGCATTTGTTGCGGTCAATCGGGAACATGAGGAGACCAAAACAAAAACATTGCGTCGACGCCATTACAAGGAAGCCATGGCAGTGGTGCGCAAGCATCACGGTAGCGTACCCTTGAAATGGTGGCTTTACCAACCCTACTCCGTCTGGTTTAAATCCATCTTCCCATAGCTGGAACTCACCATGCGCATTCTGCACTTCTTTAAAACCGCACTGCCAGACACAATGGGTGGCATCGAGCAAGTCATTCATCAAATTTCCCGCGGAGCACCACGCCTTGGCGTTACCTGTGAAGTACTTTCACTGTCAACCGCACCCACACCCGCAACGATTACAATGGAAGGTTACAATGTTCACCGAGTGAAGCAAGACTTCAACATTGCCTCTACGGGATTTTCATTACAGGCAATTTCGAAGTTTCGTGAGCTCGCAAAGAACGCGGACATCATAAACTATCATTTTCCATGGCCATTCATGGATCTTGTACACTTTCTGACTCGCCCGGGCAAACCGTCAGTGTTGTCCTATCATTCCGACATAGTCAACCAGAAAAATCTGTTAAAACTTTATAGCCCGATACAAAATAGATTTTTGAAAGCCGTGGATCGCATCATCGTATCATCCCCAAACTATCTAGACTCCAGCCCTGTACTACGTGAATTTAAACAGAAAGCAGAGATCATCCCTATAGGCCTCGATAAACAAAGCTACCCATCGACCAGTCCCGAATTGCTTGCCAAATGGAAAGCAGTTACAGGTCCGAAGTTTTTTCTGTTTATTGGTGTTCTAAGGTATTACAAAGGGCTGCATATACTTCTGGAAGCGCTACAGAACAACGATTTTCCGGTCGTTATTATTGGAAACGGCCCCAAAGAGCAAGAGCTTAAAGCACAAGCAATTAAACTTGGTTTGAAAAATGTGCTTTTCCTTGGACGCTTACCCGATGAAGACAAAGCGGCTTTGCTAACACTCTGCTATAGCGTTGTCTTCCCATCCCATTTGCGCTCGGAAGCGTTCGGAATAACCTTGCTTGAAGGTGCCATGTATGGCAAGCCCATGATTTCCTGTGAGATAGGCACAGGAACAACCTTCATCAATATAAATAATGAAACCGGTATTGCCGTTCCTCCTGCGAACGCACAAGCGCTCAGCACTGCAATGCGGACGCTCTGGAATAATCCAGAAACCGCTGCAAGCATGGGGAAAAGAGCGGAACAGCGCTACTGGCAATACTTCACAGCGGACAAGATGGTTCGATCTTACGTGGACGTTTATAAAGACATTCTGAAATGACCACACGATTCAGCTCAGACCCACTTGATCCAAGATCGACCTTAGTGCCACAAGCAAAAGATGCTGCTGACTTGGAGTCTGCAGCACCCTGAGAATGCGAATCTATATTAAACTTTGCAACTAGAGACTTAGGAGACAATCAATATCTCTAGCTCTGCAACACGTTTGGCCAGCAACTCACTGTCCGAGCGTGTTTCAACATTGAGACGTAGGAGCGGCTCAGTATTCGAGGAGCGCAGATTGAATCGCCAGTCCGAGAACTCAAGGCTGACCCCATCCGTCTCATCAATAGCTGGGGACAGCTGGGAGTAAAAAGCCTTAATCTTTTCGATAGTTTGCGTGGCGTTTTCTACCTGGTAATTAATTTCCCCACTGCAAGGGTACGCGAGGATTCTTTCATCAACCAAATCCGCCAATCCTTTCTGGGTAGAGGATATCAGCGCGGCTACCAGCAACCATGGAATCATTCCACTGTCGCAATAGGCAAAGTCCCTGAAATAGTGGTGAGCGCTCATCTCCCCCCCATACACCGCGTCTTCTTTGCGCATGCGCTCTTTGATGAAGGCATGCCCAGTCTTACTCTGGATCGAGATACCACCCACGCGCTTGACCTGTTCGATGGTATTCCAGGTCAATCGAGGGTCATGAATGATCTTGCTACCAGGGTGCTGCTTGAGCAGTACTTCTGCCAAGAGCCCGACAAGATAATAGCCCTCAATAAAGCGGCCATTGGCGTCGAAAAAGAAGCATCGGTCAAAGTCTCCATCCCATGCCAACCCGATATCACAACCGTTTGCTAACAAACCTTGTTTCGTCAGCGCACGGCTCTCAGGAAGCAACGGATTAGGTACGCCGTTAGGAAAGTTTCCATCAGGCTGGTCATTGATGAAAACCCATTGAAATGGGAGCCTGGAAGCCAGTTCATGTAATACAGGGCCGGCAGCACCATTACCCGGGTCCGCGAGAATTTTAAGAGGCTTTAGTGCACTTACATCTATGTAGCTCATGAGGTGCTCAATGTAAGCAGTCTTGTCAAAAGACTCTTTCACTCCACCGGAGGCGCCAATTTTTCTTCCCAAGTCGCCGTTTTCTACTCTGAGCCGTATTGCATCCAGCCCAGTATCACCGCTGATGGGGCGAGATTCAGCACGAACAAGCTTCATTCCGTTGTAGCCTTTGGGATTATGGCTAGCGGTTATCATTACTCCGCCATCTACTTTATAATGACTTGTCGCAAAGTAGACTTCCTCAGTTCCACATAAACCAATATCAATAACATCAGCACCCGCATCTGTGATACCACGGATAAGCGCTAACGCTAAAGACGGGCTCTCGAGCCTCATGTCTCGGCCAACGATATAAGATTTCCCATTCAGCTCAGCAACCAATGCCCGACCAATACGGTAAGCAATGTCTTCATTGAGCTGCGAGGGGACTTGGCCTCGAATGTCGTAGGCCTTGAAACATTGCGTCAGGATTGGTGGATACATGTTATTCACAAACTGAAAGATCCGTGTCTGTTTGAATACAATCAACGGAAGGATTGAACGTTCAAGGCCTGATATTGTTGGTATGTGAACCTTGACTGTTATCAAGGCTCACATTTTTCTCAGCGTTTATTACTGATCAACTCGACCGTAGTTATCTTCAAAACGAACTATATCGTCTTCACCCAGATAATCACCGCTCTGCACTTCGATCAGCACCAGGTCGATGACACCCGGATTCTGCAACCGATGCTTGTGACCCGCGCGGATGAAGGTCGACTCATTGGTATGGAGCATGAGTTCCTGTTGATCGTTAATCACAACTGCCGTACCGCTTACCACAATCCAGTGCTCACTACGATGGTGATGCATCTGCAGCGAGAGAGAAGCCTTGGGCTTGACCACAATACGCTTGATCTTGAAGCGATCGCCGTTCTCCAATGTGGTGTAAGTCCCCCAGGGGCGGTGGACGGTTTGATGAAGCATGTGTGCAGTGTGGCCACTGGACTTCAGATGCTTGACTATGTGCTTCACATCCTGGGCGTGATCTTTATGAGCAATCAGCACAGCGTCCGGTGTATCGACAACAAGCAAATCCTCCACACCAACCAGAGCGGTCAGGCGATTTTCACTATTGACATAGTTGTTGCTTGAACCATGTGCGAAGACTTCACCTTCGAAACGATTACCCTGTGCATCGGGCTGAGTCAATTCACTAACAGCATTCCAGGAACCGATGTCACTCCAACCAATGTTGCAGGGGATAGTAGCGACTTTTGGAGAGCGTTCCATCAAAGCGTAATCAATGGAAATATCAGGGACATTGCTAAATGACTCAGCGTCCAGCGTCAGGCAGCTGTAACCAGCAGCAGTCGTCCGACGGGACTTTTCCAGTGTTTGAGCAACGGCGTCGAGTACATCTGGCGTGTACTTTTTCAGTTCTTCAAGCACAGTTCCTACCCGGAAACAAAACATTCCGGCATTCCAGAAGTAGTTACCAGCAGCGACATAGGTCTCCGCGGTCTTCAAGTCAGGCTTCTCTACAAAACGCGCCACCTGAAGGCCACCTTCGAGGTGATCCCCCTTGGCAGCTTCAATATAGCCAAACCCGGTTTCTGGGTATTGTGGCTGAACACCGAAGGTTACCAGCCAACCCTTGGAAGCAAGATTGACCGCTTTATTAACCGCAATGGAAAAAGCCTGCTCATCCTGAATCAGATGGTCAGCTGCCAGAACCAGCATGTGCGCATCTGGACCGTGGCTTTCGACGAGTTGCAAAGCGGCAGCAGCGACCGCAGCTGCAGTGTTACGACCGAAAGGCTCTAGAATGTAGCCTTGCGCATGCCCACTACCATTGATCGCACGATACTCGTCTTCCGTCTTGAACAGCAGCTCGCGATTGGTGACCGTAAGTATTTCCACAACGCCATCAAGTTTGGATGCGCGCAAGAAAGTCTTCTGGATGAGGTTCTGCCCATCGGGCAAAACCATGAAAGGCTTGGGATGAGCCTCACGGGAAACCGGCCACAAGCGACTACCAACACCACCGGATAGAATTACCGGGATCAATTCCATATTTGAATCCTTAACGGCCGCTCGATGATGGTGAAATCAAGGAGCAGGCACCTGCCATACTTCTGATCACCCTTACACCAAAATGCTGCAAGGGCGTTTAGGTGAGCGTTTTCAACAAGACGCGACATAGCCAATCCATAGACTTCGGACGTCAGCGCAACTGGTAGAATATCAGAGAAATTTCGTCGAGGCTTGTGCCGCCGAGAGCTAACCAGGCTGGGATTGATAGCACTTGCCAGCAGAGCAATATTATAGCCCCCGTGCGTCGCAAAAATCCTTCAAGCTTCGCAACCACTTCAAGCGCCTCCACCCAATCCATCGAAAAAATGGACAAGCAACGCTGCAGCCCCGGCACAATCCAACTCTTGGAATATTTGGCGTGCCTACGGCTCAAATGCTGCATTGAAACTCGAAGCACTTAGCAAGCATGAGCTCCGCAATGGAGAACTGCCTGCGAGACACCACTTCTTCGCCGAAGTCTGGTGATTAAGATCTGCAAAATAGTCGACACTTGAGCTTATCCAGCTTAGCTCCATCATGACCTACCTGACCCGACGAGGCCTCGCCACGAGCAATGCCAAGACCGGTCCTACTGCCAACCCCGCCAGCAGCGCAGCCAGTACAAACACCGAAACTGGAAGCTGTGGCAACGTCCACCCGAGGAACACCAAGGCTACTGGCTGCTGGTTCTCTAAAACAAAAAACAGAACCCCGAGAACGACCACGAGTAAGAATAAGACAAACAATAAACGCTTAAAGTTCCGCACATGCCACCTCTGCAACAGACGCGATCAAGCGTCGTGCCCTTCTTCCTCGTTCACCCGATCGCGCAACTCCTTGCCCGGCTTGAAATGCGGCACAAACTTGCCATCCAGGCTGACAGACTGCCCCGTCTTCGGGTTACGCCCCACTCGCGGTGCACGGTAGTGCAAGGAAAAGCTGCCAAAGCCACGGATCTCGATGCGATCTCCAGTCGCCAGGCACTGAGACATCTGTTCAAGCATAGTCTTGATGGCCAGCTCGACATCCTTGGATGAGAGCA
>RCUI01000155.1_pt1 | contig 25627 bp, 24 predicted proteins | sample 2166121 | NCBI WGS metagenome assembly RCUI01 (sample SAMN09932700, study PRJNA488358) | compost metagenome | feature: garden; material: soil; isolation source: compost soil in succinic acid-enriched culture | place: Germany: Experimental Botanical Garden Goettingen | collected 2016-01-27
CGCTCCGGCACCGCGCCGTAGTACCCCATGGCCAGCAAGGTGCGCGCCGGCGAAACGAAGGTCGACTGCAGCGAGGCGGCGGTACTGGCCAGTACGGCGATGGACATCAGGATCGCCAGTGGCCCCATGACTGGACCTGCCAGGTGAGCGAAGACGTTTTCCTGGATACGTGGATTGTTCAGGCCCAGGCCGATATCGCCGATACCGGCAAACTGCAGGGTGGCAATCGCTGTGACCAGGTACAGGCCCAGAATCAGCAGTACCGTCAGGGTCGCTGCTCGGCCAGGCGTATCACCGCTGCCCACCGACTCTTCACTGATACTCAGGCAGACATCCCAGCCCCAGAAGATGAAGATCGACAGCGACAGGCCTGCGGTGAATGCCGAGAACGACTCGACACCAAAGGGGTTGAACCAGTCCAGGTCAAACTCCAGTGGCGGCGTATCGACAGAAGAGCCCCCGAACGCGGCCATGGCAAAGCCCACCAGCACCACCAGCTGCAATGCCACCAGGCCGTACTGCACGGTCATGGTGGTGGCAATCCCGCGGCAGCAGATCCACACCGCCATGGCGATGAACACGCAACAGGTGACCACGTTGATCAGCAAGTTGTCGCTTAGCGCAGCCACCTCGTGGCTGCCGGTGATTTGCCCGAGAAAGAGGTAAAAGAAGTCCACCGCCACGCCGGCGAGGTTGGACAAGACGATCGTGGTTGCCGTTACCAGCCCCCAGCCACCAATCCAGCCGATCATCGGGCCAAATGCCCGGGCCGACCAGGTAAAGGACGTACCGCTGTCAGGCTCCGCCGAGTTCAGCTCGCGGTAACCCAGGGCCACCAGCAGCATGGGCAGGAAGCCAACGATGAACACTGCCGGCAGATGGGCACCGACCTCGCGCACGGTTGGTCCGAGCGCGCCGGTGAGGGTGTACACCGGTGCAATGGTGGAAATGCCAAGCACAATGCTCGCCAGCAGCCCGAGCCGGCCCTTGGCCAGCCCCTTGGTTGCTTTCGCTGCAGTATTTGCCTGGGTGCGAGCCTGTCCCATACCTGGGGACAAGCCTGCTTCGAATTCGCTCATGAGTAGTGCCGCCGCTTTTGGTATTGTTTTTCAGGACGCCCCGCAGGGCGCCCGCTTTCACTCATTCAAACCTGTTGCCGATACTGCACGTCCGGATCACCCGGATGACCTCATAGGGCCTTCTCCCGGTAGCACTCGCCCCTTGCACGGGCCAGGCATGCTTCACGAAACGCCTGGAACAGACGCAGCGAAACCGGGTTTTCGGCCAGGCGGTACTCGGGGTGCCATTGCACACCGACTACAAAGCCCGGGGCGTCTGGCATCGACACCGCTTCAATCAACCCATCGGGCGCCCGCGCTTCCGCGCGCAAATCACCCGCCAGGCGATCGATGCCCTGGCTGTGAAGGGAATTGACCATGAAGCCGGGCTCCAGCCCAAGGCGCTCGAACAACCCGCCGGGCTGAACGGTAACGCTATGGCGCGGGCTGTATTGCTCTTCCAGTGGTGCGTCCTGCGGCTCGCGGTGATCCAGGAAACCTGGCAGCTCCTGCACCCGCTGGTGCAAGGTGCCGCCCAGGGCGACGTTCAGTTCCTGAAATCCACGGCAGATGCAGAACACCGGCACACCGGTGGCAATGGCGGCCTGCAGCAAAGGCAGGGTCAAGCGGTCGCGAAACACATCGTGCTTCGTACCTTCCACGCTGGGGGCGCCATTGTAATGATGCGGCTCGACATTTGAAGGCGAACCGGTAAAAAGAATGCCATCGAGGCGCTCTAGCACGCGCTGCGGGTCAACCGGCTCGGCACGCGCCGGCAGGATCAGCGGGATCCCGGCGAAACCTGCCGCTTCGACATACTTGTCGCCAACGGTGTGCGACGAATTATTGCCCAACTGCTGACGACAGGCGGAAATGCCAATCAAAGGCGGCAGGTCATTGGTAGTTTGCATGGGTTCACCCTCCCTTACAGCTTGATCCAGGTCGCCTTGAGTTCGGTGTATTTGTCAAAAGCGTGCAGCGACTTGTCCCGGCCATTACCCGACTGCTTGAAGCCGCCGAACGGCGCGGTCATGTCACCGCCGTCATACTGGTTGACCCAGACACTGCCGGCACGCAGGGCACGGGCGGTCTTGTGGGCGCGAGAAATATCGCTGGTCCACACGGCTGCGGCCAGGCCGAAAGGCGAGTCGTTGGCAATGGCCACGGCCTCCTCGGCGCTGTCGAAGGTGATCACCGACAGCACCGGCCCGAAGATCTCCTCGCGCGCGATGCGCATGGCGTTGGTGACGCCATCGAAGATTGCCGGCTGCACATACACACCGCAGGTGTCTTCCAGCACGCGCTCGCCACCGGTCAGCAGCGTGGCCCCATCGGCCTTGCCGGCCGCGATGTAGCCCAGCACGGTGTCTAGCTGCGTGGTATCTACCAGGGCACCCACACGGGTTTCGGGGTCCAGCGCGTGGCCCGGTTTCCAAGCCTTGAGCGCGTCGACCACCATCGGCAGGAAGCGCGCCTTGATGCTGCGCTCGATCAACAGGCGTGAACCGGCAATGCACACCTCGCCCTGGTTGAAGGCGATGGCGGCCGCGGCAGCTTCAGCGGCGGCCTGCAAGTCGGGGGCATCGGCGAACACGATGTTCGGACTCTTGCCACCGGCTTCCAGCCAGACACGCTTCATGTTCGACTCACCGGCATAGACCATCAGTTGCTTGGCAATGCGGGTGGAGCCCGTGAACACCAGGGTGTCCACATCCATGTGCAGGGCCAAGGCCTTGCCGACGGTATGGCCGAAACCTGGCAGCACGTTCAGCACGCCTGCGGGGATTCCGGCCTCCAGGGCCAACTGGGCGATACGAATCGCCGTCAGCGGTGATTTTTCGGACGGCTTCAAGATCACCGAGTTACCGGTGGCCAGGGCCGGGCCGAGCTTCCAGCAGGCCATCATCAGTGGGAAGTTCCACGGAACAATGGCCGCGACCACGCCGACCGGCGAGCGGGTGACCAAACCCAGCTGGTCGGACGGGGTCGCAGCAACTTCGTCGTAAATCTTGTCGATGGCTTCGGCATTCCAGCGGATGGCATTGGCCGCCGCCGGAATATCGATGCTCAGGGAGTCGGCAATGGGCTTGCCCATGTCCAGGGTTTCCAGCAATGCCAGCTCCTGGGCGTTGGCCAGCAGCAGGTCGGCAAAGGCAATCAGCACACGCTTGCGTTGGGCTGGCGCCTGGTCGGCCCAGACACCACTGTCGAATGTGCGGCGCGCAGCGGCCACCGCGCGCTCGGCGTCGGCGCTGTCGCAACTGGCGATCTGCGCCAGGTGACGGCCGTCGACCGGGCTCGAGCAATCGAAAGTGTCACCAGCGACACTGGTGCAATACTGCCCGTCGATAAAGGCGCGGCCTTCGATCTTCAGGGTCTGGAACAGCTGTTCCCAGTGTTCACGTGGTGCAATTGTCATTGTTGTTTTCTCCGGGCATCACACGGTATGCAGGTACCAGTTGTATTCGAGGTCGGAAATCGACACCTCGAACTCGGCCATTTCGCTTTCCTTGCAGGCGACAAAAATGTCGATGTAGTCCGGGCTGATGTATTGGTTCAGCACTTCACTGTCATCGAGTTCACGCAGCGCATCGCGCAAGTTGTTCGGCAGGCTCTGCTCCAGCTGTTCGTACGAGTTGCCTTCGATAGGCGCACCCGGCTCGATCTGATGGGTCAGGCCGTGGTGAATACCGGCCAGAATCGCTGCCATCATCAGGTAGGGGTTGGCGTCGGCGCCGGCTACGCGGTGCTCGATACGCACGGCATCGCTGCTGCCGGTTGGCACACGCACCGCCACAGTACGGTTGTCCAGGCCCCAGCTCGGTGCATTGGGCACATAGAATTGAGCGCCGAAACGGCGGTACGAGTTGACGTTCGGGCACAGGAAGGCCATCGACGCCGGCATGGTCTCGAGCACGCCACCGATGGCGTGACGCAGGGTCTGGCTCTGCTCGGGATCGTCGCTGGCGAAAATGTTCTTGCCGGTTTTCTTGTCCAGCAGCGAAATATGCACGTGCAGACCGTTGCCGGCCTGGCCCGGATAGGGCTTGGCCATGAAGGTGGAATCCATCTCATGGTCGTACGCGATGTTCTTGATCAGGCGCTTGAGCAGCACCGCGTAGTCGCACGCCTTCATCGGGTCGACGACATGGTGCATGTTCACTTCGAACTGCGCCGGAGCACTTTCCTTGACGATGGCATCGGCCGGAATGCCCTGCTCTTTGGCAGCCTCGAGCATGTCCTGCAGGCAGTCGACGTATTCGTCCAGATCGTCGATCAGGTAAACCTGGGTCGACATCGGGCGCTTGCCGGAGATCGGCGAGCGCGGCGGTTGCGGGCGACCGTTGAGGTTATCCTGGTCGATCAGGTAGAACTCAAGCTCGAAGGCCGCACAGATGTCCAGGCCCAGCGCGTCGAACTTCTCTACCACACCACGAAGCACTTCCCGCGGGTCAGCGAAGAACGGCTTGCCGTCCAATTCGTGCATGGTCATCAGCAACTGAGCGGTTGGGCGCTTCTGCCAGGGCTCGTAGCTCAGGGTGCCGGGAATCGGGTAGCAGATACGGTCGGCATCGCCGATATCAAGGCCCAGGCCTGTGCTTTCGACGGTAGAACCGTTGATGTCCAGGGCAAACAACGAGGCCGGCAGGTTGATGCCTTTTTCGTAGACCTTGACCAGGCTCGCACGCTCGATGCGCTTGCCTCGTACCACGCCGTTCATGTCTGCAATCAGCAGGTCGACAAATTGCACCTCAGGGTAGGCCTTGAGAAATTCACCCATCTCGTCGAGAGGGATGGCGCACGGAGAGACCGACGTCATGGCTAGGCATCCTTTGATTTTTTATCGGGCGACTGTGGGGAGGTACTGCTGCGCTATCGGGAGCGGCGATGGTTTGGTTTGTTGTTTTAAGGAGTCCCATCGTGGGGAACTGCCGGACGTCGTCTTTACTAGGACGCACGTTCCAAAAATCTGACAGCGTTGTGAGTTGATTCACCGCTGCCGCTTCACTATAGAATGGCCCCAGCGCAACAGACATTGGCATTTAGGCAAGTAAAGAGTGCACCCATGCAATATCAGATCAGTCACGCCGACCTATCGCTGGTCCTCGCCCTGGTACGCGGACGCTCGCTGGCCAAGGCGGCAGAGCTGCTACGGGTAGACGTTTCAACGGTGTTCCGCTCGATCCGGCGCATGGAAGCCGCCCTGGGTACCGCGTTATTCGTCAAAAGCCGCAAAGGCTACATCCCCACTGGCACTGCCCAGGCCCTGGCCGAACAGGCCGAGCGCGCCGAGCAGGCCCTGGATGCCGCCCGAGTGGCCCTGGAGCATGGTGAGCAAGTGGTGAGTGGTACCGTGCGCCTGACCTGCACCGATGCAGTGCTGCACAGCCTGTTGCTGCCGGCGCTGGCCGAGTTCATGCCGGCCTACCCTGCGCTTTCGCTTGAGCTGGCCACCTCTAACACCTTCGCCAACCTGAGCCGCCGCGACGCCGACCTCGCCCTGCGCCTGACCAACTCGCCACCGGAGCACCTGGTCGGTCGCTGCCTGGGCAAGGCCTCCTACGTGGTGTGTGGCCGCGAAGAGTTTCGCGAAAAGCTCAAGGAAACCCCGGCCAGCCTGCCCTGGATCGCCCCGGATGACACCATGCAGGACCACTCCACCGTGGTCTGGCGCAGTGAGCACCTGCCGGGAGTGATGCCCCGCTACCGATGCAGCAGTATCTCTGCCATAGCCCAATTGGTCAGTGCCGGCATGGGTGTGGCCGCGCTGCCAGACTACATGGCCCACACCCTGCCGGGGGTCGCGCCTTTGAGCGATGCCTTGCCCGGTTGTGACACCGAGCTCTGGTTGCTGACTCGTCCGGACTGCCGCGCGCTGCGCTCAGTACAGACGCTGTTCGATGAGCTGACCCCTCGGCTGCGTGATGCATTGGGGCGCCAATAAGGCGTCACCGTGGCGCAACAGCGGGCTTGCGCCACGATATACCTGGATTCACTGCCACAACAGGACACTTGAAATAGAGCCCTGTAACTGGATATTGTCGACCTATCAAGGACTCGAATCGAAATCAGCGCTTCCCTAAAGGCTGGTGATTTTTTAAACTATCGAGTCCGCTCGCCCATTCGGGCTGAACACCGCATTTGCTACTTGAGGAAGACCATGGCCCGCGTAACCGTTGAAGACTGCCTAGAACACGTGGATAACCGTTTTGAGCTGGTCATGCTCTCTACCAAGCGTGCCCGTCAGCTGGCCACCGGCGGCAAAGAGCCGAAAGTGGCATGGGAAAACGACAAACCTACCGTCGTTGCCCTGCGTGAAATCGCTGAAGGCATCTGCACTCCAGAATTCATCGCCGCCGAATCCATCGTCGAAGTCGAACCTGCTTTCGCATTCGGTAGCGAGGAAGAGGCCAACGAGGCCGTCTAAGCCTATGCCTGGTCGATGCGGTACGGCGCAGGGCCCCATTCCTCGGCAGGAGGTAACACTGTGCCGAGCATAGACGCCCTCGCCGATCGACTGTCGACCTACCTCGGCGCCGACCAGGTCAACCTGGTGCGCCGGGCGTACTTCTACGCCGAACAAGCCCACGACGGCCAGCGCCGTCGCAGCGGCGAAGCCTACGTCACGCATCCGCTGGCGGTGGCAAGCATCCTTGCCGACATGCACATGGACCATCAGAGCCTGATGGCGGCCATGCTCCATGACGTGATCGAAGACACCGGCATTGCCAAAGAAGCGCTCAGCTCGCAATTTGGCGAAACCGTGGCCGAACTGGTCGACGGGGTCAGCAAACTGACCCAGATGAACTTCGAGACCAAGGCCGAGGCCCAGGCGGAAAACTTCCAGAAAATGGCCATGGCCATGGCCCGGGACATCCGTGTGATCCTGGTGAAACTGGCCGACCGCCTGCACAACATGCGCACCCTTGAGGTGCTGTCTGGCGAAAAGCGCCGACGCATCGCCAAAGAAACCCTCGAAATCTATGCCCCCATCGCCAATCGCCTGGGCATGCACAGCGTGCGCGTGGAGTTCGAGGACCTGGGCTTCAAGGCCATGCACCCGATGCGTTCGGCGCGCATCTACCAGGCCGTCAAGCGCGCGCGCGGCAACCGCAAGGAAATCGTCAACAAGATCGAAGAGTCACTGGCCCATTGCCTGGCCGTCGACGGCATCGAAGGCGAAGTCAGTGGCCGGCAAAAGCACCTTTATGGCATCTACAAGAAGATGCGCGGCAAGCGCCGCGCCTTCAACGAGATCATGGATGTCTATGCGTTTCGCATCATCGTCGACAAGGTAGACACCTGCTACCGCGTGCTCGGTGCCGTGCACAACCTGTACAAGCCGCTGCCCGGACGCTTCAAGGACTACATCGCGATCCCCAAGGCCAACGGCTACCAGTCGCTGCATACCACGCTGTTCGGCATGCACGGGGTACCGATCGAGATCCAGATCCGCACCCGCGAAATGGAAGAGATGGCCAACAACGGCATCGCCGCCCACTGGCTGTACAAGTCCAGTGACGACGAGCAGCCAAAGGGCACCCATGCCCGCGCTCGCCAGTGGGTCAAAGGTGTGCTGGAAATGCAGCAGCGTGCCGGCAACTCGCTGGAATTCATCGAAAGCGTGAAGATCGACCTGTTCCCGGACGAGGTCTACGTCTTCACGCCCAAAGGCCGGATCATGGAGCTGCCAAAAGGCTCCACGGCGGTCGATTTTGCCTATGCGGTACACACCGACGTCGGCAACAGCTGCATTGCCTGCCGGATCAATCGCCGCCTGGCGCCATTGTCCGAGCCTCTGCAGAGCGGTTCGACCGTCGAGATCGTCAGCGCCCCGGGCGCTCGCCCAAACCCAGCCTGGCTCAACTTCGTGGTCACCGGCAAGGCCCGCACGCATATCCGCCATGCCCTCAAGCTGCAACGTCGCTCCGAGTCCATCAACCTGGGCGAACGCTTGCTGAACAAAGTCCTCAACGGTTTCGACAGCGCCCTGGACAAAATTCCGCAGGAACGCATCCAGGCCATGCTCAGCGAGTACCGCCTCGAACAGATCGAGGACATGCTCGAAGACATCGGCCTGGGCAACCGCATGGCCTATGTCGTCGCCCGCCGCCTGCTGTCCACCGAAGGCGAACAGCTGCCGACCCCGGAAGGCCCACTGGCCATCCGCGGCACCGAAGGCCTGGTACTGAGCTACGCCAAATGCTGTACGCCGATTCCAGGCGACCCGATCGTCGGTCACCTGTCGGCGGGCAAGGGCATGGTCGTGCACCTGGAGAACTGCCGCAATATCAGTGAAATCCGCCACAACCCGGAAAAATGCGTACAGCTGTCCTGGGCCAAGGATGTCACGGGTGAATTCAATGTCGAACTGCGTGTCGAGCTGGAGCATCAACGCGGCCTGATCGCGCTGCTGGCCAGCAGCGTCAACGCCGCCGACGGCAACATCGAAAAAATCAGCATGGACGAGCGCGATGGTCGCATCAGCGTGGTCCAACTGGTGGTCAGCGTTCACGACCGCGTGCACCTGGCCCGCGTGATCAAGAAACTACGCGCCCTGACCGGAGTGATCCGCATCACCCGCATGCGCACGTAGCCCAATAACAGCAAGGAGTCATCATGACCAAGACCGTCATCACCAGTGACAAGGCCCCAGCCGCCATCGGCACCTACTCCCAGGCGATCAAGGCCGGCAACACGGTGTACATGTCCGGGCAGATCCCGCTGGACCCAAAAACCATGGAACTGGTTGAAGGCTTCGAGGCCCAGACCGTTCAGGTCTTCGAGAACCTCAAGGCCGTTGCCGAAGCCGCTGGCGGTTCGTTCAAGGACATCGTCAAGCTGAACATCTTCCTGACCGACCTGGGCCACTTCGCCAAGGTCAACGAGATCATGGGCAAGTACTTCGAGCAACCTTACCCTGCCCGCGCGGCCATCGGCGTAGCTGCCCTGCCACGCGGCTCGCAAGTTGAAATGGACGCGATCCTCGTCCTCGAGTGATACCCCGCGCGGCGAGCCGTCCGGTTCGCCGCCGCACGACCCCGGAAGGACCCCCGACATGCGCCATGCGCTTGCCTTGGCATTGGCCGCCGCACTGCTGAGCGGCTGCTCCAGCCACAAACCCGAAGACTACAACGGCATCTGGATCAATCAGAAAGCCATCGATGCTGCCGCCAAAGGCGTCAGCCTGCGCCAAGCCCTGCGCGAGAATGGCCCCAACTACGAGTGGAAGCTCAACGTCGCGGCCAACCAGGCCAGCTACACCAATGGTTTCGAGATCGTTGAAGGCCAACTCAAGACTGGCGAAAAGCAAAGCCAGGTCGAGTTTGGCGATGGTCAGGCCCAGGCCCTGACCCTGGACGGCGATGAGCTGGTGCAGAACGCCAGCCAGCTGTTACCGGAACAGAACTTCGAAAAGCCCAAGACCCCTGCCCCCATCGCAGCACGCACTGGCACCAGCTTCGAGCAGGCGCTGTACAGCGCTTATCTGGGCGGCAAATGGGAAATTATCGAAGGCCCCGGCAAGGGCGCAGTTGTAAAGTTTGGCGAGAACGGCAGCGTTGAAGGCCTGCCGAACCTGGACCGCTACGCCCTGTGCCTGGCTGGCGACTGCGCCGACATGACCGGTGAGTTCGATAGCCTCTGGCTCGAGCGCAACAAGCACGGCGCACCGTGGATTTTCAAACGTGACGGCGACCAGCTGGAAATCCTGCGGGCCCTGAACAGCGCCAAGCCGGATGAAAAACCGCAGCTGCATCCTGGCGCCCGCCAATGGTTGCTCGAGCGCGACTGACAGCCTTACGCTTACTCTGAACGCCCTTCAAGGATCGCCGCATAGCCTTCCTTGAAGCTCGGGTACTGTGGCGCCCAGCCCAACGCCCGAGCCCGCGCGTTGCTGCAACGCTTGCTGCCGGTACGACGCACCCGCTCCTGCTCCGACCACTGGGTTACGCCCATAAAGTCACGCAGCCAGGCCATCACTTCGGCCAGGGGAGCCGGGGCGTCATCCACACCTATATAGCAATCATCCAATGCACGCCCGTCGGCGTCGGCCTTGAGCAGAAATGCCAGCAAGCCGGCTGCGTCTTCGGCATGAATGCGATTGCCGTAGAGCGGCGGCTCCTCAGTTACCCGATAACCCTGGCGCACCTGGCTGAGCAGCCATTCACGCCCAGGCCCATAGATACCCGTCAGGCGCACGATCGTTGCGGGAACGGCGCCGGCCAGTGCCAACTGCTCAGCATCGAGCATTACCGTGCCGGAGTAACCTTGCGGTTCAGTCACCGCCTTTTCGTCAATCCATTCACCGCTCTGCTGGGCATACACGCTGCTGCTAGAAACGAACAGCAAGCGCCGCGGCGTTTGCCCGCGCTCGGCAAGCCAACCCAGAACATGCTTCAGGCCATCGACATAGGCCGCCTTGTAGCCGGCCTCGTCATGCTGGCTGGCTGCTGTGCAGTAGACGAGATAGTCCGGTGTTTCAACCGGCCAGGTAGCCGGGCACTGCGCATCGAACAGATCGGCTGCAACCCCCTTCACCCCGGCTGGCAACTGGCCAATATTGCGGCGAAGGCCACTCACCTGCCAGCTGCACGCGAGCAATTGCTTGGCCAAACGGCTACCTACATCGCCACAACCGACGATCAGAACTGAAGGCGCAGACATCCTGAAACTCCGCAAATCAAAGGCCCAGCCTATCCAAACAACTCGATAGGCGGCTAGCTATTATGGAAAAAAAGCAACTTTATTACTTCTGCTAACAAGAATTACTTGCAATAATGGCCGCCCAAAATTTGTTCTCGGCCGTCTCGAGGCCTAGAAGGACAACCACCTTTTTCTTCTTCATCAGGTCCGGCCAGCATGACACGTATTCAACCTTCCGCTTCGCCAACCACGCCGCGCGCATGGCGCGCCATTGCCGCGCTGATGTTCAGCCTGGTAATGGCCCCCGCTGCACTGGCCGATGAGCCGACCACGCCACCTGCCGCCCTTGCTGCGGTAGAAGCGCCCGCGGCCGCAGGGCCTGCTGCCCCGGCCGACCCTGCCGCTGCGCCGGCTGTAGCGCCGATCGATGGCCAGGCCGTCACTGAAGCGGAAGAAGTTGAAGCGCTGGTCGAAGACACCAGCCTGGGCATGGCCCACGACCTGTCTCCTTGGGGCATGTACAAAAACGCCGACATCGTCGTCAAAATCGTGATGATCGGCCTGGCCATTGCCTCGATCATCACCTGGACCATCTGGATTGCCAAAGGCTTCGAGCTGATGGGCGCCAAGCGTCGTCTGCGTGGCGAAATTGCCCTGCTGAAAAAATCCACCTCTCTCAAGGAAGCCAGCGACGTCGCCAATAAAGAGGGCACCCTGGCCCACTTGCTGGTCCACGATGCGCTGGATGAAATGCGCCTGTCGGCCAACGCCCGCGAGAAAGAAGGCATCAAGGAACGCGTCAGCTTCCGCCTTGAGCGCCTGGTAGCCGCCAGCGGCCGCAACATGAGCAGTGGTACCGGCGTACTGGCAACCATCGGCTCCACTGCACCGTTCGTCGGTCTGTTCGGTACCGTGTGGGGCATCATGAACAGCTTCATCGGCATCGCCAAAACCCAGACCACCAACCTCGCCGTTGTCGCCCCTGGTATCGCCGAGGCCCTGCTGGCTACCGCGCTGGGCCTGGTTGCCGCGATTCCGGCCGTAGTGATCTACAACGTCTTCGCCCGCTCCATCGCCGGTTACAAGGCTCAGGTTTCCGATGCCTCGGCAGAAGTCCTGCTGCTGGTCAGCCGCGACCTGGACCACCAGACCGGCGAGCGCACCGCTGCCCCTCACATGGTGAAAGTGGGGTAAGCCATGGGCCTGCATCTTAACGAGGGTGGCGACGATCTCGCCGAAAACCACGAAATCAACGTCACGCCGTTTATCGACGTGATGTTGGTCCTGCTGATCATCTTCATGGTGGCAGCGCCTCTGGCAACCGTTGATATCAAGGTCGATCTGCCGGCCTCAACGGCCAAGCCGGCACCAAGGCCCGAAAAACCGGTGTTCCTCAGCGTCAAGGCCGACCAGAACGTCTATGTCGGCGAAGAACAGGTCCAGCGGGACCAACTGGGCGCGGTACTCGATGCCAAGACCAAGGGCGACAAGGACACCACGATCTTCTTCCAGGCCGACAAGGGCGTGGATTACGGCGATCTGATGGAAGTCATGAACACCCTGCGCGCGGCCGGTTACCTGAAAGTCGGTCTGGTAGGACTTGAGACGGCAGCCAAGAAATGATCAAGACGCGGCATAAGCTGGCGCGTTACAGCAGTAGTCTGGCGATTGTGCTGGGGGTCCATGCCATCGCCGTGCTGCTGACGCTCAATTGGTCGGTGCCCCAGGCGATCGAGTTGCCCCCCGCGGCGATGATGATCCAGATGGCCCCGATGCCTGAACCGGCTCCTCCTCCACCGCCCAAGGTGGTGACCCCGCCACAGCCGCCAGCGCCGGTAGAAGAGCCGCCGCTGCCGAAACTGGCCGAGGCGCCCAAACCCAAAATCGCCGTCGCCAAGCAGGTGAAGCCAAAGGCCAAGCCACAGCCGCCCAAGCCTGAGAAAAAGCCTGAGCCGCCGCAGGAAAAACCTGCCGACGAGGAAGTGGTCGATACGCCGCCCACCACCGCACCGGCACAGAAATCTGCAGCTCCGGCACCTAGCATCGCCAGCAACAGCAATGCCCTGCCTACCTGGCAGAGCGACCTGTTGCGCCACCTGGCCAAGTACAAGCGTTACCCGGAAAACGCCCGGCGCATGCGCATGGAAGGCATCAACCGACTGCGTTTCGTGGTCGATAGCGAAGGCAAGATTCTTTCTTACGCCATCGCCGGTGGTTCGGGCAGTGCGGCACTGGATCGGGCAACCCTGGAGATGATCCGTCGAGCCCAACCAGTACCACCACCGCCGAAGGAATTGCTTACCAACGGCAGCATCGAGGTGATCGCGCCTTTCGTCTACTCGCTGGACAAGCGCTGACGCATTGTTTCTGTCACACATAAGCAACTCTGATAACGTGCGTCTATCGAGTGCAGCCGCTATGCTGGGGCCGCAACTTCATGGACGCACGTTATGACCCTCACAGAATTGCGCTACATCGTCACCCTCGCCCAGGAACAGCACTTCGGCCATGCCGCCGAACGTTGCCATGTCAGCCAGCCGACCTTGTCGGTGGGTGTGAAAAAGCTTGAGGACGAGCTGGGTGTTCTGATTTTCGAGCGCAGCAAAAGCGCTGTACGCCTGACACCGGTTGGCGAAGGTATCGTCGCCCAGGCCCAGAAAGTACTCGAACAGGCCCAGGGCATCCGTGAGCTGGCCCAGGCCGGCAAGAACCAGCTTACCGCCCCCCTGAAAGTCGGCGCCATCTATACCGTTGGCCCCTACCTGTTCCCGCACCTGATTCCACAACTGCACCGGGTCGCCCCGCAGATGCCGTTGTACATCGAAGAGAACTTCACCCACATCCTGCGCGACAAGCTGCGCAACGGCGAGTTGGACGCGGTGATCATTGCCCTGCCGTTCAACGAAGCCGACGTACTGACCATGCCGCTGTACGACGAACCTTTCTATGTATTGATGCCCAGCGAGCACCCCTGGACCCAGAAGGAAACCATCGACGCCAGCCTGCTCAACGACAAGAGCCTGCTGCTGCTCGGCGAAGGCCACTGCTTCCGCGACCAGGTGCTCGAAGCCTGCCCGACCCTGGCCAAGGGTAGCGATGGCTCCAAGCACACCACGGTTGAATCCAGCTCCCTGGAAACCATCCGCCACATGGTCGCCTCGGGCCTGGGCGTATCGATCCTGCCGCTCTCTGCGGTACACAGTCACCACTATGCTCCCGGGGTCATCGAAGTGCGGCCGTTGAGCCCTCCCGCGCCGTTTCGTACCGTAGCCATTGCCTGGCGCGCCAGCTTCCCGCGGCCCAAGGCGATCGAGATCCTCGCCGACTCCATCCGCCTGTGCTCGGTGGCCAAGCCACCCGTGAGCCAGTAGGAAACCACCATGCCGGAGTTGTCCCAAGTTGCAGTGACGGCCTTGAAGGGCGTCGGCGAGGCCATGGCCGAGAAGCTTGCCAAGGTTGGCCTGGAGAACCTTCAGGACGTGCTCTTCCACCTGCCGCTGCGCTACCAGGACCGCACCCGTGTGGTCCCCATCGGCGCGCTGCGTCCCGGCCAGGATGCGGTGATCGAAGGTGTGGTCAGCGGCACCGATGTGGTCATGGGCAAGCGTCGCAGCCTGCTGGTGCGCCTGGGTGACGGCACCGGTGTGCTGAGCCTGCGCTTCTACCATTTCAGCAATGCGCAGAAGGAAGGCCTCAAACGGGGCACCCACCTGCGCTGTTACGGCGAAGCGCGCCCGGGCGCCTCGGGCCTTGAGATCTACCACCCGGAGTACCGCGCCCTGACCGGTGACGAGCCTGCACCGGTGGAGCAGACCCTTACCCCGATCTACCCGACCACCGAAGGCCTGACCCAACAGCGCCTGCGCCAGCTTTGCCAGCAAAGCCTGGCCATGCTCGGCCCCCGCAGCCTGCCCGACTGGCTGCCACAGGAGCTGGCCCGGGATTACCAACTGGCGCCGCTGGACGATGCGATTCGGTACCTGCACCACCCGCCCGCCGATGCCGACGTCGACGAACTTGCCGAGGGCCAGCACTGGGCTCAGCACCGCCTGGCCTTTGAAGAATTGCTGACCCATCAGCTGTCCCAGCAGCGCCTGCGCGAAAGCCTGCGTGCCCAGCGAGCGCCTGTACTACCCAAGGCAACCCGGCTGCCGCAGCAGTACCTGGCCAACCTCGGCTTCGCCCCCACGGGCGCCCAGCAGCGGGTCGGTAACGAAATCGCCTACGACCTCAGCCAACCTGAGCCGATGCTGCGCCTGGTCCAGGGTGACGTAGGCGCCGGCAAGACCGTGGTTGCCGCACTCGCGGCCCTGCAGGCCCTGGAGGCCGGTTATCAGGTCGCGCTGATGGCCCCCACCGAGATTCTTGCAGAACAGCACTTCGTGACCTTCAAGCGCTGGCTGGAGCCGCTTGGCATCGAAGTGGCCTGGCTGGCGGGCAAGCTCAAGGGCAAGGCCCGCGCCAGTGCCCTGGAGCAGATCGCCGGCGGTGCTCCAATGGTGGTCGGCACCCATGCCCTGTTCCAGGACGAGGTGAAGTTCAACAACCTGGCCTTGGCGATCATCGACGAACAGCACCGCTTTGGCGTGCAACAGCGCCTGGCACTGCGCCAGAAAGGCGTGGGCGGCCAGCTTTGCCCACATCAGTTGATCATGACCGCCACTCCTATTCCGCGCACCCTGGCCATGAGCGCCTATGCCGACCTGGACACCTCGATCCTCGACGAACTGCCCCCTGGTCGTACGCCAGTGAACACCGTCCTGGTCGCCGACAGCCGACGCTTCGAGGTGGTCGAGCGGGTTCGCGCCGCTTGCGCCGAAGGGCGCCAGGCGTACTGGGTATGCACCCTGATCGAAGAGTCCGAGGAGCTGACCTGCCAGGCCGCCGAAACCACCTTCGAGGAACTCGGCAGCGCCTTGGGCGAACTGCGGGTCGGTCTGATCCACGGGCGCATGAAGCCTGCCGAAAAGGCCGCAGTCATGGCCGAGTTCAAGCAAGGCAATCTGCACTTGCTGGTAGCGACCACGGTCATTGAGGTTGGGGTCGACGTGCCCAACGCCAGCTTGATGATTATCGAGAACCCCGAGCGCCTGGGCCTGGCCCAGTTGCACCAGCTGCGTGGCCGGGTCGGTCGAGGCAGTGCGGCGAGCCATTGCGTGTTGCTCTATCATCCACCATTGTCGCAGATTGGTCGTGAACGCCTGGGGATCATGCGTGAAACCAACGATGGTTTCATCATTGCCGAAAAAGACCTTGAACTGCGCGGCCCCGGTGAAATGCTCGGCACCCGCCAGACCGGCCTGCTGCAGTTCAAGGTCGCGGACCTGATGCGTGACGCCGACCTGCTTCCCGCCGTGCGCGATGCCGCCCAGGCCCTGCTTGCACGCTGGCCCGAGCATGTCAGCCCGCTGCTTGAGCGCTGGTTACGCCATGGCCAGCAATACGGACAAGTGTGACGCCTGCCCCAGAATGGATCCAGCTTGAGGCCCAAGCTGGTTATACTCTTGCGATTGTAAAATTTCTGGATACAGACCATGACTGAAGTTGCCCTGGACACCGCAACCCCCCACGCTCCGTCTGTTATCCGGCTGCTGCTCGACAAAATCGGCATCGCCTACCGCGAAGTGCTGGATCACTCGCAGCTGCTGTCCGAGCGCAAGGTCCAGGCCGTTTTGCTCGATGACGCAGTCGGCGCGCTGATGGTGCTGTTCCCGCAGAACCAGTTGCTCGACCTCAACCGCCTCGCCGAACTCACTGGCCGCAAGCTTGCCGCCGTGCCCCTGGAGCGCCTCAAACACATGCTCGACAAGCATGGCCTGAAGACGCTGCCGGGCATTCCCGCGTTGACCAGTTCGCCTTGCCTCTATGAAGAGAGCCTGCTCAAGCCCGAAAAGCTGCTGGTGCATTCCGGTGAAGCCGGCCTGCTGCTGGAGATCGAGCGCGATGACTTCAAGAAAATGCTCAGCAAAGCCAGCGCCGGCAATTTCGGTGAGCGCCTGAGCAGCATTCGTCCCAACCTCGATCGCCCTGCCGACGACCGCGAAGAAATCACCCAGGCAGTCCAGGCCTTCACTGCCCGGCGTATCCAACAGCGCCTGGAAAGCACGATCGAGATTCCACCCCTGGCAGAAACCGCGCAAAAGATCATCAAGCTGCGCGTCGACCCCAATGCGACCATCGACGACATTACCGGGGTGGTCGAGACCGACCCGGCGCTGGCTGCCCAGGTTGTCAGCTGGGCGGCGTCACCCTACTACGCTTCACCGGGCAAGATCCGCTCCGTCGAAGACGCCATCGTCCGCGTGCTGGGTTTTGATCTGGTCATCAACCTGGCGCTGGGCCTGGCACTGGGCAAAACCCTGAGCCTGCCCAAGGACCACCCGCAGGACACCACGCCATACTGGCAACAGTCGATCTACACCGCCGCCGTGATCGAGGGCCTGACCCGTGCCATCCCACGCGCGGAGCGCCCGGAAGCCGGCCTGACGTACCTGGCCGGCTTGCTGCACAACTTCGGCTACCTGCTGCTGGCGCACGTGTTCCCGCCGCATTTTTCACTGATCTGCCGCCACCTGGAGGTCAATCCGCACCTGTGCCACAGCTATGTCGAACAGCATTTGCTGGGGATCAGCCGCGAGCAGATCGGCGCCTGGTTGATGCGGTTCTGGGACATGCCCGAAGAGTTGGCCACCGCCCTGCGCTTTCAGCATGATCCGCAGTACGACGGTGACCATGCCGCGTTCCCCAACCTGGTGTGCCTGGCTATTCGCCTACTGCGCGTGCGAGGCATCGGCTCGGGGCCGGTCGAGCCTATTCCGGACGAGTTGCTGGACCGCCTGAACATCCCTCGCGAGAAAGCCGAGGATGTGGTCAACAAGGTACTTGAGGCCGAAGTGCTGTTGCGTGAACTGGCTTCGCAATTCAACCAGCACTGAGCAAACAGCCTGACCCCGAGGGTCAGGCTTTCTTTTTCGGTTTCAGGTACTTCATCAGGCCCTGGAACCAGATCACCAGCGCCGGATTGCCCTTGATCTGGATACTTTTGTCCTGAATCCCCTGCATGAAGGCCAGTTGCTTGTTTTTCGCCTGCAAGGTGGCAAAGCCGAATGCGGCATCCTTGAAGGCAATGGCGAAGGCCGGGGCAGCATGGGTGCCGGACTGGCTGCGAATACGCCCATCCTTGACAACAAAATGGCGTGCCACCTTGCCATCGAGGGTCTGCAGCTGGAACACCAGGTCCTTGTCAGCCAGTTGTTGCTGGAATGCCGGATTCTTGCGACTGGCCTTGGCCATCAGCAATCCCATGGCCCAAAGGAGAAAGCGAAACTTCATGCGCACGCCTCGACTAAAAAGTGACTGGCGGAGCAGTTTATAGTCTCGCTGCGAAAACACCATAGGTGACGAGTCTGTATCCGCGCGATCGCTGCATCGCTCTGTAGCGGCATGTTGCGCAAAAAAACGGGCACCGCGTCGGGTGCCCGTCTTTTACTGCGATCGATCTGTGTGAGGCATCACGGATTGACGCTGTCCTTCAGGGATTTACCTGGTTTGAAAGCCACGGTATTGCTGGCCTTGATCTTCACCGGCTCGCCGGTTTGCGGGTTCTTGCCGGTGCGGGCACCGCGATGGCGCTGCAGGAACGTACCGAAGCCGACCAGCGTTACGCTGTCCTTGCGATGCAAGGCGCCGGTGATTTCTTCGAGCACGGCGTTGAGTACGCGGTTGGCTTGCTCTTTGGTGAGATCGGCCTTTTCAGCAATGGCTGCGGCGAGTTCTGGTTTACGCATAGTGAAGCCTCTTTGACGGTTTTTTTGTTGTTATGCCGTGCTGCTCTTCAAGGAGCAGCGCCCAAGGCACCGCAGGCTCTAAACTGCGGCAGACGGCAGTGAGAATGGCACGCCGTCAGGGGTCGCGCCAGTCTCTGAGCGGCCATTGTTGGTGCAATAGCAGGGGGAATCCGACAGAACACCCGTCGTTTACGCCATTAGCGCCGGAAGTTGCCGATTTAGAGCCAGCTTCTCCATCACCGCAGCACCGGTCAGGGCATAGCCCAGCAAGTTGCCGTCTGCATCGCGGCAAAGCACCTTGAGGTCGAGGCCCTGGCCTTCAACCTGCCATTCACCTTCACGGCCAGGGGGCGGTGGCGAAACCACCAAGGGGCAGGCGGGCGTCTTGACCGTCACCGGCATCGGGCCATAGGCAACCGCTGTCGGGTTGCCGGCAAGGGTCTGGGCCAGGGCCCGGGCACAGCTCATCAGCGGCATGACATACAGCAGGTTGAGGCCGTCGACTTCGGCGCAGTCGCCCAAAGCGTAGATGTTGCCATGGGAGGTGCGCAGATGACGATCGACCACAACGCCACGATTGACCTGCAGGCCGGCTGCAGCAGCCAGGTCGATGCGTGGTCGCAGGCCAATGGCCGACACCACCAGGTCACAAGGAATGAGCGTACCGTCGGAGAGGTGCGCTTCCAGACCCTTGGCAGCCCGCTGCAGGCGCGTCAGCACCGGTCCCAGGTGGAAGCGTACACCAAGCCCCTCCAGGCCAGCCTGTACGGCTGCTGCAGCGGCAGGATGCAGCAACGTGGGCATGACCTGCTCGCACGGTGCCACCAGCTCTACCTCGAAGCCTCCCAGGCTCATGTCGTTGGCAAACTCACAGCCGATCAGGCCTGCTCCCAGAATCAGCACGCGTTGCTTGCCAGCGGCCGCAGCACGGAAGCGGGCGTAATCCTCGAGGTCGTTGATCGGGAAAACAGCCTCGCCCGCGTCACCTTCGATCGGCACCTGAACGGTTTGTGCGCCCCATGCCAGGATCAGATCGCGGTACGGCACCTGCTCTTCGCCGATCCACAGGCGCTTGTGGCCCGGGTCGATACCGCTGATTCGCGTATGAGTACGCACTTCCGCCTTGAGCTGTTCCGCCATGGCGCCGGGCTCTGCCATGCTCAGGCCGTCGGCATCCTTGTTCTTGGCAAAACCGGTGGAAAGCATCGGTTTGGAATACGAACGGCCATCATCGGCAGTGATCAGCAACAGCGGCGTTTCGCCGTCGAGCTTGCGAAATTCGCGGGCCAGGTTGTAGCCCGCCAGGCCTGTACCGACAATTACCACTGGAGCCGTCATACCGTGCTTCCCTTAACGTCTTGGGTTAAAAATTGATCAGCCGATTGCGATCATTTCAAAGTCCATCTTGCCGACGCCGCAGTCGGGGCACAGCCAGTCCGCAGGAACATCTTCCCAGCGGGTTCCCGGGGCAATACCGTCATCCGGCCACCCCTCGGCTTCGTCATAGATCAGGCCGCAAACAATACACTGCCACTTTTTCATCACACACTTCCTCAACAAACTCAGGCTTTGGAGTGGTCGCTCTGGGAAACGTTACGGTGGCGACCATCAAGGAGGGGCTTTGTACTGGAGCCAGGTGCCAGCATGCAAGCCGGATTGGGCATTCATGCTAAGCTCGCGGTCTCTTTGGCCTGTTAATCCATACCATCGTGCCGTACGAAACATCGCAAGCGCCCGCTGCAGAATGGTTGCAGTACTCGCAGGTAGCAGACAGCGCAACGCCTGCCTTCCTTGACTGGTTGTTCGATGAAGGGTCCTTGACCCGTCGCCTGACCCAATTATCCGCCGATCACTTTTCCGTCACACCCCTTTGCGAAGGCTGGCAGCCGCTGCGTGATGACGAATGCCACGCGCTGGAGCTGGTGCCTGGCAGCGAAGGCTGGGTACGCGAGGTATACCTGCGTGGTCATGGCCAGGCCTGGGTCTTCGCCCGCAGCGTGGCAGCCCGCAGTGCCCTGGAAAGCGGTGGTCTGGACATGGAAGCACTGGGCAGTCGCTCCCTGGGCGAGCTGTTGTTCTGCGACCAGGCCTTTACCCGCCGGGCCATCGAAGTCTGTCATTACCCCAAGGCCTGGCTGCCTGTCACAGATGCCAACAATACGCTGTGGGGACGCCGCTCGCGCTTTGATCGCGCCGGGCTAAGTGTGCTGGTTGCCGAAGTCTTCCTGCCCGCGCTATGGCAGGCCGCTGATATTTCCGGGGAGATCCGCTGATGTACCTGCAGCTGCTCAAGTCGCTCAATCGCCTGCATCCACGGGCCTGGGACTTCATCCAGCTGAGCCGCATGGACCGGCCGATCGGCATCTACCTGCTGCTGTGGCCAACCCTCTCGGCCGTATGGATCGCCGCCAAGGGTGCGCCGACCCTGGCCAACGTGGTGATCTTCACCCTCGGTGTGGTGCTGATGCGGGCGGCAGGCTGTGCCATCAACGATTTCGCCGACCGCAAGGTCGATGGCCATGTCAAACGCACCGCCGACCGCCCCCTGGCCGCCGGCCGGATCAATGCCCGCGAGGCCCTGGTGCTGTTCGCGATCCTGGTGGGGGTGAGCTTCCTGCTGGTGCTATGCACCAACGCCACGACCGTCTGGCTGTCATTCGGCGCCGTGGCGCTGGCAGCCTGCTATCCGTTCATGAAGCGCTACACCTACTACCCGCAGGTGGTGCTCGGGGCTGCCTATTCGTGGGGCATTCCCATGGCCTTCACGGCGGCCAACGGCGAGCTGCCGGCCATTGCCTGGTTGCTGTACATCGCCAACGTGCTGTGGACCGTGGGTTACGACACCTACTACGCCATGGTCGACCGCGACGACGACCTGAAGATCGGCGTCAAATCGACGGCGATCCTCTTCGGCGAAGCCGACCGGATCATCATTCTGACCTTGCAGGTACTGTCGCTGGGCTGCTTGCTGCTTGCCGGCAGCCGCTTCGAACTGGGCGGCTGGTTCCACCTGGGGCTGGTGGCGGCGTTGATCTGTTTTGTGTGGGAGTATCGGTCGACCCGCAACCTGGATCGCGAATCCTGCTTCAAGGCTTTCCTGCACAACCACTGGGCCGGGCTGCTGATCTTCCTCAGCATCGTCGTCGACTACAGCCTGCGCTGACGGCTATCGGGCCGCCAGCGCAAGGTCGGCCCGACTACTTGATCACGTGCCACACATCCTTCATGCCGTCACCGGTCATGTCACCGGCCTTTTTGTCCTTGATGAAGGTGTACACAGGCTTGCCCTTGTAAGCCCATTGCATTGAACCGTCATCGCGCTTGATCTGGGTCCAGCCCTCTTCAGCCATGTCGCCGGCCTTGACCGTCAGCGGCGGCCAGTTCTTGGCGCACTCGTCGTTGCACATGGATTTACCGCCCGAGTCCTTGTCGAAGGTGTAGAGCGTCATCCCGGCATGGTCGACCATCACACCGTCTTTCATCATGGCATGATGGGCCGACGCTATCCCTGGCAACGCCAGTGCCACCGCAGTAAAAAGCGCCATCCAGTTCAGCGTATGTCGTGTCATTGGATCCACCGTGATTCTCGGGAGAGGGAATCTAAGCCTAGCCCAGTAACAGAATGTTGCTGCAACAGCCCACGACCTGTCACACGACTGCAATAATTCCGTTATCTAATGCGGGCCAAGACACCGTTAATGGAAGAGGTTCAAGCATGGTTGGCAGAAACATTCTGATCGTTGACGACGAAGCGCCAATTCGCGAGATGATCGCCGTTGCATTGGAAATGGCCGGCTATGACTGCCTGGAAGCAGAAAACTCTCAGCAGGCCCACGCCATCATCGTCGACCGCAAGCCGGACCTGATCCTGCTCGACTGGATGCTCCCGGGCACCTCGGGCATCGAGCTGGCCCGACGCCTCAAGCGCGACGAGCTGACCGGCGACATCCCGATCATCATGCTCACCGCCAAGGGTGAGGAAGACAACAAGATCCAAGGTCTTGAAGTCGGTGCCGACGATTACATCACCAAGCCGTTCTCGCCACGCGAGCTGGTCGCCCGCCTTAAAGCCGTGCTGCGCCGCGCCGGCCCAAGCGATGGTGAAGCCCCGATCGAAGTCGGTGGCCTGTTGCTCGATCCGATCAGCCACCGCGTGACCATTGATGGCAAGCCAGCCGAAATGGGCCCGACCGAATACCGCCTGTTGCAGTTCTTCATGACCCACCAGGAGCGTGCCTACACCCGGGGCCAGTTGCTTGACCAGGTGTGGGGCGGCAATGTCTATGTCGAGGAGCGCACGGTCGACGTGCACATCCGCCGCTTGCGCAAGGCCTTGGGTGAGGCGTACGAAAATCTGGTACAAACCGTCCGAGGCACCGGCTACCGCTTCTCCACCAAGAGCTGAGCCGTTTTTCACGCCAACGCTTTGCAAAGGACGCGTCGTTAATTGAACCAGAATTGGCATGGCACCCTGATTCGCCACATGCTGCTGTTGATCACTGCCTGCCTGCTGGTGGGCCTGATCAGCGGCTATTACGGCTGGAGCCTGGCGGTGGGCCTGGCAATTTACCTGGGCTGGACTCTCAAGCAACTGCTGCGCCTGCACGAGTGGCTGCGCCAGCACAAACCCGATGAAGCGCCTCCCGACGGTTATGGCCTGTGGGGCGAGGTGTTCGACAGCATCTATCACCTGCAACGCCGCGATCAACGCGTGCGTGGCCGCCTGCAGGCGGTGATCGACCGGGTCCAGGAGTCCACCGCCGCCCTCAAGGACGCGGTGATCATGCTCGACAGCGACGGCAACCTGGAATGGTGGAACCGCGCCGCCGAAACCCTGCTCGGCCTCAAGACGCCCCAGGACAGCGGCCAGCCGGTAACCAACCTGGTGCGCCATCCACGCTTCAAGGAGTACTTCGAGCAGGAGAACTACCTCGAGCCACTGGAAATCCCTTCGCCGATAAACGACCGCCTGCGCGTACAACTGCACATCACCCGCTACGGCAACAACGAGCACCTGATGCTGGTTCGCGACGTCACCCGCATTCATCAGCTCGAGCAGATGCGCAAGGACTTCGTCGCCAACGTCTCCCATGAACTGCGCACGCCATTGACGGTGATCGCCGGCTACCTGGAAACCCTGCTCGACAACGTCGAAGAGGTGAACCCGCGCTGGGTCCGGGCGTTGCAGCAAATGCAGCAGCAAGGCGGCCGCATGCAGACCCTGCTCAACGACCTGTTGCTGCTGGCCAAACTGGAAGCCACCGATTACCCCTCCGACAACCAGCCTGTGGCCGTCGATGCACTGCTGCAGTCGATCAAGGGTGATGCCCAGGCCCTTTCCGGCCAGCGCAACCAGCGCATCACCCTGGAAGCGACCCCCGGCATTCGCCTCAAAGGCAGCGAGGCCGAGTTGCGCAGCGCCTTCTCCAACCTGGTGTTCAATGCGGTCAAGTACACCCAGGATGGAGGCCAGATCCGCATTCGCTGGTGGGCCGACGAACAGGGCGCGCACCTGAGCGTGCAGGACTCCGGTATCGGTATCGACGCCAAACACCTGTCTCGCCTGACCGAGCGTTTCTACCGGGTAGACTCCAGCCGTGCCTCCAACACCGGCGGCACCGGGCTGGGACTGGCGATCGTCAAGCATGTGTTGCTCCGCCACCGGGCGCGCCTGGAGATCAGCAGCGTGCCAGGCCATGGCAGCACCTTCACCTGCCATTTCGCGCCCATCCAGATCGCCTCGCGCATGGCCTCCTGAAGCCGCGCCCCTAGGCAATCGCGCCCTCAGCCGCTACATTGGCGGACCGGTGCCAGCGCATGCTGGCACTCTACTTCTCTCTTTTTTCAGATGACGGACCCCGTAAAACCCCATCATGGACCCTTCCCCTGGTATTAGCTTCGCCTCACTTTTCGCCGATTTCGGCATGATTCTTTTTGCTCTGCTGCTGGTGCTGCTCAACGGCTTTTTCGTTGCCGCCGAGTTCGCCATGGTCAAATTGCGCTCGACCAAAGTCGAGTCGATTGCCGTGCAGCATGGCTGGCGCGGGCAAATCCTGCGCACCGTACACAACCAGCTGGACGCCTACCTGTCGGCCTGCCAGTTGGGTATCACCCTCGCCTCCCTGGGCCTGGGCTGGGTCGGTGAGCCGGCCTTCGCACATCTGCTCGAGCCGCTGCTGGCCGCCGTGGGCGTCCAGTCACCGGAAGTCATCAAGGCCGTGTCGTTCTTCAGCGCCTTCTTCGTGATTTCCTACCTGCACATCGTGGTCGGCGAACTGGCACCCAAGTCCTGGGCCATTCGCAAACCCGAACTGCTGTCGCTGTGGACTGCCGTGCCGCTGTACCTGTTCTACTGGCTGATGTACCCGGCCATCTACCTGCTCAACGCCAGCGCCAACGCCATCTTGCGAATCGCCGGCCAGGGCGAACCCGGTCCGCACCACGAGCACCACTACAGCCGCGACGAACTGAAACTCATCCTGCACTCCAGCCGCGGCCAGGACCCTAGCGACCAGGGCATGCGCGTGCTGGCCTCGGCAGTGGAAATGGGCGAACTGGAAGTGGTCGATTGGGCCAACTCCCGCGAGGACATGGTCTGCCTGGACGCCAATGCGCCGCTGAAGGAGATCCTCGCGATGTTCCGTCGGCACAAGTTCAGTCGCTACCCGGTACTGGATGCCGAGCGCGGTGAGTTCCTCGGCCTGCTGCACATCAAGGACCTGCTGCTGGAGCTGGCGGACCTGGACCACATCCCCGAGTCGTTCAACCTGGCCGAACTGACCCGCCCTCTGGAGCGCGTGTCGCGCCACATGCCGCTGTCGCACTTGCTGGAGCAGTTCCGCAAGGGCGGCGCGCACTTCGCCCTGGTCGAAGAAGCCGACGGCAAGGTGATCGGCTACCTGACCATGGAAGACGTGCTGGAAGTGCTGGTGGGCGACATTCAGGACGAACACCGCAAGGCCGAGCGCGGCATCCTCGCCTACCAGCCGGGCAAATTGCTGGTGCGTGGCGATACGCCGCTGTTCAAGGTCGAGCGCCTGCTGGGGGTGGATCTGGACCACATCGAGGCGGAAACCCTCGCAGGCCTGGTCTACGAGACCCTCAAGCGGGTTCCGGAAGAAGAAGAGGTACTGGAAG
>RCUI01000156.1_pt1 | contig 25613 bp, 20 predicted proteins | sample 2166121 | NCBI WGS metagenome assembly RCUI01 (sample SAMN09932700, study PRJNA488358) | compost metagenome | feature: garden; material: soil; isolation source: compost soil in succinic acid-enriched culture | place: Germany: Experimental Botanical Garden Goettingen | collected 2016-01-27
CCTACCTGCTCGAACAGGAATACGGCATCAGCCTGCCGCGCCGCATGCAGATCGAGTTCAGCCAGGTGGTACAGGGTGAAACCGACCGTCTGGGCCTGGAGATGACTGCCCAGCAGATCCACTCGCTGTTGCACCGCGAGTACCTGCAGGCCAACTCGCCGTACGCGATGGTCAGCCATCGACTGCAGGAAGAGAACGGCCACAGTGCGGTGGAAGTGGAAGTCGCCGGTGAAGGCGAGACCACCCTGCACTGGCGCGGCAAGGGCAACGGTGCCCTCGAGGCCCTGGTGGCCGGCTTGCCGATCGCCGTGGAAATCATGGACTACAACGAGCACGCCATTGGTGCCGGCACCAACGCCAAGGCGGCGGCCTACATTGAACTGCGCGTCGCCGGTGGCCGCCCTGTGCACGGCGTGGGTATCGATGAAAACATCACCACTGCCAGCTTCAAGGCATTGTTCAGCGCCCTGAACCGTTCGTTGAGCCAGCAGGCTGCCAAGGCGGCCTGAGCCATACGCTGAGCTGCAACCGAGTGCCCGCCTCCATCCGGAGGCGGGCACTTTCGTTTGCGCCCGAGAAAAATCGTCGGTCAGCTTGACGGCAACCCCCGGTATACTCCCTTCCTCGCTTTACCCTGCGCTGCGCGCACATCATGAAAGGACACTCGATGAGCAACTACCTCGAGCGGGCACTGAGCGGCCTGCGCACCATCGGCATCAACCTCCTGCGCCCTGTCCAGGACGCCCCCGTGCTGATGCTGCTCGACCGCGTGGCGCAGTACGACAGCAGCAAGGTCACCTCGATCGCCGCGGTCCTGCAGCAATCCACCGCTTTCAACAGCATGGTCCGCGAGCAGATCGAGGGCATGGACATCTCCACCCGCTTCATGGACATCACCCAGAGCTTCACCTCGATCCGCGAAGACGCCGCGGCCATGGCCGGCTGGATGGACGACGGGCGCCTGGACAGCATGGAAAAACTCAAGCTGGCCTGGATGAACGTGCGCCGTGGCTCGATCCCCAGCCGCTTCAACGACATTCGCGACAACTACCTGCAGGTGTGCAAGTCGGCCAACGACCAGATCAGTCGCGAGACGGTGATCCTTGAGTCCTACATGGACTTTCGCATGGCCATGAAGGCTGCAGAGGTCGAAGCCCAGCAGGTGCTGGCCATTGCCGGCCAGGCCCTGGAACAGCGCACGGCCGAACTGAATGAGGCAAACCAGCAAGTCGCCGCCGCCGAATCGGCCGAGCCGGCCGAACGTGCCGCGCTGGAACTGCGCCGCGACGAAGCCGTGCGTGCCCTGCAGGACGAAGACAAGCGCTACCAGATCGTCAAGGACATCGCCGATGACCTCAAGGTCGGCTACAACACTGCCGAGATGGTCTTCGCCCGCATCAACCAGGTACACGTGATCAAGGAGCGCCAGTACCAGCGCATGGTCTCGTTCTTCTCGACCAACGAAGTGGTGCTTACCGGCCTTGCCGTGTCATTCACCGCCAACAGCGGCCTGGCCGAGGCGACCCATACCCTCAATGCCACCACCGATGGCATCAGCAAGGGCCTCGAAGCTCTCGGCAGTACCGGCAACCAGCAGCTCGAAGCTGCGGTCAAGGCCAGCTACGGCTCGACCATCAAGGTCGATTCGGTACGCGCGCTGGCCGACGCCACGCTGTCGTTCCAGACCGACATGAACAGCCTCACCGAAACCTACCGGGCCGAGTCGAGCAACGCTTCGCGCGACATCGCTGCCGCGGTCGAGGATGCCAAGCGTAAATTCGCCGCGCTGCTCAGCAAGGCGGCCTGATGACCAGCATCCCACTCTCCGAACAGCTCGGAGCGATGGCGTTCGTCGACGAATTGCGCCACCAGCAGATGCAGCTCCAGGAACACCTGAACCTGCCCAAGCGCCGCGCCGAAGTCGCGGCGCGTATTCGTGACTACTACCAGAGCCACAACATCGCCTTCGACGAGGCGCTGATCGACCAGGGCGTGCGCGAGTTCTTCGCCCGCCGGCTGATGTTCGAAGCCCCGCCGCTGAGCTGGCGGGAAAAGCTGCTGAGCAAGGCATCGATGGCGCGCGGCCAGCTCTACAAGCTGTTCCTGGCAATCATTGCCGCGGCGCTGATCACCCAGTGCACACGCATTGCCCACGACAGCGGCATTACGGTCGAGATCGAAAACAGTGCCCGTGACCTGCGCTGGCATGATGAAGACGTGCGCACCGAGATCCAGCTCAATCACAAGCAGCTCGAGCAGTGGCAGCAAAAGGCTTTGGCCCAGCCCGATGTCGCCGTCAGCCGCATTCTCGATCAGGTCCGGCAAACATTGCCGCCGCTGGATCAGACCTTTGCCAGCGATGTGCCGCAGTTCGTGCGCAAGACCAACCGCGACAGCGTCAAGACCCTGGTCACGCAGCGTGAGGCGCAGATCAAACTGGCCCGCCAGGCCATCTCCTCGGCCCGCTCTGGCTTCGCCACGGTAGAAGGTATCTACCAGCAGCGCGATAAACTGGCCAGGCTCCTGGCGATGCCGGCCTATACCGAAGGCCTCAAGCCGTTCCCCAATCTCAAGGAACTTGCCAGTTCGGCTGACCAGCAACTGCTGCAAGTCAAGGATACTGACACGCTCAAAGCGGCCGGCTTCCAGGTCGGCAAACTGGATTATGAGATCGATCGAGTCTCCTATTGGCTCGAACAGATCACCCTGCGCGATCAGTTGCAGCAGCGCCTGCAGGCGATGCCGCTGGCCGCCGGTGACCGAGCGCAACTACAAGCGCTGCTCGCCCAAGCCAACAACAGCCTGCACAACGAGGACGTCAGCCAGACCGGCGATCAGCTCAAACACCTCAAGCGGATGCTCGACTTCGCCGCCGTGCCGCTGACCCTGCAGATCGTCGACCGCACCGGGATCAAGTCCGGGGTCGAGCGTTGCTACGACCCCGCCGGCTGCAACCGCGGCGAGGACACCGACAAGGGCAAGAGCTGGTTCCTGGTGGTCGAGGCCACTGACGCCGGCGGCATCAGCGCTGAAGTACCGGTCACCAGCTCCGAAACCGGCAAACAACGCTGGAGCCGCCTGTTCGCCGTGCGCGTCAGCCAGGCCGAATACCTCAAGGTCAAAGTGGACAAGCTCGATGATGGCCATATCGATGACCGCATGATGGGCAGCAAGGCTGCCAACTCGCTGACCCTGCGCTTCAACCAGCGCACCACGGGCAACCCTGACATGATCATGGACTGGTGAACACATGACCCCTTCTACCCTCACCGGCACCGTGGCGCAGAACGCCCGCAGCAGCGAGGCCTTGCTGCGCAGCGCCGAGCAACTGCTGTCGGCCCTGAGCGATCAGGAAGCGCGCCTGGAACAGGACATCCTCACCCGGCTGAGCAACATCGCCACGCTAAAGCTCGAACATCGACCGGCCCTGGACCAGGACACCCTGCTGCAACTGCAGGCACGCCAGGATGCCGAAGCGCAACTGCGCGCCGAACTTGCCCGGGTCGAAACCGATATTGCCGTGTCGCTGGCCGACCAGCACACCGTGCGCAGTCGCATTGAGAGCATCGACCGCCAGGTCAAGGATCAACTGGTGCTTGAGCCTGACTGGTGCGAGCTGGGCGAGCAGTTGCGGGCCGCGCAAGAGGCCAACGGCGAAGCGCTTACCGGCTATCAGGAGATCCGCCAGGAGTGCGTCGACAAGCTGCCTTCGTACAGCGCCAACCCGATCTACTACCACTTGCTCAAGCGCGATTACGGCACTGACCAGTACCGCTACAACTTCCTGCACCGCTGGCTCGACAACAAGCTGGCCAAGCGCGTCAACTTTGTCGGTAACCGCAACAACGAGCTGATGCTGCGGGCCATGCAGACCCGCAACGAAGAGCTGCAAGGCGAACGCCTGAGCCTGATTGCCGGGCTGCAGGACGCTATCGACCAGCGTCTGGCCCAGGCGCGTACAGCGGCAGGGATGGACCCGCTGACCCGCGAAGACGTCACCCTGAACAAGCACATCGTCGCCGCCAAGGCCCGGGCCAACGAGCAACACCAGCAATTGGCCAATTTTGCCGGTAAACAGGACCCGCATTACCTGCGGATCCGTCAGAACATCACCGAACGCCTGCAGGCACAGACCATCGAACAACTGCTGGTCGAAGTACAAAAGACCCCGGACAACAACGACGACAAGATCGCCGCCCAGCTCAAGGAGCTGTACCCGCGCCTGCGTGACGTACAGGACCGCCTGCCCGAGCTGCGCGACCAGCATGACCGTGCCCTGCGCGACTATGAGCGGGCCAAGGAGCTGGAGCGGGCGCTGCGCACCGACTATTACCGTGACAGCGACTACAACTACTACACCACCTTGAGCATCGAGCGCCTGCTGGCCGACTACATGACCCGCGACCTCAGCCTGCACGCGCTGGAAACCGTGCTGCAAAGTGGCCGACGCCTGGTGCCGCGCAGTTCTTCGTCCAGCAGCTCTTCGTCGTTCAGCTGGTCGAGCTCCGGTTCCAGTAGTTCAAGCTCAAGTTCGAGTTCCAGCGATTTCTCCACCTCCAGCAGCAGCGGTGGTGGCAGCTTCAGCACTTCGGACAGTTTCTGAGCAGGCAAAAAAAAAGGTGCGCCGACCAAGCGCACCTCAAAGCCGTGTAGCACACAACGAATTCGGTTTCAGTCCAGCAGTGCCAGGGCCTCGGCACTGCAGGCCTGGATACGGGCCCAGTCGCGGCTCTTGATCCAGCTGCTGTCGAGCATCCAGGTACCGCCCACGCACATCACATTGGCCAGGGCCATGTAGTCCTTCACATTGCCCGGGTTGACCCCGCCGGTGGGGCAGAAACGCACGTCGCCGAACGGGCCGCCATAGGCCTTGATCGCCGCCACGCCGCCGCTGATCTCAGCCGGAAACAGCTTGAAGCGCCGGTAGCCCAGGGCATAGCCCATCATGATTTCCGACGGTGTGCTGATACCTGGCAGCAGCGGGATGTCGCTGTCGACGCCGGCCTCAAGCAAGTCCTGGGTAATGCCCGGGGTGACCACGAACTGCGCGCCAGCCGCCTGCACGGCAGCAAACATGTTGCGGTCGAGTACGGTGCCAGCCCCGATGCACAGCTCCGGGCGCTGCTCGCGCAGCACCTGGATGGCCTTGAGGCCGTGGGACGAGCGCAAGGTCACTTCCAGGGTCTTGATACCACCGGCTGCCAGGGCATCGGCCAGAGGCAGGATGTCTTCTTCGCGGGCGATGGTGATCACCGGCAGAATGCGCGCCTGGGTGCAGATCTGATCGATCCGGGCAATCTTGTCGGCCATGGAAACTCCCGGCTGTTTCAGTTCATGCGTGGTCATAACGGCGGATCCTTGGCTCATGGGCACCAGTAAATATCCAGAGGGTCTTGTAAGAAGGCACGAATCGGCATCTCGGCCTGGTCATCGCCGGCCAGCGCGGCGCGCAGGGTAGCGAGTTTGCCCGGGCCTTGCACCGACAAGGCGGTAAATCCGGCGCGGGCCAGCAGCGCCCGGGTCATGCTCAGCCGTTGATGCGGCACGCTCGGCGCCAGCATCGGCAGGCAGCGACGGGGGCTGTTCGGGTCGAGACCTTCGGCAAGGTTCGGGCTGTTGGGGAACAGCGAGGCGGTATGGCCGTCATCGCCCATGCCCAGTACCAGTACGTCGATACCCGGCAGTTCGGCCAGGGCCTGATCGGCTTCCTGCGCAGCGGCCTCAAGACTGCCTGCGGCGCGATAGAGGCTGAGGAAACGCGCCTTGGCAGCAGGACCGGTCAACAAATGGCGCTTGAGCAGGCCGGCATTGCTGTCGGCATGCTCGACCGGCACCCAGCGTTCATCGGCCAGGGTCACCAGCACCTTCGACCAGTCCAGCGGCTGCTTGAGCAGCGCGGCAAAAAACGCCACCGGACTGCGGCCGCCCGACACCACCAGGGTGGCCTGGCCCTTGGCGGCAATGGCCGCATTCAGGCGCCCTGCCACATCCTTGGCCAGCCCTTCAGCCAGCAGCGCGGGTGTATTGAAATCACGTGCCGTGACCTTCGCCGGCAGTTGCAGTTCAGATATCGCCATACCAGGACCTCCCATCGCGGGTAATCAGTGCAATCGAGCTCATCGGCCCCCAGGAACCGGCGGCATAGGGCTTGGGCGCGTCGCCCGACTGTTTCCAGCCGGCGATCAGCTGATCGCACCACTTCCACGCGTATTCGATTTCATCCTTGCGCACAAACAGGTTCTGATTGCCGCGCATCACTTCCAGCAACAACCGCTCGTAGGCATCGGGGATCCGCGCACTACGCCAGGTGTCGGAAAAATTCAGCTGCAAGGGCCCGCTGCGCAGCTGCATGCCTTTGTCCAGACCCTGCTCCTTGGTCATTACCCGCAAGGAGATACCTTCGTCCGGCTGCAGGCGGATGATCAGCTTGTTGCCGATCTGCAAACGCTGTTCCGGGGCGAAGATGTAGTGCGGGGTTTCCTTGAAGTGGATGACGATCTGCGACAGCTTCTGCGGCATGCGCTTGCCGGTACGCAGGTAGAACGGCACACCGGCCCAGCGCCAGTTGCGGATATCGGCGCGCAGGGCGACGAACGTCTCGGTGTCGCTCTGGGCATTGGCGTTGTCTTCTTCCAGGTAACCGGGCACCGACTTGCCTTCGCTGTAGCCGGCAATGTACTGGCCGCGCACTACACGGGTGCTCAAGCCTTCACCCGTGATCGGTGCCAGGGCCTTGAGAACCTTGACTTTCTCGTTGCGGATGCTGTCGGCCGACAGGTCGCTGGGCGGGTCCATCGCGATCAGACACAACAGCTGCAGCAGGTGGTTCTGGATCATGTCGCGCAGTTGCCCGGCCTTGTCGAAATAGCCCCAGCGCCCCTCGATCCCGACCTTTTCGGCTACGGTGATTTCCACGTGCGAGATCGAGTTCTGGTTCCACTGGGTTTCGAACAGGCTGTTGGCAAAGCGCAGGGCAATGAGGTTCTGGACGGTTTCCTTGCCCAGGTAATGGTCGATGCGATAAACGCGGTTTTCCGGGAAATACTGCGCCACCGCGTCATTGACCCGCCGCGAAGAGTCGAGGTCATGGCCGATGGGTTTTTCCAGCACCACCCGGGTGCGCGCACTGAGGCCGACCTTGTCGAGGTTCTCGCAAATACCGCCATAGACTGCCGCGGGCGTGGCGAAGTAAGCGATCAGCTGGCTGTCGCCGCCGACCTGCCCGGCCAGCGCCTGGTAGTCCTCGACCTTGAGGAAGTCGACATGCAGATAGCGCAAGCGCGCGAGAAAACGCTGCAACACCAAGGTCTCGATCTGCCCTTGCGGAACAAACTCGCGCAGATGTGCCTCGATCGATGCCAGGTGCTCTTCGACACTGCCCGGCTCGCGGGCCAGGGCCAGCACGCGGGTATCCGCGTGCAGCAGGTCGGCGCGATCGAGCTGGTAAAGCGCCGGAAACAGCTTGCGCAAGGCCAGGTCGCCGAGGGCGCCAAACAGGGCAAAGGTGCAAGGTTCAACGCTGATCGATGCCATGATGTTGGTTCTTTTATCAAGTTGACGTAGAAATACCGTTTTCAATCGCAGTTTTCAAGGAATAATGTAGTAAAAACCACAACATTTTATCCGAAACACAGATTCAAGTGGTGTGCCTCCCATGCCATCAGTACGATAGGCCACCGCGTCAAAAGCCCTCTGCCATCGGCAGCGGGCTGCCTCATCGACCCAAGGACACATACCCATGGACCGCGTGCGAAACCTCCTGGAGCAGATCCAGGGCCGCCTCGAAGAGCTGAACAAGGCTGAGCGCAAAGTCGCCGAAGTCATCCTGCTCAACCCCCAGCAAGCCACTCGTTTCAGCATTGCCGCCCTGGCCCAGGCTGCCAAGGTCAGCGAGCCGACGGTAAACCGCTTCTGCCGCTCGTTCGGCGTCAGCGGCTACCCCGAGCTCAAGCTGCAACTGGCGCAGAGCCTGGCCAGCGGCGCTGCCTACGTCAGCCGGGCAGTGGAGGCCGACGATGATCCGGCGTCCTACACCCAGAAGATCTTCGGCAGCGCCATTGCCTCGCTGGACAGTGCCTGCCAGCAACTGGATCCGCAGCTGATCAGCCGCGCCGTCGACATGCTGATCCAGGCCCGGCAGATCCACTTCTTCGGCCTCGGCGCCTCGGCCCCGGTGGCCCTGGATGCCCAGCACAAGTTCTTCCGCTTCAACCTCGCCGTCTCGGCCCACGCTGACGTACTGATGCAGCGCATGCTGGCCTCGGTGGCCCACACCGGCGAGCTGTTCGTCATCATCTCCTACACCGGGCGTACCCGCGAGCTGGTCGAAGTCGCGCGCCTGGCCCGGGAAAACGGTGCCTCGGTACTCGGCCTGACCGCTGCCGATTCGCCCCTGGCCAAGGCCAGCAGCCTGAGCCTGAACATACCGCTGCCAGAAGACACCGATATTTACATGCCGATGACCTCACGGATCATTCAGCTGACGGTGCTCGACGTGTTGGCCACCGGCATGACCTTGCGCCGCGGCGTGGACTTCCAGCCACACCTGCGCAAGATCAAGGAAAGCCTCAACGCCAGCCGCTACCCGATCGACGACGAACTCAACTAAGCAGCTGTGCCTGCAAGCGCAGGTGTGCCTGTTCACCCGGCGCCAGGCTCAGGCTGTCACTGCTGCCACTGGCCGCCTCGACACAGACGAAGCCCAGGGTTTCACTGCTGCTGACGCCCATCAACGGGCGACTGCCCGGGTGCCAGACAATGGTGTCCTCGCTGTCACCGGTATCGATGCTCAGCTGTCGTTGCCAGGCCGGATCGTGCAGTTGCACGGTCGCCGCATTGGGGAACACCCGCTGACAGCCGCCATGCACCTTCAAGGCGCCCTTCTGACGGCAGGCCTGACGGTTCAAACGGTCGTAACCCTCAATGTTTTCTAGCCCAGATAGCGCTATCTCAGAAACGTCACTAATACGCCAGTAAGCCAGCAGAGCATGACTCAACTGACAAGGCTGGCTGTCTTGATGTTCGGTACTGAGTTGCAATTCCATGCGCTGACCCAGGCGCGCCGAGAGGTTCACCTGCCAGTCCCACAACTGCAGGCGCCAGTTGAGGGTCACGCCCTCCTCATCTTCGCTGCTGTCGATCAGCTTCCAGTCGAGCAAACGCGCCCAACCGTGGGCCGGCCACATGTCTTCGCTGGGGTGACGGCCATACCAGGGCCAGCACACCGGCACACCGCCGCGGATGGCGCCAACCTGGGGCCACTGCGCCGCACACCAGAGCCACGGACGCTCGCCGGTTGGCTGGAAGTGCAACAACTGCGCACCCTGGCGACTAAAAGCCGCCTGGCACCGGGGGTGATCGATGATCAGCACATCGCGCTGCTGGTAACGCTCCCACTCGAAGGTCGGCCGCGGCCTCTGCGAGGTGAAGAAACGTTGTAGCGGGTGCTCTGGCATGGCGGGGAACTCTTGTTATTCAGTGGGAACGCTATCGCTGGCAAGCCAGCTCCCACAGGATCTGCGCAATCCATGTGGGAGCTGGCTTGCCAGCGATCGACCGCACAGCGGTCGCAATATGCGTAAATTTACAACATATCGCCTCAGAACGACGACTGAATCTTCAACCCGGCGACCAGCGCGTTATCCACCTCGTCCACCCCGCCCGGGCTCTTGATGTACTGCAGGTTCGGCCGCACGGTCAGCCAGTTGGTGACATGGAAGCCGTAGTACAGCTCGGCGTTGTACTCGGTCTTCTGGATCGGCACGAAGCCGGCATCGTTGTAATCCTCTATGCCGCTCTGCTGATTGAGCAACTGCGCACGGTCCTTGACGTCGTCATTGACGTGAATCCGCGCCACACCAAAGCCGATGTCATCCTTGGGCCGGCCATCGAAGGCGCCCTTGTAGACCATACCTACCTGCTGGTAGTTGTCCACCACGTTGGTAGCCTTGTCGTGCACGGTGAAGTTGGCGAACAGGCTCAGGCCGCGGTTGGCATCACCGTTGTGCGTAGTGACCTGCTGCTGGGCCACCACCCACCAGCCGTGCTTGCTCGAGTGCGACTTGAAGGCTGCGCCGGTCAGCGCCTGGGGCTGGCCATTGACGTCGTCATAGACGTCATCGGCCTTGGCCGTGCTGTAGTAGTAACCCAGACGGTACTCGCCTGGCAGGCCATTGACCTGCGGCGACCAGACCAGCTCCACCGGCAGGATCATACCCTTGGTGCCGCTGCCGCTGAGCTTGAAGCCGTTGCCGGTTTCAAGGTTGGACGGGTTCTGTTCATACACACCGACCTGGGCGAAGAACTCCGGAGTGATGTTGTATTTGACCCGCATCGCCCACTGGCTGACCGGCCAGTTGTACCAGATACCGCCAACCCAGTTGCCCACTTGCGAGCCGCAGAACGCCAGGTTCTGGAAGTCGCAGGGGAAGCTGTTGAAGTCCTCGCCTTCGCCAAAGCGCCCGACCTTGATGTCCAGGGCGCCATCGAAATACTTCTGCTTGACCCACATCTGGGTCAGGCGCCAGGTCTGGCCGCGCCCCCAGACTTCCTGCACCGAACTGAACTGCCCGGCACGCGGGTCGCTGATGCGGTCGTTGGACAAGTTGCGGCCGCTACGCTCGGTGATCGCCAGCTTGAACTCGGCATCCTGCCAGCCGAAGATCTTCTCCAGGTCCAGGTGCGCGCCGAGGGCGAACTGGTCGCTGTAGCGCGCGGTCTTGTCGTCGTTGTAGCCACCGTTGAGGTTACCCGCCACCTCACCGACGTAGTCGAGGGTGAAGTCGTAGCCTTTCTCCAGCAGCTCGGTGCGGGTACCGCCCCAGTCGCCGCTCATCCATTTCGACTCCGGGGCAAAGGCGCCAGCCGCCTGCGCCCCGCAACTGACGCCCAGGGCCGCCAGCAGGGTCAACGGCGCCAGAGGCTTGATACGCTTGAAGTGATCCATCCCTTGTTTCCTCGTTTTATTGTTCTCGATGGGTGTCTACGTTCTATAACGAATTCAGCGGCCCTTGAATTGGGCGACATTGTCCTTGCTCGCCGGCGCTGGCGCGGCGACACCCAGGCGCTCGCCGGTGGCGGCATCGAACAGCAGCACCCGTGCCGGATCGAACTGCAGGTTCAGGGTGTCGCCGACCTGGGTCGGCACATCCGGGGCCAGTCGGCAGCAGACCTTGGTCTGGTTGAGGGTGACGAACACCAGCAGGTCCGGCCCGGTGGGCTCGGTGATCTGCACTTCGGCACGAATACTCGGCAAACCATTGGCCTGGGCCGGGGCCAGGGCGATCTGTTCCGGGCGCATGCCGAGGATCACTTCACGGTCCTCCAGGCCCGCCACATTGAAGCCCAAGGGTAGCTCGCAGCGGGCCTGGCCACTGTCGAGCAGGGCCAGCAGGCGGCCGTCCTTGCGCTGCAGGCGCAGGGGAATGAAGTTCATCGGGGGCGAACCGATGAAGCTGGCCACGAACAGGTTGGCCGGATCGTTGTAGATCTGCTGCGGGGTGCCGAACTGCTGGATCAGCCCGTCCTTCATCACCGCCACCTTGTCGCCCAGGGTCATGGCCTCGATCTGATCGTGGGTGACGTACACCGTGGTGGTCTTCAGGCGCTGGTGCATCAGCTTGATTTCGGTGCGCATCTCCACCCGCAGCTTGGCGTCGAGGTTGGACAGCGGCTCGTCGAACAGGTAGATCTTCGGCCGCCGCGCCAGCGCCCGGCCCATGGCCACGCGTTGCTGCTGGCCACCGGACAGCTGGCCAGGCTTGCGCGTCAGCAGGTGCTCGATCTGCAGCAGCTTGGCCACTCGCGCCACCTCTTCGTCGATGGCGGCGGCAGGCATCTTGCGCATTTTCAGGCCGAAGGCGATGTTGTCGCGCACATTCATGGTCGGGTACAGCGCGTACGACTGGAACACCATGGCGATGTCGCGATCCTTGGGGCTCATGCCGCTGATGTCGGCATCGTCCACCAGGATCGCCCCGCCGCTGATCTGTTCGAGGCCGGCGATGCAGTTCATCAGGGTCGATTTACCGCACCCGGACGGGCCGACCAGAATCAGGAATTCGCCGGAGTCGATCGACAGTTCGATGTTCTTCAGGGTGTCCGGCAGACCGCTGCCGTAGCTCTTGTTGACGTTGCGCAGTTCAAGCGTTGCCATTGTTGTTTACCCCTTGACCGCGCCGGCCGTGAGCCCGCGCAGGAAATACTTGCCAGCCAGCACATAGACCAACAGGGTCGGTAACCCGGCGATCATCGCCGCCGCCATGTCGACGTTGTATTCCTTGACCCCGGTGCTGGTGTTGACCAGGTTGTTCAGGGCCACGGTGATCGGTTGCGCGTCGCCACTGGCGAACACCACACCGAAGAGAAAGTCGTTCCAGATCTGGGTGAACTGCCAGATCAGGCAGACCATGATGATCGGCACCGACATCGGCAGCAGGATGCGCCCGAAGATGGTGAAAAAACCCGCGCCATCGAGCCGCGCCGCCCGCACCAGAGCCTCCGGCACGCTGCAGTAGTAGTTGCGGAAAAACAGCGTGGTGAAGGCCAGGCCGTAGACGATATGCACCAGCACCAGGCCGCTGGTGGTGCTGGCCAGGCCAAGCTTGCCGAGGGTGAACGAGGCCGGCAGCAGCACGGTCTGGAACGGCAGGAAGCAGCCGAACAAGAGCAGGCCGAAGAACAGCTGCGACCCCCTGAAACGCCACATCGACAGCACATAGCCGTTGAGCGCACCGAGCAGGGTCGAGATCACCACCGCCGGCACGGTGATCTTCACCGAGTTCCAGAAGTAGCCGCCGACCGTGTCCCAGGCCTTGATCCAGCCGATGCCGGTGATCACCTCGGGCCAGCTCAGCAGGTTGCCGGTACGGATGTCTTCCGGCGACTTGAAGCTGGTCAGCAGCATCACGATCAGCGGGATCAGGTACAACGCACAGGCCAGGATCAGGGTCGAGTAGATGGCCAGGCGGCTGAAGCTCAACGAGCGGGGAGCGAGGGACCTAGTCATGGCGTTTGTTCCTCAGTTCCGAATACAGGTACGGCACCAGGATCGACAGGATCGCGCCGAGCATCAGGATCGCGCTGGCCGAGCCCATGCCCATCTGCCCACGGCTGAAGGTGAAGGAATACATGAACATCGCCGGCAGGTCAGAGGCATAGCCCGGGCCGCCCGCAGTCATGGCCGCGACCAGGTCGAAGCTCTTGATCGCGATGTGCGCAAGGATCATCAGTGCGCTGAAAAACACCGGGCGCAAACTTGGCAAGACGATGCGCAGGTAGATGCTCGGCAGGCTGGCGCCATCGACTTGCGCGGCACGGATGATCGACTGATCGACGCCGCGCAGGCCGGCCAGGAACAGCGCCATGACAAAGCCCGAGGCCTGCCACACGGCGGCGATCACCAGGCAGTAGACGACCCGGTCGGGGTCCACCAGCCAGTCCAGGCGAAAGCCTTCCCAGCCCCAGTCGCGAAGCATCTTGTCCAGGCCCAGGCCGGGGTTGAGCAGCCACTTCCAGGCGGTGCCGGTGACGATCATCGACAGCGCCATGGGGTACAGGTAAATAGTGCGAATGAACCCTTCGCGGCGGATGCGCTGGTCGAGCAAAATCGCCAGCAGCACGCCGATCACCAGGCTGATGGCGATGAACATGCCGCCGAACAGCAGCAGGTTCTTGCTCGCCACCCACCAGCGGTCGTTCTCCATCAGCCGTGCATATTGCGCCAGGCCCACCCACTTGTAGCTGGGCATGAAGCTTGAGTTGGTGAAGGACAGGACGAAGGTCCAGAGGATGTAGCCGTAAAAACCCACCAGGACGATCAACATGCTCGGCGCCAGTACCAGTTTCGGTAACCAGCGCTGCAGGGCGTCCAGGGGTGAGGCCTTGTTGATTGTGGCAACAGTGCTCATCAGAAAGTCTCGGTTGAAGGGCGGCGCTGCGCACCGCATCGCTGGCAAGCCAGCTCCCACAATGGACTGCATGCACCGACCCTGTGGGAGCTGGCTTGCCAGCGATGAAGCCCCGCAGAGTCGTTGCCTACACCATCACTTGGCCGACTTGATCGCCGAATTCAGCTGCTTGACCGCCGTTGCCGGATCGGCTTTCGGGTCGTTGAAGAAGTTGGTGACGACATCGAAGATCGCCCCCTGCACCGCCAGCGAGGTCGCCATGTTGTGGGCCATGCTCGGTTGCAGGCCGTCACCCTTCTCCGCTTCCTTGAAGTCCACCGCCGACTTCTGCGTGCAGGCGTCGAACTGGCTCATGTCCATGTCCTGGCGCACCGGCAAGGAGCCCTTGTTCTGGTTGAACACGGTCTGGAACCGCGGTTCCAGGGCGACCTTGGCCAAGTCGTTCTGGGCCTTGATGTCGTTCTCGTTCTTGAGCTTGAACATCGCCAGCGAATCGATGTTGTAGGCGAAACTGCCCTGGGTGCCGGGGAAGGCCACGCACTGGTAGTCCTTGCCTGCCACTTTGCCGGCGGCGGTCCATTCGCTCTTGGCCCAGTCGCCCATGATCTGCATGCCGGCCTTGCCATTGATGACTTCGGCGGCAGCAATGTTCCAGTCGCGCCCGGCGCGGTTGGGATCCATGTAAGTGCCCAGGCGCTTGAGGGTTTCGAACACCTTGACCATCTGCGCGCCAGTCAGGGTGTCTTCATCCAGTTCGACGAAGGCTTTGTGATAGCCCTGGGGCCCGAGGATGCTCAGCACCAGGTCTTCGAAAACGGTGCTGTCCTGCCACGGCTGGCCGCCATGGGCGAGCGGGATGAAACCGGCCGCCTTGAGCTTGTCGGCGGCGGCGAACAGTTCATCGAGGGTGGTCGGCACCTTGGCCCCGGCCTTGTCGAACACCTGCGGGTTGATCCACAGCCAGTTGACCCGGTGGATGTTCACCGGCACCGCTACATAGTGGCCGTCGTACTGCATGATCTGGGCGACTTTCTTTGGCAGCAGGGCGTCCCAGTTGTTGGCTCTGGAGACATCGTCGAGTTCGGTGAGCAGGCCCAGCGCACCCCACTCCTGGATGTCCGGCCCCTTGATCTGGGCGGCGCCTGGCGGGTTACCGGCCACTGCGCGGCTCTTCAGTACGGTCATGGCCGCTGCGCCACCGCCACCGGCGACGGCGTTGTCCTTCCAGGTGAAACCGTCTTTCTCGACTTGTTCCTTGAGGGTTTTCACCGCCGCGGCTTCGCCTCCGGAGGTCCACCAGTGAGTGACTTCGACCATGCCGTTAGCGGCAGCAACAGCACTCAGGGGCAACAAGGAGGCGAGGGAAATGACAGCGGCGAGGCGATTGATCGCATTCATCGAGAGGAACCTTTTCTTGTTGTTATGCAGGTGCAAGTCGTGGTGCTTGCGCTTGCATTGGAGTCTAACCAACGGCACCCGGGCCGGAGGTAACGAAGGGATGCGCGAATGTCACCAGCTGGTGACATTCGCCCAGGCAGAATTTCAGTCAACGCTGCGCGGCAGGCTCAAGGTCACCCGCAAGCCGCCCTCACGCAGGTTGCGCAGGCTCACCTCGCCGCCGTGGCTGTGGGCGATATTGCGCGCGATACCCAGGCCCAGGCCGTAGCCCTGCTGCTGTCCGGCCAGGCGAAAATGCGGCTCGAACACTTGCTCCAGGCGCTGCTCCGGCACACCGGGGCCTTCATCGTCGACCTGCAAAACAAACCCGCTGCCACTGTCGATCACCCGCAGGTGCGCACGCTCGCCATACTTCAAGGCGTTGTCGATCAGGTTGCCCATGCAGCGCTTGAGCGCCAGCGGCTTGCCCGGATAGGGCGCCATCGCTCGTCCTTCCAGGGTGATCCTGCCGCTGCTCAGGTACGGCTCGACCAGGCACTCCAGCACCTGGTTCAGGTCGATGCGCTCGATGTTCTCGTGGATGTCGGTGTCTTTCACACATTGCAGCGCACCCTTGACCAGCATTTCCAGTTCATCTAGGTCGCGGCTGAACTTGGCCTGCACGGCCTCGTCATCGAGCAACTCGACGCGCAGGCGCAGGCGGGTGATTGGCGTACGCAAGTCATGGGAGATAGCACTGAACAACTGACTGCGCTCGGTCAGGTAGCGACTGATACGCTCGCGCATGGCATTGAAGGCACGCCCCACCTCCTCTACCTCGCTGCCGCCACCTTCGGTGACCGGCTCGACATCCGCCCCCAGCGACATCTCCCGCGCAGCCAGGGCCAGACGCTTGAGCGGGCGGCTCTGCCAATGCACCAGCAAGCCGATGAACAACAGCAGGAAGAAGCTGGTCAGGAGAATGAACCAGACCTGCTGGGCTGGCAGTTCCTGCTCCTCAAGGCTGGTGTAGGGTTCAGGCAGCAGCGAGGCGATGTACAGCCACTCGCCTTCGCCCAGGTGAATCTGCATCACCAGCACCGGCGGATTGATCGGCTCCAGGGTCAAGGCATAGTGCGCCCAGGAGCGCGGCAGTTCATCGAGTTTCAGGCCGCTGTTGAAGATACGCAGATCCTGAGGACTGACAAACTTCACCGAGATTTCCAGTTGCTGGCCCAGTCGCTGGTGCAGCACCTCATCGACGGCGGTGATCACCGCCTGTTTGCGCACAGTCGAAGGTAGCTCCTGCATCTCCAGGGGTTTGTCATTGAGCGAGACCACAAAACGGGTGCCGCCCATGTTGCGCAACTGGTCCAGCACCATGGGCCGGTAGGCCACCGGCAGCGAGCGAAAATAGCTGACACTGGCGCTCATCGAGTGGGCCAGGCTGCGGGCACTGGCCACCAGTCCTTCCAGTTGGCTGGCGCGCAATTGCGACAGCCAGATCAGGCTCGACAGGCCCTGGGCCAGCAGCACCACCAGCAAGGTCAACAGCAGCATGCGCCCCAGCAGCGAGCGCGGCAGTGGCAGACGCCGGCGCCGCTCAGTGCGCGGGCGCAACGCTGGCCGCCAGCAGGTAACCGCTGCCGCGAATGGTGCGTATCAGCCGCGGCGGCTTGTCAGTGTCGCGCAGGCGCTGGCGCAGGCGGCTGACAGCCATGTCGACGATACGGTCCAGGGGCATCGGCTCGCGCCCGCGGGTGGCATTGCCGATGGTGTCGCGGTCGAGGATCTGTTGCGGGTGATCGAGGAACAGCTTGAGCAAGGCGAAGTCGGCACCGGAGAGAATCACCTCTTCACCATCGCGGTGGAACAAGCGGTGGCTGATGGTATCCAGGCGCCAGTCATCGAAGGCCAGCACATCACAGCCACTGCGCTCCTGGCCAAAACCGGCACGGCGCAGCAGCGCCTTGATCCGCGCCTGCAGTTCGCGCGGGCTGAAGGGTTTGCCCAGGTAATCATCGGCGCCCAGCTCCAGGCCGATGACCCGGTCGGCTTCGTCGGAGCTGGCGGTGAGCATGATGATCGGCACCTGGGCCAGGCGCGGATGCTGGCGCACCCAGCGACACAGGCTGAAACCGTCTTCGTCGGGCAACATCACGTCGAGGATCACCAGGTCGCAGTCGCTGGCGTCCAGGGCCTGGCGAAAGCCGCGCCCGTCGGCCACCGCCTGGACGCTGAAACCGGCGCGGCTCAGGTAGGTCTGCAGCAGTTCACGAATGTCCTGGTCGTCGTCGACCATCAATATCGACTTGCTCACGCATCACTCCTTGTTGAACAGGGTGAGTGCTTCGCGGGGCAAGCCCGCGCCTACACCTCAGCCGGCTTGTTGCAGCGCCACGCCGGCCCCGAGCAAGCCGGAGAATTCGGCGGTCACCAACCATACCGGGAGATCCTTGAAGTAGCCACTCATGCAGCCCTTGTCGGCAAAGCTGGCGCCAAAGCCGCTGCGCAGGAACAGCTCGGCAAAGCGTGGAACGATGCCGCCGACGATAAACACCCCGCCACGCCCGCCGAGGGTCAGGACGTTGTTGCCCGCCACCCGGCCCAGGAAGCGGCAGAACTGCTCGATCACCGCCAGGGCAACGGGCTCACCGGCCAGCGCCGCGTCGGTGATCGCCGCCGGACTTTGCAGCGGCGCAGGCTGACCATCCAGGGCACAGATGGCCTGGTACAAGCGCAGCAGGCCGCCGCCGCTGAGGACGGTTTCGGCGCTGACATGGCCGATTTCGCTTTCGATCTGCTGGCGGATCTGCGCTTCGCGGGCATTGCCCACCGGCAGGTCGACATGCCCGCCCTCGCCCGGCAAAGCCATCCAGCGGTCCTCACCCAGGTTGAGCAAGGTGCCGACGCCAAGGCCGGTGCCCGGGCCGATCACCAGCGCCGGGCGGCTGGCATCAGGCGTGCCTGCGCAGACGGTACGGTACTCGTCCGCCTGCAAGCGGGTCATGCCCAGGGCCATGGCGGTGAAGTCGTTGATCAGCAGCAACTGCTCGACCTGCAAGGTTTTGCAGAACGCCTGGCGGCTGAGCCGCCAGTGGTTGTTGGTAAAGCGAAACTCATCACCGTCGACCGGCCCGGCCACCGCCAGGCACACCGCGCCCAGCTCGCCGCGGGCCAGGCCCTGGTCAGCCAGGTAAGCGCCAATGGCCTGTTCCGGGCTGGTGTAGTCCGCCGTGGCAAAGACCTGCACCGCGTGCATGCGGTTGTCTTCCCAGAGGGCGAAGCGTGCATTGGTGCCGCCGATATCGCCGACCAGTGCGCGCTTCATTTGAGTGTCTCCAGGGCCGAGGTGAAGGCGCTGGCGCCTTTCTCTGCCGGGCTCAGGGCGGTACGCAGGAAGCCGAACAGCTCGCGGCCGCAACCCAGGTCGTTGCCGGTCGGTGGTGCGGGCAGTTCTCGATCGGCCAGCTCGGCTGCACTGAGTTTCACCGTCAGGGTACCCGCCACGCCGTCGACCCGGACGATATCGCCATCGCGCAGGCGCGCCAGCGGGCCGCCATCGAAGGCTTCGGGGCAGACATGAATGGCCGCGGGGATTTTCCCTGAAGCACCGGACATACGCCCGTCGGTTACCAGTGCGACCTTGAAGCCACGGTCCTGCAACACGCCAAGGAACGGGGTCATCTTGTGCAGCTCGGGCATGCCGTTGCAGCGCGGCCCCTGGAAGCGCATTACCGCAACGAAATCACGCTCCAGCTCGCCGGCCTGGAAGGCATCGGCCAGCGCCTGCTGGTCATGGAACACCAGTGCCGGGGCTTCGACCACCTGATGCTCGGGGGCTACTGCGGACACCTTCATCACCCCGCGACCGAGGTTGCCTTCCATGACCCGCAGACCGCCTTCGGGCGAGAACGCCCGTGCCACTGGGCGCAGGATCGCCTCATCAAGGCTGGCCTTCGGGCCTTCGCGCCAGACCAGTTTGCCGGCCTCAAGGAACGGCTCCTGGGTGTAGCGACGCAGGCCATGGCCGGCGACGGTGTTGACGTCTTCGTGGAGCAAACCGGCATCGAGCAGTTCGCGAATCAGGAAGGCCATGCCGCCGGCAGCCTGGAAGTGGTTGATGTCGGCCTTGCCGTTCGGATAGACGTGGGACAGGGTCGGCACCACTTCCGAGAGCTCGGCCATGTCCTGCCAGGTCAGCTGGATGCCGGCGGCCTGGGCAATCGCCGGCATGTGCAGGGTGTGGTTGGTCGAGCCGCCGGTGGCGTGCAGGGCAACGATGGAGTTGACCAGGGATTTCTCGTCGACAATCTCACCCAGCGGCATGAAGGCGCCACTGGCCTTGGTCATGCGCGTGACCTGCTGCGCAGCCTCGACAGTCAGGGCATCGCGCAGCGGCGTATACGGGTTGACGAAAGAGGCGCCCGGCAGGTGCAGGCCCATCACTTCCATCAGCAGCTGGTTGGTATTGGCAGTGCCGTAGAAGGTGCAGGTGCCGGGGCTGTGGTAGGACTTCATCTCCGACTCCAGCAGCTCTTCGCGACTGGCCTTGCCTTCGGCGTAACGCTGGCGCACATCGGCTTTCTCCTTGTTGGAGATGCCCGACGGCATCGGCCCACCCGGCACGAACAGCGTCGGCAGATGGCCGAAGCGCAACGCGCCCATCAGCAGGCCGGGGACGATCTTGTCGCAGATGCCGAGCATCAGCGCCGCATCGAACATGTTGTGCGACAGGGCGATGGCGGTGGACATGGCGATCACTTCGCGGCTGGCGATGCCCAGTTCCATGCCGGGTTCACCCTGGGTGACGCCGTCGCACATGGCCGGCACACCGCCGGCGAACTGGCCGACCGAGCCGATTTCGCGCAGCGCCTGCTTGATCTGTTCGGGGTAATGCTCGTAGGGCTGGTGCGCCGAGAGCATGTCGTTGTAGGCGGAGACGATGGCGACGTTGGCCGCGTTCATCATCCGCAGGCTTTGCTTGTCCTGGCTGCCGCAGCCGGCGACACCGTGAGCGAAGTTGGCGCACTGCAGCTTGGCACGCATCGGCCCGTCGCTGGCGGCCCCGCGAATCAGCTCAAGGTAGCGTTCACGGGTGGGGCGACTGCGGGCGATCAGCCGTTGGGTGACCTCAAGAATGCGCGGATGCATGTACTGGACTCCAGGCTATCGGTGATTGCGACCTCTGCGGCCGTTTCCCTTATCCGCAATCGCCACCTAGGCTCAAAGGCAGGGGCGAGTGTCGAGGGAGGGACGGCTTGGCCGATCGCTCGTTGTAGATTGAACAAAATACTGCCAGCAAAAAGGCTTGTTTTCTATTTTTTTACGAATAATCTTGTAATTCCAACAACAAAATCAGATGCAGTGAAGCAATTCTTCATTTGCCACGGGCTTAACCCGGTCTGCCAGAGGTAGCTCCATGACCCTTCGCATCGCAATCAATGGCTTTGGCCGCATTGGCCGCAACATCCTTCGCGCACTCTATACCCAAGGCTACCGCCAGGACCTGCAGGTCGTCGCGATCAATGACCTGGGTGACAGCGCGATCAATGCCCATCTGCTCAAGTACGACAGCGTCCACGGCATCTTTGCTGCCGATGTCGAGTCCGATCATGAAAGCCTGACCGTCAATGGCGACCGCATCGCCGTCAGCGCCATCCGCAACCCGGCGGAGCTGCCATGGAAAGCCGAAGCCATCGATGTGGTGTTCGAGTGCACCGGTTTGTTCACCGAGCGCGCCAAGGCCGCCGCCCATCTTACTGCCGGGGCCGGCAAAGTCATTATCTCGGCGCCGGCCAAGGGGGCTGATGCCACCGTGGTGTACGGGGTCAACCATGACATCCTGCGCCCCTCGCACCAGATCATCTCCAGCGCTTCGTGCACCACCAACTGCCTGGCGCCGCTGGCCCAGGTGCTGCACCGCGAGTTCGGCATCGAGCAGGGGCTGATGACCACCATTCATGCCTACACCAACGACCAGAACCTTACCGACGTCTACCACAGCGACCCGTTCCGCGCCCGTTCGGCGACCCAGTCGATGATCCCGAGCAAGACCGGCGCCGCCGAAGCCGTGGGCCTGGTGCTGCCGGAACTGGCCGGCAAGCTCACCGGCATGGCCGTGCGGGTGCCGGTGATCAACGTGTCGCTGGTCGACCTCACCGTCAACCTTGAGCGCGAGGCCACGGCCGAGGCCGTCAACGCGCTGTTCAAGGAAGCCAGCCGGCATTCCAAGGTACTCGGCTACAACAGCCTGCCGCTGGTGTCCTGCGACTTCAACCACAACCCGTTGTCGTCGATTTTCGATGCCAACCATACCCGGGCCAACGGGCGCATGCTCAAGGTGATGGCCTGGTACGACAACGAATGGGGCTTCTCCAACCGCATGCTGGATAACTGCCTGGCGCTGCACAACGCCCGCTAGGACCATCCCTTGCAGGAGCGGAGGCAGTACTTGACCAACGCGCTGATGATAAGCATTATCATTCGCCACGCCATGGTCGGGTACCGCTGTGAGTCAGTCCCAGTTCAACGCCGTTTTCCTCGCGCAGCGGGTCAGCCTGCTGCGTACGCTGCAGCGCATGGTGGATAACCCCAGTACTGCCGAAGACCTGTTGCAGGAGACCTACCTGCGGGTGACCCGCGCCCTGGGCGAACGGCCCATCGAGCACCTCGAGCCTTTCGTGTTCCAGACCGCGCGCAACCTCGCCCTCGATCACTTGCGCGCACGCCGGGCGCAGTCGCGCAACCTGGTCGACGATGTGCCCGAGCAAGTCCTGCACAACGTCGCTGCGCCCAGCAGCAGTGCCGAAGACGCCGCCCACGCCGAACAACTGCTCAAGCGCCTGAGCGTCAGCCTCGCGCAATTGACCGAACGCCAACAGCGCATCTTCATCCTCAGCCGCCTGCATGGCGCCAGCTACCTGGAAATCGCCGAACAACTGAAAGTGTCGGCAAGCACGGTTCAGAAGGAACTGAAACTGATCATGGCCATCTGTGTAGGGGTAGCCGACCGGCTGAAGTAAACAGCCCGTCGTGGATCGCAGCTAAAACCTTGCCATCCCCATGGATACCCCGGATCATTCGCAAAAAAGCGCCAGCCCCGCCAAGGACCCACCCGTGACCGACAGTCCCTCTCCTCGCCCCTCGCCGCCTGGCCAAGCCGCCAGTGACCGGGCCATGGACCAGGCCCTGGACTGGCTGATTCGCCTGCAATGTGCGTCAGAGCAAGACACCCAGGCCTTCGAAGCCTGGCTCGAGGCAGACCCGGCCAACGCCCGCGCCTATGTCGAGGCCGAGGCGGTCTGGAACGGCGCGCCCCTGCGCCAGGCCGCCGGGCAACTGCATCAGGTACAGCGCCGCAGCCTGCGCTCACGTATCCGCCCACACTGGAAACCCCTCGCTACGGCCGCTGTGCTGCTGGTGGGGATTTTCACCGTAGGCAACCTGCCGGTGCGCCTGCAGGCCGATCATCTGACCGTAGTGGGTGAACGCCAGCGGGTACAGCTGGACGACGGTTCCAAGGTCTTGCTCAACACCAATTCGGCGTTTGCCAGCGACCTGCGCGACAACCGCCAAGTGGCCCGGCTGCTGCAGGGCGAGGCCTACTTCGAGGTTCCCGGCGGCGCCCAGCCACCGCTGGAACTGCAGGCCGGCCCGCTGCGTGCCAGTGTGCGCGATACCGATTTTGCCGTGCGCTACCTCAACGGCGAAGCCCAGGTTCGGGTGCAACGCGGCGACGTCGACCTGCAGGCCAGCAGCGACCAGCGCATTCGCCTGTCGGCGGGTGACAGCATCAGCGTCGGGCCCAATGGCTTCGGCCAGCGCGGACGCCTGGATGCGCAAAAGGACCTGGCCTGGGTCCAGGGCCGCCTGGTGTTCGAGAACTGTCCGCTGAGCCAGGTGCTGGCCGAACTGCGCCGCTACTACCCCGGCTGGATCATCAACGGCAACGAGCAGCTGGCAAACGTCGCGGTCACCGGCAACTACCGCCTCGACCAGCCCCTGGAAACCTTGCGTGCCCTGGCCCACATCACCTCGGCACAGTTGCACGAGTACCCGGCGCTGGTGATTCTCAACTGAGGCAAAAGTTTTTTTACGCGATCCCTGAAGCTGTTACGTCTCGTTATAGCCAATGCAACTGATTCTTATTTTTGAATCAGCCAGCACCTATAACATTCGCGCGACAGGGAGCGCTTTCGATGCCAACCGGTTTCACTCGTCGGTCTTCAGACACCCCACGTACACCTGGCCTGCAGCGTTGCACGCTCTCCCTGTTGACCCTGGCCATGCTCGCCAGCGGCGCCTGCAGCCTGCCGGCGTTGGCCGCGGAACCGGCCCAGGCCAGTGCCCCGCGCATGGGCGACTACCGCTTCGCCATCAACCAGCAGCCGCTGGTGTCGGCGCTCAACGCCTTTACCGCGGTGACCGGCTGGCAAGTGGGCTTCTCTGCGGAACTTGCCGAGGGCGTCGCCTCGCCGGGCGTGCATGGCTCGCTGAAACCGGAAGCGGCCCTGCAGCGCCTGCTGGCCGGCACCGGCCTGAGCTACCGCACGCTCAACAGCGGCAACGTGGTGATCGAACGCAGCGCCAGCAAGGCCATCGCCCTGCAGCAAATCACCGTCAGCGCCACCCGTAGCGCCCAGGACATCAGCCAGGTGCCGAGCACCGTCAGCGTACAGACCCGCGAGCAGCTCGATCGCCAGAACGTCAACAACATCAAGGAACTGGTGCGTTACGAGCCTGGCGTTTCGGTCAGCGGCACCGGCCAGCGCAGCGGCCTGAACGGCTACAACATCCGCGGTATCGACGGTGAGCGGGTGCTGACCCAGATCGACGGCGTGTCGATCCCCGACAGTTTCTTCTTCGGCCCCTACGCCCAGACCCAGCGCAACTACGTCGACCCTGAGATCGTCAAGCGCGTGGAGATCCTCCGTGGTCCGGCTTCGGTGCTGTACGGCAGCAACGCCATTGGCGGCGCGGTCAGCTACTTCACCCTCGACCCCGACGACATCATCAAGCCTGGCCAGGACGTCGGCGCACGCCTGAAGACCGGCTACAGCTCGGCAGACGAAAGCTGGCTGAACTCGGCCACCGTCGCCGGCCGCCAGGGCGAGTTCGACGGCCTGCTGCACCTGAGCCAGCGCAACGGCCATGAAACCGAGTCCTACAGCAGCCACGGCGGCACCGGCCTGGCACGCACCGCCGCCAACCCGGAAGACGTGCGCACCACCAACATCCTCGCCAAGGCCGGCTGGAACTACGCCGACGACGCGCGCCTGGCCTTCACTTACGAAAACTACAAGGACGACCGTGACCTGAAGCTCAAGAGCGCCGTGGGCGGGCCGTTCATTCCGGGCTTCGGCGCGATGAACGCGTACCGCGACCGCACCGGCAACGATACCGTGACCCGCGAGCGTTTCGGCATCAACCACGAATTCGCCCTGGGCAGCGTGCTGGCCGACAACATGAAGTGGAGCCTGAACTACCAGATCGGCAAGACCGACCAGCGCACCGAAGAGCTCTATTTCGCCTCGGGTCGCCAGGTGTTCCGTGACCGCCAGACCACCTACAAGGACCGCCAGTGGGTGTTCGACGCACAACTGGACAAAGCCTTCAGCGTCGGCGCCACCGAGCACTTGCTGACCTACGGCACCACCCTCAAGCACCAGAAGGTCACCGGCTCGCGCAGCGGCACCGGCACCTGCCTGAATGTCGGTGGCAGCTGCCGCTTCATCGGCCAGGTCAGCACCAGTGACAGCCAGGCGCTGGTCAGTGACTTCCCCGATCCGACCGTCAACACCTACAGCCTGTTCGCCCAGGACGAGATCCGCTGGAACCAGTGGACCTTCCTGCCGGGCGTGCGCTACGACTACACCAAGCTCACCCCGCACATGACCGACGAGTTCCTGCGTGGCGTCGGCGCCAACCCCACCGACCCGGTCGACGACGACGCCAAGAAATGGCATCGGGTCTCGCCCAAGTTCGGCCTGACCTACGCCTTCAACGACAACTACACCTGGTACGGCCAGTACGCCGAAGGCTTCCGTACGCCGACCGCCAAGGCGTTGTACGGCCGCTTCGAGAACCCGGGCCTGGGCTACAGCGTGCGCGGCAACTCCAACCTCGAGCCGGAAAAGAGCAAGAGCTACGAGACCGGCCTGCGTGGCAACTTCGAGGCCGGTGACTTCGCCGTCGCGGTGTTCTACAACAAGTACCGCGACTTCATCAACGAAGACGCGGTGCAGGGCAGCAACCTCGGCCAGACCTTCGAAGCCAACAACATCAAGCACGCCACCATCAAGGGTGCCGAGTTCAAGGGCCGCCTGA
>RCUI01000157.1_pt1 | contig 25590 bp, 27 predicted proteins | sample 2166121 | NCBI WGS metagenome assembly RCUI01 (sample SAMN09932700, study PRJNA488358) | compost metagenome | feature: garden; material: soil; isolation source: compost soil in succinic acid-enriched culture | place: Germany: Experimental Botanical Garden Goettingen | collected 2016-01-27
AGATGCTGCAGAACTGCTCGTTGACGTAAGTGATCCGGCCACTGAGGTCGGTTTCGGAAAAGATCGCGGCGGCATCGACAGCCGCGCGGTAGTTATCGTCCATGAATTCCTCTGCACCCTGGTGGTTAGCGATTGAAACGCTCGACCAGGGCCCGCAGGCCCGAAGAAATGCTTTCCAGCTCGGTGCCGCGGCTGGCCGCGGCATTGGCGTTGCGCGCGGTGGCCTGCACCGTGCTGGCAACGTTGTTGATCTGCTCGGAGACTTCTTCGGCCACCGAGGATTGTTCTTGCGAGGCGGCAGCCATCTGCTGGCTCATGTCGCTGATGCGCTCGACGGCGGCACGAATGCCCTGCAAGGCGCGCTGCGCCTCCAGCACCTGGGCCACGCCCTGCTCGGCCTCGTGGATGCCGAGGCTGGCGATGCTCACCGCTTCGTCGGCGCCGCTGCGCAGGTTCTCGATGATACCCTGGATCTGCACGGTCGAATGCCGGGTCTTGGCCGCCAGGGCGCGAACCTCATCGGCGACCACGGCAAAGCCACGACCCTGCTCGCCGGCGCGGGCCGCTTCAATGGCGGCGTTAAGTGCCAGCAGGTTGGTCTGTTCGGCAATCGCGCGGATCACTTCAGCGGCGAGCATGATGTCCTGGGTCTGCCCGGCCAGGTGGGTGACCGCCTGGTTGATCTGGCTGACAGTATTGGCCAGTAACTGGATGGCCTCGCGGCTGGTGCCGGCGACCTGGCTGCCCTGCTCGGCCAGTTGGTTGGCGGTCTGTGCCTGGACTGCGGTCTGCTGCACATGCTCGGCCACCTCGCCGATGGACGCGGCCATTTGCGTCATGGCGGTGGCGGTCATGTCGGTTTCGGCGCGCTGTTCAAGCAACGCGGTTTCGGTGCTGCTGGACAGGCGACTGGAATCGCTGGCGGCTTCGGCCATCTGCGTGGCCAGGTCGCTCAGGCGGGTGAGCGCGGTTTTGAGCCGCGCTTCTTCGCTGATCAGGATCATCTGCAACTGCGCCGCCGGGCCCAGTTGATCGCTGTAGGTCAGGGCGCTGATCTGATCGGCAAAGGTGTTGTTCGAGCACGCCACGATCTGCCCGAGTTGGCGGCCCAACCGGTTATGGGCCCAAAGGCCGATCATCGCGAACAGGCCAAGGGTGATGCCCTGGCCCGGCCAGCCCGGCAGCGCCTGGTTGGCCGCCACTGCCAGCGCGCCGGCAGCCAGGGGCAGGCTCATCACCTGGCTCAACTGGGCCAGACGGCGCCCGGCCGAGACCGCCGGCTTGCCTTCACGCAACCGCGCATAGAGTACTTCGGCGCGGCGCACCTGCTCGCGGCTCGGCTTGACCCGCACCGACTCGTAGCCGACCAGGCGGCCGTCTTCGAGTATTGGCGTGACATAAGCGCTGACCCAGTAGAAGTTGCCGTTCTTGCAGCGGTTCTTGACGATCCCCATCCAGCTCTGGCCGGCCTTGAGGTACTGCCACATCAGGGCAAACACCGCCGGCGGCATGTCCGGGTGGCGGACCAGGTTGTGCGGGCTACCGATCAACTCGGCCTGGCTGAATCCGCTCATAGCGGCGAATTCGGCATTGCAGTAGGTGATGTTGCTGGCGATGTCGGTGGCGGAAATAAGCCGCTGATCCTCGCCGAAAGTCTGTTCGACCGAGGTGACCGGCATGTTGAGACGCACGATAAAACTCCATTTGCAGTGGTCTGCCAGGTTGTCCTGTGCAGCGCACAAACCATTCGTCCGACACCGAGATCAGCCTTCTGCAGGGGTGCTTTGCTGAAGAGTCTCAGCTGGCTCACCCCGGTTGAAACTCGATGGCTTTTGACCTGTCCAAACGATCAATTCTACGAATTACATCACATTATGCAAACAAAGGTGATGAATTGTGGCGTTGTCTCTTGCGGATAGATATCGTTAAGTTCTTGATTCTAAATGGGAATTAAGCGATGACAATTTCAAGTTTGGGTTCGGCCATCAGACGTTACCGCAAGGTAGCCGGGCTCACTCAGGCTGAACTTGGCGAGAAAACCGGTTTTGACCCCAAGACCATCAGTCGCTTCGAAACCGGCACCTACACTCCCAGCGTGGAAGCCCTGCTGACCTTTGCCGAGGTACTGGGCATCAAACTCAAAGCCTTCTTCGCCGAGCAGGACGACGAAGACGAGCAACGTGCCTACCTCTTTGGTGTCATTCACAAGGCCCCACGCCAGGACCTGGGCAAGCTGATTGCGGCGGTAGACCTGGCCTTGTCCAAGCCTTAGTCCCGGCAACACGGAAAAAGCGGCAGGCTGAACCTGCCGCTTTTTTCTGCCCGCGCATTGCACCTCAACTGGTCAGACCGGTAAAGCCAATTCTTGCCCTTTCGACCGAAAACCCCTTGCAAAGCTGAAAAATTCGCGCCTACACTGACCCCGCACTGGACATACCGGTAAGACCACAATAATTAAGTCCTCCGCTCTTTCGCCCTCCCCGGCATCGAAGCAAGGACACCGATCAGAGATCCCTCCCATGCTCAAATGGTGCTCGCGTTCGATCTTCCTCCAAGTAGTGCTCGGCCTGGTGCTTGGCGTCGCCTGTGGCCTCAGCTTTCCCGAAGTTTCCCTGCAGCTCAAACCCCTGGGTGACGGCTTTATCAAGCTGATCAAGATGCTCATCGGGCTGATCGTGTTCTGTGTTGTGGTCAGCGGTATTTCCGGTGCCGGTGACTTGAAAAAGGTCGGGCGCATCGGCCTGAAATCGGTGATCTACTTCGAAATCCTGACCACCATCGCCCTGGTGATCGGCCTGGTATTCGCCTTTACCTCCGGCATCGGCAGCGGCGCCAACATTCACCTGGACCAACTGGCCAGCAGCGAAGCCAGCAACCTGGCCGAACGCGGCCAGCACATCCACGGCACTGCCGCGTTCCTCATGGACCTGATTCCGACCTCGGTGGTCGGTGCCTTTGCCGACAACAACATCCTCCAGGTCTTGCTGTTTTCGGTACTGTTCGGCAGCGCCCTGAACCTGGTGGGTGAAGCGGCCTCGGGCATCTCGCGGCTGATCAACGAACTGAGCCATATCATCTTTCGCATCATGGGCATGATCGTGCGCCTGGCACCCATCGGCGTATTCGGCGCCATTGCCTTCACCACCAGCAAATATGGCCTGGAATCGCTGCAGCACCTGGGCGGCCTGGTCGCCTTGTTCTACCTGACCTGCACCGGCTTCGTGCTGCTGATCCTGGGCACCGTGATGCGCCTGTCGGGCCTGCGTATCCTGCCGTTCATCAAGTACCTGCGCGAAGAGCTGACCATCGTTCTTGGCACCGCTTCCTCCGACGCTGTCCTGCCGCAAATCATGCGCAAACTCGAGCACCTGGGCATCGGCAATTCCACTGTCGGCCTGGTGATCCCGACCGGCTATTCCTTTAACCTCGATGGTTTCTCGATCTACCTGACCCTGGCGATCGTGTTCATCGCCAACGCCACCGGCACACCGCTGGCCATGACCGACCTGCTGACCATTCTGCTGGTGTCGCTGATCACCTCCAAGGGCGCCCACGGCATCCCCGGCTCCGCCCTGGTAATCCTGGCCGCGACCCTGACTGCCATCCCGGCGATCCCGGTGGTCGGCCTGGTGCTGGTGCTGGCGGTGGACTGGTTCATGGGCATCGGCCGGGCGCTGACCAACCTGATCGGCAACTGCGTGGCCACCGTCGCCATCGGCCGCTGGGAAGGCGATATCGACATGGAGCGGGCCAACAATGTGCTGTCGGGTAAACAGGGCTTCGGCTTTGCCCAGCGCAAGACCCCGAATGCCCATCAACAAGAGTTCTGAGCAATAGGGCCGGCAGCCCCACTGCCGGCCACAGGAGCAAACCATGCAAGTGTTCTCATGGAGTGAACAATGATTACTTCATCGACAGTAGTGAACTCAGTGGTGGAAAAACTCCGCCAGGCCCTGGCCCGCGGCCAGTGGCGTTCCGGTGACATGCTTCCGGGCCAGCGTGAACTGGCCGAACAACTGGGCATCAGCCGACCGAGCCTGCGTGAAGCGGTGACCGTGCTCGAGACCCTCGGCCTGGTGCGTTCGATGCCAGGCAAGGGCGTGCTGGTGCTGGACGCCGATGCGGCAGAAACCGCCATGCCCCAGAGCGGTGTCGCCGAGGCCAGCCTGGAAGACGTGCTGCAACTGCGCTACACCCTCGAACCCTTCATCGTCGGCCTGGTGGCACAGTCGATCAGCAGCAAGGAAATCGGCCAGTTGCGCCTGACCCTTATGGACATGCGCGAAGCGCTTGAGGCCGAAGACAGCGAAGCCGGGGTCAACGCCTACATCGCCTTCCACGAAGAGCTGTTCACCCTGACCGCCAACCCGATCTTCCAGAGTGTGGTGCAACAGACCAGCAATGCCCTCAAGCAAAGCGCCGCAGTGCTGCGCAACTCGCCCGAGCATCTGGCGGCAAGACTTGAGGAAAACGAAGCGGTGGTGCGCGCCATCCGCAACAAGAACAGCGCCCAGGCCAGCGCGCAGATGCGCCACCATATCCTCCAGGAAGGCCGGCGCATGGGTATCGAACTGAACATCCCGGACGATCATCCGGGCAACTGACCCCAGGAGTGCGACCATGAACGCCAGCGCCCACGCCCATGACACCGCCCTGCCCTCGCTGCTCGCCCAGGGTGAGCGCCGATTGTCGGCCGAGCAGATCTACCCGCGCCTGTTCGATGCCATCCTCGAACAGCGCCTGGCCCCTGGCAGCGCCTTGACCGAACAAGCGCTTGGCGATGCCTTCGGGGTCAGCCGCACGGTAATCCGCCGGGTGCTCGGGCGCCTGTCGGATCAACAGGTGATCGTCCAGCGCCCAAGCCACACCGCGCGCCTGGCCGCACCCGACCCACAGCATGCGCGGCAGATCCTCAGCGCCCGGCGCCTGGCCGAAACCACCCTGATCAGCCTGGCGGCCAAACGTTCACGACCGGCGAAGATCCGCCAACTGCGCGAGCTGGTGGCCCGCGAGCGTCAGCACCATGAGCAAGGTCAGCGCTGCACGGCGATTCGCCTGGGTGGCGAGTTTCACCTGAAACTTGCGGAAATGGCCGACAACGTGCCGTTAGCGCGTTTTCTCAACGGCCTGGTACCGCAAACCTCGCTGATCATTGCCCAGTACGAAGCACGGCCGTGCAGCCATTGTGCCTGGCAGGAACACGCGGCGATTATCGATGCGCTGGAGGACGGCAATGGCGAGGCCGCGTTGGCGTTGATGCATGAGCATCTGGACCATATCGAGGCCAAGCTCGACCTGGATGATTGAGGATTTTCACCGGGAACAGCGGTCTGGTGTAGGAGCGGGCCTTGCCCCGCGATACGATGTGGCAGACAGGACGTTATCGCGGGTCAAGCCCGCTCCTACACATAGATGAGCATGCTGATGAACGAAAGGATCACCCCGGTAGACCCCGACCAGTACCCGACCCTGACTGCCGTCTGGGAAGCCTCGGTACGCGCCACCCATGACTTTCTGCCCGAAGGCTACGTCGACCAGCTGCGCCCGCTGATCCTCAACGACTACCTGCCCGCTGTCGAGCTGCGTGCCTGGCACGACAACCAGGGCCAGATCCGCGGCTTTGCCGGGGTCAGCAAAGGCAAGCTGGAAATGCTTTTCGTCGATCCGCAAACGCGCGGCCAGGGCGTCGGCAAGGCCTTGCTCAGGCAAGTAATCAGCGAACTGGCCGTGCGCGAAGTCGACGTCAACGAGCAAAATCCCCAGGCCGTCGGCTTTTATCTCAAGCAAGGCTTCGAACAAGTAGGCCGCTCGGCCCGCGATGGCCAGGGCAACCCCTACCCGCTGCTGCACCTGCGCCTCAAATGACGCCGCAGCAGCGCCGCCAGGTGCAAGTGGCGATGTCCGATGCGTTCGTCGACACCCACATCGAATACCTCTGGATCGCCCGCCACCTCGTTGGCTTTGACCGCGAGCTGCTGAAAGAAATCTTCTACAGCGAAGTCGCCCCCGCCTGCTACAGCAACATCATGACGCCAGTACCGCCGATCTGGACCGGCTTCGACGAAACCTGGCTGCACGAGGAGATCGAGCAATCCCTGCAAGCCCGCCGCGACAGCTGGTGGCGGCGCCATATTGACCGCGTGCTGAACGCCACCTGGGTGTGGTTTTTCTGCCGGGAAATCTGGGCAGAGATCGTCGAGGCGCTGGATCAGGCCGAGGCCGAACAGCAGCCCGAGTGACGGCACCTATACTCAAGTAACCACCGCGTTCGACCTTTCCCAAACCACAAGGGGGCTGCGAGTTGATGCCGCGTTCCCCGCTCATCGCCCTGTTGCTCGCCTTTTTACTGGCGCTGGGCGGCTGCGGCTCACGGCAAAAGGCCCCGGAACTGCCGCCCATCCCGGTCAGCGCCGCGACCTGGCAACAGATCGACCGGGACATCATCGACGCGTCGCTGGCCACCACCAGTTCGGTCAACGACTATGCCCGGCGCTCCATGCGGGTGTGGAAGGAGCGTGTGCAGCAGTACACCGAAAGCGACTTCATCCCCTGGTTCACCGGTTATTGGACCCAGCAATGGCTGACCATGAAAGTGGCCTGGTACAAGATGAACAGCGGCGACGGCAAGGATCCGCCGGAAAAACGCCTGGCCCTGTACCTGCAGCAGCAGTACCACGAGCGGGTGCTGGACCCGGTGGCCAAGGAAATCGACCCCGAAGCCATTCGCGACCGGGCCATGGAGCTGTATATCCAGCTGCTTGGCCAGCAGTTGCAGCAGATTGCCCAGCGCTACCGCGCGCCACCCGAGCAGTTCAACCTGCACCTGACGCGGATCCAGGCCATCGGCCTCGGGCCACCGGCCAATAACAACGCTTCGCTTCATCAACTGCTGTACAGCAAACCGCTGGAGCAGCAACCCGCTTATGCGGCGCTGATCAAACGCATGCACAGTGCCGTGCGCGCCGGCACCCAGCGCTCGGACATCGGCTTGTCATCGGTCGCCCGGCAAGCCAGTGAAAAGCTCGGCGCCACCCTGGCGCCACGGGGCATTGCCAGCGCAGTGGCGGCGGCCGTCGGTCGCGCGGCGGGCACGGTGATTTCCCTGGCGGCAACCGGTATCGGCGTCATGACCCACAACCGTGAACAACCGGCGATGATCGAGCAGCTGCGAGTGATCCTCAACGTGGCACTGAACGAGGAATGGCGCGAACTGATGGAGAACCGCAAGACCGGCGCCATGGCCGGGGTCTACTACCTGTCGGGGGAGATAGAAGACAGCCTGCTGGCCGCCGAAGGCCCCGAGCGCGAGCCACAGCCCGCCGCCCAGGTGATCACCCTGCCCGCCCAATAAAGGCGCGGTTTATGCGGTGACGCGATTGTCCGGCTGGGCCTGGGCCGAGGTCGGCAAGCCGAAGATCCGGTCGAACAGCCAGTTGTAGATGAAGGTGTAGCACGGGATGAGAATGATAAAGGCCAGGTCGACGACAAAGGCCTCAAGCAGGCTCATGTCCAGCCACCAGGCAATCAGCGGAATCAAGTACACCACCAGGGTCAGCTGAAAGCCGATCGCATGCGCCAGCCGCCGGGCAACACTTCGACCGCGCTTGGCCTGACGGCTTTCCCAGTACTCGAACAGGGTGTTGTAGATGAAGTTCCAGGCCATGGCGATGGTGGTGATCATCACCGCCAGCGGCCCGGTATTGCTCGGCGCCGTGTCCGACAGATAGGCCAGGCCCAGGGTCGACATGCACAGACCAATCACTTCGTAGGCGGTCACGTAGACCAGTTTGCGTTTTACACCTTGCACCGTACTACCTCGATTTGCATCAACAGACGCCGCCCATCCAGGCAGCAGAGGCGCGCAAGAATGCGTCAATCTTCTTGACAGAAAAAGTCAGCAGCTATCAGATTGACTGACAGGAGATTGCCCAATTGAATTTTTCCAGCGACAACATCGAACTGTTTCTCGCCGTGCTTGACCGCGGATCCTTCTCTGCCGCCGCCCGCGCCCTGGGCCGCGTGCCTTCGGCCGTGAGCATGGCAGTCGGCAACCTTGAGGCCGAACTGGGCTACGCCCTGTTCGAACGCACCCACCGGGAAACCCGGCCCACCGCACTGGCCCTGGCGCTGGAACCCCATGCGCGGATGATCGCGGCGCAACTGGGACAGTTACAGGTGCATGCCCTGGAATTGTCCCAGGGACTGGAAAGCACCCTGGCCATCAGTGTGGTACCGGACATCGACCACGGCCCGCTGCTGACGGCGATCAAGACCATCAGCGAACGCTATCCGCTGCTGGAGATCGAGGTGCTCAGCGCCCCTCAGGAGGAGGCCCTGCAATTGCTGCACAGCGGTCGGGTCAGCCTGTGCCTGGCCTTTGCCGGATTGGCGGTCGATCCGCAGCAACGCTTCCAGAACATCGGCATGGAGTCGCTGGTGGCGACCATCTCGCCGCAGCACCCTGCCCTGCAACGCCAGCCGCGGCAGATTGCCTACCTCGAAGACCTGGTCAATGTCCGGCAGATCCTGGTGGCCAGTCGCGACCTGCCAATCACTGACACCCGCGCCCTGATCGGCAAGGCGCACTGGCGCACCGACAGCCTGAGCATGGCCCTGGAAATGGTCGAAGCAGGTCTGGGCTGGGGTGACTTTCCCCTGTCACGGGTAGCCCCGCTGCTTGAGGCCGGGCGTCTGCTGCGCCTGGACTTCAAGAACACCCGCAACGAACTGCAGTTGCCGGTGCATGCCTTCTGGCGCCACAACCAGCCCCTGCAAAAGGCGGCGCAGGAACTGGTGAGGTTGTTGTAAAAGCAACGGTCTAGGACCACGACCGCTGTGCGGTCGATCGCAGGCTGTCGCCAGCGGCTACACCGGCAATCTGTAGCCGCTGCCGAGGCACGAGGCTGCGATCGACTGCGCAGCAGTCGCCAGGTAGGCAGCCGTGCCCCCACAGCAGCCCACGTCTACAGACCTGCGGCAATCTGCCTATCAACCTTTCAGCATTGCGGCCGATACCCGTGAGAACAGGTACGAGCACTCGCCAAAAGCACCGCTCGGCACTCCTCTTCACTGGCACAAGGTCTCGGAACATGAACCTGAAATTTCGCCACAAGATCCTGCTGTGCGCCTGCGGCGTCGTGGTTCTGGCATTTGCGTTGTTCACCCTTTACAACGATTACCTGCAGCGCAATACCATTCGGCAGAACATCGAGTCCTCGGTCAAGCAAGCCGGCGCCCAGACGGCCAGCAGCGTGCAGAACTGGATGAGCGGCCGCATCCTGGTGCTGGAAAACCTCGCCCAGAACGTCGCCCACCAGGGCGCCAATGCCGACTTCCCCGGGCTGGTCGATCAGCCTTCGTTCACCAAGAACTTCCAGTTCACCTATGTGGGCCAGGCAAACGGCGTGTTCACCCAGCGCCCGGACGCCAAGATGCCCGACGGCTATGACCCGCGCCAGCGACCCTGGTACACCGCTGCGGTAGCCGCCAACCAGACCATGCTGACCCCGCCCTACATGGCCGCCGTCGGCGGCCTGGTGGTAACCATCGCCATGCCGGTCAAGAGCCAGGCCAACGGTGAGCTGATCGGTGTGGTCGGTGGCGACCTGAGCCTGGCAACCCTGGTCGACATCATCAATGCCGTGGACTTCGGCGGTATCGGCCACGCCTTCCTGGTCGACCGTAACGGCCAGGTGATCGTCAGCCCGGACAAAGACCAGGTGATGAAGAACCTCAAGGACATCTACCCGGGCAGCAACCTGCATATCGCCCCGGGCACCCACGAGGTGACCCTGAACAAACAGGACCGGATCATTTCCTTCGCCCCGGTCAGCGGTCTGCCGACGGCTGACTGGTACATCGGCCTGTCGATCGACCGTGACAAAGCCTACGCAGGTCTGAGCCAGTTCCGCACCTCGGCCATCATCGCCATGTTGATCGCCGTGGCTGCCATCGCCGGCCTGCTGAGCCTGCTGATTCCAGTGCTGATGCGTCCGCTGACCACCATGGGCCGTGCCATGCAGGACATCGCCCAGGGCGAAGGCGACCTGACCCGCCGCCTGGTCGTCGAGAACAAGGACGAGTTCGGTGAATTGGCCGGTGCCTTCAACCAGTTCGTCGAGCGGATTCATGCCTCGATTGCCGAAGTGTCCTCGGCCACTCGCCAGGTTCACGACCTGTCCGAGCGTGTGATGAGCGCCTCCAACGCCTCGATCACAGGTTCCGAAGAACAAAGCATGCGCACCAACAGCGTGGCCGCAGCGATCAACGAGCTGGGCGCCGCCACCCAGGAAATCGCCCGCAACGCCGCCGACGCCTCGCAACACGCCAGCGGCGCCAGCGAGCAGGCCAACGACGGTCGTCAGGTGGTGCAGGAAACCATCTCGGCAATGACTTCGCTGTCGCAGAAGATCAGCGAATCCTGCGAGCAGATCGAAACCCTCAACGCCAGCACCGATGACATCGGCCAGATCCTCGACGTGATCAAGGGCATCTCCCAGCAGACCAACCTGCTGGCGCTCAACGCCGCCATCGAAGCGGCCCGTGCCGGTGAAGCCGGGCGTGGTTTCGCCGTGGTTGCCGACGAGGTCCGCAACCTGGCCCACCGCACCCAGGAGTCGGCCGAAGAAATCCACAAGATGATCACCACCCTGCAGGTCGGTTCCCGCGAGGCGGTGCACAACATGAACGCCAGCCAGGTCTCCAGCGAAGAAAGCGTGCTGGTCGCCAACCAGGCCGGCGAGCGCCTGAGCAGCGTGACCCAGCGCATCGGCGAGATCGACGGCATGAACCAGTCGGTGGCTGCCGCGACCGAAGAGCAGACCGCCGTGGTCGAAAGCCTGAACCTGGACATCACCCAGATCAACGTGCTGAACCAGCAAGGCGTGGCCAACCTCAATGACACCCTGCGTCATTGCGATGCCCTGGCCCAACAGGCCGGTCGTTTGAAACAACTGGTCGACAGCTTCAAGATCTGACCCGCTGGCCTGGCGAGGGCGCAATGCCCTCGCCAGGTGCCTGTTACTACACCACCACGGCGCGCTTGACCCTGCCCATCCGCACCCAGCCGATCAGCACCGCCAGCATCACCACAAAGCCCAGGTAACCGAAGAACGGATAGACCTGGCCGACCAGGCTGATAAAGCCGATCAGGCTGCAGACAAACGCCGCCACTCCCGCCGCCACCGAGCCCAGACGAAAACTGCGGGTGCCCGCCGGCAACAGCCGCGCCAGGAACGAATACAACGTGCCCACTGCGGTGTTGACGATCATGCCGAAGATGATCACGCACATGATCACGCCCAGTGCCGGGGAAATTTCGCTGGCAATCGACAGCATCGGCATCGGCAGATCGGCGACGGTATCCAGGCGTGACAGCAGCCCTGCGCTCATCACCAACATCAGCCCGCCCAAGGCCGCACCGCCAAGAATCCCGCCCCAGATCGCGGTCTTCTCCAGGCGTGCCGAGCCGCCGAGAATCGCCAGGATCGGCGCACCGGCGACGATGTTGTACGACACGTACAGGAACGCACCGAGCAACCAGTGGCTGGTGCCCGCCTCCTGCTGGCTGGCCACCTGGTCCAGGGCGGCAAAGCTCAGCTCGCGGGTGAACACCGCGTACAAGGCAATGGCCGTGGCGATGAGGATCAGAAACGGCGTCACCGCACCGATCAGCAGGATCACCTTTTGCACATCCAGGCACACCACCGCCACCACCAGCACGGTGACCAGCATGCTACCGGCCAGCGCCGGAATGGCGAACTGCTGTTCCAGCAAGGCCCCACCGCCAGCAAGCATCACTACGGTGACCGCGAACATGAAGAAGGTGATCAACAGGTCGACTAACAAGCCCAAGTGGCGCCCGCAGATGGCATACACCACATCCTTGTGCGAGGCCGCCTGCAAGCGATTGCCCAGCCCGGCCAGGGCCATGCCGAGGAAAGTGAACAACGCTGCGCTGACCAGCGCCCCGAGCAGGCCCCAGAGGCCGAAGTCGACAAAGAACAGCAACAGCTCCCGCCCCGAGGCGAAACCCGCGCCAACGATCACGCCGATAAAGGCGCCTGCAATTTTCAGCTGCTCTTTCATTTTCAACCCTCTGGTATCGATGGCCCTGCCCGGGCCTTGTTGTTGTTTTTACCCAGTGTTGCTGTGGTGCCTCAGTCGTTGCCGATCCAGGCCTGTACTTCGATCTCGACATCCACGCCCAGGGCCAGGCCGGCACTGACGGTGGAGCGCACCGGGTAGCCGTTGGCGAAGAAGCTTTTGTACACCTCGTTGAAACCGGCGAAATGGGCCATGTCGGACAGCCACACAGTGGCCTTGATCACCTGATCGAAACCGACGCCGCATTCGGCCAGGGTTTCGCCGATGCGTTCCAGAGCGGCCCGGGTCTGAACCTGAATGTCGCCACGCACCACTTCGCCGTCGGCGCGCATGGGGATCTGCCCGGAAAGGAACAGAAAGCCGCCGACCTTCACCGCCTTGGAGAACGGATACGGCAGGTGGCTGGGGATACGCTGGATAGTTGAGCTCATGGGAAATCTCCTTCGGGGGTTAACGAAAGCGCGCCGGGGACAAGCGTTGCGGCTCGACCCCTTCGGCGCTCAAGGTTGCTGCAAGCGGCTGCTCAAGCAGCAGCGCGCACGCCAGTTGCGAAGCGCCAGCGGCGGACTGGATACCGTAACCGCCTTGCGCCGCCAGCCAGAAAAACGCCGGATTCTGCGGGTCGCGGCCGATCACCAGGTCGCCATCGGCAACGAACGAACGCAGCCCGGCCCAGGTATGGCTGGGCCGGCGAATCGCCAGGGTGGTGATGGCTTCGATGTTGTAGATGCCGATGGCCACGTCGAGCTCTTCGGGCATCACGTCCTGGGGCTCGACCGGGTCGGCGTTGGCCGGCGAGCCGAGCAACTGCCCGGCATCGGGTTTGAAATAAAAGCTTTCATCGACGCCGATCACCGCTGGCCATCGGCTGAAGGCCTGGTCCTGCGGGCCTTCGAAGGTAAACGCCGAGCGTCGGCACGGCTGCAGGCCGATGGGCTGGATACCACAGACCGCAGCGATGCGATCGGCCCAGGCGCCCGCGGCATTGACCACCTGGCGGGCCTGAATGCCGCTGCCGTCGGCCAGGCTCAGGTGCCAGTGGCCCTCGTGGTAGCGGCCCTCCACCACCTCGGCGTTGCACCGCAACTGGCCGCCGGCCTGGCGGTAACCGCGCAGGAACCCCTGGTGCAGCGCATGCACATCCAGGTCCATGGCACCGGGCTCCAGCACTGCTCCGGCCAATACCTCGCCACGCAGGCTCGGCACCAGCGCCAGCGCCCCATCGCGGTCGAGCAAGGTGACCTCGGTGCCGTTGGCCAGGCTTTGGGCATAGGTGCTGTCGAGCAGCGCCTGTTGCTCCAGCGTCGCCACATACAGGCAGCCGCGCGGCTCGAGCAGCGCATGCTCGCAGAAGCCTGGCGGCGGCGACTCATAGAAGGCCCGGCTGGCGCGAGTCAGCGCCTGGATCTGCGGTGTGCCGTAAGCCTCCATGAACATCGCGGCCGAGCGTCCTGTGGAGTGGTAACCGGCTTGGGTTTCGCGCTCGAGCATCAGCACCCGTTGTCCGTCAGCCAGGCGATAGCCCAATGAAGCGCCGGCAATACCGGCGCCGATGATCACGATGTCGAAGGTCTCTGTCATAGCCGTGCAATCGCCTGCGCAGTGAAATTATCATTTGTGAGAATTCTAATATATGAGAATTTCGGATTATGCAAGCCGCCACGGTAAGATGCGGGTCCGTTTTGTCTGACCGAGATGCTTGATGAGTGCCGACCGCTCCCCTGCCGACGACCGCCCTGGTGCGCTGCCACTGATTGACCGCGCCGAAGTCGGAGCGCGCCTGCGTAGCGTGCGCAAGGCCCAGCAACTGACGCTCAAGCAGTTGTCAGCACTGTCCGGGGTACCGGTGTCGACCCTGTCGAAAATGGAACTGGCCCAGGTCTCGGTGAGCTACGAGAAACTGGCGGCGGCGGCGCGGGCGCTGAAGGTTGATATTGCCCAGTTGTTTCGCGCTTCAGGCGTGAGCGATATGCCGGTGCCGACCACGGTGGTGGTCAACTCCCTGCCCACGGCGCCCGGCTACAGCACTGGGACCTACGACTACCACCCGATCGCCGGGGAATTTCCCGAGCGGCTGATGACGCCAATGTATGCGCGGATCATCGCCCGCGAGCGGCAACAGTTCGATGAATTCATCCGCCACCCGGGGCAGGAATTTGCCCTGGTGCTCAGCGGGCGCGTGCGGATTGTGTTTGAAACCGGTGAAGCCGTGAGTATCGGCCCGCAGGAGACGGCGTACTTCAACAGCAATGTCGGGCATATTTATCTGTCGGAGACGGAAGATGGCGGGGATGCGCATGTGATGGTGGTGATGACGGATCGGTGATGCGCTGCCTGTGATATCGCATCGCGGGTCAAGCCCGCTCCCACAAGAGCAGCGTAGCGCCCTGGTGGGGCAAGCATTTTTGCTGGAGCTGTCCCCTGGCAAACGGAGAGTCTTCCCCCTCCCGACACCTCACACAGTTATAACCTAATAACGAACTAGTCTATTTAGCTATAAAAAAACCTTTATGCTGGCTGCCATCCGATCACGGGCACGTTGGGCGTTTAGGTTACTTATGGATGTAGGTTCTTTCGGTTTTACCCTTGCAGGCCTGGTAGTAGGATTCATCGTCGGCATGACCGGCGTCGGCGGCGGCTCCCTGATGACCCCGATCCTGCTGTGGTTCGGCATCAACCCCGCCACCGCCGTAGGCACCGACCTGCTCTACGCCGCCATCACCAAAGCCAGCGGCGTCTGGGTCCACGGCAAGAACAAGAATATCGACTGGAAAATCACCGGCTGGCTGACCCTCGGCAGCGTCCCGGCCGCAGCCCTGACCCTGTGGTTCCTCGCCAGCCTGGACGCCGACACCCAGGCCGCCAACGCCATCATCAAACAAGGCCTGGCCGTCGTTCTGGTCCTCACTGCCCTGGCCATCCTGTTCAAAAGCAAACTCCAGGCATTCGCCAGCAAACATGCCGGCGACCGCTATCACCTGAGCGGCACCAGCCTCAACCTGCTGACCGTAGCCACCGGTGTGGTGCTCGGCGTCATGGTCTCGCTGACCTCCATCGGCGCTGGCGCCCTGGGGACCGTGGCGCTGTTCCTGCTCTACCCCTACCTGGTTACCCGCCGCCTGGTCGGCACCGAAATCGCCCACGCCGTGCCACTGACCCTGGTCGCAGGCCTGGGCCATGCGAGCATGGGCAACATGGACTGGTCGCTGCTCGGCTACCTGCTGCTGGGCTCGCTGCCGGGCATCTACATGGGCAGCCACCTGACCGGACGGATTTCCGACAGCATCCTGCGCCCTTGCCTGGCGGGCATGCTGCTGATGATCGGCTACAAGCTGGCGTTCTGAGTGTGTCGCTTGATCTACGAGTGCTACGCACTTGATCGCTGGCAAGGCCAGCGCCCACAGGGGTAGCAGGCGACATCACCCCTGTGGGAGCCGGCCTTGCCGGCGATGGGCTACGCCGTAGCCCCAAGGTTCAATCCTGCGTGCGCCACAGCACCGGCCACTTGTCCGGCCAGCTGCCGCTGCAACTGCCCATCCGCGCCAGCGAGCGCAGTTGCATGCGCTCACCATCGAAGCGCCAGCTCTGGTCGACACCGCAATCGCCTATGCCTCGGGCCAGGATGAAACTGCTGAGCACGCCGGTGTCCGGGTCATAACCCACCGAACCACCGAAATCGCCCCACTGCTCCTGCCCGGCAATATTCTCGAACTGCAACGCCTTCGCCTGCTCGGGGTGAGCCCGCGAAGTGGTGTACAGCACATATTCGCAGTTGTAGGCGCCGCAGCCGAAACGAAAGCTGACCAGCGCAGTATCCCGGCTCAAGGCATAAGCCTGGGCGCTGTCCGGTGTCCAGTCCGCGTCAGGATCGCGCCAGTCGCCTGCGGTGGCCGCCATGACCACCTCGGTAATACGCCTGGCCTCTGCTTCGCCCATCGGTTCGGGGCGTACAAATGGCGCCAGCTTCGGCAGCGCCGGCGCTGGCGGCACGGCGCTGTCCGACGCCACACCTGGGCGGACGAAGGCACTGCGATGCCCCACCCGCCCCTGCACCGAATCGATCAGCAACAACGAAGCACTCAGACCGTTGAGAGAACTGCCGAGCTGGCCATCATTGCTCTGCGAGGTCAGCTGCGAACCATTGCGCAAGGCCTTGAGCAGGGTCATGGCCTGCTCGCCACTGGCGTGCCAGTAAACCACGCCGTTGTCCTGTGCCTCGTTCAACGGTAGCGCCAGCGGCTTGCCATCGAGCTGTAACGGCCCCTCCAGCGAGCTCCTGCTGTAAATCGTCACCTGCAGTTGGCCATCGCTGCCAGCCCCTCGCACCACCTGGATTCCAAGCGGCATGTCGGCCCTGGTATCGGCCGCCAGCGCCGTGCACTCGCGGGTGTTGTCACAGCCCACCACCCAGTCCTTGAGGGGCTGGTACAGCGGTACCGGTTCTGCGGGCGCGGCCTGGGTAGCGCCAGGCAAGGCCAGCAGGGAGAGAAAGGCGGCATGCAGCGGTGCGGTCATGATGAATTCCGTTTCAGGTGAGCGGCGCATTCTACCGCTGGGCATCCTGATCGGGGAGCTGCTGGCCGGTTAGCACATCGGGCTTGCCATATATATGCGGATATCCGTATATTCGATTTTCCACATATTACCTCGGGTCGATTCGATGCTTACCCCTGCCGCCCTGTTCAAATGCCTGGCCGATGAAACCCGCGCCCGCGCCACGCTGCTGATCGTTCGCGAAGGCGAGCTGTGCGTGTGCGAGCTGATGTGCGCGCTCGACGACAGCCAGCCGAAAATCTCCCGGCATTTGGCCCAACTGCGCACCTGCGGCCTGTTGCTCGACCGCCGTCAGGGCCAGTGGGTGTATTACCGGCTCAACCCGCAACTGCCGGCCTGGGTGAGGGAAGTGCTGCAGCTGACCCTCGAGGCCAATGGCCAGTGGCTCGACGCCGACAGCACCCGTCTCGACGGCATGGGTGATCGCCCTGCCCGTGCAAGCTGCTGCTAAGGAGTTGTCCCATGCGAGTCCTGTTCATGTGCACTGCCAATAGCTGTCGCAGCATCCTGTCCGAGGCGCTGTTCAATCACCTGGCTCCGGCCGGTTTCGAAGCGGTCAGCGCCGGTAGTTTTCCCAAGGGCCAGGTGCATCCTCGCAGCCTGTCGACCCTGCAACGCGCGGGTATCGACATCCGCGGCCTGACCAGCAAAGGCAACGACGCCTTCGCCAACAACCCGCCGGACATTGTCATCACCGTTTGCGACAACGCCGCTGGCGAAGCCTGTCCGCTGTACTTCGGCCCGGCACTGAAAACCCACTGGGGCCTGGCAGACCCTTCCGAAGTCCATGGCAGCGAAGCCCAGCTCGATGCCGCCTTCGACGCCTCCCTGGCGCACATAGAGCTGCGCTGCAAAACCTTCCTCTCCCTGCCCTTCGAGCGCCTGAGCCGCGACCAGCTCCAGGCTGAAATCGACCGCATCGGCACTTTGTAAACGGAGCCCCAATGAGCGACCACCTACCCAATCTCGATCTCGACCTGATCCCGGCCAACGCCGCACATGACGGACACAAACCACGCATCCTGCTGCTCTATGGCTCAACCCGCGAACGCTCGTTCAGCCGCCTGCTGACCGAGGAAGCCGCGCGCCTGCTCGAACACTTCGGCGCCGAAACGCGGATCTTCAACCCCAGCGGCCTGCCCCTGCCTGACGACGCGCCCGACAACCATCCCAAGGTCGTCGAACTGCGCGAACTCATGCAATGGTCCGAAGGTCAGGTGTGGTGCTCGCCGGAGCGTCATGGCGCCATGTCGGCGGTGTTCAAGGCGCAGATCGACTGGGTGCCATTGGCCATGGGTGCAGTGCGCCCGACCCAGGGCAAGACCCTGGCGGTGATGCAGGTGTGTGGCGGCTCGCAGTCGTTCAACGTGGTCAATCAGCTGCGTGTACTGGGGCGCTGGATGCGCATGTTCACCATCCCCAACCAGTCCTCGGTACCCAAGGCCTGGCTGGAGTTTGACGGTAACGACCGGATGAAACCTTCGGCCTACTACGACCGCGTGGTCGACGTGATGGAAGAGCTGGTCAAGTTCACCCTGCTGCTGCGCGGGCGTAGCGATTACCTGGTGGACCGCTACTCCGAGCGCAAGGAATCGGCAGAGGCGTTGTCACAGCGGGTTGGCCAGCGTTCGATCTGAACGGCGGCCTGCAGGAAGGTGTCGGGAAGTCCTTTTCCAGGTGAGTTCATTGCCGTTGTGCAGGGGATGATCGAGTCAAGACAAGCCTTGCCACAGCTATCTGACCAGCCGACACCCGGCCCGCTCACGCCCCATGACAAACTGCAGCAACCTGTCCATCGGCAACGGTCGGCAGAACCAGAAACCCTGACCGAAACTGCACCCCTGTGCCTTGAGGTAATCCAGCTGCTCGCGGGTCTCCACGCCCTCGGCCACCACCTGGATCCTCAAGCTCTCGGCCAGCATCAGGTAGCCTTTGACGATGGCCTGGTCAATCGGGTTGCCCTGGACCTCGCTGATGAACACCCGGTCGATCTTGAGCTTCTCGAACGGCAAGGCGCGCAAGGTACTGGGCGATGAATAGCCAGTACCGAAATCATCGATCGACACCCGCACGCCCATACCTTGCAACAGCAAAACGTTCTGCCGGGCCTGCTCGATATCCTTGAGCGCGGCCGTTTCGGTCACCTCGATTTCCAGGCGGTTGGCCGGCAGGCCGCTGCGCTCGAGGATGGCCGTAAGCTTGGCGACAAAATCGCACTGCATGAACGAATAGCCACTCATGTTCACCGCCACCGGTACGTCCAGCAGGCCGGCCTCGATCAGCGCACGGTTGTCCGCACACGCCCGTGTAACCACCCAGGCGTTGAGCGCTGACATCAGGCCGTTCTGCTCGGCCAGGGGGATGAACACCTCGGGCGACACCGGGCCATTGGCCCCGTCGTTCCAGCGCAGCAAGGCCTCAAGCCCGGTGATCCGTTGCGGGTCGGCCAGCCCGAACTGCGGCTGGTAATGCAGCTCCAGCTGCTGAGTTTCGATAGCCTGGCGCAAGCGCTCCAGACGCTGCTGTTCGCGGTGCTGGGTGATGCGCATGGCCGGGTTGAAACAAGCGATGCGACTACCGCCGGCCTTCTTCGCCTGATACATGGCAAAGTCGGCATCGATGATCAGTTGATCGGGCGCCGGCGTTTCGCCCTCAGGGCAATTGGCGCAGGTGCTGACCCCGAGGCTCGCGCGCACAGTCAGGGCCATGCCATCGATCCGCAGCGGTGCCTGCAGGCAGTCGAACAGGCGCGTGGCCAGGCTCATGCCGCCCTGCTCGGCAAATGGCTGGCGCACGACCACGACAAACTCGTCACCGCCGACCCTGGCCAGCAGGCCCATGCCGGCCAGGCACTGGCGAAAGCGCTCGGCGACGCCGACCAGCACACGGTCACCGACGTAATGGCCATGGTTGTCGTTGATGTTCTTCAATCCATCGAGGTCGATGAACACCAGCACCAGTTGCTGCACATGGGCTACCGCCAGGGCGATCTCCTGTTGCAGGCGCTCATGCAGGGCGCTGCGGTTCATGCAATGGGTCAGGGTGTCGTGGCTGGCCAGGTGGTTGATGCGCCGATGCATCTGCAACTGCTCACTGATGTCATAGCAGACCCCGATCAGCAACTGCCGGCCGCCTAGCAACAGCTCGCCGACACTGACGTGCAGGTCAAACAACGAACCGTCCTTGCGCTTGCCGAGCAGCTCGCGCACCAGGCCATTGAGCTTGCGCCCGGCGCCGGCGCGGTAGGACGCCAGGCACTGATCATGACGCTCGGCGTAGGCCCTGGGCATCAGCCGGGCAATATTCGCGCCGGCAAGTTCGGCAAAACTGTAGCCGAACAGTTTCTGCGCGGCCGCGTTGATTGCCTGCACCCGCCCCCACTCATCAGTGATGACAATAGCGTCGGCGGCGGCTTCGAAAATCGCATAGGGAATGCTGGTCAGCTCGCGCTCGGCGTTGGCCGCGAGCTTGTCGAAATCTTCTCGGGTCATGATCGCGGCCTAGCGGTTGAACCGGTCCACCAGCGCATACATCTCATGCGCCGTGTGCTCAAGCTCACGGCCGATGGTCGCGGAGCTGGCGGCGATATCGACGTTCTGCTCCGAGACCTGGGCGATGGTGGTGATCTGCCGGCTGATGTCTTCGGCGACATGGGCCTGCTGCTCGGAGGCGGCGGCCATCTGCTCGGTCATCTGGTGGATATGCTCGACCGCCACGCCGATGCCTTCCAGAGCGTTCTGGGTGGCGATCACCTGATCGACACCGGCATGGGCCTCGTCACTGCCCTGGCGGGCGATATCCACCGCCTGGTTGGCAGCGCTGTGCAGCGACTGGATGATGGTCTGGATGGTTTCGGTCGACTCCTGGGTCTTGAACGCCAGCGCCCGTACCTCATCGGCGACCACGGCAAACCCACGGCCCTGCTCGCCGGCCCGCGCCGCTTCAATGGCGGCATTGAGGGCCAGCAGGTTGGTCTGGTCGGCGATCTGGCGAATCATGTTCGAGGCGATCTGGATCGACTGGGTTTCGTCGGCGAAGTTCTCCACCGACTGGCTGATCTGGTTCACCGTGTCCTGCAGTTTCTCGATTACCAGACGGGTCTTGCCTGCCTCTTCGGAGCCTACGCGAGTCAGCTGGTTGACGTCGTCGGCTTCGCGGGCAGTGTCGTGGATGTGGGTCGACACCTCGGAGATCGATGCGGCCATCTGGGTCATGGCAGTGGCTGCCATGTCGGTTTCATCGCGCTGGCGTTGCAGCGACGACTCGGAGGCCTGGGCCAGCTTGCCGCTTTCGCCGGCCATGCTTTCAGTCTTCTGCGCATAGTCGCCTGAGCGGCTCAAGGCCGTGCGCACCTTGGCCTGTTCGCTGATCAGCGCCATCATCAACTGCGCTACGGCGCCCTGCTCGTCGGTGTAGGTGCGGGCAATCAGCTCGCTGTCGAAACTGTCGCCGGTGGCGCGCCTGGCCAGGGCGAACTTGTGCTGCAGGTTCCAGTGGGCGGCCACCTGCATGCCGACAAAGCCACAGGCCAGCACACCAAGGGCAGCCCAGGTGTCCAGGTAGATCACCGCGGCAAGGCCCGGCACACCCAGCGCCACGGGCGCCAGTGCCTGTTCCTTCAACACCTGTGCCAGGCCTTTCAGGTTCCAGTTTTTTTTGCCCGTACGCATACGCTCATAGAGCGCGGCGGCGCGCTCGATATCGGCACGCTGCGGCTTGACCCGCACCGACTCGTAGCCCACCACCACGGCCCCTTCGAGGATCGGCGTGACATAGGCGCTGACCCAATAGTGATCGCCATTGCGGCAACGGTTCTTGACGATGCCCATCCAGCTCTTGCCGTCCTTGAGGTACGACCACATGTGGGCAAACACCGCCTCCGGCATGTCCGGGTGACGGACGATATTGTGCGGGCTGCCCAGCAGTTCGTCACGGCTGAAGCCACTGATGGCCACCAGCTCATCATTGCAGTAGGTCAGGTTGCCGTGCAGGTCGGTGGCAGAAATCAGCCGCTGTTCGTTCTGGAAGATGACTTCCTGCTGGGTGACCGGCAGATTGCTTCTCATGCGCTGGGTATCCGTTATTGCGGGATCAATCGGTACCCGCATTGTAGGTGTGGCAATTAGCCATACCTCATGAATAGAGCGGCTTCAGCTATAGCGATATGGAATAGCGGGTTAATTTTGCGCATTGGGCCGATTGGCCAGGGTCAGGCATTCGCGGAACAGCCGGCTGGCCGGGTCGAGGTTGCGATTGGCCGAGTAGAAGCAACCGATACGGCCGAAGCTCAATGGCTTGCCGAGGTCGAACGCCTTGAGCTTGCCGCCATGAGCCAACTGCTGGGTGGTTTGCAGGGGGAAGAAGCCGACGGTCTGTTGGTCCTGCATCAGTTCGTAGTTGGTCAGGGCCGCAATCGATTCGATGACATTGGCCGGTGGACCCAGGTCCAGCTCCTCGAACAGACGGTCGACGGTGCGCCGCAGCAGGCCGCTGCGCGGCGGCAGAATCCACGGGAACGGATGCAGCTCGGCCAGGCTCACCGGTCGACCGCTGGCGTGCAGCGGGTGTTCGGCGCCGGCGACGATGCACAACCCCTCCTCGCACAGCACATCGACCTTCAGCCGCGGCTCGTACTCATGCCAGCGCCAGTCGTCCGGGATGCGCCCGACGACAATATCCAGCTCACCGGCCAGCAGGCTTGAGAACAGCTGGTCCATGTGCCCGACCCGCACCGTCACCAGCACCCCCGGCGCACTCTCCTTGAGCAAGCGCAGGGTATGCGGCAACAGCAAGGCCGATGACGAGGTCAGCGAGCCGACCATGACCTGGCCGGTGGTGCCGCTGTGGTAGGCGTTAACCTCATCGGTGAGGCTGCGCAGTTCGGTGAGCATGGCATGGGCCCGGCGCACCACCACCCCGCCCAACTCGGTGGCGCGCACCCCGCGGTTGCCGCGCACCAGCAAGGCGGCGCCGAGGAAGGCTTCCATTTCGTGAATGATCTTGGTCACCGCCGGCTGGGTCAGGTTCAACGCCTGGGCCGCGCCCACCAGCGAGCCGCTGCGCAGCACCTGGTCGAAGACCACCAATTGATAGAGTTTGAGTTTGCGGGCAACAGAGACAACGGTCGACTTCATGGGTAACACCGGATGATGATCGAGTGCACTGCGTAACAGCACTCAACCTAACGGGCGATTCCTTATTGTTTTATAAACTTTCACACCAAAACTTCGCAGCGTGGCGGAGAGAGTTATTCATTCCTTTAAATTCAATATAGAGGGCGCAGGCGAGCGAAAAACTGATGTAGATCATCAATTTAGGTGAGAAAAACAGGTAAGGAGAAGGTGTGCGGCGGGGGTTATTTTCCGAGCATAACATACTTTCAGACATCAGCAAGGCAGCGACGGATTTGTTATTCCAACCAGCGTATAAGCAGGGCACTGAAAGTAGAAATAAAAATAATGAACTCAACTATAACAACTTGGAATATCTGCAGAACTTAATACTTCTACTTTCCGCCAGGCATGAAAAACCCCGCTTGGGGCGGGGTTTGGTCTGGCGTTGATGGTCAGAAGGATTCGACCGGCTTCTGCGCCGCCGCTTCGGCTTTTTCCATCTCCAGGTTGGGGAAGGAGAAGCGGATGTACAGCGCCGAGTCAGCCCCCTCACCGGTCAGCATCAGCTCGGCGCAGCGGATGTTATCTGCAGAGCCATTTAGCAAGGTTGGGACACTGGTGTATTTCTTCGAGGTATCGGCCCCTTCAAGGAAGGTGTAGGTGAAATCCCCCGCCGCAACGCCCACTTCTTCATAGCGGGTATACCGGGTCAAGTAGTCGTCGCGATTGCGCGCACTGCTCGCCAGCTCGATCAAGTCCAATTGCGTGTTGGCGTCCGACATCGAACTCAACATGAACGTCTTGTTCAGTGCTGTCATGGCGTTGGTGTAGATCTCCTGATCAAAGTCACTGATCAGCGAAACCGTGTTCAGTTTGCCGCCTGCAAACACCAGGGCCAGGGTAAATTTGTGGCCGATAAAGTCCACATCATCCTTGCACATGGCGGGAGCGAGAAGATCTTCCGAGCAGTCGTAATAGCCTTTGGCTTCGGTATAGGCTGACCGTGGCGAGTCAAAGGCAAAATCCTTGAACAGCTTTTCTTCGGCCATTGCCGACGAGCTGGCTCCGAGAGTCATGGCCAACGCCAATCCGAGAGAACCCATTTGTTTCGACATCAGACATTCCCTTGCAGGTGAGCAAAATCTTCGTTAGTGGCTCAATGCTATCGCATCCTGAGCACTGATGTCCCAACCTTGCTCCTTGACGCCTCCCAAGCGTCCAGTTTCTTGACACATCGAAAGAGACTCAGTAATTTTTCCGCCCCTCCTTTTCGGCTACCTCTGCCGTGCACTGCCCAGGCGTTAACTCGCGAAGCGGTCATACAGATGCCGACACTTATACGGTCGCTAGCCACTGGCGTGCCTCCATCTCCGATATCAAGTGTACAAGGATGATTTTATGATCATTCGTCAGGCTAATACTGCCGACTACCCGCTACTGCTCGACATTTGGCTGCGCTCCGTGCGCGCTACTCACCACTTCCTGCAAGCGTCCGACATAGACGCGTTGCTCCCGCAACTGCGCGACGTCTACCTACCCGCTGTTGAGTTATGGGTTGCAGTAGATACTGAAGACTGCCCACTGGGTTTTGTTGGGCTCAATCAAACGCACGTAGAAATGCTCTTCATTGATCCAGACCTGCGTGGGCAAGGCATTGGCCGAGCGCTACTGGATTACGCCCGCGGTTCGCGCGATACGATGAGCGTTGACGTAAACGAGCAAAATCCCCAGGCGGTGGGGTTTTATCTGCATTACGGTTTTGTTCAAACCGGCCGCTCCCCTCTGGATGGCGAAGGCCGACCGTTCCCGTTGCTGCACATGAGCTTGCCGGCTGCAACGGCCTGAAACGGTCCTGGGTTCTGTACGAAAACTGCAAGCAGGCGTTGGGTCAGTGCGCCAGTGACGGTTGAGTAGCGACCGAGACGGTGAAGATCACTATGAACAGCACAACGAGTACCCAGAACATCACCACGATTGTCAGCATGACAACCTTCAGGCTTTGATATAGCCAGCGCAACCAATGACCTTCGGGTCTTACTGCTGAGCGGGTTCTGAGTACGCCTTTCAAATAGAAGCCGAGCAGGGCCAATAGTGCGCCATCAATCAATAGCGCGGGCAGCCCGGCTACGGGGAAAATGCTTTCCCACCGATAGAATGGCGAGCGGCTCAGGAATACCACATAACACGTGAGGCTACCGTAGGGGATGGCTCGCCATCCTTTACCGGCCAGCGCCCCGGCCATCAGACACATAACCACCATGAACGGATTGAGGAGAATATCGATCATCCATTCCAGTACGCTGGGGAAGTAGCCCGGGGAATGGATGCTGCGCCAGATGTGTTCGAACAATGTTCAGGCTCCTGCCTTTTATGGACCTTGCGCTGCACGGTATCGGCGTATTGTCGGGTTACATGAGTCCTGTTTAGGGGCTGTACGAAAAGCTATCGGCTCGCTGTTGGTGAAGCCCGTTCATCTGCCGCCATTCGAAAATCTGGCGCGGGCTGCGGGTGCAGAAAAACAGTGCAGCGCTACCGGCGAAGAAGTTCTGCCTCTCGTCGCAGCCTGCTTACGAGCGAACGCTCGGCACTCTTGGTAGACTAATGCCCCCCTGTTTTTGCTTCTCGCCGGCAAGCTGTAACAAACCGCGCAGAGCAAAACACCCCTGAATCGCTGCAAACGCGTCGTAGAACATGCCCCTAGAATCCGCCTCAACCCCAGTAAACCCGCGCCCTGAGCCGTCCCGCCGCTTCAGCGTTGCACCTATGATGGATTGGACCTACTGATCGCGAATCACCTTAAAATAAAGGCTTAGATAGC
>RCUI01000158.1_pt1 | contig 25575 bp, 22 predicted proteins | sample 2166121 | NCBI WGS metagenome assembly RCUI01 (sample SAMN09932700, study PRJNA488358) | compost metagenome | feature: garden; material: soil; isolation source: compost soil in succinic acid-enriched culture | place: Germany: Experimental Botanical Garden Goettingen | collected 2016-01-27
CATCTATATATGGCGCACTCGGCGGGATTCGAACCCACGACCCCTGCCTTCGGAGGGCAGTACTCTATCCAGCTGAGCTACGAGTGCAACGCGGGCGCCATGATACCCATCTAGACTGGCGGCGTCCATCGTCAGAAACGGTGTAGGCAATTTCGCACACGCGGCTGTTTATAGATGTCGTTGATCCGAAAAAAGTCGCCGCACAGCGCTTTTTGTTCTTTTTTTTGAACACCCTATTGTCCTTTCTGTTCGTTGATCCTAGGATTCGTTTGAGATTTCAAACGCTCTCCTTTTTCTACAATCAATAATTCGCGCCGTGTCTGTACGGTGCCGTTAAGGAAGCCGACATGCAGCTTAAAGACGCCCAGTTGTTCCGCCAGCAAGCCTTCATCGATGGCGTGTGGTTGGACGCGGACAACGGTCAGACCATCAAGGTCAATAACCCGGCCACCGGCGAGATCATCGGCACTGTGCCGAAGATGGGCGCTGCCGAAACCCGCCGCGCCATTGAGGCCGCCGACAAGGCGCTGCCGGCCTGGCGCGCGCTGACCGCCAAAGAACGTGCTGGCAAGCTGCGTCGTTGGTTCGAATTGATGATCGAGCACCAGGACGACCTGGCCCGCCTGATGACCACCGAGCAAGGCAAGCCACTGGCCGAAGCCAAGGGCGAGATCGCCTATGCCGCCTCGTTCATCGAGTGGTTCGCTGAAGAAGCCAAGCGCGTTTACGGCGACACCATTCCTGGCCACCAGCCAGACAAGCGCCTGATCGTGATCAAGCAGCCAATCGGTGTAACTGCGGCGATCACCCCGTGGAACTTCCCGGCGGCGATGATCACCCGTAAAGCCGGCCCGGCCCTGGCCGCTGGCTGCACCATGGTGCTCAAGCCTGCTTCGCAAACCCCGTACTCGGCCCTGGCCCTGGTTGAGCTGGCCACCCGCGCCGGTATCCCGGCTGGCGTGCTGAGCGTGGTGACCGGCAGCGCCGGCGACATCGGCAGCGAGCTGACCGGCAACCCGATCGTGCGCAAGCTGTCGTTCACCGGCTCCACCGAAATCGGTCGCCAGCTGATGGCCGAATGCGCCAAGGACATCAAGAAAGTGTCCCTGGAGCTGGGTGGCAACGCCCCCTTCATCGTGTTCGACGACGCTGACCTGGACAAGGCCGTCGAAGGCGCGATCATTTCCAAGTACCGCAACAACGGCCAGACCTGCGTCTGCGCCAACCGTATCTACGTGCAGGACGCCGTTTACGACGCCTTCGCCGAGAAGCTCAAGGCCGCTGTGGCCAAGCTGAAGATCGGTAACGGTCTGGAAGATGGCACCACCACCGGCCCGCTGATCGACGAGAAAGCGGTTGCCAAGGTTCAGGAGCACATTGCTGACGCCGTCGGCAAAGGCGCTCAGGTACTGACCGGTGGCAAGCTCATCGAAGGCAACTTCTTCGAGCCGACCGTACTGGTCAACGTGCCGAAGAACGCTGCCGTGGCCAAGGAAGAAACTTTCGGCCCGCTGGCTCCACTGTTCCGTTTCAAGGACGAGGCAGAAGTCATTGCCATGTCCAACGATACCGAGTTTGGTCTGGCCTCGTACTTCTATGCCCGCGACATGAGCCGTGTGTTCCGTGTTGCCGAAGCGCTGGAGTACGGCATGGTCGGTATCAACACCGGTCTGATCTCCAACGAAGTCGCGCCGTTCGGCGGTATCAAGGCCTCGGGCCTGGGCCGCGAAGGTTCCAAGTACGGCATCGAGGACTACCTGGAAATCAAATACCTGTGCATCAGCGTCTGATCGCAGCGTAAGGCTTTACCTCTGCCAGCGGGGCGCGAGAGCGACGTCTCGCTGGCCTTTTTACACCGTACATCCAGTGGCCTGGGCCCCTGCAGCAGTCGATCAACGCATGCTGCCCGCAGTTGAATACCGGCCACTCTGACTTGAATCGCGCCATCTTGTGTGTGGCGAATTGAGGACATTATGAGCAACAAGACCAACGAATCTTTGATGCAACGTCGTATCGCCGCTGTTCCACGCGGTGTTGGCCAGATCCACCCGATCTTCGCCGAGTCGGCAAAAAACGCCACCGTCACTGACGTCGAAGGCCGCGAGTTCATCGACTTCGCCGGCGGTATCGCGGTACTGAACACCGGTCACGTGCACCCGAAGATCATCGCTGCCGTTGAAGCCCAACTGCACAAGCTGACCCACACCTGCTTCCAGGTACTGGCCTACGAGCCTTACGTCGAGCTGTGCGAAAAGATCAACGCCAAGGTTCCAGGCGACTTCGCCAAGAAAACCCTGCTGGTCACCACCGGTTCCGAAGCCGTTGAAAACGCCATCAAGATCGCCCGTGCCGCCACTGGCCGTGCCGGCGTGATCGCCTTCACCGGCGCCTACCACGGTCGTACCATGATGACCCTGGGCCTGACCGGTAAAGTCGTGCCTTACTCGGCCGGCATGGGCCTGATGCCAGGCGGCATCTTCCGCGCCATCTACCCGAACGAGCTGCACGGTGTGAGCGTCGACGATTCGATCGCCTCCATCGAGCGCATCTTCAAGAACGACGCCGAAGCCCGTGACATCGCGGCAATCATCCTCGAGCCAGTTCAGGGCGAAGGTGGTTTCTACGTTGCACCTAAAGAGTTCATGAAGCGTCTGCGTGCCCTGTGCGACCAGCACGGCATCCTGCTGATCGCTGACGAAGTACAGACTGGCGCTGGCCGTACCGGCACCTTCTTCGCCATGGAACAGATGGGCGTTGCTCCTGACCTCACCACCTTCGCCAAATCCATCGCTGGCGGCTTCCCGCTGGCCGGTGTGTGCGGCAAGGCCGAGTACATGGACGCCATCGCTCCAGGCGGCCTGGGCGGCACCTACGCCGGTAGCCCGATCGCTTGCGCCGCGGCCCTGGCCGTGATGGAAGTGTTCGAAGAAGAAAAACTGCTGGAGCGTAGCCAGGCTGTTGGCGAGCGTCTGGTCGCTGGCCTGCGCAAGATCCAGGACAAGCACCCGATCATCGGTGACGTGCGTGCCCTGGGCTCGATGATCGCTGTTGAAGTCTTCGACAAAGCCGGTTCCCACACCCCGAACGCTGCTGCAGTCGCCTCGGTTGTGGCCAAGGCGCGTGACAAGGGCCTGATCCTGCTGTCGTGCGGCACTTACGGCAACGTCCTGCGTATCCTGGTTCCGCTGACCTCGCCTGATGAGCAACTGGACCAAGGTCTGGCAATCATCGAAGAGTGCTTCGCAGAACTCGCGTAAACTGTGACGCACTAGAAGAAAACCCGCTTCGGCGGGTTTTTTTTCGCCCAAAGGAATGCCAGGGGGCTAAGGTTCCCAGTAAGGAGACACCCAGGAAGGTGCACTGGATTGCGTGTAGAGAATTATCGGAGAGTCGAGTATGAGCATTGCCAACCCACCCAAGGCGCCCTGTGTGCTGATTGCCGAAGGCGACCCCTGGGTGCGTGACATGCTGAGCCAGATGCTCTTGAGTGTGCGTTGCGATGCGCGCTTGCAGGTATGCGCCGATGGCTCGCAGGCACTGGCGGCGTTGTCGTGCCAGCCGGATCTGATCATTGCTGCCCGCGAGCTGCCCGGTGGCGACGGCCTGGACCTGCTGCGCAATGTGCGGGCCAAGGGACGCCAGCCGGCGTTGCCATTCATTCTGATGAGCAACCGCAGCGACAGTGCCAGCGTTCGCGAGGCCTTGCCGTTCGCGCCTACGGCGTACCTGAGCAAGCCCTTGAACATGGACTCTTTGCGTCATCGCCTGGAAGACCTGCTGGTCAAGGTGGGTGAAGAGATCGCCTGTCCGGTGGTGCCGCTGCAACCGGGCATGACCTTGCCGCGCTTTCTTGAGGGACGCCGCGCCACCGCCGATGGCGGCCCGCTGTTGGCGGATGTGCAACAGGCGATCAAGCGCAGCCTCAACCCCCAGGGGCTCAACCTCAAGACGCTGGAAGAAGAGATCCGCAACGATCCACAGATCACCGCGGTGCTGATCGCCGCGGCCAACAGCGCTGCGCTGCACCGTGACGGCGCCGTGCAGACCCTACTGCAGGCGCTGAACAAGCTGGGGACCACCCAGAGCATGAACCTGATCCTTGGCCTTGCCTTGAAACGCAGCGCCAGGCTCAGCGACCCGTTGCTGTCGCGTCATGCCGAGCACTTCTGGGCGTTGTCGCTGCATGCTGCCGAATTCGCCCGGACGCTGGCGCGGATGCTCGAACTGGATCAGGAGCGCTGTTATTGCGCCGGCTTGCTGCATTGCCTGGGGGACCTGGCGCTGCTGCGCTGCCTGCAGGAGTGGCGCCTGGCCGGTGGTGAGCTGGACGAGGATGCCATCGAGTTGTCGCTGAACGAGTTCGCTGCTGCCTTTGGTTCGGCCTTGCGTACCCGCTGGCGCTTGCCGCTGGAGCTGCGTGAACTGATTGCGGCGATCTACCAGCTGGGTGGCGGGGTGTATTCGCGGGAGGCGCTGGTGATGAACCTGGCCGGGCAGCTGGCGCGGTTGCCAGCGGACCACGGGCTGGAGGCGTTGGCCGAGAGCAAGACGGCTCGCTTGCTCAAAGTGGGCATGGCCGAGTTGGGCCGCCTGCGCAAAGTCTGACGATTGTGCAGCAACTGTCGTGGGAGCGGGCATGCCCCACGATGGGTATTCCAGGCTGTGCATATTGGGTGGCTGGACGGGCCTCTCGCCGGGCAGGTCGAGACGTTGCACCGCCGCTCCCACAGGTTTTTCAGCCGCTTACGATCTGGTTCTTGCCCTGGCGCTTGGCCTGGTACATCGCCGCATCTGCGCGGGCGAACAGGCTGTCGAGGCTTTCGTCTGCGTCGGTGATGCCGGTCAGTCCCTGGCTCACGGTCACGCCGAACGTCTGGTGTTCATGGCTGAAGCTGAGCCGCTGTATCTCCCGCTGCAAGCGCTCGGCAATCTGCTGGGCAATCTGCGGGGTACAGCCTGGGAACACCGCCGCAAACTCCTCGCCACCGATACGCCCGAACAGGTCGCCGCGGCGTAGTACCGCCTTGCCGGTGTCGGCGATGCGCTGCAGCACGTAGTCGCCTTCCTGATGGCCGTAGGTGTCGTTGATCTGCTTGAAATCATCGATATCCAGCAGCAGGAAGGTCAGGGGCGCCTGGTCCAGGCGGGCTGTTGCAAAGGCGTGGTGGGCGCAGTCGAAGAAGTGCCGGCGGTTGCTGCTCTGGGTCAGCGCATCGGTGGTGGCCAGGCGCTGCAGCTCTCCTTCGAGCTGCTTTTTTTCGGTGATGTCTTCGGCCATGCCGACAATGATCACCCGCTGGTTGTTGTCGGTCTGCTGGTTGATAAAGCATTTGTCGCTGAGCCAGCGGATTTTCCCGTCGGCAGCGATGATGCGGTATTCGCGGTCTTCCACGGCGCCCTTCACCAGGACCTCGGCCAGGCTGCGCTCGGCGTAGTCGAGGTCGTCGGGGTAGATGCTGTCACGCCATTCGTTGAAGTCGGCCAGCAACAGGCCAGCGGGGCGACCGAAAATGCGTTCATAGGCCGGGCTCACATAGAGCACCTGGCGCGATTCCCAGTCAAAGGCCCAGAGCACGGCATTGACGCTGTCGAGCAGCGAGCTGAACAGTTGCTCTCGTTCACTCAGGCGTGCGACTTCGCCTTGGGCATGCATCAGTGCCAGCAGGGTCTGGGCGGCTTCGGGGAGCAGATTGTAGGGTTGGGACGACGGTTTTTTGTTGACCATGAGCGCGCAACTTTTCTCACACTGAGGTGGGCGGCCACGACCTGGCCCGCCACGCGGGCGATATGCCAGTCAGAGTGAGAATAGGCGGTGAAGTTCCAGGCGGTGTGCTCCGGGCCGGAGCACACCGATCAACGGCATCAGCCCAGGGCAGGGCGCAGGGAATAGGTTTTCAGCTGGGCGGCAAAGTCGCGCAGCGACTGGATACCACTGGCCTCGGCCTCGTGTACCCATTCCTTGATGGCGGCCAGCATGTCGTGGCCGTTGGCACTGGTACGGCCCCAGATCTGCTGCAGGGCCAGGCGTTTTTCGTAGATGGTCTTCAGTGCCTGGCTATGTTCGAGCATGGTCTGGATGCGCAGGTGATGACGGTCTTCCAGCAGGCTGGTTTCCCGCGACAGCAGGCGCTTGGCACGGCGGAACTGATGGCGGACCGAATCGTCGACCCGCGCCAGCTCCTGCTTGACCAGCGGTGCGATCACCAGCTTGCGGTACTGGGCCATGATCTGGAAGCGGTTGTTGAGGATCGCCATGGCGGTGTCCATGTCCAGCTGGCCCTTGCCTTCGACCCGGTGGGCGATGGGGGCGACCCGCTGAACCTTGGCCAGGCGCAGCCAGCAGAACAGTTTGATCCAGGCCCAGCCCATGTCGAACTCCCAGCGCTTGACCGACAGCTTGGCCGAGTTGGGGTAGGTGTGGTGGTTGTTGTGCAGCTCTTCGCCGCCAACGATGATGCCCCATGGCACCAGGTTGGTAGCCGCGTCGCGGCATTCGAAGTTGCGGTAGCCCACGGCGTGGCCCAGGCCGTTGATCACGCCGGCGGCCCAGAACGGAATCCACATCATCTGGATGGCCCAGATGGTGATGCCGATGGTGCCGAACAGCAGCAGGTCGATCACCGCCATCAGGGCAATGCCGCCGAGCTTGTAGCGCGAGTAGAGATTGCGCTCGATCCAGTCTTCCGGGCAGTTCTTGCCGTAGATACGCAGGGTTTCCGGGTTCTGTGCCTCTTCGCGGTACAGCTCGGCGCCCTTGCGCAGTACCGTGGACAGGCCCTTGATCACCGGGCTGTGCGGGTCGTCGACGGTTTCGCATTTGGCGTGGTGCTTGCGGTGGATAGCGGTCCACTCGCGGGTGTTCTGCGCCGTGGTCAGCCACAGCCAGAAACGGAAAAAGTGCTTGAGCCCGGCGTTCAGTTCCAGCGAGCGGTGGGCTGAATAGCGGTGCAGGTAGACCGTGACACTGACGATGGTCACATGGGTCATGACCAGGGTAACTGCCAGCAGTTGCCAAGCCGACAAGTTGAGCAAACCTTGGTACCACATAGGCGAAGGGGCCCTCTAGAACATAAGGAACAGCACGGAAGCATTATCCCTGCACGGGCAAATAAAACCAGTCGGCCTTTTAGATAGGAGGTCACGGGATGTTTCTACCTTATAATCCCCCAACTTTTTCAGTGGGCTTGTTCAGGACCTTATGTCTGCTTCCATTCGAGACGCCTTGCGCATGGCGGCGCTTTACCTGGTGCTGTCCGTGCTCTGGCTGGCGCTGTCTGATCAAATATTGAGCAGTCTTTTCGATAATCCGCAGCAGTTGGCCCGCTGGCAACTGCTCAGCGCTCACCTTTGGGTACTGTGCAGCGCGTTGTTGATCTTTACCTCTCGGGCCCGGCTGTTGAACTTCATCGGCGTGGGCGCCCGCCTGCGTCGCGAAGACCGCGAGCGCCTGCGCATGGCGGCGGCGGTGTTCGACAGCACCCTGGAAGGCGTGCTGGTCACCGACCGCGACGGGGTGATCGTGCATGTGAACCGCGCCTTCATGCAGATCACCGGCTACGAGAAAGAAGAGGTGCTCGGACAGCGCCCGAACAAGTTCAAGTCCGGTCGTCATGGCCCGGCGTTCTACCAGCAGATCTTCGCCACCCTGGCGGAAAAGGGCGAATGGAGCGGCGAGATCTGGAACCGACGCAAAAGCGGCGAGGTGTACCCGCAGTGGCAAACCATCTGCTCGATCCGCGACGACAGCGGCGAGTTGAGCCATTACGTGGCGGTGTTCAGCGATATCAGCGCGATCAAGCACACCGAACGTGAGCTGGCCTACCTGGCCCATCATGACCCGCTCACCGATCTGCCCAACCGGCTGCTGTTCAACGACCGCGCCGAGCAGGCGCTGGCGTCGGCCCAGGCCAACAAGCGCGGTTGCGCCTTGCTGTTGCTGGACCTGGACCATTTCCAGAGCATCAACGATGGCCTGGGCCACAATGTCGGCGACCAGTTGCTCAAGGTGGTGGGCGAGCGGCTCAGGCACTTGCTGGGAAGCGGTGTGACCCTGGCACGCCTGGGCGGCGACGAATTCGCCGTGCTGGCTGAAAACTGCCCGCAGGTTGGGCAGGCGGCAGCCTTGGCGCAAAGCATTATCGACGGCATGAAAGAGCCGTTCGAGCTGGATGCCCAGCGGTTGTTCATCAGCGTCAGTATCGGCATCAGCCTGTTCCCCGGCGACGCCCTGAGTGCCGAGCAACTGTTGCGCAACGCCGACTCGGCCTTGTTCAAGGCCAAGTCGTGCGGTCGTGCCGGTTATGCGCTGTACACCGAAGAACTGACCGCCCACGCCCAGCAGCGGGTGGAGACGGCCGGCGAGCTGCGCCGGGCGCTGGAACAGGAAGAACTGCGGGTCTACTACCAGCCGGTGCATGACCTGCTCAGCCGCAAGATGATCGGCGTCGAGGCGCTGGTGCGCTGGCAGCACCCGGAGCGTGGCCTGGTGCCGCCGGGCGAGTTCATCCCGATTGCCGAGCGCACCGGTCTGATTGCCGATATCGACACCTGGGTACTGAACCAGGCCTGCACGCAGATGGTCGAGTGGCAGGCCGCCGGCCGGCAGCTGGAGTTTGTGGCGGTGAACCTCTCCAGTCGTCTGTTTGGCCAGCGCGACTTGTTCCAGCAGGTGGCCAAGGTACTGCATGACACTCAACTTGCGCCGGGCCTGCTGGAGCTCGAGGTGACGGAAAGCGCGGTGATGGAAGACCCCGAGGTTGCACTGGAGCAACTGCACCGACTGCGCGAGTTGGGCTTGCGCCTGGCCATCGATGATTTCGGTACGGGCTACTCCTCGTTGTTGCGCCTCAAGCGCTTGCCGGTGCAGAAGCTCAAGATCGACCAGGGCTTTGTCGCAGGCCTGCCCGGTGATGAAGACGATGCGGCGATTGTGCGGGTGATTATCGCCCTGGGCCGCAGCATGGGCATGGAGGTGCAGGCCGAGGGTATCGAGCAGGCCGAGCAGGCGCGGTTCCTGCTGGACCAGCAGTGCCAGATGGGGCAGGGGTACTGGTTCGGGCGGCCGGTGCCGGCGCAGCAATTGCGTTGGGACTGAAGGCCCTTTCGCGGAGCAGGCCCGCGCCTGCAGTCCGGGCAGGAACAAGCGTGCTCCGATCTTGTTTTTGGTTATATAAAAATTCTTAAATAGTATTTTTAAGAATAATCATGCCCCCCTAAGATTGCCCTCAAGCCAGGCGCAGTCGCTTCTCCCTCACGCTACTGCACGGCACCTCTTAGTTCACAGGAGCACGAGCATGAGCGCATCTCTGCGTAGCGTTGACGGTCAGGACGAAGCCACCATTCTGCGCGAAATCCAGAGCGCCCTGCGCGACCTGCGGTTCGGTGCGGTGGAGATCACCGTGCACAACGCCCAGGTCGTCCAGATCGAACGCAAGGAAAAGTTCCGCCTGCAAAATCCCGGCAACAAGCCCGGCTGATATCGGGCCGAGCCCTGTGGGAGCGGGCTTGCCCCGCGATAAACGCGCCACCTAATTAAAAAAATACGCCAATCGGGAGCTTCACCATGTCCATCCGCCGTTATGCCCTGGCCGCCCTCGCCAGCGCCGTGTTTGCCGGTTCCGCCATCGCCAAGGACTACGAGCTGTTGAACGTGTCCTATGACCCGACCCGCGAGTTGTATCAGCAGTACAACGCCGAGTTCATCAAGCACTGGCAGCAGACGCACCCGGACGACAAGGTGAAGATCCAGCAGTCCCATGGTGGTTCGGGCAAGCAGGCCCGGGCCGTGATCGACGGCCTGCGCGCCGACGTGGTGACCCTGGCCCTGGCCGGCGACATCGACGAGGTGGCCAAGTTGGGCAAGACCCTGCCGGACAACTGGCAGAACCGCCTGCCCGAGGCCAGCACGCCCTACACCTCGACCATCGTGTTCCTGGTACGCAAGGGCAATCCCAAAGGCATCAAGGACTGGGGCGACCTGATCAAGAAAGACGTCTCGGTCATTACTCCGAACCCGAAAACCTCCGGCGGGGCACGCTGGAACTTCCTTGCCGCGTGGGCCTATGGCCTGAAGGCCGGCGGCAGCGAAGCCAAGGCACAGGAATACGTGCAGCAACTGTTCAAGCACGTCCCGGTACTGGACACCGGTGCCCGTGGCTCGACCATCACCTTCGTCAACAATGGTCAGGGTGACGTGTTGCTGGCCTGGGAAAACGAAGCCTTCCTGGCGCTCAAGGAGGACGGTGGCAACGACAAGTTCGAGATCGTCGTGCCGTCGCTGTCGATCCTCGCCGAGCCACCGGTGGCCGTGGTCGACAAGAACGCCGAGAAAAAAGGCAATGCCGACATTGCCAAGGCCTACCTCGAATACCTGTACAGCCCGGCAGGCCAGAAAATTGCCGCCGACAACTTCTACCGCCCACGTGATGCCAGCGTTGCTGCCGAATACGCCAAACAGTTCCCGAAACTGGACCTGGTGACTATCGACAAAGACTTCGGTGGCTGGAAAACTGCCCAGCCCAAGTTCTTCAACGATGGTGGTGTGTTCGACCAGATCTACACGGCGCAGTGATTACATGCCCGTCAGGATAATCGCCGTTCAGTAGCCAGCATGGGCCCGGGATTCGTCCCGGGCTTCGTGCGTTCAACCAGGGACCTTTATGTCACGTCGTATCTCCCCCGTCATACCCGGCTTCGGGCTGACGCTGGGCTACACCTTGGTGTACCTCAGTCTGATTGTGCTCATACCGCTGGCGGCCATGTTCGTGCATGCCAGTCAACTCACCTGGGAGCAGTTCTGGGCCATCGTCAGCGCACCGCGGGTTCTGGCCGCGCTCAAGCTGAGCTTTGGCACTGCACTGTTCGCCGCCATCATCAACGGCATCATCGGCACCCTGCTGGCCTGGGTGCTGGTGCGCTATACCTTCCCGGGGCGCAAGATCATCGAGGCGATGATCGACCTGCCGTTCGCCTTGCCCACCGCCGTTGCCGGTATCGCCCTGACCGCGCTGTATGCGCCAGCAGGCCTGGTTGGCCAGTTCGCCACCGACCTGGGCTTCAAGATTGCCTACACGCCGTTGGGCATCACCCTGGCCCTGACCTTCGTGACCTTGCCATTCGTGGTGCGCACGGTGCAGCCGGTACTGGCCGACATCCCGCGCGAAGTCGAGGAAGCCGCCGCCTGTCTGGGTGCCAAGCCGCTGCAGGTGTTCCGCTATGTGTTGCTGCCAGCGCTGTTGCCTGCCTGGCTGACCGGCTTTGCCCTGGCCTTCGCCCGCGGTGTCGGTGAATACGGCTCGGTGATTTTCATCGCCGGCAACATGCCGATGAAAACCGAAATTCTGCCGCTGCTGATCATGGTCAAGCTCGACCAATACGACTACACCGGCGCCACTGCCATCGGCGTGTTGATGCTGGTGGTTTCCTTCATCCTGTTGCTGCTGATCAACCTGCTGCAGCGGCGCATCGAAACCCCTTGAAGGAGGCCACGTCCATGTCTGCATCTACCCTTGGCGCGGCCGCTTCGGCCAACGCCGCACGCCGTGGCAGCTCCACTTCACGGCGGATCCTGATCAGTCTCGGCTGGTTGATTTTCGCCCTGTTCCTGCTGCTGCCGCTGGTTATCGTGGTGTCCCAGGGCCTGAAAATGGGCCTGGGAACATTCTTCGAAGCGATCTTCGAGGCTGACGCCTTGTCGGCCCTGAAGCTGACCCTGATCGCCGTGGCTATCTCGGTGCCACTGAACCTGGTGTTCGGTGTCAGCGCCGCCTGGTGCGTGAGCAAGTACAACTTCCGTGGCAAGAGCATCCTGGTGACGCTGATCGACCTGCCATTCTCGGTATCGCCGGTGATCGCAGGTCTGGTCTATGTGCTGATGTTCGGCGCCCAGGGCCTGTTCGGGCCGTGGCTGCAGGATCACGACATCCAGATCGTCTTCGCCTTGCCGGGCATCGTGCTGGCGACCATCTTCGTCACCGTGCCGTTCGTTGCGCGTGAACTGATCCCGCTGATGCAGGAGCAGGGCACCCAGGAAGAGGAGGCCGCGCGCCTGCTCGGGGCCAACGGCTGGCAGATGTTCTGGCACGTGACCCTGCCCAACATCAAATGGGGCCTGATCTACGGCGTGGTGCTGTGTACCGCGCGGGCGATGGGTGAGTTCGGTGCGGTGTCGGTGGTTTCCGGGCACATTCGCGGGGTGACCAACACCTTGCCGCTGCACGTCGAGATCCTCTACAACGAATACAACCACGTTGCGGCCTTCAGCGTCGCCAGCCTGTTGCTGATCCTGGCGCTCTTCATCCTGCTGCTCAAGCAGTGGAGCGAGTCCCGCATTAACCGTCTGCGCCACAGCGCAGCGGAGGAATAATTCATGTCGATCGAAGTTCGTAACGTCAGCAAGCGCTTCAACGCTTTCCAGGCCCTGGACAGCATCAACCTGGATATCCACAGCGGCGAGCTGGTGGCATTGCTCGGCCCGTCCGGCTGCGGCAAAACCACGTTGCTGCGGATCATCGCCGGGTTGGAAACCCCCGACCAGGGCAACATCGTGTTCCACGGCGAAGATGTCTCTGGTCACGACGTGCGGGACCGCAACGTCGGTTTCGTATTCCAGCACTACGCCCTGTTCCGCCACATGAGTGTGTTCGACAACGTCGCCTTCGGCCTGCGCATGAAGCCCAAGGGCGAGCGACCCACCGAAAGCAGGATTGCCGAGAAGGTCCATGAGCTGCTGAACATGGTTCAGCTCGACTGGCTCAGCGACCGTTATCCCGAGCAGCTTTCCGGTGGTCAGCGTCAGCGTATCGCCCTGGCGCGCGCCCTGGCCGTTGAGCCCAAGGTGCTGCTGCTCGACGAGCCGTTCGGCGCCCTCGATGCCAAGGTGCGTAAAGAGCTGCGCCGCTGGCTGGCGCGCCTGCACGAAGACATCAACCTGACTTCGGTGTTCGTCACCCACGACCAGGAAGAGGCCATGGAAGTCGCCGACCGCATCGTGGTGATGAACAAGGGCGTGATCGAACAGATCGGCTCGCCGGGCGAGGTATACGAGAACCCGGCCAGTGATTTCGTTTATCACTTCCTGGGCGATTCCAACCGCCTGCACCTGAGCGAAGGCCATCACGTACTGTTCCGCCCGCATGAAGTGTCATTGTCGCGGCATGAAATCGAAGGACACCATGCGGCTGAAGTGCGTGATATCCGTCCGCTGGGCGCGACCACCCGGGTGACCTTGAAGGTTGAAGGGCAGAGTGACCTGATCGAAGCCGAAGTGGTCAAGGACCACGACAGCCTGACGGGCCTGGCCCGTGGCGAGACGTTGTTCTTCAAGCCCAAGGTCTGGCAGAAAGTCGCCAACATCTGACCTGTCGCGGGGCTAGCCTGCTCCTACCTGTAGGAGCAGGCTAGCCCCGCGATCATTCCCCCGCCCCCGCTGAACACCTCGCCTTCCGGCAGGCCCAACCGTGCCCGCCGGCAAACTTTCTCATGCATTTTCCTCATAAAAAGTATCGGCCAAAGGCATTTGCCCTGCCGTGGGTGGACTCCTTATAAAGGCAATCTCTTATTCAGTTTAAATATTTCAATTAATAAATAAATAACCAACAGGAATATGCCTTCCTGATCAGGAGCCGCCCATGAGCCCGTCCTTTCGCGCCGCACCCCTTTCTTCAAGGCGACTCCAACGCCTGCCCCTGGCCTTGCTGCTGGCCGGCAGCGCGCACTGGCTACCGGCTCAGGCGGCAACGCCGGAAAAGGCCGAGGCCAAGGCCAGCGACAGCCAGCTCAAGACGGTCACGGTGACCGCCCGGCGCCGCGAAGAGAGCGCCCAGAGCGTACCGACCCCCATCAGCGTACTCGACGGCCAGGCCCTGGAAAGCCAGCGGGTGTACCGCATCCAGGACCTGCAGCAGCTGGTGCCCAGCGTCAACGTGGCCTACATGCATGCGCGCCAGTCCAGCGTGTCGATCCGTGGCCTGGGCAACAACCCGGCCAGCGATGGCCTGGAGGGCAGCGTCGGCCTGTACCTGGACAACGTCTACCTGGGGCGGCCGGGGATGGCGGTGTTCGACCTGATGGACATCGAGCAGTTGGAAGTGCTGCGCGGTCCGCAGGGCACCCTCTTCGGCAAGAACACCACGGCGGGCGTCATCAACATCAGCACCCGGGCGCCGAGCTTCACGCCGGAGCGCAGCATCGAGACTTCAGTGGGCGAGGATGGCTACTTCCAGACCAAGGGCACGTTGTCCGGTCCCTTGAGCGAAACCCTGGCCGGACGTATTTCGGCCTACCGCACCCGCAACGACGGCGACATCAAGAACGAATACGACGGCCACACCCTCAATGGCGGTGCCCGCCAGGGCTTTCGTGGGCAGTTGCTGTACAAGCCCAGCGAGCAGTTCAACCTGCGCTGGATCGGCGACTACAACGAAGAGGACTCCAGCGCCGGCACCCGCCTGCTGTACAGCACCGGCCCGACCATCAACGGTGTCAATCGCTACGAGGCCCGTGCCCAGGCGGCGGGGGCCACGCTGATTGATGGCAGCAAACGCAAGGTGAATCTCGATACCGATCAACAGGTCACCGTGTTCCAGGGCGGCACTTCGCTGGAGGCCAACTGGACCCTGGACAACGACTTCACCCTGACCTCGGTCAGCGCCTACCGCTGGTGGGACTTCACCCCCCGCAACGACGAGGGCCTGAACGTACCAGCCGCTTACAACTCCGGTGTTTCGGTGCGCGACAAGCAGTACTCCCAGGAGTTTCGCCTGGCCTCGCCGACCGGCGGGTTCTTCGACTATGTGCTGGGCGCCTACTACTTCGGCTCCGACCTGGATAACAAATCCTTCGTCTACTACGGACCCCAGGCGGATATCTGGAACGGCACCCCGGCGGGCGCCTTGGCCAATGTCACCACTCTGGGCAAAGGGCATATCGACACCGACAGTTTCGCGCTGTTTGCCCAGGGCACCTGGCACCTCACCGAGCGCCTGGACTTCACGGCGGGCATCCGTGGCACCTATGAAGAAAAAAGCGCCTGGGTCGACCGTGCGGCACCGGTGGGTGGTGCTGCCGTCAGCGGTGCCGCCGCGGCTGCTCGCCAGGGGCGTGTGGGTGCTTATGACTCGGGCGACCTGAACCAGTACAGCTTCAGCCCTTCGGGCCTACTGAACCTGAGCTATCGCTTTACCGACGACCTGCTCGGCTACGCCACCCTGTCCCATGGCGAGAAGTCGGGTGGGGTGAACCTGGCGGTGGCCACCGCGCCAGTCGCCGGGGCCGACTCGCTGCTGGTAGGCACCGAACGCGCCAACAACGCTGAACTGGGTTTCAAGAGCACGCTCTGGGACCGTCGCCTGCAACTCAACGCCAACCTGTTCTGGACCGAAGTCCACGGCTACCAGACTAACGCCTACGACGAAGCCAACCGCGTGCAATACCTGACCAACGCCGGTTCCGTGCGCTCTCGAGGGGTGGAGGTGGAAAGCACCCTGGTGCCGTTGCGTGGCCTGACCTTGAACCTCAACGGCTCTTACAACGACGTTCGCTACCTCTCTTACAAGGATGCCCCGTGCGCGCCGGAAGTCGCCTTGCAGCCGGGTGCCCCGGCGGCCTGCGACCTCACCGGGCATCAGGTGGTCGGCGCCTCGAAGTGGATCGGCAACGCCAACGGCCAGTACCAGTGGGACCTGGACAATGGCCTGCAGCCCTACGTCACCGCCAGCTATGCGTTCCGCTCCAAGGCGGTAGGCACGGTGGAGGACTCCGACTATGCGCAGATCCCCAGCTATGCGGTGGTCAATCTCTCGACCGGCCTGCGCGGCGACTTGGGGCAGGGCCAGTGGGACGTCTCGCTGTGGCTGAAGAACGCCTTCGACAAGACCTACTACACCACCCTCTGGAGCGCCGCCAACGGTGGCTATGAAGGGCTGCCGGGCACGCCAAGAACCCTGGGCTTGACCGGTCGCTACGACTTTTGAAGACGGTTTTCCATGCCTGCACCGAATACTTTTCATGCGCTGCAGGCATGGCAGATCTGGTGCTTGACGCCAGGCCTTGAACGGCGTGGCGTTGAGCGGCAAGGTCGATTTTTATATTCCTTAAACTTCTATTGATAACTTCAAAGATTACTTTAAGAAATAAGCAGTGCGCAGCGATGATTCTGTCCAGCGAAGGCAAATGAGCTGCCTTCGATGAAACGAACGAGATCCCGGGAGTTGATCAATGGGTAATGTCCAGACCGCTGCCACCGCGCTCGATGTGCTCTGGCGCCAGACGCCGAGCGGTGAGCTGGTCGACCTCGGCCGACCACACCGCCTGCCGCTGGCGTACCAGCGCCTGCAGCGCACCCCGAAAAGCACCCTGGGGCGCCGGGAAAAAGTCCTCTTGGGGATTTTCGCCCTGGCCTTGCATGGCGCGGTGGCTTACTGGGTGAGCCAGGCGCCGACGCCGGTGTTGCCGGTGGTGCCGCCGGAAATTCCACCGATGACTATTGAGTTCTCGCAGCCGGCACCGCCGGTGGTGCAACCCCCTCCACCCGCGCCACCGCCAGCAGTGGTGGAGCCGCCACCACCGGTGATCGATGAGTTGGCCGCCAAGCCTGCACCCAAACCTGTGTCCAAACCTAAACCCAAGCCCGTGCCCAAGCCGGCTCCAAAACCTGCACCAAAGGCCGTCGAGCAACCCCCGGCGCCAGCGCAACCGGCCGCCCCACCGGCGCCGCCTGCACCGGCACCAGTGACGCCGGCCTCGGCCAACGCCGGGTACCTGAAGAACCCGGCGCCGGAATACCCGGCCCTGGCTCACCGCCGCGGCTGGGAAGGCACGGTGCTGCTGCGGGTGCAGGTGCTGGCCAGTGGCAAGCCGGGTGAGATCCAGTTGCAGAAAAGCAGCGGTCGCCAGGCGCTCGACGATGCCGCACTGGCGGCGGTCAAGCGCTGGAGCTTTGTTCCGGCCAAGCAGGGCGAGGTGGCCCAGGACGGCTGGGTCAGCGTCCCGATCGAATTCAAGATTCACTAATTCGCGCTAACAGAGAGAGTACTGACATGACGTTATTGGCATCCCCCCTCGAATCCATCGAAAGCGCGGTGATCTGGCTGCTGGTGGGCTTCTCTGTCATCACCTGGGGCCTGGCCCTGGTCAAGGGTGTGCAGTTCGTACGCCTGAAGAATCAGGACAAGCGTTTTCACAAGCAATTCTGGGCGGCGTCCAGCCTGGATGCCGCCGCAGAACTGAGTGACAGCCAACCCGGGGCGGCTGCCCGCGTGGCCCAGGCCGGCTACGCCGCCATTGCTGTGGGCGAGCCTGGCCAGGCCAGCGACCTGAGCCAGGCCATCAATCATCAGGACCGCCTGGAACGCGCCCTGCGTCAGCAGATCGTGCGTGAACGACGCTCGCTGGAAACGGGCCTTGCGGTAGTCGCCAGTATCGGCAGCACCTCGCCCTTCATCGGCCTGTTCGGTACGGTCTGGGGCATCATGGAAGCCCTCAAGGGCATCAGTGCAGCGGGCTCTGCCAGCCTTGAAACTGTGGCCGGGCCCATTGGTGCGGCGCTGGTGGCCACGGGCGTGGGGATTGCCGTCGCGGTGCCGGCGGTGCTGGTTTACAACTACTTCCTGCGTCGCCTGAAACTCACCGCCGCCGACCTCGATGACTTCGCCCACGATTTCTACAGCCTGGCGCAGAAGAGTGCCTTCCGCGTGCTGGTCCACCCTGCGGCCTACAAGGCAGCCGGTACCCGTGCGCAAAAAGTGAAGGAGGCCTCCTGACATGGCGTTCTCGACCCAGGACAGCGACGAAGTACTCAGCGAGATCAACGTAACCCCGCTGGTGGATGTGATGCTGGTGCTGCTGGTGGTGTTCATCGTCACCGCGCCCCTGCTGACCAACGCCATCCCCATTAACCTGCCCAAGACCGAGGCCGTGGCGCCGGTGGAGCAGAAGGACCCGTTAGTGGTGAGCATCGACGGCGGCGGCAAGTTGTTCATCAACAAGGACGAGATCCAGCCCGACCTGCTGGAGACCAGCCTGCAGAGCGCCAAGGCCAAGGACCCGGAGCTGCGCGTGCAGCTGCAGGCTGATGATGGTGTGAACTACGGCGAAGTGGCGCGGGCCATGGCGGCCATCGAGCGTGCGGGCATTACCAAACTGGCGGTGATCACCGCCCGCTGAACGAGCAAGACTTCAGGGACCATTTCTGTGGCAGGGGATGGTCCCTTTTTTGTGCCTGTAGCACTGCCCTCGTAGCCGCGGCCGACAGGCTGCGATCGGCCGCGAAGCGGTCGTGGAGGTTCCTGGGCGACTGCTGCGCAGTCGATCGCAGCCTGGCGGCAGCGGCGACAAGCACTATGGTTTTGGTTATTAATAAATAGCTTCTTATTCCTTTACGAATATAACCACCTCCCTATACTTGGCCTCATGCACGCAAACCAGCAGGAGGCGTTCCCATGCGCAATGAGTCGATCCGTTACCTGATTGTGCCGGGCTGGCAAGGTTCGCCAGAGGATCATTGGCAGAGTCACTGGCAGCAGGTGCTGCCCAACAGCGCTCGGGTCGAGCAGGCCGACTGGCTGACGCCAACGCGTGAGGACTGGGTTGCGGCACTGGAACAGGCGGTCGCCGCTGACGATTCGCCGGTGATCCTGATTGCCCACAGCCTGGGCTGCATTACCGTCGCCCATTGGGCTGCACACGCCAGTGTGAACCTGCTGCGTCGCGTTCGTGGCGCCTTGCTGGTGGCGCCGGCCGATGTCGAGCGCCCCACCTGCGCCGACGTCCTGCGCAACTTCGCCCCGATTCCACAGCAGTTGTTGCCGTTTCCAAGCCAGGTGGTCAGCTCCGACAACGACCCGGCCGTCAGTGCCCCGCGTGCCATGCAACTGGCCCGGGCGTGGGGTGCTGAGGCGGGCTTTCTCGCCGGTGCCGGGCATATCAACGTCAAGTCCGGGCACCGTCGCTGGGAGCAAGGATTCGCCTACCTGTACCGCCTGCAGAGCCGCCTGGAACAGCACGCCCTTCGCCGCGCCTGATTCCGGGCGCTGACCTTCGCCAGATCCGACGCCCGGCCTCAGGTGCCGAGGGCGGGAGTTTGCCATGAGTACTCACGACACCCTGGGGCAGCCATTGCTGACCTTCCCCGAGCAGGACAAAAGCCCGCTGAGCATCCGCGCCAAGGCGCTGGTGTTCGTCGACCCGCGTTCGCGGCAACTGCGCGAAGAGCTGGAGCTGCTGGCGCCGCTGGCGTTGCCGGTGCTGATTCGCGGCGAGACCGGCACCGGCAAGGAGTTGCTGGCCCGTCAGATCCACCGGGCCAGCGATCGTGGCGGCCTGTTCGTTTCGGTCAACTGCGCCGCCATCAGTCCTACCTACGCCGACGCCGAGTTGTTCGGCTATAGCGCCGGGGCCCATAGTGGGGCGGCCAGCAGCCGCGCCGGCTGGTTCGGCTCGGCCAACGGCGGCACGCTTTATCTGGACGAGATCGCCGATTTGCCGCTGGCGATCCAGGTCAAGCTGCTCGCCGCCCTGGAAAACCATGAAGTCACCCGCGTTGGTGCCCAGCAACCTCACCCGGTGGATGTGCGGCTGGTGGCGGCATCGAGTATCGATCTGGCGGAAGCGGTCAATGCCGGCAAGTTCCACGAGCGGCTCTATCACTATTTGCGCGAGGGCCGCCTGGAGCTGCCAGCGTTGCGTGAGCGGGTGGGTGACATCCTGCCGTTGGCCGAGTATTTCGTCGGTATCTACAGCCCGCGGCTGAACCTGCCGGTACCGCTGATCAGCGAAGCGGCGCAGCGGGTGCTGGAATTGCACAGCTGGCCGGGCAATACCCGGGAGTTGGAAAACGTCATTCATTTCGCCTTGCTGGTCAGCAGTGGCGAAGAGATTCTGCCCCAGCACCTGAACCTGCCCACACCGCTGCAAGTGCTGGCCAGGCAGCTGGATCACCTCTGCGCCTGGGGCGAGCCACATGAGCTGAGTGCGGTGCAGGGCTTGCTGGAGCACGTGCTAGTGCAGCTTGCGTCAAAAAAGGAATAAGAAGCTAAGTAAAAGATATTGTTGCGGCATAAAGAATCTCGGTATTGTCCGCTTCAAGCCAGCTAGCAAAGTGCTGGCAACCCAATTTGCCGTCGACTGATGGCCACGTATTCGAATAAGGACTGCGCATGAAAAAGGCTCTGTTGTTCACTGCTCTGGCGACCGCACTGTCGGTTGCAGGTTTCGCCCAGGCGGGCGAGAAACTGGTGGTTGCTGCCACCCCTGTGCCGCACGCCGAGATTCTCGAGCTGATCAAACCGACCCTGGCCAAAGAAGGTGTGGACCTGGAGATCAAGGTGTTCACCGACTATGTGCAGCCTAACGTGCAGGTCGACCAGAAGCGTCTGGACGCCAACTACTTCCAGACCCTGCCATACCTGAAGAACTTCAACGAAGGTAAGGGCACCCACCTGGAAACCGTGATCGGCGTCCACGTCGAGCCTTTCGGTGGCTACTCCAAGAAGATCAAGAGCCTGAGCGAACTGAAGGAAGGCGCCACCGTCGCCATTCCTAACGAAGGCAGCAACAGCGGTCGTGCCCTGTTGCTGTTGCAGAAGGCGGGCCTGATCACCCTGAAAGACCCGAAGAATGCCCTGGCGACCCCGAAAGACATCGCCGAGAACCCGAAGAAACTGAAGTTCCGCGAGCTTGAGTCGGCCATGCTGCCGCGCGTACTGGATCAGGTGGACCTGGACATGATCAACACCAACTACGCCCTGGAAGCTGGCTTGAACCCGGCCAAGGACGCGCTGGTGATCGAAGGCGCCGATTCGCCGTACGTGAACTTCCTGGTGGCCCGTCCGGACAACAAGGACAGCGAGGCGATCCAGAAGCTGGCCAAGGCCTTGACCAGCCCTGAAGTGAAGAGCTTCATCGAGAAGAAATACAGCGGTGCGGTACTGCCGGCGTTCTGATTCGCCGCAGTCCGGGCTGCACAAAAAACGCCGACGCAGGCTAAGCCGCGTCGGCGTTTTTGCGTACGGCGCGCATCAGCGCAGCCAAGAGTTTCAACAGGTCCTGGGGATCGTGCTGCGCAGTGTTGTTCATTGTTGTGTTCTGCCTTGAGGGACAAGCGATAGCGCTTGGAGTGCGCGCATGGCCGAAAGATCCCGGTGCCACCAATCAATTTGCAATGGCGGCTTGTCACAGGCTTCCCGTAGCCGCTGCCGCCATGAAACTTCGACGTCCGCTTCACGGCCGATCACAGCCTGGCGGCAGCGGCTAGGGGTCGCAACCAGCCTAACGCCCTGGCACCAGCCTCAAGGTGCTCTGTGCCGCAACCTCCCCCAATTGCGCCTGGTGATACTGCCCCTCGATATAGTCCTTGGCCTGGTCGGCATAGTGCTTGTCGAACAGCACACCGCTTTGCCCGACCGGGTTGATGGTCAGGGCCTGCCCGGCATCGGCGAAGTCGATCAGGCGTCGGGTCGATGGCCCATAGGTGACCGGCCAGGGTGCCGGGCCGATTTTCGCCGAGAGGTTATTGGGCACTTCATGGCTGCCCGGTGCGGCAAAGGCACCGACATTGAACAGCAGGTTCAACGGCTTCTGCAGCCCCAGTGGATGGTTATGGGTCAGGGTGTGCGCCTTGCCCCATTGCCAGTCGGCCGGGTCTTTGCCCAGGGTTTCGCGCAGGTGGACCAGGCTGGCCTGCCAGGCGCGTTTCACCGCTTCGCTGCGACTGCCGTGCTCGCTGCTGCCGTGCAGCCCCCACCAGGGTGATTCGGCGTCGGCGGCCAGGCGTGGCAGGGCGGCGTCGATGGCGCGGGTGCTGAGCAGTGTCTGGAACCAGGCATCGCCCAGTTCGTCATGCATTGCCGCGTAAGCCAGGTCGTAGAGGAATTGGTTGAACAGCGTGGCGTTGACCGAGTCCAGCGGGTAGTCGCCGTTCCAGCTGGCCAGTTGCTCGACCAGCTCTTTCTCCTGATCGCCCTGGGCCACTTCGCGCAGCACGCCGAGCAACGGTGCCAGGGTGCGTTGGCCATAGCCGGTGGTGGTGTCGAGCTGCAGCGCCCGGCTGTTCTGGGTGTCCCATTTGACTTGTGGGTCGGCCAGGTGGCGGTCCAGTTGCTGGCCACGGTCGGCAAGGTTGTAGTAACCCGGGATCGGCATGGCAGCGGGTGGCTGGTAGTTGGCCGAGACGATATAGCCGCTGGCTGGGTTCTCCTGATGCGGGTTGGCGCTGAAGGGATAGAAGCCGAGCTTGTCGGCCTGGGGTGTGCTGCCGTCGAGGATAAAGGTCGAGTCGACCCCCGCCGGGCGAATCGGCAGCTGCGCCGCCGCCCACCAGCCGATATCACCGCTGGCGTTGGCCCACACCAGGTTGAGCCCGGGGGCCTGGATCTTCGCCGCTGCCGCGCGCATTTTGTCCAGGGTGTCGGCGCGGTTGACCTGATAGAAGCCGTCGAGAATCGGGTTGTCGGTTTCCAGAAAGGCCCACCACATGGCAATCGGCGTGGGGCCTGCGTGGCTGCCGATCACGTCGTTGACGATGGGGCCGTGGGGCGAGCGGCGCAGGGTGATACTGATCGGTGCTTCCCCCTTCACCGCGATGCTGTCCTGGGTAATGGCCAGCGGCTGCCACTGGCCGTTGATACGCACCTGATCGGGATTGTCGGGGTTGACCTGCTCGGCGATCAGGTCGACATCGTCGTTCTGGAACATGGTCAGGCTCCAGCCGAACTGACGGTTATGCCCAAGCGATGCAAACGGGTTGAGCGCCTGGTGATAGCCATACAGGTTGAAGCCGGGCGCCGACAGTTCGGCCTCGTACCACACCGCCGGCACGGCAAAGCTGATGTGCGGGTCGCCTGCCAGCAACGGCTTGCCACTTCGGGTGTGGTTGCCGGAGACGGCCCAGGCGTTGCTGCCTTCGTAGTGGGGAATGCCGGCCTCGCTCAGGGCTTGCTGACTGACCCGGGCCAGGTGCTCGAGACTTTTCCAGTCGGCGGCAGCCAGCGGCGGGCTGCTGTGCAGTGCGCCCTGGGGATTCCAGCCGAGGTCAAAGATGTTCAGGTACTCGGCACCGAGTTGATCGCGCACGTAGGTCATTGCCGGTTCGGTACGAAACGCTGCGGCGAAGCTGTAGGCCATGTAGCCGGCGATGCTCAAGGTGTCTTGCGCGGTGAAGGGCCGGGGCGTGATGCCCAGCACATCGAATTCCATGGGTTTGGGATGGCTTGCCTGCCAGGCGTTGACGCCATCGAGGTAAGCCTGCAGGGCGAGCCAGGCGGGCGACTGCTTGTCCTGGCGTTCGACATAGCGTTCGGCTTGCTCGCGAATACGCAGGGAACGGAACAGGGTGTCGGTCGGCACCAGCTTGCTGCCGAGGATTTCGGCCAGCTCGCCACGGGCCAGGCGACGGATGATCTCCATCTGGAACAAGCGGTCCTGGGCATGCACGTAGCCCAGGGCGTGGTACAGGTCGGTCTCGTTCAGGGCCTGGATATGCGGCACGCCGCGCTCGTCGTAGCGCACGCTGACCGGGGCCTGCAGGCTGGCCAGGGTCACCTCGCCTTCACGCTGCGGCAGCTTGCCCTGCACATACCAGTAACCGCCGCCGGCTGCCGCGGCAATGACCACGGCGAGGAAGGTCAGGCTGCGCTTCATCAGAACTCCTTGTACTTTTTGGCGGACAATGTGGTCCGATCATCGAGGTATTTGCGCACAGAGGATAGTCCCTAAGGAGGCACCATGGACCTCAGCGAAAAGCAGAAAATGCTCACCGGCCAGCTCTACCGCGCCACCTGCCCGGAACTGCAGGCCGAACAGATCGCCAACAAGTTGTGGATGCAGCGCTACAACGGCAGCGTCGAGCTGCTCAATGACCATCGTCATGGCCTGTTGCTGGAGCACTTTCATGCAGTGGGTGAAGGCGCAGTGATTCGCCCGCCGTTCTATTGCGACTACGGGTACAACATCAGCGTGGGTCGCAATGTATTCATGAACTTCAACTGCGTAATCCTCGATGTCTGCCCGGTGAGCATCGGCGACGACTGCCAGATCGGCCCGGCGGTGCAGCTCTACACTGCCGACCACCCGATGGACCCGGAGCTGCGCCGCAGCGGCCTGGAAAGCGGGCGGCCGGTGAAGATCGGCAACAACGTGTGGATTGGCGGTGGGGCAATCATCCTGCCCGGCGTGACGGTTGGCGATAACGCTGTGATTGGTGCCGGCAGTGTGGTCACTCGTGATGTGCCAGCGGGCTCGACGGTGGTGGGGAATCCTGCGCGGATGCGTCAGCCAGCCCAGGGGCAGTAACACCCCACCGCCATCGTGTGAGTGGCACTGACTGACCGCCCCTGGCTCAGCGCCAGAAGAATGGGTTCGATAAAGCTGTTGCTTGAATTGCAGGTTGCCCCCTCGCTGTAGGGGCCGAAGTAAGCCAGCTTGCCCTGGCGGTCCCAGATCGCCACGGCGGGGCTGGCGGGCAGGTGTTCGGTCCCTGGCAGATCGGCCAGTGGCTTGAGGGCGCTCAAGGTGGCCGGCAACTGGCCACGGCTGCCGGGCTTTTGTACGACGTAGAACTCCACGCCCTGGGCACCGAAGTGTTCGATCAGTTCGGCCAGGTGCTGCTGGTTGCCGACGTTGCACGGGCAGGCCGGGTCCCAGAAATGCACCAGGCGGATCGGCCCGGGGCCGGCGATGGCGTCCGGCAGTTGCAGGCGATCGCCGGAAAACAACGCCGTCTGGTTGTCGAAGGTACGCAGGTAGCGACTCTGGAAGCTGTCGTACGCCCACCACAGGCCCGCGGCGCACAGTGCGGTGATAAGCAGGCCGAGCAAGGTGCGGGTGGTAGGCGCGAGCATGGGGATGGTTTTCCGGAAAATGTCGCCTAGCTTGCCATGCTGCCGGCGACAGCTGAATATCACAGGTCAATATCCCGCTTCTTGTGTTCGGAAATCCTTATGCCTGCGTCATTTCAACCCGACTCGTTACGCGCCAGCCTCTCGCCTCTGGTTGCGCGTCAGCCACTGTCGGCGCAGGCCCAGGCCTATCAGCGCTACTACGGGCTCGATCTGTCGGCGCGCAAGGTAGAGCCGCAGCGCTGGTTGGGGCGCTTCGAGGCCGCGGGTTTCGAGCTGGTCGGGCAGGTCTGGATACCTGCAGCACCCGTGGCGACCCTGGTGATGTTGCATGGCTTCTATGACCACATGGGTTTGTACCGCCATGTCATCGATTGGGCGCTGGATCAGGACTACGCGGTCATTGCCTGCGACTTGCCGGGGCACGGCCTGTCCAGCGGCGAGCGGGCCAGTATCGACAACTTCGCGACCTACCAGCAGGTACTGCAGGCGCTGTTCGAACAAGGCCACGCGCTGGCGCTGCCGCACCCCTGGCATTTGTGTGGACAGAGCACAGGCGGGGCGATTGTCATCGATCATTTGCTGCACAGTGGCGCGCAAAGCCCGGCCCAGGGCGAGGTAATCCTGTTGGCGCCACTGGTGCGACCACGCTCGTGGCGCTGGTCGAAATTCAGCTATCGCTTGCTGCGTCCGTTCGTCAAAGGTATCGAGCGACGCTTCAGCGAGAATTCCAACGACCCGACCT
>RCUI01000159.1_pt1 | contig 25510 bp, 18 predicted proteins | sample 2166121 | NCBI WGS metagenome assembly RCUI01 (sample SAMN09932700, study PRJNA488358) | compost metagenome | feature: garden; material: soil; isolation source: compost soil in succinic acid-enriched culture | place: Germany: Experimental Botanical Garden Goettingen | collected 2016-01-27
AGGCTGCCGGCCAGCAAGGGCAGGTCGTGGGCCACGTAGCCGATCTGGTTGCGCAGGTCGGCGATGTCGAGTTGGCGCAGGTCGAGGTTGTCGAGGAGTATCTGGCCTTCGTCGGGGGCATAGAACCCCATCATCAGGCGGGCCAAGGTGCTTTTGCCCGAGCCGCTGCGACCGATGATGCCGATACGTTCGCCCGGCTTGACGCTGAAGCTCACGCCATTGAGCGCGGCGGCGTTCTGTCCGCCATAGCGAAAGGTGACATGGCTGACCTCGAGGGCGCCGTGCAGTTGTGTGCGCTCCAGCGGTTGCTGGCCAGCCTGGCGCTCCTGGGGCAGGGCCATAAGGGCGTCGGTGCTGCGCATGGTCAACTGCGCTTGCTGGTAGCGAGTGATCAGCCCGGCGATCTGCCCCAGTGGGGCCAGTACCCGGCTGCCGAGCATATAACTGGCCACCAGGGCACCGACGCTGAGGTTGCCGGCGATGATGCTGTAGACGCCGGCAACGATGGTTGCCATGCCGCAGAACTGCTGGATGAACAGCGTGCCATTGGTGGCCAGGGCCGAGAGATTGCGGGCGTGGGCGTCGAGGCGGGTGAGGGCGCCGTGGGTGCTTTCCCACTGGTACTGGCGCTCGCTTTCAGCACTGCAGGCCTTGAGGGTTTCAAGGCCACCCAGGGTCTCGATCAACAGGGCCTGGCGCACGGCACCGAGCGCCAGGCTTTTTTGTACGGTGTCGCGCAGGCGCACCTGGATGAACAGCGCAAAGAGAATGGTCACCGGAAAGGCGACCAGCGGAATCACCACCAGCCAGCCACCGAGCAGGCCGATGACCAGGAGCATCAGCACCACGAAGGGCAGGTCGATGATGCTGGTCAGGGTCACGGCGGTGAGAAACTCGCGCAGCCCCTGGAAGTCATGGATGCTCTGGGCAAATCCGCCGATGGTGGCCGGGCGGGCTTTCATCGACATGCCGGTGATGCGTTCGAACAGGGTGGCGGAAAGAATCAGGTCGGTTTTTTTGCCGGCCTGATCGAGCAAGTGGGCGCGGACCACGCGCAGTATCAGTTCAAAGAGGGTGCCGATCAGCAGGCCGGCGACCAGGACCCACAAGGTCGAGAGGGCCTGGTTGGGCACCACCCGATCGTAGGTCTGCATGACGAACAGCGGCACCATCAGGCCGAGCAAGTTGATCAGCAGGCTGGCAAGAATGGCATCGCTGTACAGCCAGCGCGACAGCTTGAGCGTATCGCGAAACCAGGCATTGACCCGTGGCATCAGCGGTGCGCGCAAGTCTTCGAGTTCATGCCGGGGGCGAGCGAACAACGCCTCGCCACTGTAGGCCTGGTTCAGTTCCTCGCGGCTGACCCATTGCTCGCCGCCTTCGGCCTCGCTGGGCAGGATCAGCAGTCGGCCGTCATCGCCAAAGCGCCGCAACACGGCACATCGACCTTCCTTGAGCAGCAACAGCACCGGCAGGTTGAGCGCCGAGATGGCGCTCAATTCCCGGCGCAGCACCCGTGCCTGCAAGCCTGCGCGGGCGGCAGCCCGGGGCAGAAGCTCCAGGCCAAGGCGTTGCTGTGCCAAGGGCAGGCCGGCGCTGAGGCCAGCGCGCGTGACCGTGCAACCATGCAGCTTGCAGAGAATCAGCAGTCCATCGAGTAACGGGTCATCGAAACTGTGGCGCGGATCCGTCGCAGGGCTTGCAGGTTGCATGCTGGTCACAATGGCCTACTCCTGCTGCGTGGAGGGGGATCAGCGCATATCGGGCAAACGCGCCTCGCTCTTCACTTCGCTCTTGGCGATGGCCTCGGGCGGCAGCGAGATACGTTGCTTGCTCAGCAGCTCGCCCATGTTGGCCAGTACCCGATACATCGAGAACTCCTCGGTGTAGCGCACTTCGGTGTAGCGGCGGTTGGCGTTGTACAGCTCGTTTTCACTGTCGAGCAGGTCGAGCAGGGTCCGTTGTCCCAGGCCGAACTGATCCTGGTAGGCCGCGCGCACCCGGGTGGTGGTGTCGGCGTATTCACGGGCGGTCGGGGTTTGCAGGCGGGCGTTGGTCATGGCGTTCCACGACAGCGCCAGGTTCTCGTTGAGCGTACGCAGGGCGTTGTTGCGGATGTCCATGGCCTGGTTGATCTTGTGCGCATCGGATTGCAGGCGTGCCTTGTCGCTACCGCCGCGGAACAGGTTGTAGCTCAACTCGACACCCGCCTGCCAGTCGTTGTTGTCGTGGCCGACCTGGCCTGCGGTGTTGTTGTTGGCACCCGTGGCCAGCACGGCATCCAGGCGTGGGTAGAACGGCGACTTGGCCACCTCGTACTGCTGCTCGGCGGCTTGCACGTCCGCCTGGGCCGATTTCAGGTAGGGGTTGTTGTCCAGCATGCCCTGCCGAGCGTCGGGCAGGGTGGGGGGCATTTCACCCTTGATGGTGACCGGCGTTTCCAGTTCGTCGGCCTGGCGGCCGATAACGCTATAGAAGTTGGCTTCGGCGTCGGCCAGGTCCACTTCGGCGGTGTACAGGTTGTTCTCTGCCAGTGCGCGACGGGCAGTGGACTGGTCACGGTCGGCGTTACTGCCTACACCACGTTCGCTGCGCAGGCCGATCTGGTCATTGACGCGCAAGTGAGCCTGCAGGTTGTTCTTGGCCAAGGTGACCAGTTCGCGGCGCTTGAGTACCTCCAGGTACACCTCGATGGCGCGCAGGGCAATGCTCTCGGCAGTTGCCTGGGTGTAGTAGGCGCGGGAGTTGACCACGGCCTCGGTACGGCCCACCTCGTTGGGGGTGTTGAAGCCGTCGAACAGCATCTGCCGCAGGCGCAGGTCAGACTGGGTGTAGGTCAAGGTTTCTTTGTTGTGGTTGCGCGAACCGTCGGCATTGAAGCCGCGGGTGTTGGTGTTGTCTGAGCGCTGGCGGCCATAACCACCGACCAGGTCGACGCTTGGAAAGTAGCCCCCTCTGGCTACCTTGACGTCTTCATCTGCCGAGAGCCGGCTGTTGCGGCTGGCGTTGATTTCCGGATGTTGGTCCACGGCGCTTTGCACAGCTTCCGTAATCGACATCGCCTGAGCATTGGCACATGCCATGGCCAAAAGAATTGCGCTGGTGATGGGGGTCAAAACGCGCATGGGGTACTTCTCCCTGATTTCTAATAAGGTATTGCTGTCGCCATAAATTTGACGGTTTTTTTAGCTCAAACCGTTTCAGGCTTGTAACAAGACAGCTAAGAACATTTATAAAGCCAGCTAAGAAGATTTTTTCATAAGGGTTATGCGAAAAAAAACTTATGCGATCTAAGGAAACCGCGACATTGTTGATATCAGGCGGTCCGGTTGAATCAACGCCAGTGTGTATTTTCGGGCGCCGGAGAAAGTTCAACGTACATTTGCAGCAAAGGGCACGGATGTAGCGGTGGGGAGGGAGGAAAAGCGCTAGCTGGCGACAATTTATTGGCAGATGCCAAAAGGCCAGACCACTTTTCCGCTAACCCGGAACACTGCCAGCGAAGCGTCGATTGCAGTGCAATCGACTTCGCTGGCCGCGCATTCCGGGTGTTGGCCCAGGACAGTCCTGACGGCCCTTCCACGCGAGTTCAAAGCACTTTCCTGTGAAACCGTTCTGCAACCCAGGAGAGCGCCCATGGCCAAATTAATCGGTGTCGTCAGCAAAGTTGTCGGAGAAGTCTTCGCGGTTGCCAGTGACGGGACACGCCGGGCGCTGGCTGAAGGCGATCGGCTGTTTGTAGGTGAACAGTTGGACACAGGCCTTGCGGGTGCCGTGGCCGTTCATTTGCAAAATGGTGCCGAGCTGACCCTGGGGCGTGGTAGCAGCTTGCAGCTGTCGGCAGATCTACTGGCCAACCGCGTGCCTCATGTGGACACACCCGAGTCGTTGACGCCGAGTCAGGCGCAGCTGACCGATGTGGAAAAACTCCAGCAAGCCATTGCTGCCGGCACTGACCCGAGCCAGGAAGCTGAACCAACCGCAGCGGGGCCCGGCAGTGGCAGTGGGTCGGGGGCATTGGGCGGTGGCCACTCTTTCGTGTTGCTCAGTGAAGTAGCCGGGCGGGTGGATCCGGTGATCGGCTTTCCGACGGCGGGCTTTAACGGCTTTCCGGAACTGGCGGAACTGGATGTCGGTTTGATCAACAACAATGACGCCCCTCCAGCGTTAGTGGCGCCACCCGAGCCGCCAGCAGACAATCCGGTCAGCCTTGAAGGCCTGGCGGTAGGCGGTGGCGAGCTGAGCTTGAACGAGGCCAACCTGGCGCAGGGGTCGGCCAGCAACCCGGCTGCCTTGACCCAGGCCGGTAGCTTCACGGTGGTGGCACCAGACGGGGTGTTCAACCTCAATGTCGGTGGTATCAACGTGGTGACTGCTGGCGCGGTGACCGGCGTGGGGCAATCCATCACCACCGGGCTTGGTAATGTGCTGACCATCACCGGTTACGATGCGGCAACGGGTGTCGTCAGCTACAGCTACACCCTTGCAGGTGCCGAGGCGCATGCGGCCGGCGAGGGCGCCAATGGGCTGGGCGAAAGCTTTACAGTGCTGGTCAGCGACACCGATGGCGATGTGGCCAGTGGCTCCCTGGATGTCACCATCATTGACGATGTGCCCCGCGCAGTAGGCGACACCAACGCGGCTACCGCCACCGAAAACCAGCTGACCTTGACCGGCAACGTGCTGACCAATGATGTGCAGGGCGCCGATCGCGTGGCCTCCGGGCCCATCACCGCAGGCACCTTTACCGGTACTTACGGCACCCTGGTGCTGGCGGCAGACGGTACCTACACCTATACCCTGAACACTGCCGATCCGGACTTCATCAACCTGAAGGGGGGAGGCAATGGCATCGAGACCTTTACCTACACCCTGAAAGACGCCGATGGCGATACCAGCACGGCCAACCTGGTGCTTAACGTCAGCAACCTGAATGACCCGGTGGAAATCAACGGCCTGGGCATCAATGGCGGCGCACTGGTGTTGTTCGAGAAAAACCTGGCCGATGGCAGCAGCCCGGATATCGCTGCATTGACCCGCAGCGGATCGTTCACCATCAAGGCCGTCGATGGTCTGGACTCGCTGACTGTCGGCGGAATCAGCGTGATCAGTGGCGGGGTGGCCAATACTTTCCCGCAATCGCTTACCACAGGCCTGAACAACACTTGGACCATCACCGGTTTCAACCCGGCCACAGGAGAGGTGAGTTACAGCTACACCCTGCAGGGCACTGATGCTCATGCCGGTGGTGGCGGTGTCAACAACCTCACTGAAAGCTTCACGGTGGTAGGGACCGATAGCGATGGCAGCACAGCCAGCGTGAATTTCAGCGTCACGGTCGTTGATGACGTACCGACGGCGAATGCCGACAGTAATTCTGTGACCGCTACCGAAAACCAGCTGACCCTCACCGGCAACGTGCTGACCAACGACGTGCAGGGCGCCGACCGCGTGGCTGGCCCGATCACCGCCGGCACCTTCACCGGCACCTACGGCACCCTGGTGCTGGCGGCTGACGGCACCTACACCTACACCCTGAACACCGCCGATCCGGACTTCATCAACCTGCACGGTGGCGGCAACGGCGTCGAGACATTCACCTACACCCTCAACGATGCCGATGGCGATAGCACCACCGCGACCCTGACCCTGAACGTCAGCAACCTCAACGACCCGGTCGTCATCAACGGCCTGAATGTGAACGGAGGCGAGCTGACCGTTTTCGAGAAGAACCTGGGTGACGGCAGCGCCCCGAATCCCTCGGCACTGACCCAGACCGGCAGCTTCACCATCAGCGCACCGGACGGTGTGCAGAGCATGACGGTGCATGGCGTGAGCGTGATCACGGGTGGGGTGGCGAACAGCTTCCCGCAAGTCATCAACACCCCGCTGGGCAACACGCTGACCATCACCGGTTTTGATCCGGCAACGGGCGTGGTCACCTACAGCTACACCCTGGGCGACAACGAAGCCCATGCGGCAGGTGCAGGAACCAACAGCCTCGGCGAAAGCTTCGCGGTGGTGGTCACTGACACCGACGGCAGCACCGCCAGTGGCAACATCGATGTGAATATCGTCGATGACGTGCCGACCGCACATGCCGACAGCAATGCCGTGACGGCCACCGAGACCCAGCTGACCCTCACCGGCAACGTGCTGACCAACGACGTGCAGGGCGCCGACCGCGTGGCTGGCCCGATCACCGCCGGCACCTATACCGGCAAATACGGAACCCTGGTGCTGGCTGCAGACGGTACCTACACCTACACGTTGAATACTGCCGATCCGGACTTCATCGACCTGCACGGCGGCGGAACGGGTACAGACACCTTTACCTATACCCTGACCGATGCCGATGGCGATGTCAGCACGGCCAACCTGGTGCTGAACGTCAGCAACCTGGACAACCCGGTCGTGATCAACGGCCTGGATGTAACCGGTGGCGAACACACCGTCTACGAGAAGAACCTCAGTGATGGCAGCAGCCCGGATGCGTCGGCGCTGACCCGCTCGGGAACCTTCACCGTGACGGCTCCCGATGGCCTGCAAACCCTGACCGTGGGCGGCATCAGTGTGGTCACCAATGGTGTGGTCAGCGGCTTTCCGCAAACGGGCACCACGCCGCTGGGTAATTCGTTGACCATCACCGGCTACAACCCGAGCACGGGGGTAGTCAGTTACACCTACACCTTGCTGGACAACGAAAGCCATCCGGATGCCGGTGGCGTCAACAACCTGTTCGACAGCATCACTGTCACGGCAACCGACAGCGACGGCAGTTCGGCCAACGCCAGCCTGGATGTGACCATCGTCGATGACGTGCCTGCGGTGGTGGGCGCCGAGCGTTCGATCACGCCGGGGCAAGTCGACTCCAACCTGCTGCTGATCATCGACGTGTCTGGCAGTATGACTAGCGCATCCGGGGTTAACGGGCTGACGCGTTTGCAACTGTCCAAGCAAGCGATCAATACCCTGCTCGACAAATACGATGAAATGGGCGATGTCAAAGTCCAGATTGTCACCTTCGGAACCAATGCGTCGGCCCCGATGACTGTCTGGCTGTCTGTTGCCGATGCCAAGGCTTATGTTGCAGGACTCAGTGCTGGTGGCAACACCAACTACGATGCGGCGGTCGCCGCCGCACAATCGGCCTTTGTGACCAGCGGCAAGATTGCCGGTGCGCAGAACGTGGGTTACTTCTTCTCTGATGGTGACCCGAACCCTAACGACCGGGGAATAAATGCGCAGGAAGAGGCGGACTGGAAAACGTTCCTGGACGACAACGGGATCAAGACCTACGCCATTGGCCTGGGTAATGGTGTCAATGTCAGTAACCTCAACCCGCTGGCCTACGATGGCAGCACCCACACCGACACCAATGCCGTGGTGGTCACCAACCTCAATGTCCTGAACCAGGTGTTGTCGGGTACGGTCCAGGGCGCACCGATCACCGGCAACCTGATGACCGATGGGCACTTCGGCGCCGATGGCGGCTTTATCAAGTCGTTGCTGATCGATGGCACCACCTACACCTACGACCCCAAGGCCAACAACGGGCAAGGCAGCTACACCGCCACGGGTACGGACCGGGGCACTTTCGATACGGTCACCAACACGTTCAACATCAAGACCGTGGCGGGCGGTACCTTGGTGGTGGACATGGACACCGGTGAATTCACCTATACGCCGCCCAAGGACGACGGTACGACGCGGATTGAGAATATCGGCTTCACCGCCAGCGACAACGATGGTGACCTGAGCAGCGCCAACCTCACGGTGAACGTCCACGGCAATACGGCGCCGGTAGCGGCGCCTGACCACATCATCACCAACGTGCTCTCCAGCAACATTGTGGTGCCGGCCGAGGCTTTGCTGGCCAACGACAGCGATGCCGACAATGATCGGCTGAACACAGGTACCGCTTCGTTCAACACGGGGTGGGAGGCCAAGGGCGCGGGCTTCACCGTGACCAACGCTGCAGCGCAACAGATTGATTTCAACGGTACCGGCAGCAGTTTGAGCAACCGGGAGAAGTCCCTGGACCGCAGTGCCTTCAGGGGCGCGGCCAATGTCACTACCGCTGCATTGATCGTCAATGGCTACCTGGGTGCCGTCTCCACGAGCAGCGCCAATGATGAAGACGTGTTGACCGTGACGTTGAAGAGGGGCGAGAAACTTACCCTCCAACATGACGTTGCCGAGGGGAACATCCTGTTGCAGTGGAAGGATGCCACGGGCAGCTATGACGACCTCCTCAACGGTGGCTCGTTTACGGCCAGCCACGATGGGGTCTACAGCATCCATGTGGTCAACCTGAGCAATACCTCCGGAAGCAATGCCAACGCGGCCGAGTTCTATAACCTGACCATGACCGTCGACTATTCCGGCACGCAGCCGGAGGTGTACAACGGTACCTACGCCGTCAGTGACGGTCATGGTGGCAGCAGTACCGGCAACGTCGATATCACCTACCACGCAGGCAGCACCCTCACCGGTACTGACGGTGGCGACACCTTGCTGGCGGGCGCGGGCAACGACACGCTCAATGCCGGAGCAGGCAACGACGTGCTGATCGGGGGGGACGGCGACGACACACTGCACGGGGGAGACGGCAACGATTTGCTGATTGGAGGTGCCGGAAACGACGTGCTCGATGGCGGCGCGGGTATTGATACCGCCAGTTATGCGGGGGCGGCCAGTGGGGTTACGGTCAGCCTGAATACCACGGGTGCACAGAATACCCTGGGTGCAGGTACCGATACGCTGACCGGTATCGAGAACCTGGTCGGCTCCGACCATAGCGACACCCTGACCGGCAATGACTTGGCCAACCTGCTCAAGGGCGGACTGGGCAACGACACCTTGCTCGGTGGCGGCGGTGACGATGTGCTGGTCGGTGGGCCTGGCAACAACACCCTCACAGGCGGTGCCGGTAGCGACACCTTCCTCTGGCAACAAGGCAACAACGGCCATGATCTGGTGACGGACTTCACGCCGGGGACCGACCGGCTCGACCTTTCACAACTGCTGCAGGGGGAGAATGCGACTTCCGCATCGCTGGATGATTACCTGCACTTCAAGGTGACGGGCAGTGGGACGGGGGTTGTGTCGACCATCGAGGTCAGTGCGGTGGCGGGTGCTGCGCCGGTACAGACGATAGACCTGGCGGGGGTCAACCTGGCTCAGCATTACGGCGTGACAGCGGGGGCTGGCGGGGTGATTGCGGCAGGGCAGGATACCGCGACCATCATCAATGGGATGCTCAATGATCATTCGTTGAAGGTGGATACGGTGTGAAACCATCGCGGGGCAAGCCCGCTCCTGCATCTGGTGGGAGCGAGCTTGCCCCGCGATGCTCATGAAGGGCGACGCAACGTCTTCTGCCGCAGGATGTAGATACTGACCAGCACTGCGCTGGTCAGCATGAATCCGCGCGCCCACACCAGCGGCACCAGGTAGCACGACAAGCCAATGCTCAGCCACATCAGGCCAATGGCGTAGACCTTGCCCTTGAGTGGAATACCTTCGCCACTCAAATAGTCACGAATCCAGGGGCCGAGGCGTGGGTGGTTGATCAACCAGTCATGAAAGCGAGGAGAACTGCGGGCAAAGCAGGCCGCGGCCAGGAGCAGAAACGGGGTGGTCGGCAATACCGGCAGGAAAATGCCGATCACCCCCAGCGCGACGCTGAGCCAGCCGATGGCCAGCAGCAGGTAGCGCACCGACGCCAACTCAGTGGTGACGTGGTTTGAGCAGTGCTGGTTTTTCGTCCGGTGCGTGCAGCAGCAAGTACAGCGCAGTCAGCGCCTCGGGGATCTGCACGATCATGTCGTCCATCAGGTTGGCATCGCTGGCGATGTCGGCGAACTCGGGTTGTTCATCGAACAGGCCGGAGCCGACCATGATCGGCAGGAGCATTTCGCTGACTTCTTCCTCGGCCGACTCGAACCAGGCTTCTTCGCGCAGGAACACGCCTTCCATGAAACCGATGCACCAGCCGCGCAGGTCGGAATCATCCGGCTCTTCGCCCAGGTCCAGGTCGCAGGGCAGCTCGAACTCTTCGTCGCTGGCCAGTTGGCGGGCGATGTGGGCCTTGAGGGCGAGCAGGGTGGTTTCGATCTCTTCGCGCTGGGCGTCGTCCTTGTAATGCGGCTCTTCAGCGAACAGGGCGTCGATCCATTCGCGGTCCGGGACCTGCTCGGAGCAGATCGACAGCGCGGTCATGTAGCCGTGGGCGGCAACGTAGTCCAGCGCCTCTTCGTGCAGCTCGTCGGCGTCGAGGAAGGCTTGCAGGCGGGTCAATTGCTCGGCGAAGGACATTACGGGGCTACCTTGGGAATAAACGATACTGAATTCTAGCACCTTGCAGCGCAATCAAGGCAAAGGAAGACGTCTATCGCTGAGCATCCTGCGAAGCCGCAGGCTCCGGTATAATGCCCCGCTTTTACCCTAGGCCGTCCGTGTGGCAAGGCCCGGGTAAAAGCCGCTTACGCAATTTCGGGTGTAGCGGGGAAGGTTTTCATCCAGCCTGTGCCCAGGATGGTTTTGCGATTTTTGGAGTTTTTATGCTCGAACAGGCTCAGCGCGTCCTCAAGGACATCTTCGGCTATGACAGTTTTCGGGGTCGCCAGGGCGCGATCATCGAACGCGTGGCCAAGGGTGGCGATGCGCTGGTGCTGATGCCCACCGGGGGCGGCAAGTCCCTGTGCTTCCAGGTGCCGGCGCTGTTGAGACCTGGCCTGGCGGTGGTGGTGTCGCCCCTGATCGCGCTGATGGAAGACCAGGTGGCGACCCTCGACGAGCTGGGGGTGGCCGCCGCCTCCCTGAACTCCACCCTGAGTGCCGAACAGCAACGCGAGCTCGCCGCACGCATCCGCCGGGGCGAGGTAAAAATGCTTTACCTGGCGCCGGAGCGCCTGGTGCAGCCACGCATGCTGGACTTCCTGCGCACCCTGGATATCGCCCTGTTCGCCATCGACGAGGCCCACTGCGTTTCGCAATGGGGTCACGACTTCCGCCCTGAGTACCTGCAGCTGGGGCAACTGGCCGAGCTGTTCCCCGATGTGCCGCGTATTGCCCTGACCGCCACCGCAGACATGCGCACCCGCGAAGAAATCGTCACGCGCCTGCACCTGCAGAATGCCGAGCGCTTTCTCTCCAGCTTCGACCGCCCGAACATTTTCTACCGCATCGTGCCCAAGGAGCAGCCGCGCAAGCAGTTGCTGGCGTTCCTCGGTGAGCGACGCGGCAACGCCGGTATCGTCTATTGCCTGTCGCGCAAGAAGGTCGACGACGTGGCCGCCTACCTGTGCGACCAGGGCTTTCCGGCACTGCCTTACCATGCCGGCCTGCCTGCCGAGACCCGTGCCGCCAACCAGCGACGCTTCCTCAACGAGGAAGGCCTGATCATGGTTGCTACCATTGCTTTCGGCATGGGCATCGACAAACCCAACGTGCGCTTCGTTGCCCACCTGGACCTGCCCAAGTCGCTGGAAGCCTACTATCAGGAAACCGGCCGGGCCGGCCGAGATGGCCTGCCCGCAGATGCCTGGATGGCCTATGGTCTGCAGGACATGGTGATGCTCAAGCAGATGTTGCAGAACTCCGAAGGGGACGAGCGCCACAAGCGTATCGAACAACACAAGCTCGACGCCATGCTCGCCTTGTGTGAAGAAACCCGTTGCCGCCGGCAGATCCTGCTCAACTACTTCGATGAAGAGCTGCTGCAACCGTGCGGGCACTGCGACAACTGCATCGATGGCGTGCAGACCTGGGACGCGACCGAGCCTGCACGCCAGGCATTGTCAGCGGTGTACCGCACCGGTCAGCGCTATGGCGTGGGCCATCTTGTGGATGTACTGCTGGGCCGCGACAACGAAAAAATCCGCAACTTCGGTCATGAAAAGCTGGCTGTGTACGGCGTCGGCAAGGACCGCTCCGAAGGCGAGTGGCGTTCATTGTTCCGCCAGCTGGTTGCCCGTGGGCTGGCCGATATCGACCTTGAAGGCTACGGCGGCCTGCGTCTGTCCGACACCTGCAGGCCGTTGCTGCGCGGTGAGATCAGCCTGGAACTGCGTCGCGACCTCAAGCCGCAAACCACCAGCAAGGGCAGCAGCAGTGGCGGCAGCCCGGCCAGCCAGCTGGTGCGTGGCGAGGAGCGCGAGCAGTGGGAAGCCTTGCGTGCCTTGCGACGCAAGCTGGCCGAAGAGCATGGCGTGCCGCCGTACGTCATCTTCCCTGATTCGACCTTGCTGGAAATGCTGCGCAGCCAACCCGCCAGCCTCAGTGAAATGGCCCGGGTCAGCGGTGTGGGGGCGCGCAAGCTCGAGCGCTATGGCGAGGCCTTCCTCGAAGTGTTGGGGGGGGCGGCCGAGGCGCCACCGGTGGTGGCTGACCTGCGTCACGAACTCACCAGCCTCGCCCGTGCCGGCATGACGCCGGCGCAGATCGCCGGGCAGCTCAATTGCAGCGAAAAGAACGTCTACAGCATGCTGGCCGAGGCCATTGGCCGCCAGCAATTGTCGTTGGAACAGGCCCTGGACCTGCCCGAAGACCTGCTGGCGGAAGTCCAGGATGCGTTCCTTGACGGCGAGGGCGAGCTACCGCCTGTATCGGCCATCGCCGAGCAGTTTGGTACACGGGTGCCGGAGGGTGTGTTGTATTGCGTGCGTGCAGCATTGGCCGCTGAATTCGAAATGTAATGCAAGGTTTGTCATCATTTCTAACGATTACCGGGTAGCGGGCGGCTTTATGAGCCTTGCCTGTTACGCAGGGTCATGGTTAGCTGGCTAATAATTAGTTCTGATGATGAGTTTTTTATGCCGTTGACTGACCACCACCGCTTCGGAATGCAGATAGCCCAGATGTCCCGAGGCTGGCGTGCCGAGCTGGACCGTCGCCTGGCCGGGTTGAATCTGTCCCAGGCCCGCTGGCTGGTGTTGTTGCACCTGGCGCGTTTCGATGAGGCCCCCACCCAGCGCGAGCTGGCCCAGAGCGTCGGCGTTGAAGGTCCCACCTTGGCGCGCCTGCTCGACAGCCTTGAATCCCAGGGGCTGGTGCGCCGCCAGGCTGTCCTTGAAGACCGCCGCGCAAAGAAAATCCATTTGTGCCCGCCGGCCAAGCCGCTGATCGAGCAGATCGAAACCATCGCCAACGCCTTGCGCGCCGAGCTCTTTACCGGAGTCGACGAAGAAGAGTTGCGCGTGTGCATGAAGGTCCACGCGCGTATCCTCGCCAACCTCGAAAAGTCCTGACGTAGTTCAGAAGGTGTGACCCAGGTTCAGGTACAACGCCTTCTGATTCTCGCTGTTTGCCCCGTAGCTGAAGTTCAGCGGTCCCAGGGGCGTCTCGAACCCAACGAAGATGCTGGCTGCATTGATGTAGCCACTGTCGAACTCGTTGTCATTGTTCCAGGCCCTGCCTCGCTCGAGCGACCCGCCCAGGTACAGCGGGAAGTCCAGCGGCAGGTAGGCGCGTGGGGTCAGCCTGCGGTAATAGACCACGCGCATCAGGCTCATGTTCTGGCCGGACACCGAGTCCTGGCGAAAGCCTGAAAGCTGCCTGGCACCGCCGAACACAAAGCTTGAAGTGATCACATCGGCGTCATCCAGCGTGCGACCGTACTGGGTGCCCAGTACCCAGGTGTTGGGCCCGCTGCTCAAGGCCTTGTCCAGTTTGAAGTTCCACTGCCGGTAACGCTGGTCAGAGCCAAGGTCCGGCTCGAACTGCCGCAGGGTCAGGCTGATGTCTTCACCTTCGTGCGGGAAGTAGACGTTGTCCAGGGTGTCGAAGGAGTACTTCAGCTCGTAGAAGCCCTCGTTGAAGCTGAAATGCGGCAGGTCCTGGTCGCCGATGCGTACATCCGCCTTGCCCCAGGCCTGGCCGACACCAAAGCGTACTTCACCGCTGTTGCCTATCTGGCGGCCCAGGTTCAGGCCGAAGCCGTAGCGCTGCAGGCGGTATTCGGCTACCGGGTCGTCGTCCAGAGTGGCTTCGACATTCTGTGAGCCCAGGTCCAGGTAGGGGGCGACGAAGTAGCGCGAGCCGGCATCCAGTGGTTGATAGAACTCGCTGTAGAGTTCCTGCTGATCACCAATCTGCGCCCGGGTCAGCCATTCGGCGCCCAGCTCGTTGATGCCGTTGACCCGATAGCTTGCGCCAATGTTGAAGGCGCTGTCGCCGCGCATGTCATCCGACAGGTTCAGGCCCAGGCGCAGGTAGTCGGTACCGCCGCGTCGACCGCGGGCGTTGATCACCAGGGTGTTGTCGCTGCCCTTGTGGACAACCCGGTATTGGACCCGATCGAAGTAGTCCAGGCCATACAGGGTACCCATGTCGGTCTGCAGGCGACCCAGTTCCAGTGGCTCACCGATCGGCTGGCGAATATAGAAGCGGATCACGTCATCGCTGACCTTGGAGTCGTTCTCGATCCTGATAGCGGTGATCACCGGATTGCGCTGGCTTGGCGAGCGGGCGACATCCAGTTCGGCATCGATGTTTTCCGGACGCTTGAGCACCGCCAGGCGCGCGTCCAGGGCGCGGGCGGCCCGGTAGCCGGCATCGATCATTTCCTGGGCACGGCCAAAGTCGGTCACACCGAAGCTGGCCAGCGGCGGCTGGATCAGGATGTCGTCACGGTGCAGGGCTGCCAACTGCTCTTCGGAGTTGCGACGGGTCATCAGGGTGATCGACTGATTGAGCACATCGACCACGGTTGCCAACTCTTTGCGGCTGCGCAACGGGGTGCCGATATCAACGACGATCGCCATGTCGACGCCCATCTCGCGGGCGACGTCCAGGGGAATGTTATCGACCATGCCGCCATCCACCAGCAGGCGGCCATCCAGTTCCACCGGGGCGAACACCGCCGGGATCGACATGCTGGCGCGAATTACCTGGGGCAGGTGACCACGGCGGAATACCACTTTCTCGCCGCTGGCGATGTCGGTGGCCACTGCGCGGAACGGAATTGGCAGTTTGTCGAAGTCACGGGTGTCACTGGTATGGGCAAGCATGCTTTCCAGCAGCAGGGCCAGGTTCTGTCCCTGGATCACCCCCAGCGGCAGGCCAAGGCTGCCATCGTCGCGAAAGCTCAGCTTCTGTTGGACCAGAAAGTCACGATCATCCTGCTTGCGCCGGAACGGGACGTCCTTGCGGGGCGGGGCGTCCGACAGCGCCTGTTGCCAGTCGATACCCAGGGCGAGCTTTTCCAGCTCTTCGACTTTGTAGCCGGAGGCGTACAGGCCGCCGACCACCGCGCCCATACTGGTGCCGGCGATGGCATCGACCTGGATACCTTGCTCCTCCAGGGCCTTGAGCACACCGATATGGGCCAGGCCACGAGCGGCACCGCCCGACAGCACCAGGCCGACTTTCGGTCGTGGTGGTTCGGCAGCCAGAAGTGGAAAGGAAACGACGAACAGCAGCAGGCTCAACAGCAGGCGGTGCATCATGGCTCTCGGAGCTAAGGCTAAAGACCGCTAGTATAAGCGCGCCCGCCTGTCAGGAGTCTTTCGTCCCATGAATGCGCACAAAGCTGAAATTGTCATCACCTATTGCACCCAGTGCCAGTGGCTGCTGCGTGCTGCCTGGCTTGCCCAGGAGCTGCTCAGCACCTTTGGTGAAGATCTGGCCCGTGTTGCCTTGGAGCCTGCCACCGGCGGCGCCTTCCGTATCACTTGCGACGGTGTGCTGATCTGGGAGCGCAAGGCCGATGGCGGCTTTCCCGAGGCCAAGGTGCTCAAGCAGCGCGTGCGCGACCAGATCGACCCACAGCGCGACCTGGGCCACAACGACCGCCCGTGAGCCTCAACCTTGCGCCGCAGCCGTCTTGACGGTCGTGTTGCTGGCCGCCAGGCGGCTGGAGATGACGATGGCCAGGATGATCAAGGCACCACCCAGCAACATGCGCAGCGTCGGGGTCTCGGCGAAGATCAGCCAGGCCATGGCAATGCCATAGACCGGTTCCAGGGCGAACACCACCGCTGCAGTGCGAGCCTTGATCACTGCCAGGCTTGCGACGAACAGGCTATGGGCAACACCGGTGCAGAACACCCCCAGCAACGCAATCCACAACCAGTCCATCGCGGGCACATCAGCCAGCGCGGGGGCCGCAGCCGGCAACAGGCACAGGGCGACCACGGCGTTCTGGCACAACGCTGCCTGCACGGCTGGGATACGTCCGTTGGACGCGCGGTTTGTCAGTGACAGCAATGAAAACAACAGGCCCGACAATAAGGCCCAGAGCAGACCGCCGGTGGCCTGGCTGGCCAGGTCGAAATCCGGGGTGACCAGGACCAGGCCGATGCTTACCAGCAGTACCAGGATGATTTCGTTGCTGCGGATCCGCTCGCGAAACAGCAGCCCTTCGAGTATCACGGTAAAGGCCGGGAAGCTGGCAAAGCCCAGGGTGGCGATGGCGACCCCGGCAACTTTGACGGCAATGAAAAAACTCACCCAGTGTCCGGCCAGCAAAATGCCGCCCAGCAGCAGGCGGCGCCAGTCCTGGCCTTGCAGCGGTTGCCAGCCCTTGCGCGCGCAACCGGCGAAAATCGCCAGCGCCAGCACGGCAAAGGCAGCACGGCCGAAGACGAGGATCGACGGTGTCGCCTGGGCCAACTTGCCGAAGACGCCGGTCAGGCCAAAGAACAGCGCGCCGATGTGCAGGGCGCCGAGGGCAGTGCGGTGGTTCATGGTGATCCTTTTGGTAGGCGGGACAGCCCGGCCAGTCTACGAGGCTGTGGCGGCGGCTGTCTGTCGCGTTCCTCGCGTCAGTTGTCGTCAGGCTCTCGTCGCATGTCCCGGGGCGCACGACCGAACGCCTTGAGCATGGCCGCCGAAAATGCGCTTTGTGAGCTGTACCCGACCCGGCTGGCAATTTCGCCGATGGCCAAGGAGGTTTCGACCAATAGTTTGCGCGCCTGCAGCAGCCGGCGCTGGCGGATGTAATCCATGGGCGTCATGGCCGCTTCGAGCATGAAGCGGGCATGCAGGCGGGCACTGGAGAGGCCGGCCAGGCGGGCCAGGTCGGCCACTTGCAGAGGATGGGCGGCGTGTTGGTCGATGTGGACATCAAAGGCGGCGTAGGGCAACAGCTTCTGCTCAACAACCGGAACCTGGACGCTGCAGAGGCTGGCAAGCAGCAATACGGCACCTTGCTGGGCTATCACCGGGTCGTCCACTGGGCTTGCCGCCAGCCAGTCGACCAGTTGCTGCTGGCGATTGTCCAGGTTCAACGGACCACGGTGTTCGACCAGGCGCTGGCTGGCCGAGGTATGTTCGCCAAGGCTTCGGGAAAGCCACGTATCACCTGGCACGTCGAGCACCAGGCAATGGCTGCCTGCTGCGCTGCCACAGGTGTGGTGGGCGCCTGCCGGCACTACCATCAAGCCTTGGCGGTCAACCCGCGCGCCACGGCCATCGAGCTCGAAGTCCAGTTGCCCGCGCAGGCCGAACACCAACTGCGGGTGCTCATGGCTGTGGGCGATCAGGTCGTCGCGATAATGGCGCAGGGAAAGTAGCGAGCTGCCGCTCATTGCAGTGTCCTCCAGGCAGTGGCGGCAGTGTACAGGCTGGCGCGGGCAGCGGGTGTGTCATCAGATCGACGTGGTTTCGTCACCTTGGCTTCACTGCCCACTGGCACGCTCGACAAAACAGCCCCGGAGCCCGCTCATGAGCCATGCCGAGCTTGTCAGACCTTCACGCAAGCAGCGTGTGCGCACGTTGTGGATTTCCGACGTACACCTGGGCACCCGAGACTGTCAGGCCGAACACCTGTCGCACTTTCTCAAGGGGTTCCAGGCCGATCGGATCTACCTGGTGGGCGACATTATCGACGGCTGGAAGCTGCGTGGCGGCATGTATTGGCCCCAGGCACACACCAACGTGATCCGCCGCCTGCTGACCATGAGCAAGCGCGGCACCGAGGTGATCTATGTCACCGGCAACCACGATGAATTCCTGCGGCGCTACTCCAAGCTGGTGCTGGGCAATATCCAGCTGGTCGATGAGGCCGAACACCTGACTGTCGATGGGCGTCGGCTGCTGGTCATCCATGGTGACCAGTTCGACGTCATCACTCGCTATCACCGCTGGCTGGCGTTCCTCGGGGACTCGGCCTACGAGTTCACGCTGACCTTGAACCGCTGGCTCAACCACTGGCGTGCCCGCTATGGCTACGGGTACTGGTCGTTGTCGGCGTACTTGAAGCACAAGGTCAAGTCGGCGGTCAGTTTCATCAGCGATTTTGAAGAGGCCATTGCCCATGAGTGCGTCAAGCGCGGGTTTCATGGGGTGGTGTGCGGGCATATCCACCATGCCGAGATTCGCAAGGTAGGCGGGGTCGACTATTTGAATTGCGGCGATTGGGTCGAGTCATGTACGGCCCTGATCGAACATTGGGACGGCAGTATAGAACTCTACCGCCTGGCCGACGCCCAGGCCCGCGAGGCGCGGCGCCTGGCCGGGCTGGAGCTGGTTTGACTCAGGCGTTTTCGCTCATCTGCTGCAATGCCGCCTTGTAGATCGACTGGCGTGGCTGGGCGAACAGGCGCTTGAGCATGGGCTCGAAGAAACTCAGCGGCAGATTGTCGTAGGCCGGGTCGAAGGCGGCGGCATCGTAGCGGGCGCAGAATTCGATGGTTTGCTGGTACTGCGGGTGGTGCTGGAACTGCTCGCGCAGGTGTCGATCCATCCCCAGATGGTGGAAAAAGTAGTAGCCCTGGAAGATCCCGTGCTTTTCGACCATCCACAGGTTTTCAGCGCTGACGAAGGGCTTGAGGATGGCGGCGGCAATGTCGGGGTGGTTGTAGCTGCCCAGGGTGTCGCCGATGTCGTGGAGCAGGGCGCAGATCACGTACTCTTCGTCGCGCCCATCACGCCATGCGCGGGTAGCGGTCTGCAGGGAATGACTGAGACGGTCGATGGGAAAGCCACCAAAGTCGCCGTCGAGCAAGCGCAGGTGCGCGAGGATCCGTTCAGCCAACTGGCTGGCATAGGCCCTGAAGTCACTGGCGATGATCGCCCAGTCCTGCTGGGTGCCGTCTTGCATATGGGTGAAACGGGCCTGCTGATTCATCGGCGCTCCAGGGGCGGTAGGGCAACCCACTGTAGCGCGACCGCCTGTCGGGACAGTGGCCAATGAAGACGGGTTTCTGACCTTGTGGGCCGAAATCAGAACGATACTTTTCCACGCAGCATGTCGCGGTACATGGCGAAATCGCCGATCAGGCTGTACAGCGGGTGCTTGAAGGTGGCTGGACGGTTCTTTTCATAAAAGAAGTGCCCGACCCAGGCAAAGCCATAACCGGCAAGGGGCACGGCAAGTAGCAGTAGCCAGGTGCCGCTGGCCATGGTGTAGGCGAGCAGGGCGATCACCAGCGTTGTGCCGACAAAGTGCAGGCGACGACAGGTGGGGTTGCTGTGCTCCTCCAGATAATAGGGATAGAACTCGGCAAAGCTGCGAAATTGCTGGGGGCTGTTCACGGCACTGCTCCCGGGACTGTCGAACTGACGAAGATGCACGGCGTGGAGCCTGATCCGAGTCTAGAGTGACTAACACTACAAGGCAGTGACAATAGGCGCCAATTGAGTATCCTTTGAGTTCGCCGCAGGAGCGGTCAGTTCGAACATAAGAAGCCAGCCATGAGCGAGAGAACCACGTCAGCAAGCTGGGCATCAGGGATCGTCAAGGCACTCGAGCTCGAAGGGCTGGATTGTCGTGCCATGTTCAAAAAGCTCGGCCTGGACTTTGCCGCCCTGGATGACCCCGACGCCCGTTTCACCCAGGACTCCATGACCCGCCTCTGGCAACTGGCGGTCGACCTGTCCGGCAACCAGGCGATCGGGCTGAACATGGCCCGGGTAGTACGCCCGGCGTCTTTCCATGTGGTTGGCTATGCCCTGATGTCGAGCCGAACCCTGGCCGAGGGGTTCGAGCGCCTGGTGCGCTATCAGCGCATCATCGCCGAGAGCTCAGACCTGAGCTTCCGCCTGGAACCCGACGGCTATGCCTTGATCCTCACTGTCCACGGTGATCACCTGCCGCCTACCCGGCACAGTGCCGAAGCGTCACTGGCTTGCGCATTGTCGTTGTGCAGCTGGCTCAGTGGGCGAGTGATCCAGCCCCGGCGGGTGCTGATCCAGGGGCCACAGCCGGTTGATGTCACGCCCTACAAGGTAGCCTTTCATTCGCCGCTGTTGTTTGGCGCAGCCCATGATGCGCTGGTGTTCGAGCGTGCCGACATGGAGGCCCCCCTGCCCACCGCCAACGAGGCCATGGCCACCTTGCATGATCGCTTTGCCGGGGAGTACCTGGCGCGTTTTTCCGAAAGCCGCGTAACCCATCGTGCTCGCCAGGTGCTGTGCCGGGTATTGCCCCAGGGCGAGCCCAAGCGCGAGACGATTGCCCAGGCACTGCACTTGTCGCAGCGCACCCTGCAGCGGCGCTTGCAGGAAGAAGGCACCAGCTTCCAGACACTGCTTGACGATACCCGTCGCGAACTGGCGGAGCAGTACCTGGCGCAGCCAAACATGACTCTGTTGGAGACCGCCTACCTGTTGGGTTTTGCCGATCCGAGCAACTTTTTCCGGGCCTTTCGTCGCTGGTTTGATGTCACTCCCGGCGAATACCGGGCACGGATTGCTACCAGCACACCGGCGCCCGAACCGGACGCCGAAGCAGCGGTCAGTGACGCCAGAACGCCGGCATAAACAGCACCAGTACCGTAATGATCTCCAGGCGTCCCAGCAGCATGCCGAACGCCAGGATCCACTTGGCAGCATCCGGCAGGGTGGCGAAATTGCCGGCCGGGCCGATAGTTTCGCCAAGGCCAGGGCCGACCCCCGACACGGTGCTGGCGGCGCCGGTCAGCGCCGTCATCCAGTCGACCCCAAGCAGCGACAGCAGCAACGCGATCACGCAGATGGTGATGGCGAAGAAGAACGAGAACGTCAGGATCGAACGGACGATTTCTTCGTCGAGGCGGTGACCGTTGTACTTCTGCTTGATCACCGCGCGCGGGTGGATCAACTGATTGAGGTTGGCCTTGAGCAGGATATAGGCGACCTGGAAACGGAAGATCTTGATCCCGCCGGCGGTCGAGCCGGAGCATCCCCCGATAAAGCCCAGGTAGAAGAACAGCATCAGTGAAAAGTTGCCCCACAGGCTGTAGTCACCCAGGGCGAAGCCGGTGGTGGTGACCACCGAGGTGACGTTCAATGCCACATGGCGCAAGGCGTCTAGCCAGTGCAGATTGGTGGTGGCCCAGTACCAGGTGCCCAGTACCAGCCAGGTGACTACCAGCAGCGCCAGCAAGCCCTGGACCTGCTGGTCCTTGATCAGCGCCTTGCGATTGCCACGCAACGTGGATACATACAGGGCAAAGGGTAAGCTGCCGAGGATCATCACCACGACTGCGACCCAGTGCACTGCAGGCTGGGTCCACTTGGCCAGGGACTGGTCGGAGGTGGAGAACCCGCCAGTGGAAATCGCCGACATGGCGTGGTTGATTGCATCGAACACGTTCATGCCCGCCAGCCAGAAGGCCAGGCCGCCCAGTGCGGTGATGCCGACGTACACTGCCACGATCGACTTGGCGACCATGTGCGAGCGTGGCATGACCTTTTCGGAGCGGTCCGAGGACTCGGTCTGGAACAGGCGCATGCCACCGATGCGCAGCAACGGCAGGATCGCCACGGCCATGGCGATAAACCCGATGCCGCCGAGCCAGTGCAGCAGCGAGCGCCACATCAGGATGCCTGGCGACATGGTGTCCAGGCCACTGAGTACGGTGGCACCGGTGGCCGTGATGCCGGACATGCTCTCGAAGAAGGCGTCGGTATAGCTGATGTGCTGGGTCAGCAGGAACGGCAGGGCGGCAAAGATACACACCACCAGCCAACTGCTGACCGTCAGCAGGTACATGTCCCGTGGGCGCAGGTGAACGTGTTCCGGTCGGCCGGGGATCACCAGGGCGAGCCCGCCGATGAAGGTGATCATGCTGGCCCACAGGAACGACGGCAGATCGCCCGTGCGATCGAAGATCACCAGGGTGGCCATGGGCACGACCATGCTGATCGCCAGGGTGATCAGGAAGATGCCGATGATGAAACCAATGATCCTTAAGGTCGGCAACGCCATGTGATCTGCTCTGACTCGTAAACGAAGGGCGCCATTCTACCTATGGACCTTTTTAAGTAAACGCTAGAATAGCTGCACATTTCTTTTCAGGGGGTAGCCGATGGAGGCTCTCGACGCATTGCTCAACCGTGTTTCCGTTCCACGCCTGACGGAACCTGCGCCCAATGCCGCACAACGCGAGGCCCTGTTCCAGGCCGCCTTGCGGGCGCCGGACCACGGCCAACTGCGGCCTTGGCGCTTCTTGACGGTCGAAGGTGAGGGCCGCGAAAAACTCGGTGCCTTGCTGGCCGAGGCGGTGAAGCTCGAGGGCGACGCTACCGAAGCGGCCCTGGACAAGGCACGCGCCATGCCGTTGCGCGCCCCGCTGCTGGTGGTGGTGATTGCCCGGGTGCAGGATCACTTCAAGGTGCCCGCTTCGGAGCAACTGCTGGCAGCGGGTTGTGCGGCCCACGGAATTCTGCTGGCGGCCCATGCGCAGGGTATCGGCGCGGTGTGGCGTACCGGCGACCTGGCCTACAGCAAGCATGTGGCCAAGGGCCTGGGGTTGGCGGACAACGAAGAGATCGTTGCCTTCTTGTACCTGGGTACGCCGCTGAACGAGCCACGCACGGCACCGGTGCTGGCGACCGCTGATTTTGTGACTGCCTGGGGGCAGTAAGCACTTCGTACAGCACCACGGCCGCTGCGCGGCCGATCGCAGGCTGTCGCCAGCGGCTACAGGGGCTTGTCAGCCACCTGTAGCCACTATCCCGTCACCCAGGCGTTCCGGGGCCCGTCAATGGCAACTCGAGGCTCGCCACGAATCCACCCTGGGGATGATTGCTCAAGCTCAGGTTCCCGCCATGACGCTCTGCCGCCTTGCGTGCGATGGCCAGGCCAAGGCCATGCCCGGCTGCGCTCTGCCCAGGCGCACGGTAGAACGGCTCACCCAATTGTGACAGGTGCTCCTCGGCCACCCCTGGCCCATGATCACGCACGCTCAGCACGATCCGATCGCTGTCGCGTACCCCAGCGATCTCGATGGGTTGTCCCGGCGGGTTGAAGCGCAGGGCATTGCGTAGCAGGTTGTCCAGCGCTCGCTCGATCAGTGTCGGCCACCCCTGCAAGCGCAAACCGCTTTCATGCTGCAGCTGGATGTCCTGCTCCGGCGCGCTGTGCTGGGCATCCTTGTGGACGGTCTGCAACACGACATCCAGGTCCATCGGCTCGGCCCGCGTCTGTTCGGCATCGACCCGGGCCAGCACCAGAATCTCGCTGATCAGCGCTTCCAGGCGGTCGCACTCTCGGGTCAGGCGTGGCCACAAGGCTTCGCGCTGTGCCGGTTCGGCGCGTTCGGCCAGGGCCAGGGCGATGCGCAGGCGCGCCAGGGGGGACCGCAATTCGTGGGACACGTCTCGCAACAGCTGGCGCTGACTGCCAATCAGGCTCTGCAAGCGCGCGCCCATGCGGTTGAAGTCGTTGGCCAGCACGCCGAATTCATCGCGCCGATTGGCCAGGCGCGCCAGGCTGTTCTGTTGATAGGTGGTTTGCCCAAGGTCATGTACGGCCCCGCGCAGGCGGCTCAGCGGGCGGGTGATGGACAGGGTCACCAGCAGGCTGAACAAGGTCAGTACCACCAGGGCGATACCCAGCGCGCTGAGCGGCCAGAGCAGGCTGTCGCGGTGCCAGGCGTCAAGCTCGGGGTGCGGGATTCGGTAGATCAGCAGGTAGGTCTCGCCGCTGTCGGGGCTGGTGTACTCCTCGGTCAGGCGGCGCCAGGGCAGTCGGCGTTCATCGTTGTGGCGGCGGGCCTCGAACGCCGCTGCGCGACGCGGGAACGTGCCGGGGACCACAGCATCGCCGCTGTCGTTGAGCACCTGCACATCGATGTTGAAGCGGTGCTTGCGTCGCTCAAGAAATCGCTGGGCCGACTCCGGCCCTTGCTGTTCGTACAGTTGGGTCCACTTGGGTGCCAGCGTGTTGAGGCCAGGATGGCGACTGAGAATCCAGGCGTCCTGGTTGAGCATGTGCCCGAGCAGGATCGACAAGCCGGCGACCAGGGCGATGGCCAGCCAGAAACTGGCCAGGATGCGCCAGAACAATGAACGCAAGGGAGGCTCCTTCAACGGCAAAAAGCCCGGCCTGCACAGGGGCAGGCCGGGCGGGTGGCTGACAGCTTACTGGGCCTTGGTGGCTTTTTCAGCCTTCCAGGCCTTGAACTCGTTCCATTCGGCGCGACGTTGGTCCTGTTCTTTCTTCAGTTCATCGAACTTCTTTTGCTGGTCAGGCTTGAGCAGGGCGCGGATGTCGGACTGGGTCTTGTCCTTCTTGGCTTGCAGCTCGTCTTTCAGGGCTTTCTGGTCGGCTGCCGGGAGTTTTTCCAGGTAGCGCTTGGTGATTTCCTGGCGGCTCTTCATTTGCTCGCCCATCAGCTTGCCGATCTGCTGGCGCTGCTCGCGGCTCAGGTCCAGCTGGGCGAAAGGCGCTCCACCGCGGTGGTGATCGCCGTGGCGTGGGCCGCCTTCTGGCATGGCCATGGCGACGGTCGGCAGTGCGGCAGCGAACATCAGGGCGATAAGGGTCTTGCGCATGGTGTCTCTCCTTTCAAGGGCCGGTGATGACCGGATGTGCCCAGTTTAGGGAGATCAAGGTCAACGGCGGTCAGGCAAGGGTAAAGCTTGCGTAAAGATGCCCCGTTGCCTTGCTGACATTACAGGCTGTAGTAGTAACCGCGGCTGCGCAGGGCGACGATGCGCGGGCGCCCGTCAGGGTGGGGGCCGACCTTCTTGCGCAGGTTGCTGACATGCATGTCCAGACTGCGGTCGTACAGGGTGAGCTTGCGACCCAGGGCGATCTGCGCCAGCTCCTGCTTGTCCAGGGGCTCGCCAGGCTGGCGCAGCAGAGCTTCGAGGATGCGGCTCTCGGAAAGGGTCAGGGTCAGTTCCTGTTCGTCGACGCTGACCACGCCTCGGGCGGGGCTGAAGCACAGGTCGCCGACTTCGATCTGGCTGGGCGTTGCGCTGGGATGGCTACGGCGCAGTACGGCGCGCAGGCGGGCGGTGAGTTCGCGTGGATCGCATGGCTTGGCCAGGTAGTCATCGGCGCCCAGTTCAAGGCCAAGGATCCGGTCCAGCGGCTCGCCACGGGCCGAGAGCATCAGTACCGGCAAGTCGGCATGCTCGCTGCGCAGCTGCTTGAGCAGCTCCAGACCGCTGCCGTCGGGCAGCATGACATCCAGCACCACCGCAGCCGGTGCCTGCTCGGCCAGGGCCTTGCGGGCGCTCTGGCCGTCGTGGCAGGCACGCACTACAAAGCCTTCCTGGGTCAGCCAGCTGCCTAGCAGCTCGCAGAGTTCCTGGTCATCATCAATCAGTAACAGCTCGCTCATGACTC
>RCUI01000162.1_pt1 | contig 25377 bp, 22 predicted proteins | sample 2166121 | NCBI WGS metagenome assembly RCUI01 (sample SAMN09932700, study PRJNA488358) | compost metagenome | feature: garden; material: soil; isolation source: compost soil in succinic acid-enriched culture | place: Germany: Experimental Botanical Garden Goettingen | collected 2016-01-27
ACCGCTAACTCTTTGAAACTCAAGGAGTTTTCAGTTCCGACTGCGCCGGAAGTGGGGCGAATTATAGAGAGATTGAATCGGGCGTCAAGGGTTAATTCAAAAAACATTGAACAAAGGCAAAATGAGCACCTTATATAGAATGAGCACCTTATATAGAGAGTACCGGCCTGCCCTGGGAGGCACTATGTTTGAACCTTACCTGCAACACTGGCAATTAACCGCCGACGGCGAGCCAATCATCACCCACAGCAGCCACTTGCTGCCCGTCCTTTATAAAGGCAAGGCAGCGATGCTCAAAATCGCCCACGAACCCGAAGAACAGTCCGGTGCCTTGTTGATGCAGTGGTGGGATGGCCAAGGCGCCGCCGCGGTGCTCGAGCACACCGATCACGCCGTCCTGCTTGAGCGGGCTCAGGGGACCGCCTCACTGGCCGATTATGCTCAACACGGTCGCGACGAAGAGGCCACGCGCATCCTCTGCACGGCGATTGCCCGCCTGCATGCACCACGGGACCAGCCGCTGCCGCCACTGGTCGAGCTCCAACCCTGGTTTTCCGGCCTGTGGCCCGCCGCCGAAGAAAATGGCGGGCTGTACCGACGTTGCGCCGACATTGCCAGCCAGTTGCTCGCCTCCCCCGGCGAACAGAGGGTGCTGCATGGAGATATCCACCACGGCAACGTTCTCGACTTCGGCAACAGAGGCTGGCTGGCCATCGACCCCAAGCACCTCTACGGCGACCGCGCCTTCGACTACGCCAACCTGTTCTGTAATCCGACCCACGCTCTGGCCACCGACCCACACTGTTTTCAGCGGCGCGTGCAGATTGTTTGCGAAACAGCCGACCTGCCTCGTCAGCACATGCTGCAGTGGATCGTCGCCTGGTGTGGTTTGTCGGCGGCCTGGTTTCTCGAGGATGACTTGCACGAAGACGCCCGCACGCCCCTGCAGGTCGCGCAACTGGCACTGAACCTGCTGGAGGCAGGCAACTAATCGAAGCAGCGTCGATCTGTAGATAAGGCACCCCATAGATGAGCCACCGCCATGAGTGAAGCGCAAAGCGGCAAAACCCCCGGCCTGTCTGCAGACGAAGAGCAGGAAGTCAGCCATAACCAGCCACCCCGCGCGGCGGTATTGCACGAGATCATTCGTTTCCAGGGTGACCAGGAGCTGGAGCGCACCATCGCCGCGCTGTTCTGGTCGGCACTTGCCGCCGGGCTGAGCATGGGCCTGTCGCTGATGGCCATGGGGCTGTTCTATTCGCGCCTGCCCGAAGACGACAGCAGCCAGGTGATCGCCAGCCTGGGTTACTCGGCCGGATTTCTTGCCGTGATCCTGGCCCGCCAGCAACTGTTTACCGAAAACACCCTGACCGCGGTACTGCCGGTGATGACCGAACCGAGCCTGCGCAACTTCGGTCGCTTGCTACGTTTATGGTCGGTGGTGCTGCTCGGCAATCTGGCCGGCACCATCCTGGTGTCCTATGTGATGCTCAACCTGCCGATCTTCGACAGCAAGACCGACGTCGCCTTCCTCGACGTCGGCCGCAAGGTGATGGAAAACGACCTGAACCAGATGTTTGCCAAGGGCATCATCTCGGGCTGGATGATCGCCACCATGGTCTGGATGATCCCGTCGATGGAAAGCGCCAAGGCGTGGATCATCCTGATGATCACCTACCTGATGGCCCTGGGTGATTTCACCCATATCGTCGTCGGCTCGGTGGAAGTGTCCTATCTGGTCTGGGCCGGCGAAGTCAGCTGGACGGCATTCTGGCTGGACTTCGCCGCGCCGACCCTGATCGGCAACATCATTGGCGGCAGCTTCATTTTCGCCCTGATCAGCCACGCCCAGGTGCGTAGCGACAGCAGCAAGCCGCCCACTGCCCTACCCCGGCGTGACCGGCAAAAAGACCAGTCGGCAGGCAAGAAACCCTAGGGTTCTCGCGCCGCCAGCACCCGTTCGCCGCCCGGACGCAGCTCCCGTTGTGGCTTGGACTGCCACCAGGCCGGCCCACTATGCGGCTGCTCGATGCTGACCCGCTCGCCGATCTGCGGCGTACTCAACGGCACCTGAGCAGCGTTGGCCAGGGCCAGGATGCGGTCGAACGGTTCATGCCAACTGTGGGTGGAAAGGTCAAAAGTGCCGTTATGAATCGGCAGCAGCCAGCGCCCACGCAGGTCAAGGTGCGCCTGCAGACTCTGCTCGGGCTGCATATGTACATCGGGCCAGTTGAGGTTGTAGGCGCCGGTTTCGATCAGGGTCAGGTCGAAGGGGCCGTACTGCTTGCCGATCGCCTTGAAGCCATCGAAATAGCCGGTATCGCCACTGAAAAACACCTTCAGCTGGTCATCGATCATCACCCAGGACGCCCACAGGGTGCTGTTGCTGTCGAACAGGCCACGTCCGGAAAAATGCTGAGCCGGGGTCGCGATGAATCGTACGCCTTCGACACTGGTTTCCTGCCACCAATCCAGTTGCCGGACCTTGGTCGCCGGCACGCCCCAGGCGATCAGGATATCGCCCACGCCCAGGGGGGCGATGAAATGCTCGGTGCTGGTGGCCAGTTGGCGTATGGCCTGCTCGTCGAGATGATCGAAGTGATCGTGGGAAAGGATGACGGCGGTTAACGGCGGCAACTCGTCTAGTTTCAGTGGCGGCTGATGAAAGCGCCGGGGGCCGGCCCATTGCACCGGCGAGGCGCGCTCGGCGAACACCGGGTCGGTAATGAAGAAGCGCTCGCGCAGTTTCAGCAGTACCGTGGAGTGGCCCAACCGCCAAACACTGTGGTCCGGCGCCTCCAGCAGCTGCTGGCGACTCAGGGGCTGCACCGCAATACTGACACTGGGCCGAGTATCGGCGGGTTTTTTAAGCAACAGGTACTTAAGGCCAATGCGCAGTTTTTTCATCACCCCGTCCTGTGGCAACTGCGCCTGGTTGCGATAACGCCCATCCTGGCGTTGAGCCGGTTCACCGGCCTGGGAGGTCAGCGGGGCCATGAGCAGAAACACTCCAAGGATGAAGGTAAGTTTCATGGTACCCCACAGTGATTGGATCAACCGTGAAATGGCTTGTAAGGCCATTTTTCAACAGCCTGCGATTGTTCAACAATATTGACAGCAATTATGCGATAAACGGCGCCCCGGAACAGACCAGCATCCATGATGGAAAAGAAAAGCGGTAAGGGACTTTCATTTGTAAGGCGGATTTACCTGCCGCGTATCATCGGCCTGGGGATCGGCATGCTCAGCGTAATGGCCGGGATTTCCAGCCTGCCTGTGCCGTCCTGGGTCTGGGGCCTGCTGCTGTTCAACGGCCTGGCCTGGCCGCACCTGGCCTATCAGATCGCCCTGCGCGCCAACGTTCCGTACCACGCCGAGTACCGCAACCTGCAACTGGACTCGCTGATGGGCGGGTTCTGGACCGCCACTCTGCAATTCAACCCGCTGCCCAGCGTGACCATCCTGGCGATGATGGCCATGAATAATTTCGCTGCCGGTGGCCAGCGCCTGTTCTTCAAGGGCCTGTTGATCCAGGGCCTGGGCATGCTGCTGTCGATCGCCCTGTTCGGCCCTGGGCTGCAACTGCACGCCAGCACCCTGCAAGTCTATGCCTGCCTGCCGATGCTGACCCTCTACCCCATGGCCGTCGGCTGGGTCTGCTATCGCCTGGCGATGAAGCTGTCTGAACACAAGCGCCGACTCAGCGCCCTGAGCCGTACCGACAGCCTGACCGGCCTGCTCAATCACGGCTCGTGGAAAGACCTGCTGCAGCTCAAGTTTCAGATCTGCCAGCAGCAACGCCGCGAGGCGGTGATCGCAATCATCGACATCGATCACTTCAAGACCATCAACGACACTTACGGCCATGTGGTCGGCGATTGCGTCCTGCACCAGTTGAGCAATGAACTCAAGCGCACCCTGCGCGAGGACGACCTGGCCGGGCGTTACGGGGGTGACGAGTTCTGCGTGATCCTCCCGGACACCCGCCTGGAGCACGCGAGCCAGGCCATGGAACGCCTGCGCGAGCGGGTCGGCAGCTATCGCAACCCGCAATTGCCGGAGCTGCGCATCAGCCTGAGTATCGGCCTGGCCAGTTGCAACGAGGCCCTGCCCGGCCCGGAAGCCTGGCTCAATGAGGCCGACAAAGCCCTGTACTGCGCGAAGAAAGCAGGCCGTAACCAGGTCAATTTCGCCCATTCGGACCTCACCGCGCTGAAGCTGGCCTATCCTGACTGAACGTTCGTCCTTGCGGCCTGGCCGCAGGGATGCAGCTTCAACAAGGATCAGCCCGCGTATGGACAGGATTGCCGATGCTCCGCCAGCCAGCCAACGCCCCAGCCTGCAGACGCGCAAACTCATTGCCGCGATAGCGGCGCTGTTCGCCCTGGCCTGCCTGATCGCCCTGGGGGCATTGTTCAATATCGCCACCACGCTCAATGCCAACGAGCGGGAAAAAAGCAGCTTCTACGCCCATAAGGCCCTGGAGCAGCGCCTGGAGTCGTCGCGCCAGTTCCTCTCCAGCTATGCGGTATGGAACGCCGCCTACGATCACCTCAATGGCAGCCCCGACCTGCACTGGGCCTATGAAGAGAAGAACGTCGGCGATTCGCTCTACACCGCCAGCGGCTACGAAGGGGTGTTCGTTGTCGACGACCAGATCACCAAGTACGCGCTGTTCAAGGGCCAGCTGAGCAAAGCGCCGGCCGGTACATATATAGAGAACCCGCTGCCCCCGATCATCGCCAAGGCGCGCAATGTTGCCGCCGAACGCCAGCAGATCACCGAGCACGTGCTGTTCAATGGCTGGCCCGCGGTGCTGGTGGCTGCGGCCATTCGCCCGGATGACGAAGTGCTGAGCATCGATCCGCAAACCACCTCGGTGATGCTCTTCGTTGATCAGCTGACCCCGGAAAAGCTCACCCGCCTGGGCACCGGCGTCGGCCTCAACGGCATGCACATCGAGAAAGCCAACGCCCCCCTGGGTGATCAACCCAGCCTGCTGTTGGGCGATACCGGCTACCGGCTCGACTGGATCACCCCGCGCCCTGGCGACCAGTTGCTCTGGGCGGTGTTGCCGCCGTTGCTTGGCGCCATGCTGGTGCTGGGTTTGCTGATGGTGTACTTCTTCCGCTATGCGCTGCGCACATCACGAGAAATCGACGCCAACCTGCGTAGCCTTCAGGCCAGCAATCAGGCGCTGGAGGCCAGCGAGCAACGGTTTCGTGCGGTGGCCGAAGCGGCGTCGGACTGGATCTGGGAAACCGACCGTCATCACCGCCTGAGCTACCTGTCCCAGCGTTTTGTCGCGGTTACCGGCTTTCAGAGCGAAGACTGGCTGGGCCAACCGCTCAACCAGCTGCTCAGTTGCGAGACCACGCCGCTGATCCAATGGCTGGATAACCAGGCCGACGCCGACTCGCCGCAAGTTGCCAACCTGCGCTGCGCCTATCGCGATCAGAGTGGCCAGGTACGGTTTTGCCGGGTTTCGGCGCGCTCGATCATGTTCGACGGCAAACTGGCCGGTTATCGCGGCACCGCCAGCGACATTACCGATGAAGTGGCTGCCCACGCACGCATACAGCACCTGTCGATGCACGATGCGCTGACGGGCCTGGCCAACCGCAACAAGCTCTCGCGCTTCCTCGATCACGCGTTGCTCAAGGGCCAGGAAGCCACGCCGCTGACCCTGTTGCTGCTCGACCTGGACAGCTTCAAGCCGATCAACGATTCCCTCGGCCACGCCGCTGGCGACGCCGTCCTGCTGGAAGTGGCCGCACGCTTGCGCGAATCGACCCGCGACGGCGACCTGGTGGCACGCTTGGGTGGCGACGAGTTCGTGCTGGTAATGAACGGCATGGACAGCCGCAACGAGATCGACCGCTTTTGCGGGCGCTTGATCGACAGCCTGCACCAGCCGATCTACTTCGAAGAGCAGGCCCTGCATATCGGCGCCAGCCTGGGTGTGGCGCAGACGCGCCTGCAGGGTTTCGATGCGGGTGAACTGATCCGCTGCGCCGATATCGCCCTGTACCAGGCCAAGGCCGAGGGCAAGAACACCTGGCGCTACTTCTCGCCGGAAATGAACGAGCAGATCCAGTACCGCCGCCAGCTGGAAAACGACTTGCGCAAGGCGCTGAAAAACAACGAGTTCGTTCTGCACTACCAGCCGCGCTACCGCCTGGAAACCCTTGAGATCGTTTCGGTCGAGGCGCTGGTGCGTTGGCAGCATCCGGTCGAGGGCCTGCTTGGTCCGGACACCTTCATTCCCCTGGCCGAGCAGACCGACCTGATCGCGCCCCTGGGCCGCTGGGTGCTACGCGAAGCCTGCGAAACTGCCCGCAACTGGCCAGCCAACCTGCTGGTGTCGGTGAACCTGTCGCCCGCGCAGTTCTCGCGCAGTGACGTGGTCAAGGATGTTCACGAGATCCTGGTGGAGACCGGCTTCCCGGCCCAGCGCCTGGAACTGGAGATCACCGAGAATGTGATGCTCAACGATATCGAAGGCGCGCTAGGGACCATGAACGCACTCAAGGAACTGGGCGTGCGCCTGAACATGGACGACTTCGGCACCGGCTACTCGTCGCTGGGCTACCTGCGCACCTACCCGTTCGACAGCATCAAGATCGACAAGCGCTTTATCGCCGGGCTCAGCAGCGATGGCAACGACCGTGCCGTGGTTCAGGCGATCATCAACCTGGGCAAGGCCATGGGCTTGACCGTGACCGCCGAAGGGGTGGAAACCGAGCAGCAACTCATGGCCCTTGGCAAGGAGAAGTGCCATGAGGTGCAGGGCTACTACCTGAGCAAGCCGATCGACAAACTGGCCTTCGAAGCGCTACTGCAATCAGGAAAGAACAGCCGCGCCGGTGTTTCCTAGGCCGCAGGCAAACCAAGCCGGGCCCGAACCAGCTTGAGCAGGTTCGGCCCGACCTCGTCGAAGCCCTTGTTCTGCGCGACGATTTGTACTCCCTCGAGCAGCAGCGTCAGCTCGAACGCTGCCTGCTCTGGCTCGACCATCCCCGCCTCCTCGCACAAGCGCACCAAGCGTGCCGCCTGACGACGCTTGTGCGCCTCGATCAGCTCGCGCGCCGGGCTGTCGCACACCGGCAGCTCTGCCAGGGTGTTGGTGTAGGCGCAACCACGGTGCGAAGACAGCACCGGCTCCTGGACCAGGAATTCGGCAAAGCCGAGGATCTGCCGCGCTGGCTGGCCGCTGAACTGCTCGGCCAAACGCGCCCAGACTTCATCGTACTCGGCCATCAACAGGCGCAGCCATTCCAGTACCAGAACGTCCTTGGACTCGAAATGCCGGTACACGGTCATCTTGGTGGTTTCAGCCTTCGCGGCAATGGCATCGACGGTGACGCGGCTGATGCCCTCATTGAAAAACAGCTCGTGGGCGGCATCCAGGACCCGCTCACGAGGGGGCAGACGGGCGATTCGTTGCGAACGCATGGGCAGACTCCGGTTGACGACGATACTAACAAGTATCACTCTATACTCATGAGTATCGCTCGATACCCATCGGTATTTTATCGTCAATTGTCACGGGAGTGCGCAATGAAGGTGAGTGAATATGTGCAGTTCGACGCCATCGGCCTGGCCGACCTGATTGCTCAAGAGCAAGTCAGTGCCGACGAAGTGCAGGCGGCAGCGCGGCAGGCCATCGCCGACGTCGAGCCAAAGGTCAATGCGCTGGCCGAGCACTGGCATGACGAACCTCTACCCGCCCGCGCTGAAGGGCCGTTGAACGGCGTGCCGTTTCTGATCAAGGACCTGGCGATCAGCATGCAGGGCCGCGCCCACGAGTTCGGCAGCCGCCTGGCACAAGGTACCGGCAGTACGGCCGATTCGTTCCTGATGCAGCGTTTTCGCCGGGCCGGGCTGGTCACCCTGGGGCGCACCACCACGCCGGAACTGGCCGTCAGCACCACCACCGAATCGCGCCTGTGCGGCCCGACCCGCAACCCCTGGGACCTGAACCGCAGCGCCGGTGGTTCCAGCGGTGGTTCGGCAGCAGCAGTTGCCAGCGGTATGGTGCCCGTTGCCCATGCCACCGATGGTGGCGGTTCGATCCGGGTGCCTGCTGCGGCCTGCGGTTTGTTTGGCTTGAAGCCCAGCCGCGGGCTGATTTCCATGGGGCCGTTCCTGGACGAAGCCTGGAACGGCCTGGCGGTGCAGGGTGTGCTCAGCCGTTCGGTACGCGACAGCGCCCTGCTGCTCGATTGCATGACCGGGCCGGAACCTGGCGATCCGTTCCAGGTGGCACCGGCCAAAGGCAGTTACCTGAGTGCAGTGAAGCAAGTGCCTGGTCCCTTGAGAATTGCCGTGCAACTGCATCCGCTCAATGGTCAGCGCAGCAATCCGTTGATGGTTGAGGCTTTGCAGGGGGTGGTCCAGACCCTGGAACATCTTGGTCACCAGTGCGAACTGGTGGACCTGGATATCGGCATGTCGTGGGACGCTTTCGTCGAGATGAATGCGCGTTTCTGGGCCAGCAATACAGCGGCCTGGCTTGATGCCCTGGGTGCCGAGACTTGCCGCCCGCTCAACGGTGACTGGCTGGAACCGGCCACACTGGCGCTGCATCGCTATGGTAAAGCGCTGTCGGCTATCGACCTGCTGGCGGCGATGGATCAGCGCAACCTGGTCAGTCGGCAACTGGGCGGGTTCTTCCAGCGTTTTGACCTGTTGCTGAGTCCGACCCTGAGCGAGTTGCCGCCAGTAGTCGGTGCCTACAACGCCGGGCAGGAGCAGCTCGATGGGTTGGGCTGGATGCACCGGGTGTTCAACCACTCTCCTTTCACTGCCCTGGCCAACATCAGCGGCACGCCGTCGATGTCGCTGCCGTTGTCTCAGGATGCGGCCAGCGGTTTACCGATCGGCATGCAGTTCACGGCGGGTGCAGCAGGTGAGCGCCTGCTGCTGAGCCTGGCCGGGCAGCTGGAACAGGCGTTGCCCTGGCGCGGGCGAACCCCGCCGGTCTGGGCGGCGCAAGACTGAGACGCATCGCGGGGCAAGCCCGCTCCTGCAGTGGGAGCGGGCTTGCCCCGCGATCAGGCCCGCAAGCGCCGCTGCGCGGCGATTTCCGGCAGGTCCTTGCGGCGCAGATACACCCGCAGCGGCTCTGTCACATTGAGCCGCTCATCGACATTCTGCGCCAAAAGGATCTCGATCAAGGCACGGCTCAAGGTCATGACCTCACCATCGGCGCCCTGCCAGACGAATTCGCTGCTGGGGGTAATGCTGTCGTCAGCCACGTCCATGCCGAACGAGTCTTCGCTGAATCGCACGATGTGCTTGCCAAGCTTGCGGTGAAAACCGACAAAGCCCTTGAGCTGGTCGGCAGCGGCGCAGATGTCCTGGGATGTGATGTGCATGTCAAACCTCGCTTGAACAGGGGATTGGCACGCTGGCGAAAGGGGTTGCGCTCTGACGGGCAACTCGGGGCCAAGGTTAATGGAAATTCATCGCATCCGGTAAAGGATTTTTTTACCCAGGCGCCAGTTGCTCGCTAGACTTATCCTTCTCAACGCCTCCCAGCCGTCAGCGAACGTGGATGATTCATGAGCACCCCCGTCACTTCCGATATCGCCACGATCAGCCGTATCAACGCAGTACCTGCCATCCTGCAAGTTATCTGCGAGACCACCGGCATGCGTTTTGCGGCAGTCGCCCGGGTCACCGACAGCAGCTGGACGGCCTGCGCGGTTCTCGATTCGCTGGGCTTTGGCCTGGAGGTCGGCGGCGAGCTGGACCTGATCACCACCCTGTGCCACGAGATCCGCGCCAGCCACCAGACCATCGTGATCGACAAGGCCAGCGAAGACGAGCTGTACTGCAACCATCACACACCGCGCATCTACAAGTTCGAAAGCTATATCTCGGTGCCGGTGTTTCGCACCGACGGCAGTTTCTTCGGCACTATCTGCGCCCTCGACCCTTTGCCTGCCGAGCTCAAGGGCAGCGCCATCCAGCCAATGATGGAGTCCTTCGCCCGCGTGCTGTCGATCCAGATCGAAAGCGAAGAGAATGCCCAGCAGACCGAGCAGGCCCTGGAGGAAGCACGCGCCATCGCCGACCTGCGCGAACAGTTCATCGCCGTGCTCGGCCATGACCTGCGCAATCCACTGTTCGCCATTACCGCAGGCGCGGAGTTGCTGGCTCAGCGCCTGCAGGATGAAAAAAGCCGCGCCATCGCCCAGCACATCCTCACCTGCGGACGACGCGCCAACCAGCTGGTACGCGATGTCCTCGATTTTGCCCGCGGCCGCCTGGGCAATGGCATCATGATCAACGTCCAGCCCTGCCCGGACCTGGCCGAAGCCCTCTGCCACGTGGCCTCGGAGCTGAAACGGGTGCACCCCGAACGGCTGATCCGCCTGAACATCGGCGACCTCAGCGGCCTGCACTGCGACCGCGAGCGGGTTACCCAGTTGCTGTCCAACCTGATCGCCAATGCCCTGACCCATGGCGCTGCCGACAGCCCGGTGGATGTCATGGCGGATATCCGCGAGCAGGTGTTCGTCCTCGGCGTGCACAACCTGGGCGAGCCCATTGCGCCACAGGTCATGGCGCAATTGTTCCAGCCCTTTTCGCGACCACGTGACGATGCACCGCAGCCCGGCCTCGGCCTGGGCCTGTACATTGCCAACCAGATCGCCCTGGCCCACGGCGGGTGTATGGAAGTGGTGTCGAGCGCCGAGGCCGGAACGCTGTTTACCTTCCGCCTGCCACTGGATCGAGTTGTGCCTGAAGCAACTGCGCCAGCCAGTCCATAAAGGCCCTGACACGTTGCGGCACGTGCAGTTGCCCGGCGTAGAGCAATGACACCGGCATCGGCGGTGCGCTGTACGCCTCCAGCACGGACACCAGTTCACCGCGCTCCAGGTATTCGCGCAACCCGGCAGCCGGCGCCTGGATAATCCCGAGCCCCGCCAGGCAAGCGCTCTCATAGGCTTCGGTACTGTTGACCGTGATCACCCCGGCCATCGTCCGATACCGCGTGGCGCCGTCCTGTTCATACTCGAAGCCCGGGCTGCGGGCGCCCAGTTGCCTCACATAGTGAATCAACTGATGATCGGGCAAGTCCGCAAGGCTGGTCGGCGTACCAAAGCGGGCCAGGTAGGCGGGACTGGCGCAGTTGACCATGCGCAGGCTACCCAGGGGCCGGGCGACCAGGTTCAGGTCACTCAACACGCCGATACGCAGCACGCAATCAAAGCCTTCACGCAGCAGGTCGACCTGACGATCGGTGCAACTGATCTCCAGTGTCAGGCCCGGGTGGCGATCCACGAACTGCGGCAGGTTCGGCAGAATGATGCGCCGCGCCATCAAGGTCGGCAGATCGATTCGCAAGCGGCCACTCAGGGCTGCGGCATCGGTGCGGAACAGCCCTTCGAGCTCATCCATGCGCGCCAGCAGGTCTTTGCTACGCTCGTACAGTTGCAGGCCTTCCTGAGTGGCCTGCACCCGCCGCGTGGTGCGGTTGAACAGACGCGCACCGAGCAGCATTTCCAGCGCCCGGACCTGTTCGGAAACACTCGAACGCGGCAACCCCAGGCTTTCTGCGGCGAGGGTGAAACTCGACAACTCGCTGACCCGCACGAAGGTGCGCAGCAATTCCAGCTTGTTCATGGGCGAACGCTCTATTGTTCGAATTACTCGAGCAGTATTTCCGAATTTGCTGGATTTATCAGCAGAATTCAGACCAATAAACTCCTCTCAACTTCAGCCACCGGCTCAACCACGAGGACCACACCATGACCCGCAAACTCGCTTTGATCACCGGTGCCAGCCGCGGCCTGGGCAAGAACACCGCCCTGCACCTCGCGGCCCAGGGCATCGATATCATCGGGACCTACAACAGCAAGGCCGATGAAGCCCAGGCACTGGTCAATACCCTCGAGGCCAGCGGTGTGCGTGCGGCCATGCTGCAACTGGACGTGAGCAATAGCGCCAGTTTCGAGGACTTTGCCCAGCAGTTAAGCGAAACCCTGCAGCACGTATTCGGCCGCCAGCAACTGGACTTTCTGGTAAACAACGCGGGTATCGGCATCAACGCGCCGTTCAGCGAAACCAGCGAAGCGCAGTTCGAACAGTTGTTCAACATCCAGCTCAAGGGCCCGTTCTTCCTGACCCAGCGCCTGCTGCCGCTGATTGCCGACCAAGGCCGAATCGTCAACATCTCCACCGGCCTGACCCGCTTTGCCCTGCCCGGCTATGCCGCCTACGCGGCAATGAAAGGCGCCATGGAAGTGCTGACCCGGTATCAGGCCAAGGAGCTCGGTGCCCGCGGCATTCGTGTCAATATCCTGGCCCCGGGGGCGATCGAGACCGACTTCGGCGGCGGCGTTGTGCGCGATAACACTGAGGTCAACGATTTTATCGCCGGCAACACCGCCCTGGGTCGGGTAGGCCTGCCAGACGATATCGGCGCCGCGGTTGCCCTGTTGCTGGGCGATGGCGGCGGCTGGATTACCGGTCAGCGCCTGGAGGTGTCAGGCGGGATGTTCCTTTAAGCGCTCAGCGCTGCACTTCATCCTCGCGCACCTGCACGCTGGCGGTCATGCCGGCGCTCAGGTTGACCCCTTCAGGCACCTGGTCGAGCTTGATCCGTACCGGAATGCGCTGGGCCAGGCGCACCCAGTTGAACGTCGGTTCAACTTCGGCGAGCAACTGGCTGTCGGGGTTGGCGTTGCGGTCGGTGATACCGCGGCTGATGCTTTCGACATGCCCCTGCATCGGTTCACCCGCACTCATCAGCCAGACCTTGACCGGGTCGCCTACGCGGATGCGCGGCAGCTTGGTCTCTTCGAAATAGGCTTGAACGTAAAAGGTCGAATCATCCACCAGGGCCATCACTGACTGCCCGGCATTGACGTAGTTGCCTTCGGCCAGGCGCAGGTTGGTGATGTGCCCGTTGCGCGGCGCCTTGACCTGGCTGCGCGCCAGGTTGATGGCCGCGACCTTGACCTCGGCGAGCGCTTCGCGCAGCTCGCCACGGGCAACGGCGGCGTTGATCTGGGCATTTTCGCGCAACTCGGCGCTGATCGCCTGGGGCCCCAGGGCGGCACGACGCGAGGCTTCGTGTTCACGCAGGCGCAGTTGCTGCTGGCGGGTTTCGGCCACGGCATTGGCCTTGTCCAGGGCCGCTTCGAAGCGGTCGCGATCGATCGCCATGAGCAACTCGCCGGCCTTGACCTGCTGGTTGTCGTGCACCTTCAACTCACGCACCCAGCCGGACACGTCCGGAGCAATGATCACCACGTCGGCGCGAATCTTCGCATCACGGGTCCAGGGCGTGAGCATGTAGTACTGCCAGAGTTTCCATCCGGCAAAAATGGCCACCACCACCAGGCACAGGGTTACTGCGATACGTACAGCAGCACGCATGGTCACACTCCTTATAACGGCCCCAGCACATGGGTCACCAGGGTCAAAATACACACGAAAAGCGCGCAGTCGAACAACGCCTCATGCCAGACCCAGCGCCCCAATGGCGTGTAGCGCAACAACAGGCGCACCACGCCGGTCAGCAGCAAGGCCAGCAGCACATAAACCAGAAACGGGCTGAGCAACACACCGCCCAGCGCCCACTCACGCAAGCCCATGGATTTCCTCCTGTCGACGGCACCACTTGCCCCAGCTCTTCTGCAATTGCAGCACGGCGCCAACGGCCAGGCGCAGCGGGTCACTGCTCGGCACTCGCTGCAGGGCCTCGATGAACTGCTCGCTGGCAGCGTCCAGGCGCTGGCCACGACCCGGAGCCGGGCCACTGGCCAATACCGCTTCAAGTTGTTGCAAGTACTGGCGCTCGGCCGCGGCCAGCGGCGCCTGGGCGACCGCCAGGCACATGCGCAGGTGCAGCAGTTCGTCACCGATATCCAGGCCGTGCAGGCCATCATCCCAGCGCCCACGCTCCTGCTCGGGCAACGCACTGTAATGGCGGGCCAGTTGCAGCAGCCGATCGGCCATGCGCCCGCCAAACCAGGTGTCGGCGCCACGCAACTCACGGCGGGTCAGACGCACCAGGTCGCTCTGGGTGGCAGCGCGCAGGCGCTTGCCATGCCAGGCCGGGTTGCGCAGCACCAGCAGTTTGAATGCCAGCACCGCGGCGCCGACGCCCATCAGCATGGCCTGAGCGCTGTTGAAGAAGGTGGCGACATCGAAACTCATGACATTCAGCGGCGCCACCAGCACGATGAAGTGCAGGCAGTAGGAGGTCGCAGTGGCGCCAATCTTCGGATTGGCCATGCCCAGGGCACCAAAGAACAGCGGCACGCCCATGGCCAGGCAGAGCATGGCAAAACTGCTGAGCTCCGGCAGCAGGATCTGCCCGACCACGAACGCCACCGGAATCGCCAGAAGAATCCCGCGCAGGAAGCTCATGCCGATCTGCGCGCCGTTCTCGCGGCTGGCGAACAGGCTGCACACTACACAGGTCAACACCAGGCCACCGGGGGCAGCCTGCCAGGCGGTGGCCAGCCAGAAGCTGGCCATGGCCAGAAATGCCAGGGCGCTACGCGAGCCGAACAACAGGGCCAGCGACACATCGCGGTGAGCGGCCAGGCTGTCGGGCACATCGGCGGCCGGCTTGCCCTCCTCTACCCCGCTCAGGGCCAGGGTCGCGGCCATGGCGTTGTCCAGCAGCAGGGTCAGGCGCGCCAGGCAGTAGTGTTCGGCGGAGCTGATGCGCTCATCGTGGGCAGCATCCCAAACGCGCTGGCGCAACAGCAACAGGCTGGCCTGATCAGGATTGGCCAACAGCGCCTGGACCTCTTCGAGCCAGGGCGCCATGTGCTGCGCCTGCTGCTCATCCAGTTGCCGCCATTGCCGGCGCACCGAACGGGAAATACGCAACAGCACCAGCAGCTTCTGGCTCAGCCCGCGAATCGCCCGGGCGCGCTGGCGGCCGAGGCTGCCTTCGAACCAGGCATGCTCGCGCTGGGAATCAACGGCGACAATGCGCCCGAGTATCTCCAGCAGGCCCTTGCGTCCCTGTGCTTCACCACTCAAGGCGGCACTGGCGGCGTGTAGACCGCTTTGCCAGGCCTGCCGCGCCTGCCCGCTCAGTTGTTGCTCGACGCGCATAGGCCAGAGCAAGGCGCTGGTGGCAGTAGCGCAGACAATCCCCAGGCAGATCTCGGTACAGCGCGCCACCGCCTGGTCGAACACTAGCAGCGGATGGTTGATGGCCGGCAGGGCAATGATCGCCACCGTGTAACCGGCCAGCACGAACGAGTAGGCCCAGGCGCTGCGCAGCAAGGTCGAGCAGGCGGTACACAGCGCCAGCCACAGGGCCAGGGCCAGCAAAAACAGCCACGGGGTCTGGGCGAAGGCGCCGATGAACAGCACCGACATGACGGTTCCAACCAGCGTGCCGAGCAGCCGCGCCAGGCCCTTCTGCACCACCATGCCCGACAGCGGCTGGGCGACGATGAATGCCGTCATCAGGGCCCAGGCCGGCTGCTCAAGGCCCCAGCGCAGCGCCAGCCACAGGGCCAGGCCGCCGCCAAGCAGGGTCTTGAGGGCAAATTGCACAGCGGATTTGTTTGGCGCCAGCAGGGCCTGCAACGTGATGGGCACGGGACGCACCTTGAACGACGGTGTGGTAAAGATAGTCAGAATGAGGCAAGAAGTTCAGGGCTTAATTATTAGCTAGCTAACTATTAATAGTCCAGAGGTGCTGAAAGGTTTTTTCACCGGACAAAAAAATGGGCGACCGAAGTCGCCCTAAATGCCTTGCGTGCTCGTGACTGAAAAGGATCAGCGCTCTTTGCGCTTGTTCGAGTCTTTCCAGATGAAAATTCCGAATCCGACGAAGAACAGCAGCATCAGACCGACTGTAATCACTCCAGCGATAACCACATTATCGAAGAACATGTCGGCCTCCATTTGCCTGCACCTGTCTGATGGGCTCAAGGTAACCAATGGATGGCGAAAGGAAATTGACCGAGGTCAATAGCGCCCGGAACCGGGCGCGCAAGGCGGGTGCAGGCTTGACCTGCATCAAGTTTTCAACGCTTCTTGGGTTTGCCCTTGGGCTTCTTCTTCGCCTTGCCCAGCGGCATGGCCTGCTCGAACGCCTGGCGAACTTCGTTCAGGCGCTTTTCATTGAGGTCGTGGACCCGGCGTGCACGTTCGGCACCGAGGTCGATCAGGTTGTCGTCTTGGCTCATGGTGGGCTCGGGAAGCTGACTGCAGTGCTGCAATGATGAAGGCTGCAGCCGGCGCTGACCAGTAGCGCTTGTATCCTCAGACTTCGATGTCCACCAGCAGCCCCTGGCGCGGCTGCTCACCCATCAACGGCGCCACCGGCACGGTGTTGTCGGCGTTGACCTCATCGCCGGGCAGCGCTTGATACAGTTCTTCGTCCTGGCTCGACTGGCGCCGACGCTGGTGACGCCGCTGCTCTTCGCGCAAGAGAATGGCGGCCTGCTCCGGGTCACGCTGCTTGAGGTCGATGGCACTGTCACTGGAGGTCGGCTGGGCCGGGACCACGGGCTTGATGTCCGGCGTCGGCTTCACCGGGTCCAGTTGTTGTGTCACGGGTGCAGCGCTGAGCGGGATGAGGGGCGGCAGCATGGGGTGATCTCCTGTCGCCAGTGTGTCGGCTGATGGCCTAGGGCCTTTAGCCAGGGCCGGTAAAATGTGCGGGGCGCTTCACAATTGCCGGCTACTGATCGTCTTCCTCGTCCGTCGGCGCGGGCTGGGCTTCGCTCCACGGACGTTTGAGCACCTTGTTCCACACTTCGTTCAGATGATCGCGCAGGGCTTGCGGCGCGTCCTTGAGCGACGGGCTGTCTTCGCGCTCACCGCCATAGGGCTCATCGCCCTCGATCGCGATCAGCGACTGGCCATTGATAGCATAGCTGGCCTGGCCTTCACGCAGCTCGACATGCAGTTCATGGGGGTCGATGCCGCCACCACAAAAGGCGTGGCTGGCCACCGTCAGTTCAGCCACGCCGTTGTTGTTCAGGTCGCTGACGCCGCTGACATCGGTATAGAAGCCGACATCCAGGTCGAGCCCGGCACAGGTGGTCTCGTTCTCGATCTTCCAGCGCGCCTTGAAGCTGTCATCGCCCTGGCGCTCATAGAGTGTTGCACTGAGCACCACGCGGTCGACGTCCTGATCGGTTTCCTCGTCGCTGACCTGATCGTCATTGCGGCTCAGCACGAGCAGGCCTTCGCCCTCGTGGTCGCGGTAATGCACGCTCTGCACCGGCGATTGCACGCCCAGGGCCTCAAGCTGCGCAGTGGGAATCGGCGCAAGTATTTCGAAACCTTTCTTGTCGCAGGCACCCAGCAGTAGCAGTCCCGCCACGGCCAGTGTTCGGATGAACCAGGGGTTGGAGATCGGCATGGCTGTATCAGGCCCTCACTGGCGACAGCGGTTTTCGTCGATGAAGTTGCTAGACTCTTTGGTCTGCACAGAGCTATCCGTTAAGATAGTCGGCTTTTCATGGCGGGAGTCAGGCAGTATGGCGCAGCAGTATCAACCGGGGCAACGCTGGATCAGCGACAGCGAAGCCGAGCTAGGTCTGGGGACCGTTCTGGCACAGGACGGCCGCTTGTTGACCGTGCTCTACCCGGCCACTGGCGACACCCGCCAGTACTCCCTGCGCAATGCGCCCCTGACCCGGGTGCGCTTCTCGCCTGGCGACCAGATCACCCATTTCGAAGGGTGGAAGCTGACCGTGCGCGAGGTCGAGGATGTCGACGGCCTGCTGGTCTATCACGGCCTCGACGCCCAGAACCAGGCGCGCACCCTGCCGGAAACCCAGCTGTCGAACTTCATCCAGTTCCGCCTGGCCAGCGACCGCCTGTTTGCCGGGCAGATCGACCCGCTGCCGTGGTTCTCGCTGCGCTACAACACTCTGGAGCACACCAGCCGTCAGCTGCAGTCGTCGCTCTGGGGCCTGGGCGGCACCCGAGCACAACCGATTGCCCACCAGCTGCACATCGCCCGGGAAGTGGCCGACCGTATCGCTCCGCGGGTACTGCTGGCCGACGAAGTGGGCCTGGGCAAGACCATCGAAGCAGGCCTGGTCATCCATCGCCAGCTGCTGTCGGGCCGCGCCAGCCGCGTGCTGATCCTGGTCCCGGAGAACCTGCAGCACCAGTGGCTGGTGGAAATGCGCCGGCGCTTCAACCTTGAGGTCGCCCTGTTCGATGTCGAGCGCTTTATCGAAAGCGACGCCGGCAACCCCTTCGAGGATGCCCAGCTGGCGCTGGTCGCCCTGGAATGGCTGACAGAAGACGAGAAGGCCCAGGACGCGTTGTTTGCCGCCGGCTGGGACTTGCTGGTGGTCGACGAGGCGCACCACCTGGTCTGGCATGAAGAGCAGGTCAGCCCCGAATACGCCCTGGTCGAGCAACTGGCCGAGGTCATCCCCGGCGTGCTGCTGCTGACCGCCACCCCGGAGCAACTGGGCCAGGACAGCCACTTCGCCCGCCTGCGCCTGCTCGACCCGAACCGTTTCCACGACCTGGCCGCCTTCCGCGCCGAGAGCGAACACTATCGCCCGGTCGCCGAGGCCGTTCAGGAGCTGCTCGATGAAGGTCGCCTGTCGGACAAGGCGCACGCCACCATCCAGGGCTTCCTGGGTGCCGAAGGTGAGGCGTTGCTGGCTGCGGTCAGCGATGGCGACAGCCAGGCCAGCGCTCGGCTGATTCGCGAACTGCTCGACCGCCACGGTACCGGCCGCGTGCTGTTCCGTAACACCCGCGCCGCAGTCCAGGGCTTCCCGGAGCGCAACCTGCACCCGTATCCGCTGGCAAACCCGGACCAATACATGGAGCTACCGCTGGGCGAACACGCCGAGCTGTACCCGGAAGTAGCCTTCCAGGCCCAGGGCGAGATGGCCGATGACGAGCGCTGGTGGCGCTTCGACCCGCGCGTCGACTGGCTGATCGATACCCTGAAGATGCTCAAGCGGGTCAAGGTCCTGGTGATCTGCGCCCACGCCGAAACCGCCATGGACCTGGAAGACGCCCTGCGCGTACGCTCCGGGATTCCGGCCACGGTGTTCCATGAAGGCATGAGCATCCTCGAACGTGACCGCGCCGCCGCCTACTTCGCTGACGAAGAATTCGGCGCGCAAGTGCTGATCTGCTCGGAAATCGGCAGTGAAGGCCGCAACTTCCAGTTCGCCCATCACCTGGTGCTGTTCGACCTGCCTGCCCACCCTGACCTGCTCGAGCAGCGTATCGGTCGTCTCGACCGTATCGGCCAGAAGCACACCATCGAACTGCATGTACCGTACCTGCAGAACAGCCCGCAAGAGCGCCTGTTCCAATGGTACGACCAGGCACTGAACGCCTTCCTCGCCACCTGCCCGACCGGCAACGCCCTGCAACATCAGTTCGGCCCACGCCTGCTGCCACTGCTCGAAAGTGGTGACGACGGTGAATGGCAGGTTCTGGTCGATGAGGCCCGCGCCGAGCGTGAGCGCCTGGAAGCCGAGCTGCATAGCGGTCGCGACCGCCTGCTGGAGCTCAACTCCGGCGGCGCTGGCGAAGGTCAGGAACTGGTCGAGGCGATCCTTGAACAAGACGATCAGTTCGCCCTGCCGATCTACATGGAAACCCTGTTCGACGCCTTCGGCATCGACAGCGAAGACCATTCGGAAAACGCCCTGATCCTCAAGCCGAGCGAAAAAATGCTCGACGCCAGCTTCCCGCTGGGCGACGACGAAGGCGTGACCATTACCTACGACCGCAACCAGGCGCTGTCGCGTGAAGACATGCAGTTCATCACCTGGGAGCACCCGATGGTCCAGGGCGGCATGGACCTGGTGCTGTCCGGCTCGATGGGCAACACCTCGGTGGCGCTGATCAAGAACAAGGCGCTCAAGCCCGGTACCGTGCTGCTGGAACTGCTGTACGTCAGCGAAGTGGTTGCCCCGCGCGCCCTGCAACTGGGCCGTTACCTGCCGCCAGCCGCCTTGCGCTGCCTGCTCGACACCAACGGCAACGACCTGGCTTCGCGAGTTTCCTTCGAAACCCTCAACGACCAGCTCGAAAGCGTGCCCAAGGCCAGCGCCAACAAGTTCATCCAGGCCCAGCGCGACGTGCTGGCGCCGCGGATCAACGGTGGCGAAGCCAAGATCATGCCGCGCCATGCCGAGCGTGTCGCCGAAGCCCAGCGCCGCCTGGCCGCCGAAACCGACGAAGAGCTGGCGCGCCTGACTGCGCTGCAGGCGGTCAACCCGACCGTTCGCGACAGTGAAATCGACGCCCTGCGCAAGCAGCGTGAACAAGGCCTGGCGATGCTGGAGAAAGCGGCGCTGCGCCTGGAAGCGATCCGGGTGTTGGTCGCCGGCTAAACCGCGTCGTGTTCATCGCTGGCAAAGCCAGCTCCCACAGGATCTTTATCAACCTGCAGATTGCAGGCAAACATTGAACCTTGTGGGAGCCAGCCTTGCTGGCGATGAGGCCCCTCAGGCCTGGGCAAACTTGCCCGCTCCCCCCTCACTGTCAGCCACCATCCCCTCCCTCATCCTCTGCGCATCGCGGCTAAAGCACCGAGAGGCGAACAACAGGAACACCAGCGTCAGCGACAACGCCACCGGTATCAGGTACATCGCCCCATGCAGGCCTTCAGCCTTGAACGCCTCGCTCATCTGCACCTGCCCCGCGGCCTGCATCGCCGCCACGGCAAAATGGTCCGACAGCGCCCCCACTACCACCGGCCCCAAGCCGCCGCCCAGCAGATAAAGCCCGGCAAAGAACAGCGCCATCGCCGTCGCCCGCAGCCGCGGCTGCACCACATCCTGAATTGCGGTGTAGACGCAGGTATAGAAGTTGTAGGCAAACAACCAGCCGACACCGAACACGGCCACGAACACGCCAATCTCGATGCGCCCCGCGTGCAATGCCCAGGCGGTGGCCAGCGACGCAATCAGCATGCTCAGGGCACCGAACAACAAGCGTCCGTTGGCAAAGCGCTGGTGCACCTTGTCGGCAATCCAGCCGCCGAGGGTCAAGCCCACCAGGCCGGTCAGGCCGACGATCACCCCGGTGGCTACCGCCGCCTGCTGTAGCGAGAGCAGGAAGTAACGTTGCAGCATCGGCACCATGAACGAGTTGCACGCGTAGGTAGCAAAGTTGAAGGTCAGGCCGGCCAGCACCAGCCAGCAAAAGGTCGGTACGCTCAGGACCCGGCGCAACGGCCGGTCCAGCGGCGCCTGGGAAATCGCCACCGACTCTGCCGCCCCGCGCGCCGGCTCGCGGATCATGAACATGAACACTGCCAGCAACAGCCCCGGCACCGCAGCGATAAAGAATGGCGCCCGCCAGCTGTCAAAGGCTTGCACCATCGCACCAATAGTGAAGAACGCCAGCAACAACCCCAACGGCAGCCCGAGCATGAAGATGCCCATGGCCCGCGCCCGCCGTTCAGCAGGGAACAGGTCGCCGATCAGCGAGTTGGCGGCTGGCGCATAACTGGCTTCACCGATGCCCACGCCCATGCGCACCAGCAAAAAGCTCCAGAAACTGCCGACCATGCCGTTGACCGCAGTCAGCCCGCTCCAGGCCATCAGCCCCCAGCCCATCAATTTGCTGCGTGAACCGTTGTCGGCCAAGCGCCCCAACGGCAGCCCGGCAATCGCATAAACCAGAGTGAAGGCCGTGCCGAGCAAACCGATCTGAAAGTCGCTCAGGTGCCATTCCAGGCGGATCGGCTCGATGATGATGGCGGGAATGGTGCGGTCGAAGAAGTTGAACAGGTTGGCCAGAAACAACAGAAACAGGATTCGCCAGGCGTTCGCCGCTTGAGTGGAGCTCTGCATCGATCAGTCCCTCGTTGTTATTGTTCGGGGCTTTCCAGCACACCGAACTGAATCTAGAGGGCCATCTGCGATCTGTCTGCCACCATTGACCGCACTGATACTGGGTAATTGTAACCATTTGCAGTTTTAGAACCCGGCGCTATTGGCTCAATGACCAAATCGTAGGAGTCAATGTGCCATTAATCAGGATGGGCTAATGCTGAGTTCCTATACTCCTGCAGAACGGTCTCCGAGCGGGCGATTGGGGGACGAGTGCACACTCGACGACGAGGAATGCTATGGAGTGGCTGGGGCTAGAAATGCTCGCCGAACTTCCGGCAACCGGACAGATCCTGATTGATTGCAGGCATAACCCCTACCTGGTGCTGCTTGCATTCCTGATTGCCTGTGCTGGCAGCTTCGCCACCCTCGACATGGCCGAACGCCTGAGCCACGTCGAATTGCCCGCAGCCCAGCGGCAGTGGCGCCTGCTCGGTGCCTGCTGCCTGGCTGGCGGCATCTGGGCCATGCACTTCATCAGCATGCTGGCCTTGCAGACACCGCTGGAAGTTCACTACGACGTAGCCCTGACCGGGGTGTCGCTGCTGATCATGCTGCTGGCCGGCTGGATGGCCATGAATACCCTCGGCCGCCAGGAACTGCGGCCACGCCACTACCTGCAAGCGGCGGTTTGCTTCGGCCTGGGCATCGTCGCCATGCACTACACCGGCATGGCTGCCATGCGCTCGACCGCCCAGCAGTTCTATCGCCCCGACCTGTTCGCCGCCTCCGTCGCCGCCGCAATCGCTACCAGCCTGGCAGCGCTGCTGTTCGCCCGCTTCTTTCGCAACGGCAGCGGCACCCTTTATCAACTGATGAAGTACGGCGCCAGCCTGCTGATGGCCGCTGGCATTGTCGGCACCCACCTGCTGGGGATGGCGGCACTGACCCTGGTGATTCCCCCAGACACCCCGTTGGCGCTGCCGGTCAGCGACAACAGCCTGCAACTGAGCCTGACCATCGCCTTTATCACCCTGCTGATCAGCGCCAGCAGCATCAGCGCCGCGCTTTCGGACAAGAAGCTGCAAAGCAAGGAGCACGACCTGCGCCGGGTCAACGTGTTGCTCAGCCAACTGGACCAGGCCCGGGTCTCCCTGCAGCAGGCCGCCCACTACGACGCCCTGACCAACCTGGTCAACCGTCGCGGCTTCAACCAGGTGTTCGCCGAGCGCCTGGCCGAACAAACAGCCAATGACGGCATGCTGGCAGTGATGTTCCTCGATATCGACCACTTCAAGCGTATCAACGACAGCCTCGGCCATGACGCTGGCGACGAGCTGCTCAAGGTGATTGCCACGCATATCAAGACCGCCACCCGCAGCCAGGATGTGGTCGCCCGTTTTGGCGGCGACGAGTTCTGCATCCTCACCGCCCTGCACAGCCGCGACGAGGCCCGGCACCTGGCCCAGCGCATCATGCAGAAGATGAAAGAGCCGATCGACCTGGCCGGGCGGCGCATGGTCATGACCACCAGCATCGGTATCAGCGTGTTTCCCGACGATGGCCGCAGCTGTGAAGAGCTGCTGAAAAACGCCGACCTGGCCCTGTACCAATCCAAGGGCTGCGGGCGCAATAACCTGAATTTCTTCAACAGCAACCTGAAAACCCGCGCCACCCTCGAGCTGCAACTGGAGGAGGAGCTGCGTATCGCCCTTCTGGAAGAGCGGGGCCTGCGCATCCACTACCAACCGATTTTCGATTTGCATAGCGGCCAGGTCGCCAAGCTCGAAGCACTGGTGCGCTGGCAGCACCCGCAGCATGGCCTGCTCAGCCCCGACCGTTTTATCGGCATTGCCGAAGCCAATGGCCTGATCGCCGAACTCGACCTCTGGGTACTGCGCCATGCCTGCGAAGACCTGGCCCAACTTAACCGCCACGGTTATGACGGGCTCAAGGTGACGGTCAACTGCTCGGCCTTGACCCTGGCCCGCGAGGAACTGGCCCGGGAGGTTGAAGATGCCCTGCGCCAGGCCGGTATCCCGGCGCACCAACTGGAACTGGAAGTCACTGAAAACGCGCTGATGGGCAACATCCACACCACCATCACCCTGCTCAAGGGCATCCGTGCCCTGGGCGTGTCGCTGTCGATCGATGACTTCGGCACCGGCTACTCGTCACTGGCCTACCTCAAGCGCCTGCCGCTGGACACCCTGAAGATCGATCGTTCGTTCATTCAGGATGTACCGCGTTGCCGACAGGACATGGAAATCGTCCAGGCAATCATCGTCATGGCTCACACCCTGCACCTGCAGGTGATCACCGAAGGCGTCGAAACCATCGAGCAGTACCAGTTCCTCGCCCAGCAAGGCTGCGATTTCCTCCAGGGTTATCTGCTCAGCCGGCCAGTACCGCTGGGTGAACTGCGGCCGATCCTTGGCGAGCTCAACCAGCGCCATGAACAGGCGCTGAGCAGCTTCAATCCTTACGCCGGTACAGATCAATCAAGGTCGCCGGATCTTTTTGCAGATAGCCCTGACTACCATGCAAGCGCATCAGTTGGGCGGCCAGGCCACTGATCGGCGTCGACGAACCCTGTTCGCGGGAAAATTTCACCGCGGTGTCCAGGTCCTTGAGCAAGGTGCGCACGTGCCACTTCACCGGCTCGAAACGGCTTTCGGCCATTTGCGGGGCAAGGATCTGCAGCGGCTTTGAATCGGCGAAACCACCCGCCAACGCCTCGGCGATCAGGCTGGCGTCCACGCCCGACTGCTCGGCCAGCGCCACCACTTCGGCAATTACCAGCGCATTGCAGGCGACGATCATCTGGTTACAGGCCTTGGTCACCTGCCCTGCCCCGACCGGTCCCATGTGGGTCACGCGCTGGCCGAGGGTCAAAAGCGCCGGGCGTACGCGATCAAGGTCCGCCACCGCACCACCGACCATGATCGCCAAGGTACCGGCTTCGGCGCCCGGAGTGCCGCCGGATACCGGGGTATCGAGCCAGCCCATGCCGGTCTTCGCTGCCAACTCGCTGGCCATCTCGCGGGTGGCTGTCGGTTCAAGGCTGGAGAAATCCACCAGCAACTGACCGGCCTTGCCCGCGGTAACGATGCCCTGTTCGCCAAACACTACCTCGCGCACCACGGCCGTGTCGGCCAGGCACAGCATCAACACATCGGCGTGCTGGCACAGCTCGGCCGGGGTCGCCACCTGACGGGCACCGGCCTTGACCAGTTCGGCGCATTTGTCCGGCGAGCGGTTCCACACCGTCAGCGGATAACCCGCCGCCAACAGCCTACGACACATCGGCAAGCCCATCAGCCCGATACCGGCAAACCCCAACGAAGGACGTGCAGTGCTCATGTAAAGCTCCAGACAGATTAAAGAAGTTGACTGATCGGACGATTCAGTTTGCAGGCGTGGCAAGGAAAACACCTACATAGGCATAGGGTTAACCCCTATCGCTCACGCCAAATGCGCACTGATACAGTCGCGAACCTCATCCAGTGATGGCTCTATGCTACCTACTAGAACAGCCACCCACCTCCAGGCAAATGGCGCAAAATGACCTCCAAGACTACTTCTGCCAACGCGGTTTCCG
>RCUI01000164.1_pt1 | contig 25222 bp, 21 predicted proteins | sample 2166121 | NCBI WGS metagenome assembly RCUI01 (sample SAMN09932700, study PRJNA488358) | compost metagenome | feature: garden; material: soil; isolation source: compost soil in succinic acid-enriched culture | place: Germany: Experimental Botanical Garden Goettingen | collected 2016-01-27
TGTCGGTGCTGCGTGCCTGCATCGATACCGGCGTGGCCTACCTGGACACCGCCATTCACGAAGAACCGGGCAAGATCTGCGAGACGCCGCCCTGGTATGGCAACTACGAGTGGAAACACCTCGAGGAATGCCAACAAAAGAACGTTACCGCCATCCTGGGCGTGGGTTTCGACCCGGGCGTCGTCAACGCCTATGCGGCCCTGGCCAAACAACAGTATTTCGACCGCATTGATTCGATCGACATTCTCGATGTCAATGCGGGCTCTCATGGCAAGTATTTCGCCACCAACTTCGACCCGGAAATCAACTTCCGCGAGTTCACCGGACAGGTGTGGAGCTGGCAGAACAGCCAGTGGACCAGCAACACCATGTTCGAGGTCAAGCGTACCGACGACCTGCCCGTGGTAGGTTCGCAGAACCTGTACCTGACCGGCCACGATGAAGTGCACTCGCTGTCGAAGAACCTCGACGTGCCGAACGTGCGTTTCTGGATGAGCTTTGGCGAACACTACATCAACGTCTTCACCGTGCTGAAAAACCTTGGCCTGCTCTCCGAGCAACCGGTCAAGACAGCCGAAGGCCTGGAAGTGGTGCCGCTCAAAGTGGTCAAGGCCGTGCTGCCTGACCCAGCCTCGCTGGCACCGGGCTACACCGGCAAGACCTGCATTGGCGACCTGGTCAAAGGCACCAAGGATGGCCAGCCACGCGAAGTGTTCATCTACAACGTGGCCGACCACGAAGAAGCCTACGCCGAAACCGACAGCCAGGGCATCTCCTACACCGCAGGCGTGCCACCGGTGGCGGCTGCCCTGCTGGTCGCCCGTGGCGAGTGGGATGTACAGCGCATGGTCAACGTCGAGGAGCTGCCGGCCGAGCCGTTCCTCAAGGCGCTGGACGTGATGGGCCTGCCGACCCGCGTCAAAGACGAGAACGGTGATCGTCCCTGGAACTGAGTTGTATTGAGTTCCGGTAAAAACAAAATGCGCCCTGATGGGCGCATTTTGCTGTCTGGGAGCGAGCTTGCCCCGCGATAGCGATGCCACTGGAAGACCACACCGCCGCTCCACCTGGCGACTGCTGCGCAGTCGATCGCAACCTGGTCCCCGGGCAGCGGCTACAGATTGCCGGTGTAGCCGCTGGCGACAGCCTGCGTCGACCGCGCAGCGGTCGTGGTTCAAGTCAACAGTTCCTACCGGCAGAACGCCAGAAATGTCTCTCGCCCCGCCAGCGCCAGCGTCTCATCGGCATGGTGGCGAAGCGTCGAGCCACGCACACCAAACTGAATCACGATAACGTCCCGTTCCAGCGCGCTGCGATTGGGCGAGCCTCCGTGCAGTACGGCTGCATGCAGTGCAAGCCCTGCACCGGCTGGCACATCGGGAATCAACGCCGTGTCGATGTCCGCACCTGGATCAAGATGAGAAGCCGGCACCACCGCCGTTGCGCCGTTGGCTGCGCTCATGCCCTGAAGCGGCAGCAACAGCCGCATGGTCCGGTTGTCTTCGCTCGCGAAATACTGATTGCTCGCGTCCCGATGCCACCCTACAGCCGGGCCAATGCCGTTGGGTTTGCGGGTCAGATTGCAGAAGTGAAAAACCACTTCGTCCGGCGTGCACGCAAGCAACGCGGCTGCACATTGCCAGAGGGCCTCGCTGCAGAACACGGCCGCAAAACGACTATCCAGCGCAATGAGATCGCCAATGATGAACGGCTCATTGGCCCATTGCTGTGGGTCAATATCCGGATTGCGCCGGGGATGCTGGCGGGTGACATCGGCAATGCTTATGCCGCATGCCAGAGGTGCTGCAGCGCCAGCGCGATGCTGACGCACCACCCGATCGACCAACGCCCGCGCTGCAGTCAGGCTGCTGTCATCCAGCAGCCCGTCGATCACGGCATAGCCTTGAGAGGCAAAATCCATACAACGTTCCCGCGCCTACAAGGCCGGTGTACGTGGCGGGATCATCCGCTTGCTGCCAGTCGACTCGAAGGCCGACGCCAGGCGCAGCAAGGTCGAATCTTCGTAGGCACGCCCGGCAAAGGTCAGCCCCACCGGCATGCCGATGTCCGCCATCACCCCCATCGGCACGGTGACGGTCGGCACGCCCAGGTGGCGGATGGCGAGGTTGCCGTTGGCCACCCACACACCATTGCTCCAGGCAATATCGGCCGATGCCGGGTTGACGTCGGCATCGGCCGGGCCCACATCGGCAACGGTCGGGAACAGCACCGCGTCCAGGCCCAACTGGTCCATCCAGTCTTCCAGGTCGATCTGACGCGTCTTCTCCAGCCCGCGCAGGCCATCGGGCACGGTGCTGATCTGGTCCCACGGGGCAATCCCACGTTCAGCCATCTTCACGTATTCGTCCATGCCGGCGGCCAGGTCACCTTCACGATTGGGCAGCGTGCCCGGGTCGTGAGGGAAAATCAGCGGGCCGTCGACATCCACCAGGCGGTTGAGCTTGGGATCGCCATTGGCCTGAAGGAAGTCGTCGAACGCCCAGGCGGTCAGGTCCCACAGTTCATGGTGGAGGAACTCTTTGGACACCAGGCCGCGGTTGAACACCGTCGGTGCGCCCGGACGGTCACCCTCACAGTTGGACACCAGCGGGAAGTCCACTTCGATCACTTCGGCTCCAGCAGCCTCAAGTGCCTTGCGCGCCTGCACCCAGAGCTCTATCACCGAAGGGCGGGTATGGATGCGCTGGCCAGTCGGGCCACCGATACCTGGCGCCTCGGACGTTCCGGCTTCAGGGTCGGCATTGATGTACATCTTTGGAATGCCCAGGCGCTTGCCCGCCAGCGACTCGGCGCCTGCGGCCAGCTCCAGGTAGGAGACCGGACGCACCGAGTCGACACTCGGAATCGGCACCCAGGGTTGCAGGCGCCACAGGTCACCACGGGTGTCAGGGTCGTGGGCCACGACGATGTCGAGGACTTCCAGCAGGTCGCTCATGGTGCGGGCAAACGGCACCACCACGTCCATCGTCGGCGTCAGCGGCCAGTTGCCACGCACCGAGATCACCCCGCGCGAAGGCGTATAGGCACACAGGCCATTGTTGGAGGCCGGGCCTCGTCCGCTCGACCAGGTCTCCTCCGCCAGGCCGAAGGCGGCAAAGCTGGCCGCCGTGGCCGTGCCAGCGCCATTGGATGAACCCGAGGCAAAGGGCGCGGTGAGGTAGTCGGCGTTATAGGGGCTCTCTGCCCGGCCATAAACGCCCCGCTGCATGCCGCCATTGGCCATCGGCGGCATGTTGGTCTTGCCCAGGCAGATGGCTCCGCCGGCGCGCAGGCGTTCGATGGTAAAAGCATCGCGATAGGCAATCAGGTTGGCAAAGGCCGGGCTGCCGGACGCTGCGGTCAGGCCCTTGACCAGGTAGCTGTCCTTGGCGGTGTACGGGATGCCGTCGAGCGGGCCCAGAGCCTGGCCCTTGGCACGACGCTCATCACTGGCCCGGGCTTCGTTGAGCGCCTCGGGGTTGCGTACTACTACCGCGTTCAGGGCAGTGGCAGTGTCTGGGCCATCGTAGGCGTCGATCCGGGCAAGGTAGGCCTGGACCAACTCTACTGCCGTTGTCTGGCCAGATTCGAGTGCTGCGCGCAACTCGGCAATGGAAACCTCGGTGACCTCGATCATGCTGTTATCTCAAAATGGCTGTTCATATCAGTTCTTGTTGCTCTGCAATGCGACTCAGGACCGGGCCAGGCGCAGGGCGCCAGTGTAACGGATTGCTCCCTGCCCTGGCCCTCGCCCCTGCGACGTATTCATTCGCCCAATAGGCATTCAGCAATCAAATACCGGGTATTTCAACATTTAATTTGTGGATAGTGCAGCCTTGTCTATATCGTGTGAATGCATCCCCAACGCAGCGCCGGCCGGCGCTGCCAGGCACGGGGACACAACAACAAGTCGAGACTGTCCATGTCGAAATCTTCTTACTACGCCCCTCACGGTGGGCACCCGGCTCAGACCGAGCTGCTGACAGACCGTGCCATGTTCACCGAAGCCTATGCCGTGATCCCCAAGGGCGTGATGCGTGACATCGTCACCAGCCACCTGCCGTTCTGGGACAAGATGCGCATGTGGGTCATCGCCCGCCCGCTGACCGGCTTCTCGGAAACCTTTTCGCAGTACATCGTCGAACTGGCGCCAGAAGGCGGCAGCGAGCGTCCTGAGCTGGACAAGAACGCCGAAGCAGTATTGTTCGTCGTCGAAGGCGAAGTCGACATCACCCTGCAAGGCAAGCCGTACACCCTGAAAGAAGGCGGCTACGCCTTCATTCCGCCGGCGGCCGACTGGAGCCTGCGCAACACCAGCGGCAAGAACGTCACCTTCCACTGGATCCGCAAGCACTACCAGGTGGTTGAAGGCCTGGCCCTGCCGGAAGCGTTCGTCACCAACGAAAAAGACATCGCGCCGATCCCGATGCCGGGCACCGATGGCGCCTGGGTCACCACCCGCTTCGTCGACATGGCCGACATGCGCCACGACATGCACGTCAACATCGTGACCTTCCAGCCGGGCGGCGTTATTCCGTTCGCTGAAACCCACGTGATGGAACACGGCCTGTACGTACTGGAAGGTAAAGCGGTGTACCGCCTGAACCAGGACTGGGTTGAAGTTGAAGCCGGTGACTTCATGTGGCTGCGTGCCTTCTGCCCGCAAGCCTGCTACTCCGGCGGCCCAGGCCCGTTCCGCTACCTGCTGTACAAAGATGTGAACCGTCACATGAACCTGGTGCTGAATCCACAGCGTTAAGTCCAGGCTCGATGCATAAAAAGCCCGCCATTACTGGCGGGCTTTTTTGTGTTTTCGAAGGAGTAGCCGCTGCCGAAGCGCAAGGCTGCGATCGACTGCACAGCAGTCGCATTTGCAGTAATGGAACAACTGCGGCCGCTTCGCGCCCGATCGCAGCCTCACGGCAGCGGCTACACCTCCAGGAAATCAGCCTTTGGTGAGTTTCAGCAGCCCGACGGCCAACATCAACCATACAAAGCCTATGATCGTTAACCATGCCGAGGCAACCATTCGACACTTTAGGTACCTCGGAAACTTCCGAACCTCATCCGCATCGATCAATCCTCTTTTGATACCAAAAGGCGGGTGTAGCATTGCGGCGCATAGTGTATTGACCAAATAGAACCGGGACGGGATGTGCCTCGTCCCCCAGATCGGTATCTGTTGTTTAAGCCAGTTGCTGCCCTCAAAGCGTGCAAGCATGACATCAAAGTCACGACCGAAAGCGATATACATACTCAAGGCCACACCTGAAAAGCAAAGAGCAAAAGGGGTCATCATAAAAGCGAATGCCCACCAGGAACTCCAGAAGTCGGTCATGGTTTAGTCTGCTCATAAACAAACTCACCAAACCACTCACCACCGGCCCCACCGCCTAACCCACCTGCGAGTCCTCCTCCGCCGACCAGGACAATTCCGCATACAGCTCCGCCTACTCCACCGGTAAATACTGTGAAGACACCACAGAGCGAGTAGGCGGCATAACCACCGATAGCCGCTCCAGCTGTTGCACCACCCAACCCACCAGAAAAACTCCCGGCTTCAATGAGTCGCACCTTTTTGCACGCTTCCGTCTCTCCGGCCCGGCAGACTTCCTGCACCTTGAGTGCCGACGCCCCACCACCCAACGCAATACCTACATAACCACCATATTTAAGATACTTCGCCGTTTTCGCTACCTGCTCCAAATGCGTGGCATACCCCGGAATCTGCCCCGCTCCACCGGCACGGCTCCAGTGATGCCCCACGCTTTTGGTGGAAATGCCCAGGTCACGGCGCAACATTTCATAGCTCCCCAGATTCAGTTGTTTGTTGAGAAAGGCACTCTTCAACTGGGCATCAAGGGTCTTGTACAACTCACGACGCGCCGCAAAGAAATCCCGGCTGTTCAAATGACCGTGGAGACTGAACGAACGTTGATGCAATTCCTCCAGCGCACGCAAGGTACCTTCCACCTGCCTCAGTCCTTGACCCAGCATCACCGTGCTGACCCCCATCGACAGGCTCGCGCTCCCCAGCAACCCGGCAATCTTGCCTGGGTAATCGGCCATGAAGTTGGCCTCTTCCTCGCTAAGCTCCGCCAGCGCATCGCGCACCTGCGCAGCGGCGTCCATCAGCTGGGCTTCTTCGCGGGTACACGCCGTTCCGTTGTCCGGGTCGCCGAGGATGAACAGTTCACCCGCCTTGAAGCCCTGGGCGAAGGTCGGGTTGATCCGTTGCAGGCGAGCTGGCAGGTGGGGGTTGCCCAACTGCGCCAGTACCTGCGGGCCGGACATGCTGCGGGGGACGATGTAGAAGCCCGGCTCCAGCGTGCCGGGGGTGGCGGTCATGACGGGCATGGAGCGGCTTGCAGGTGCAAAACCCGAGGCTGGCCCCGAGGGCGACGCGGTACGGATGTGCCCCACCTGCTCGGCGACCTTGGCTGGGGCCGGGGCACTGGCAACACGTTGCAACCAACGGTGCAACCAGGCGGTTGCTGCCGGACGGGCAACCGCACTGGATCAACACGTCATCCACCGCCATGGGTCGGCCATCGATCGTCCAGCCCGTTTCGCCTTCAGCGATTTTCCCGGACACGCCGCATAACGGGCACGGCGTGGTGGCATCCCCCAGGCGCAAATGGGGAACGCCACTCTGGGTGGAATGAGACTGGCTGCTCAAGCAGGTGGCGCCGCTGGTGGTCTGGTCGCCGTGCTGCCCTGCACCGCGGCCATTGATGTTCATGCGATGGACCGACATGGGGAGATTCCTTGGGCAAATGGAGCCCGGAACCTAGCACGGCAGCATTGGCATTCCGCGCAGCCCGCTTGGAAAGGGAAAAACCCTACAAACTTTTCAGACCCAATCTGCAACCAGCACCACCACAGCGGTAAAAACACCCGGCTGACCTATGCTTCAACCGGTCATTCAAGCGCCGTGGAGCCCACATGAAACCCAGCCTCTTGTGCGGCGCGCTGCTGACGTTGCTGCTCTGCAGCAGCGTCCAGGCCGATTCCTGGCATCTGGCCAGGGATGAAGATGGCATCCGGGTGTATCTGGATGACGTTGCAGGCTCGCACTACCAGCGCTTTCGCGGCGTGGCGCTGATCAAGGCCAGTGTGCGAACCCTGAGCGATCTGCAGGAAAACCTGCGGGTGGCGTGCAAATGGCTCTACGGCTGCGCTTCGATGCGTCTGCTGGAGGTCGAGGGTGATAGCACCTGGGTCTACCTGACCACCGACCTGCCCTGGCCGGCCAGCCCCCGCGACATAGTGATCCGGGTGCAAACCGAGCGCACCGACGACGGCGGGATGGTCCGCCGACTCAGCGCCGAGGCTGATAAAGCCGAACAGGTGCCGGGGCTGATTCGCGTCACCCAGCTCAAGGGCCAGTGGATCCTGGTGCCCAAAGGCGACCAATTGACCGAAGTGACCTACCAGTTGGAGGCCGAGCCTGCCGGCGACATCCCGTCATGGCTGGCCAACCAGTTCGTGATCGACGCACCGATGGTGTCGCTGCGCACCTTGCGGGCAGTTGCCGAGCGTCAGGGGGTGCGTGAACAGCACACCGACCTTGGCGAACTCAAACCTCATGCGCCTCAAGCAACCCCGCCAACACCCCTGCCAGTTCCTTGACCATCGGGTCGGCCGTGGGCCGATGGACGATGACGATTTCATAACTGTCGATCTCCGGCAGCCCATTCTGTTGCCCCAGCACCACATGCTCGCGAGTGGCCGCACGCGGGGGCAGCAGGCTGATGCCCATGCCATCGGCTACTGCGGCCTGGATGCCGCTCAGGCTCGAGCTGGTAAAGCTGATGCGCCAGCGCCTGCCCATGCTCTCGATGGCGTTGATCATGTCATCGCGGTAAAGGCCACGGGGCGGGAAGGTCACCAGCGGGATCGGGTCCAGGTCGATCGAAGGGATGCTGGCGCTGTCAATCCATTGCAGTTCTTCCGGCCAGCAGGCCACGCCTTCACGACTGTTGCGCCGCTGTTTGAGCAGTACCAGGTCGAGTTCGCCGTTGTCGTAGCTCTGGCTCAGGTCACGGCACAGGCCACTGGTGACCTCCAGCTTGATCTGCTGGTACTTGCGATTGAACGCCGACAAGGCATTGGTAGTGCGCCCGCCGACAAAATCCTCGGGCACTCCCAGTCGCACCGTCACCCCTACCGTGGCGCCCGCCAGCGCCTCGAGCATCTGGTCGTTCAGCGCGAGCATATGCCGGGCATAGCCCAGTAGCGTCTGGCCAGCATCCGTGGGCAACACGTCACGGTTACCACGCACCAGCAAGCGGTGGCCGACCATGTCTTCCAGGCGCCGGACCTTCTGGCTCACCGTCGATTGAGTGGAGTGCAGCCGGGCCGCCGCTGTTGTAAAGCTGCCGCAGTCCGCCACCACGACAATAGCGCGTAACAAGTCCAGGTCGAACAAGGACCTATTCGGTTTTACACTGATATTCATACGAATATTTAACTTCTAAATGGGTGACTCGATTTCTATCATGCGCCCATTCATAGAACAACACACGGAGGCCGCCGAATGCGCCTGGAACACCTCAACATTTTCTTCGCCATGCTGCTGGCCATGCTCACTTCGCTCACGGCCAACGCCGAAGGTGGCGTGCTCGAAAACCAACTGCGCGAAGCTGCCGAGCGTGGCAATGCCACACAGGTAAAAAACCTGCTCGACCAGGGCGTCAACATCGAGGCCCGCGACAAACAGGGCCGCACCCCGCTGCTGCTCGCCACCCACGGTAACCAGATAGAGGCGGCCAAGGTGTTGATCGAAGCCGGCGCCGACGTCAATGCCAAGGACACCATCGACGATAGCCCGTACCTGTACGCCGGTGCCCGTGGCCTCAAGCAGATCCTGCAACTGACCCTGAGCCACGGTGCCGACCTCAAGAGCACCAACCGCTACGGCGGCACGGCACTGATCCCGGCGGCCGAGCGCGGGCATGTCGAGACGGTCCGTACGCTGATCGAGGCCGGCGTCGATGTGAACCATATCAACCGCCTGCACTGGACCGCGCTGATGGAGGCCATCGTACTCGGCGATGGCGGCGCCCGGCATGTCGAGATCGTCGAGTTGCTGGTCAAGGCCGGGGCCGACGTGAACATTGCCGACAAGGATGGCGTGACCCCGCTGGCCCATGCGCGCCAGCGCGGGTACACGGCGATGGAAAAGATACTGCTGGCGGCGGGCGCCCGCGCCTGATCGGCGGGCACCACCCCCTGGAGCGCTAGTCCTGGCGAGGCTGGCGCTCCACCGCCACTGGCGGCGTCGCCTCCTCGTCGCTGTTCACCGAGCGGCGAAAGCCCTTGATCGACTCGCCCAGGTCGGCACCCAGGGTTTTCAAGCGTTTACTGCCGAACACCAACAGCACCACCACCAACAGAACCGCCCAGTGCTTCCAGTCGAACACACCCATGATCCACCCTCCTTCACTTACTCGATGGCTTCGTAGGGCAGGCCCACGTAGTTTTCGGCGATGTTGACCAGACCGGCGTGAGAGTTGAAGAAGTACTCGCGGTCGGCCTGTTGCATCTTGTGGTCCCAGGCGTCCTTGTGCTCGCCAAAGTCATGCAGCAGGTTGGTCATGAACCAGCTGAAGCGCTCACCCTTCCACACCCGGCGCAAGGCCAGTTCCGAGTACTTTTCGAGCAAGTCGGTGCGTCCCTCGCCATATACCTTGACCAGGATCCGGTACAGGTAGCACACGTCGGAGGCCGCCAGGTTCAGGCCCTTGGCACCGGTAGGCGGAACGATATGCGCGGCATCGCCCACCAGGAACAGCTTGCCGTACTGCATCGGCTCCACCACGTAGCTGCGCAGTGGCGCGATGCTTTTTTCCAACGACGGCCCGGTAACCAGTCGCTCACCGACTTCCTCGGGCAAACGCGCCTTGAGCTCATCCCAGAAGCGCTCATCGGACCAGTCATCGACATGGTCGGTCAGCGGCACTTGCAGGTAGTAGCGGCTGCGGGTCAGCGAGCGCTGGCTGCACAGCACGAAGCCACGGTCGTGATGGGCATAGATCAGTTCATGATTGACCGGCGGGGTGTCCGACAGCAGGCCGAGCCAGCCGAAGGGATAGACACGCTCGTAATGGGTCAGCACCGACTCGGGAATGCTCTTGCGCGCGACACCGTGGAAACCGTCGCAGCCGGCAATGTAGTCGCAATCGATGCGGTGGGTCTGGCCGTCTTTCTCGTAGGTGACGTAGGGCTGCTCACCCTTCATTTCATGGGGTTGGACGTTGTTGGCCGAATAGATGATCGGTGCGCCGCAGGCTTCGCGGGCCTGCATCAGGTCACGGGTGACTTCGGTCTGGCCGTAGACCATCACCGTCTTGCCTTCGGTGAGAGCCTTGAGGTCGACGCGGATGCGCTTGCCGCCGACCAGCAGTTCGACGCCGTCGTGTACCAGGCCTTCGGCGTCCATGCGCTCGGAGACACCGGCTTCGCGCAGCAGATCGACCGTGCCCTGCTCGAGCACCCCGGCACGGATGCGGCCCAGCACGTAGTCCGGGGTCTGGCGTTCGAGAATCACGGTGTCGATACCGGCCTTGTGCAGCAACTGGCCGAGTAACAACCCGGAAGGGCCTGCACCGATAATGGCTACCTGAGTCTTCATTGTTCTTGTCTCGCGTGGGGGCTCCACACGCCGCCTGGGCAGCACCTTGGAGCTTTTGTTGTTATTGACCCCTGCATTTTTGCTGACAAAAACCGCCAGAAAAGGTGATATTGCTCCGGTTAATTGCACTTTTGAACAATCAGTTCGATTATCGAACAACGCTAAGCTACCCGGCAGGTTGCCCACAATGACAAGATCCAGCCTTCCCAGAATCCCCGTGTTCAAGCTGTACGGTGAAAACCAGGCCTGGCCGACTCCCGATCTGCTGCACTGCGAATCCATCCCCAAGCGCAGCAGCCTGCACCATTGGGAGATCAAACCGCACCGTCACGCCGACCTGTTCCAGTTGCTGTATGTGCGTCGCGGCCACGCCCGGCTGGAGATCGAAGGCAAGCGCAGCGATGTGCATGAGGCGGCGATCCAGGTGATCCCGCCAATGACCGTACATGGCTTTCAGTTTTCCGCCGACATCGATGGCTACGTACTCACCCTCGGTGCCCCGCTGGTGGCGCAACTGGAGGCCCAACTGGGCGCGCCCCTGACCGTCCTGGCTTCGATCGGCTGCTACCCGCTGGGCCGCGACCGCCAGGCCCTGCACACCTTGATCCATGTGTTGCACCAGGAGTACGAAGGCAGCGCCCCGGCACGCGATCTACTGCTGCACTCACTGATTACCAGCCTGATGGTATGGATCAGCCGCCAACGCCAGCACAACACACACCCGGGTAACCGCGACGAGCGCAACCAGCAATTACTGGGGCGCTACATCAAATTGGTGGAGCAGCATTACCGCGAGCACCTGTCGGTGGAGCACTTCGCCCACCGCCTGGGTATCTCCAGCGTGCACCTGAACATCCTCTGTCGCGAGCTTGCCGGGCAGACCGCTTTGCAAATCATCCACCAGCGCCTGCTGCTCGAAGCACGGCGCAACCTGATCTACACCAACATGAGCATCAGCCAGCTTTCCGACAGCCTGGGCTTCAGCGACCCCACCTATTTCTCGCGATTCTTCAGGCGACTGTGCGGGCAGACGCCCAACGCCTTCCGCCAGTCTGCACTGTAGGAGCGGGCTTGCCCCGCGCACAGCAGGTACCACCGGCACAATCCAGGTGCTATTGCCTGATTTGGAGTAGCCGCTGCCGAGGTACGAGGCTGCGATCGACTGCCAGGCAGTCGCCTATCTCGCGCTTCATCGGATTGAAAAGATTGCGGCCGCTTCGCGCCCGATCGCAGCCTGACGGCAGCGGCTGCACAGTGCTTGGCATCACCGCCAGATCCCAAACCCATCACAAAGGGCGCCAAAGCCAAGGGAATTACAATACTGGGTGACCAGGTATTCTACGGTAGGAGCGAGCTTGCCCCGCGATAGCAATCCGACTGCCACACCGCTATCGCGGAGCAAGTCGAGACCTCGCACCGCCGCGCCTGCCGAGACTTTTATTCACCCCGCTGAATTTTCTTAATAAATCCCGCCAAGTAAAACCCATTTAAAAACCTAACCTATTGATATTTAAAGTAATTAAACCTGGCACACATCTTGAGAGGGTCCCGAGCGAATCACACATAACAATAAGGCTGACCTCTCATGCTCAAACACTCTCCCCGCCACCTCACCGCCGGCCTGCTCCTGACCACCTGCGCCTTGCACGCCCACGCTTCCGAAGGCGGTATCTCCTCCTGGCCCAATGGCATCGAAATCTACGGCATGGGCATCCTCCCGCCCCCAGGCACCTACGGCCAACTGTTCGCCGGCAACTACCTGGCCGACACTCTGCGCGACAACAGCGGTGACAAGGCCGCCGACATCGACCTGCGCGTTACAACCCTCGCCCCTCGCTTCGTCTGGGTCACCGAGCAGAAGGTGTTCGGCGGCGACCTGGGTTTTCACGCCCTGTTGCCGCTGAACGATATGCGCCTGAACGTCAAGAACGGCCCTCATGACCACAAGCGCGGCATCGGCGATGCTCACCTGGGCCCGGTGATCGGTTTTCACCCCAGCGAAAAATTGCACATCGCGACCGGCGTCGATTTCGTCCTGCCCACCGCCAGCGAATACGACGAAGACGACCTGATCAACCTGGGCAACAATTACTACACCGTGCAAGCCGTACTGGCCATGACCTACCTGGACCCCGACGGCCTGAATGCCGACATCCGCCTGATGCACGACTACAACTTCGAGAACCGCGCCACAAACTATCAGTCCGGGCGCGAGCTGCACGCCGACTACACCCTCGGCTGGGGCCTTGGCAATGGTTGGGTGCTGGGCGTTGGCGGGCATGCCTACCAGCAGATCAGCGACGATAAATGCAGCGCCAGCGACTGCGACGCCGCCGCCCTGGTCGATGCCAGCGACGGCAACCGCGGACGCTCGTTCTCCATCGGCCCTGCCGTGCAGTACAGCAGCAAGCAGGGCTGGATGTTCAGCGCCAAATGGCAGGATGAGTCCGGGGTGCGCAACCGCGCCGAAGGTCAGACCTACTGGTTCAAGTTCACCACTGCGCTCTGACCCAGCGCCCGGTCAGCTGCCCTTGAGCCGGTAGCTGACCTGGGCACGGCTCATGCCGAGCATCTGCGCAGCGGCGGTGACATTGCCACCGGAGCGCTCCAGTGCCAGTTGCACCAGGCGCCGCTCGATCTCCTCCAGCGACGTACCCAGCACCCGCTGCTGGCCGCTGAAAAACGCCTGCAGGCTGGCCAGTTCCGGCGCCCCGCCATCGGCCGATTGCGCCGCGTCGCCCTCGCAGGCCGGCATCGGCGCAGACGGCACCTTGCCCATGGCCAAGCGCCCTTCCGTGGTCAGGCCTATGGCTGCCTCCATCAACGGTGCACCGGCTTCGGCCAGGTGCACCACGTCCATCACTTCGCCGTCACTGGCCGCGATCACGCCACGCTCGACCAGGTTCTGCAATTCGCGAATGTTGCCGGGAAAACGGTAGGTCAGCAGCGCATTGACCAGGCGCATGCTGAAGCCCGCCAACTGGCGGCCATGACGCTGGCTGAAGGTGCGCAGGAAATAGCTCATCAGCAGCGGGATGTCTTCGCGCCGCTCACGCAACGGCGGCAAGTGAATGGGAAACACGTTCAGACGGTAGAACAGGTCTTCGCGGAAGCGCCCCGCCTCCACCTCACGGCGCAGGTCCAGGTTGGTGGCGGCAATCACCCGTACATCCACCTGGATCGGCGCACTGCCGCCCACGCGCTCGATCTCGCCTTCTTGCAGGGCGCGCAGGATCTTGCTTTGCGCATGCAGGCTCAAGGTGCCGATTTCATCGAGGAACAGCGTGCCGCCGTGGGCCCGTTCAAAGCGCCCTGGCCGCGAACGTTCGGCCCCGGTGTAGGCACCACGCTCGACCCCGAACAACTCGGCCTCCACCAGGTTCTCCGGCAGGGTCGCGCAATTGAGCGCCACCATCGGGATGTGCTGACGACTGCTGGCCTGATGCAAGGTACGGGCGAACAACTCCTTGCCCACTCCCGACTCACCGGTAAGCAACACCGTGGCCTGGGTTGGCGCTACCCGTTGGAGCAACTGGCTGGCCGCCACGAAACTTGCCGAGATCCCCACCAGCGGCTTGCCGTCGGCAGGCACTTCAAGCTCCGCCACCGGTGTTTCGACACCGCTGTGATAGGCGCTGCGGCTGAGAAAGTCCCCCGGGTCCAGGTAAGCCAGGTCGATGTCGATATCGTCCCACTGCTCGGCAGGCTTGCCGACGATCCGGCAGGCGCCGTGGCCCATGGCCCGGCACTGGTGCTCGCGAAACACTACCAGGCGTCCGAGCAACGAGGAGGCATAGCCGCTGGCGTAGCCGATCTCCATCCAGCACGCCGGCTCCCCGCCCAGGCCGTAGGCGGCGATGTGCTCATCGACCTCCAGGGAGTTGTGCCAGAGAAACTCGGAATAGAAATGACCAATGCTCGAATCGATCTCGAAGCGCACTACCTCGACATTGACCATGCCCTCGAGCATGTGCAGCCGCGGGCCTGCGCTGTAGAGGCTGGCGTGATCGCCCTCGGGCCATTGCTCGCTGACCTGGGCGGCATCGCGGGCTCCGGCTTGCCAGCCAATGCGGGTGAGCAGGCCACGGGCCTTGTCCAGGCCCAGGGCGTCGATCAGCTCGCGGCGAATGGCACCAAAGGCCGAGCCTTGCAGCAGCATCATGCGCTGGCCGCACAGCCAGATGCTGCCGTCCTGGGGCGCAAAGGCCACCGACTCGGCCAGTTGCTCAGCCGAAGGCAGGCCTGTGCTGCCAAATTGATTGGTGCGATCGACGATCAGGCGCTTGTGACGGCCGAGCAGCTGCTTGAAAAACGCTTCGTCCACGGGCCGACCCGATTTGCCAGGTGTTGTAGGAGTCATAGGCAATAAGTGCAAGGCAGAAGGTAAGGCCTTCAGTATGCCCCCCGCCCCGGCCGGGTCAATCGGCAGTCAGTCGCGGGGCGCCTTCAACGCGGGTAAACGTCCGATAACCGCACAGATTCTTCCCCCTTCACCCGCGTTGCCGAGCTTTCTGCAAATGCCGGATTCTCTGCATAAATTTTCGCACCCCAGCGACTGCCACCGTGCTAATGAATGTTCAATCAAACACTTAACACACTGTTTTTATTGGTTTTTTAGCAATTAACACGAGCTGGCACGATAGTTGTTAAGGGCTGTTCATCGCAATGTCACAACAAAAGAGAGAAGCCGATGACACCCTCCCGCCCTGCCTACCAGAACCTTCATCTGCAGCCCTTGGCCGGCCAGTGGCGCGCCGGCAGTGCCGAGCGCTCGCTGACGGTGACCGACCCTTTCAACCAGCAGGCCTTGCTGCTCATTCCCCTGGCCAACCGCGATGACCTCGACGCCGCCTACCGTGGCGCCCGGCAGGTACAGGCCGAGTGGGCCGTGCAGGCGCCCGCCGCCCGCAGCCAGGTGATGCTGGCAGCGGCGCGCATTTTTGATGAGCGCCGCGAAGAGATCATCGACTGGATCATCCGCGAGTCCGGCAGCACCCGGATCAAGGCCCAGATCGAATGGGGCGCCGCCCGCGCCATCATCCTCGAATCGGCCAGCCTGCCCAGCCGCGTACATGGGCGCATCGTCGCCTCGAACATTCCCGGCAAGGAAAGCCGCGTGTACCGCAAGCCCCTGGGCGTAATCGGGGTGATCAGCCCGTGGAACTTCCCCCTGCACCTGACCGCCCGCTCCCTGGCCCCTGCCCTGGCCCTGGGCAACACCGTGGTGGTCAAGCCGGCCAGCGACACGCCGGTCACTGGCGGCCTGCTGCTGGCGCGCATTTTCGAGGAAGCCGGGTTACCGGCAGGTGCCCTGAACGTGGTGGTCGGTGCCGGTGCCGAGATCGGTGACGCCTTCGTCGAGCACCCGGTGCCGGCGTTCATTTCTTTCACAGGCTCCACCCAGGTGGGCCGCAACATCGGCCGTATCGCCAGCGGTGGCGAACACCTCAAGCACCTGGCCCTTGAGCTGGGCGGCAATAGCCCGTTCGTGGTGCTGGCCGATGCCGACCTTGAGCAAGCGGTCAATGCCGCCGTGGTGGGCAAGTTCCTGCACCAGGGGCAGATCTGCATGGCGGTCAACCGCATCATTGTCGAGCAACCGCTGCTGGCGGCCTTCACCGAGCGTTTCGTCGAGCGGGTCAAGGCCCTGCCCTGTGGCGACCCGAGCCTGCCCGGCACGGTGATCGGCCCGGTCATCAACGAACGGCAACTGGCCGGCCTGCAAGACAAGATCGCCACCGCCCAGGCTGAGGGCGCCCAACTGCTGACCGGTGGCCTGGCCCAAGGCAACGTGTTGCCCCCCCATGTGTTCGGCAACGTCACCGCCGACATGGACATTGCCCACGAAGAAATCTTCGGCCCGCTGGTGGGTATCCAGGCTGCACGCGATGCCGAGCATGCCCTGGAACTGGCCAACCGCAGCGAGTACGGGCTGTCGAGCGCGGTGTTCACTGCCAGCCTCGAACGTGGCGTGCAGTTCGCCCAGCGGATCCAGGCCGGCATGACCCATATCAACGACATCCCGGTCAACGACGAGCCCAACGCCCCGTTCGGTGGCGAGAAAAACTCAGGGCTTGGGCGCTTCAACGGCGACTGGGCCATCGAGGAGTTCACCACCGACCACTGGATCACCGTGCAGCACCGTCCACGGGCCTACCCATTCTGATTGCCTTGCCCCAACCCCATAACAATAAGGAGTCCGCTATGTCCCTACTGCCCAACCACCCGGCTGTGCGACGGACCGTCAATGCCTGCCTTGCCCTGCCCCTGATCCTGCTTGCCGGCAGCGCCGCCGCCAGTGGCGACGGTGCATTCAAAAGCGGCGAGGACGTCTACGCCAAAGTCTGCGGCCACTGCCACGAAGGCCAGGTCGGCCCGCAGATCAAGGGCCGGCAACTGCCGCCAGCCTACATCAGCGCCATCGTGCGCAATGGCTTTCGCGCCATGCCGGCATTCCCGGCCTCGTTCATCGACGACAACGCCCTGCAACAGGTGGGCGAGTACCTGGCCAAGTCCCCTGCCCCTGCAGCCAAACCGTGAGGGCCCGCCCATGATGACTATCGAACGTCGCGCATTGCTCAAGGGCATGGCCGTGGGTGGGGTGGCCGGCATCGCCATGGCCAGCTCCGGCCTGGGCCTGGCCAACACCGTGCTGGGCCGTTCCACTTCGGGCCAGGTGCCCACGCGGGTGCTGGTCAGTCCCGAGGTGGCCGGCTCGGCATTTGTCCAGGGTATCCAGGCCAGCCCGATTGCACCTCAGGTGCAGGTGATGCCCATTGCCCCGGAACTGGGCGTGCTGATGCAAGTGCAGCAGCACCTTGCCAGCGGCCAGGCCCAGCGCCTGATCGGCCTGCTCGACGACGCCAGCGCCGCTCTGCTCATCGACCTGGCCCGCAGCGCCGGCGCCCGGGTGCAGTGGCTGGGCCAGCACAGCGCCACATCAGAGCGCACTGCGCACCGCTTGCTCAGCGCCCAGGTCTCGCATGGCTGTGCCCTGCAACTGGGCCAACATCTCAATGCCTGCGGCCAGGGTTTCAGGCTGCACGAACAACGCCTGCACAGCCCGGCGCCAACCCTGGAGGTGGCAACCGCCAGTCGCACCCGGGGCGGTGATCAATGGGCCGCCACCCTGGGTTACGCCCTGGCTGTACTGGGCAGCACCGACACTGGCCAGGCGCCGCTGATTGCCAGCCGCCCCTCGGCACTGACCGGCACCTACGTGTCGTTCTCGATCGCAGTCTGAAGGATTCCAACATGAGCCAAGCAACCGCCAACACCCTGCTGCCCCGTGGCGTCAACGACGCCAATTTCCAGCAAGCCATCGCCCAGTTCCGCGCCTTGCTGGGCGATGAGAATGTCCTGGTCAAGGACGAGCAACTGATTCCCTACAACAAGATCATGATGGCCGTGGACAACGCCGAACATGCGCCGTCGGCCGCCGTCACCGCCACCACCGTCGAGCAGGTGCAAGGCGTGGTGAAGATCTGCAACCAGTTCAAGGTGCCGGTCTGGACCATCTCCACCGGCCGCAACTTCGGCTACGGCTCGGCCGCCCCCGGCCAACGTGGCCAGGTGATCCTGGATCTGAAAAAGATGAACAAGATCCTGCACGTGGACCCAGAGCTGTGCACCGCCCTGGTCGAACCCGGCGTCACCTACCAGCAGCTCTACGACTACATCCAGGAGCACAACCTGCCGCTGATGCTGTCGTTCTCGGCACCCTCCGCCATTGCCGGTCCCCTGGGCAACACCATGGACCGCGGCGTGGGCTACACCCCCTACGGCGAGCACTTCCTCATGCAGTGCGGCATGGAAGTGGTGCTGGCCAACGGCGACCTGTATCGCACGGGCATGGGCGGGGTCAAAGGCGACAACGCCTGGCAGGTGTTCAAGTGGGGCTACGGCCCGACCCTGGACGGCATGTTCACCCAGGCCAACTATGGCATCTGCACCAAGATGGGGTTCTGGCTGATGCCCAAGCCGCCGGTGTTCAAGCCGTTCGAGATCAAGTTCGACAACCAGTCGGACATTGCCGAAATCGTCGAATTCATCCGCCCGCTGCGCATCGCCCAGGTCATCCCCAACTCCGTGGTGATTGCCGGCGTGCTGTGGGAAGCCTCCACCTGCAACACCCGCCGCAGCGACTACACCCTGGAACCCGGCGCTACCCCCGACGCCATCCTCAAGCAGATCCAGAAAGACAAGAACCTCGGAGCCTGGAACGTCTATGCCGCCCTGTACGGCACCCAGGAACAGGTCGACGTGAACTGGAACATCGTCACCGGCGCCCTCAAGCAATTGGGCAAGGGCCGTATCGTCACCCAGGAAGAGGCCGGCGATACCCAGCCGTTCAAATACCGCGCCCAGTTGATGTCCGGGGTACCCAACCTGCAGGAGTTCGGCCTGTACAACTGGCGCGGCGGTGGCGGTTCGATGTGGTTCGCCCCTGTCAGCCAGGCGCGTGGCAGCGAGTGCGACAAACAGCAGGCGCTGGCCAAGAAAATCCTCAACAAGCACGGCCTGGACTATGTCGGTGAGTTCATCGTCGGCTGGCGTGACATGCACCATGTGATTGACGTGCTGTACGACCGCAGCAGCCCCGAGGAAACCCAGCGCGCCAATGCCTGCTTCGCCGAATTGCTGGATGTCTTCGAGCAGGAAGGCTACGCCGTGTACCGGGTCAACACCGCCTTCCAGGAGCGGGTGGCGCAGAGCTATGGGACGGTCAAGCGCAAACTTGAACACACCCTCAAGCGCGCCCTGGACCCGAACAACATCCTTGCCCCGGGCAAGTCCGGCATCGACCTGGCCAACCCGTTCTAGAACCACGACCGTTGCGCGGCCGATCGCAGGCTGTCGCCAGCGGCTACACCATCATCTGTAGCCGCTGCCGAGCAACGAGGCTGCGATCGGCCGCACAGGGGCCGTATCCAGATGCGCAGGATGCAAGGGCCTTCGCGGGGGCAAGCTCGCTCCCACAGCCTCCTTCACACGGTGCTGCGCAAAGCCTTGCGGTAGTCCCCCGGCGACCGCCCGGTCCACTTCCTGAAGGCCTTGCGAAAGTTGGCCGCTTCGGAAAAACCGACCTGGGCGGCCAGCTCATCCATGGGCATGTCACTCTGCTGCAAAAACTCGATGGCCAGGGCGCAGCGCACTTCATCGAGCACACTCTGGTAGGTGCGCTGCTGTTCGGCCAGGCGCCGGTGCAGTGTGCGGGTCGACAGCCCCAGGGTCTCGGCCACCGCGTCCACCCCCGGAAAACGCCCGCTGCGGCTCAGGCAGACCATGCGCACCGACTCGATCAGGTCGGATTCATCCGGCAGGCTGGCCACCAGTTGCTGGCAGAACCCCATGGTCATCGCCGAGGTAATCGGGTTGGCATTCGGACAAGGCAGTTGCAGCACGCTCGCGTCGAAACGCCACTCCATCACCTCGCTGTTGAACACCACCGGGCAGCGAAATACCGCCTCATAACACTGCCAGTAGTCCGGCGCAGGATAGGGCAACAACAGCCGTACCGAGGGAAAGGGCTTTTCCAGCACGCACTGCACCAGTGAGTGAATGGAGGCAAACCAGAACTCCGTTGCCAGGGGCATCAGCTCGCCCAGGGCGAAAAAACCCTGGCCGCTGAACACCCCTTCGCTGCCTTCCAGGCGAAATGACTTCTCGAAAATCGGCCCCAGCAGGCGGATATGACGGATACCGAAATCGACCGCCTGGCCAAAGGTCTCGCTGCTCATCATGGCGTAGCCAAAGATGCCGAAATCACTCAGGCGCTGCCGCCCACCGGCGCGCAGGCCGCTGTCGGCATGGTGCATCAGGCGCTTCATGTTGGCGAAGATCACCAGCTTCTGGCGGTGCGAGATGCGGGTATTGGGGTCGAGCATCTGCTCGGGCGAAAGCTCGGTGCCCTGCAGCAGGCCGACCGGGTCTACGCCCTGGCTCTGCAGCTCGGCCACCAGGGCCGGCAAGCCGAGCATGTTGTGCTGCGGAATATCCAGGGACGTGCCATAGGCGCCAACGATTAGCTGAGTCATCACAGGGTCTCCCTTTTCCGGTGGCAGAAATTAACCCCCGCACTGGCGTATTACAACCTCCCGCCGTGCAACGCAGCGTTGCAGCATCAGCACCGTTGAACCACTCGACAACAATAATAAAACCTGAGGCTTTCATGAAACGACTGCTTGCTACCACGCTGGCCGCGTGCGTGCCGCTGATTTCACTGCCGTCGCTGGCAAGCGACGCACCGCTCAATATCGTGCGTATCGGCTATGCCGACATCCAGTTCAACACCGACTCGGGCGACATGACCGGCATGCCCGGCACCACCCCAGACTACATCCAGGCCACCGTGCGCGACACCGGCACCCTGGCACTGGTGTATGAGCGTAGCCTCGGCGGCCCCTGGTCGCTGGTGATGCAGGCCGGCGCACCGCCGGTCATCGACTTCGATGGCGCAGGCTCTGCCGCGCCCCTGGGCAAGGTCGGCAGCGCCCGGGCCTGGTTCCCGGCGGTGCTGCTGGCCTACAACTTCGACGTGTTTGGCGTCCAGCCCTACATCGCCCTGGGGGTCAATTACACCTGGTTCAGCGAAGAGAAAATGACCGCCGCCTACAACGCCGCCTTCGGCGGCCCGTCCAGTTCAAAGCTGGATGACTCGTTCGGGGCCGTGGCCAAGGTCGGCGTGGAAGTGCCCCTTATCGGCAACTGGACGGCCGGTTTCTCCTACGCCCGCTACTGGATCGACACCACCGCCACCATCAAGACCCAGACCCCGGGCCTGGGCCAGGTGACCCGCAAGATCGACGTCGAGGCTGATCCAGACGTCTATTCGCTGACCATCGGCTACCGCTTCTGATCCCCCCTCCTGCCTTTTGCCCGCGCACTCACGGAGCGCCACACATGACCACTGAACACATCAACAGCACCTTCGACTACATCGTGATCGGTGGCGGCTCGGCAGGTTGCGTGATTGCCAGCCGCTTGAGCGAAGACCCAGCCATCAGCGTCTGCCTGCTCGAAGCCGGCGGTGCCGACACCAGCGTGCTGATCCACGCCCCGGTGGGCATGGTTGCCATGCTGCCCACGCGGATCAACAACTGGGCGTTCCAGACCGTGCCCCAGCAGGGCCTCAACGGCCGTCGCGGCTACCAGCCACGGGGCAAGACCCTTGGCGGTTCCAGTTCGATCAACGCCATGCTGTATGTGCGCGGCCATCGCCAGGACTACGACCAGTGGGCGGCGCTGGGCAACAAGGGCTGGTCCTATGATGAGGTGCTGCCCTACTTCATCAAGTCCGAACAGAACCACAGCCTCAACGATGACTACCACGGCCAGCACGGCCCGCTCAGCGTCACCGAAGTGACCTGCCCCAGCGCCTTGAACGCGGCATTTCTCCAAGCCGCCAAGCTCAACGGCATTGGCCGTACCCCGGACTACAACGGCGTCGAGCAGGAAGGCGCGTTCATGTACCAGGTCACCCAGCGCAATGGCGAGCGCTGCAGCGCGGCCAAGGCGTTTCTCACCCCCAATCTCGATCGCCGCAACCTCAAGGTGCTGACCGGTGCCACAGTCGAACGGATTCTGCTGGAAGGTGCCCGTGCCACAGGTGTGCAACTGCGCCAGGGCAGCGAACGCATCGTGCTCAAGGTGCGCCACGAGGTGGTGCTCAGCGCCGGCAGCTTCGGCTCGCCCCAGGTGCTGATGCTCTCGGGTATCGGACCGCGCCATGAACTGCAAAAGCACGGCATCAAGGTCGCCCATGAGCTGCCCGGCGTCGGCCAGAACCTGCAGGACCACATCGACTACGTGTTCACCTACCGCAGCCGCAACAAAAGCGAAACCTTCGGCTTCTCGCCCACCTTCAGCTGGAAGATGCTCAAGGCCATGGCCCAGTGGAAGCGCGAACGCAAGGGCCTGGTCACCTCGCCCTTCGCCGAGTCCGGGGCCTTCTTCAAAAGCCACCCCGCGCTTGAAATGCCCGACCTGCAACTGATCTTCGTCCCCGCCATCGTCGATGACCATGCGCGCAAGATGCGCCCGGGGCATGGTTTCAGTTGCCACCTGACCCTGCTGCGCCCCAAGAGCCGCGGCACGGTCAGCCTCGCCAGCACCGACCCCAGCGCAGCACCGCTGATCGACCCGTGCTTTTTCAGCGAGCCGCAGGACCTTGAGGTGTTGATGCGCGGCGCCGACATCCAGCGCGCCATTCTCGACGCCTCGCCCCTGGCCCCCTACCGCGGCAAGCCGCTGTACCCGCTGGCCCAACAGGATCGCCAGGCCGTGGAGCAGGACATCCGCAACCGCGCCGACACCCAGTACCACCCGGTAGGCACCTGCAAGATGGGCCACGACCCACTGGCCGTAGTCGACGATCAACTGCGCGTACACGGCATCGCCGGCCTGCGCGTAGCCGATGCGTCAATCATGCCGACACTGATCGGCGGCAATACCAATGCCCCGAGCATCATGATCGGTGAAAAAGCCGCCGACCTGCTGCTGCGCAGCCGCCAGGAGGGATAAACCATGAATGATCTGTCACACGCGCCCGACACCGAAGAAATCGCACGCATGCACCCGATGCTGCAACGCCAGCGCCAGGCCTTCGACGCGCAGCCCCACGCCCCGCTGAACGTTCGCCTGAACAACCTCAAGCGCCTGATTGCTGTGTTGCGCCGCTACCAGCAGCGCATCGTCGAAGCCGTTGATGCCGACTTCGGTGGCCGCGCCGCATTCGAGACCCTGCAGATCGAAGTGCTCGGCCCAGTGCTGCATGCACGCCACGCCATTGCCCACCTGCGGCGCTGGATGAAGCCTGAGCGGCGCAAGACCGAACTGCTGTTTCTCGGCAACAAGGCCTGGGTGCAATACCAGCCCAAGGGCGTGGTGGGCATCGTCGGCACCTGGAACTTCCCTCTGTACCTGACCCTGGGGCCGCTGGTGACCGCCCTGGCCGCCGGCAATCGGGCGATGATCAAGGTCTCGGAATTCGCTCCGCACAGCCGCCAGCTGCTGCAGACGATGCTCGCCGAGGTGTTCGATGAAGACGAAGTGGCCGTGTTCGGCGGCCAGTTGGCCAGCGCCCAGGCGTTCACCGCCTTGCCGCTCGATCACCTGGTGTTCACCGGTGCGCCGCAGGTGGGGCACCACGTGATGCGCGCCGCAGCCGAGCACCTGGTGCCGGTCACCCTGGAACTGGGTGGCAAGTCGCCAGCGCTGGTCGGCGAGCACGCCAACCTTGAGGATGCCGCCTTGCGCATCGCCCACGGCAAAGGTTTCAACGCGGGCCAGGTGTGCGTTGCCCCAGACTACGTACTGGTACCCCAGGGTAAGGCCCGGGGGTTTGCCGAAGCGCTCAAGCAGGCGTTCGAGGGCCTTTACCCCGACCCTGCCAACAGCGCCGACTACACCAGCATCATCAGCGAGCGTCACGCCCTGCGCCTGCAGGGCTTGCTGGACGACGCCCGGAGCAAGGGCGCGAAGGTCATCAGTTGCCGAAACACCTCCAGCTCGCCTCGGCGCCTGGCGCTGCAAGTGATCACCGGGGTCAGCGATGAGATGCGCGTGGCCCAGGAAGAAATCTTCGGGCCGTTGCTGCCGATCATCGAGTACCGCGATCTCGACCAGGCCATTGCCTACATCCGTGCCCGACCCCGGCCTTTGGCGCTCTACCCCTTCGGCCTCGAAGCGCGGCAAACCGAGCGCGTGCTGGAACAGACCCACAGCGGCGGCGTGACCCTGGACGATTGGGCCTGGCATGCCTTCCAGCACGACCTGCCCTTCGGTGGCATCGGCAACTCCGGCATGGGTTCCTACCACGGTGAAGAAGGCTTCCGCGCCTTGTCCCATGGCAAGGCCGTGCTCAAGCGCCAGCGCTGGTTCCCCACCCAATTGTTCTACCCGCCTTATGGCCGCTGGGTACAACGCCTGGCCGTCAGGCTCTATCTGGGCAAACCGTGAGACATGCCCCACAGCCTGGCTGTGGGGCACCCGGCAGGTGGGCGGCTTCGATCTATAATCACAGCTTCCTCAGCAGTGGATGTACCCGATGCAGCCCAAGCCATCGACCGCGTCGCGTTCCCGCCTGTTCCTGCCCCTGGCCTGCGCACGTCCCCGGCGCACGGTAATCCTGTGTTTTCTGGCGGCCTTCGTCATCACCCTGGTGCTTGCCGGGCGCCAGTACTGGCAGCTGCACCAGCGTGAACTGGAAGACCGCCAGCACAACCTGCATTTGCAGGCACTGGCTATTGAAACGGTGGTGTACCACGGCAAGAGCCAGCTGCAGTTTTTGCGCAGCATCGCCGAGCGCGTGCTGGTGGAGGCCCAGAACCAGCCGTCGATGCGCCGCAATGATGCAATCGACCTGGCCATTCGCAACAGCCACCAGCCGGTCTGGGGCTTGCCGGTCCCCAAGTCGGATGCACCGATCCGCGCCATCGGCGATGCCCAGGTAGCGACCATTCATGGCCTGAGCCGCGACCACGAGCAACTGGTCGAAGACCTGCACCTGTCGCGGGCCATGAGCCAGGTGCTGCCGGCGCAGTTCCAGAGCGGCGGCAACCTTGAGCGAATCCTGTTCCTGACCAC
>RCUI01000165.1_pt1 | contig 25015 bp, 13 predicted proteins | sample 2166121 | NCBI WGS metagenome assembly RCUI01 (sample SAMN09932700, study PRJNA488358) | compost metagenome | feature: garden; material: soil; isolation source: compost soil in succinic acid-enriched culture | place: Germany: Experimental Botanical Garden Goettingen | collected 2016-01-27
ACCGGGTTCTGGCCGACGTTGGCGCCGTCCGACTTGGTGATGTCGTAGGCCAGCAATTGGGTATGCAGGCCGACATGGCTGGAAGGACGCATCAGGTTGTTGTTGAAGGCGGTGGAGCCTTCACTGCCATTGCGGTCGCGCTTGACCACGTTCTGCATCACGGCGGTGCTGGCCAGGTCCGGCATGACCAGCGGCAGGCGGTTCTCCAGGGTGACCTTCAGGCACTCGCCGGCAGCGGCGCGCAGCACCAGCGGTTCCACCGGCACACCGGGCTTGAGTTTGCCGGTGCCGGGGTCGAGGTCGGCCTTGCGCACATAGAGGATCGCGGTCGGGTCATGCAGTGGCCCGCTATGGCCGCCGATGGTGAAGGTCTCGCCATCTTCCGGGTCGGTCACCGTCACCTGCGGGATGCTGGTACGCCGGCTGTTGTACACCAGGGTACCGCCGTTGGCCTTGAGCGGGCCGCCGACATGCTGGCCGACACCGGCCGGGTCGTTGATGCTCACACCCAACGCGTTGCCGAGGATGTCGTTGGCCAGGGCGGCGACGATTTCATAGCTGCGCTGCACCGTCGGCCGGGTGCCGATGCCGTTGCTGTTGGCGGTAAAGCGTGGGCAGATCCCGTCAAACGCCACGGTGTTGCGCGCCGCCATCGGCAGCGGGTTGTTGGGCAAGGCAAACAGGTCGTTGCGGCTGCTGGTGTAGTTGCGCATTACCCCCCAGATACCGTTCCAGTAGCCTTCGTGGGCGGCATCGAGCGAGTACAGGTAATCGCCGTTGGGCGCAGACGCGCTGGAGATCATCGACACCGGCGCCATGAAGCCCAGCTGTTCGGAAATGCCCACCATCTGCGAGGCTTTCCAGCCGGAGTTCGAGCTGTTGCCGAAGCCCGAGCCGTTCTGCAGCCACTTGACGCCGTGCAGGGTCACGTTGTGCTCCTCTTCATGGCCACCGGCATGCATGCGCAGGCGCACGTTGTCACCGGAGTAAGTGCGCAGCATCGGCGTGAACGGGTCGCCCGGCTCTGCCCCGGCGGTATTGATGTGCGGCGGGAACCGCGTGGTGCCACCGGTCGGGCCGACCGCCGAGGTAATCGCCGCCGGCGACAGGTTCATCGCCGGGATGGCGCGGTCGGTGCGACTTTGCATGGCGTAGGCCAGGTCACCGGCGAGGCCATCGGCCTGCATGCCGCGCTTGCCGTCCGGGGCCACCTTGTTGGGGTCGTAGACGCGCAGGGCCAGCGGTTCGTTGCGGTAGTTGACGACGAACATGCCTGGATCGTCCACCGAGATAGCCTGCGGGCACGGCCGGCTCGGGCAGCCCGGGTTCAGGCCGCCGCGCGATTCGACCACCGACTCCAGCAGGTTCGAGGCCTTCTGCCGTACCGGCGGGTTGATCGCATAGCGGAAGCTGTCGGCACTGGCCGGGTACGCCTGGGCATTGGGGATGCCATCCGGGCCTGCACCGACATACACCCCGGCTTCATAGGCGTGCTGGAAGTCGCTGTACTCAAGGAAGAACTCGCGGTAGCTGTCGTTGCGTCCGTCACCGTCGAGGTCGCCGGTTTTCACCACCGCCTGCCAGGACGTCGGCCCGCCGTCTTCGCGCAGGGCGCTGTTGTACAGCAGCTCGCCGGTTTCGGCGTGGTACCAGGTGGAACCGGCCGGCTCCGCCAGTACGGTGGCGTACAGGCCCAGTTGCTGGTGGGTCGATGGGCCGAGGTGGTCGTGGGTGAAGATGGTGCCCAGGCCACGGTCGACGTTATGCACGTTGACCACCGGGTCGACGAACCAGCGCTGCATGGCGGTACGTGCGCCCAGCCAGTCGGCGCGCCCGTAGCGGCCGAAGAACGGGTGAGCCTTGGCCACCGGGCACTCGGCCGTGCCTTCGCGGGGGTCGCCGGCGCGGCATTGATTGAACTCGCGAATCGCATGAATGCGCTCGACCACGGTGCCTGGGGAAAGAATGCCGTCTTCGTAGTTCCAGCCGTTGGCCGAGCCGTCGGCGGCGGTCAGGTCCCACTTGGGCAGGTGGATGTGCTGGCCGATCACGTCGGTGGGGGTACGCACCTGGTAGTCGTCCATCTCGTAGTACGACGGGATCAGGTTGGTGTGCTGGTACATCACGCAATCGAAAGTGTTCATGCGCATCACCAGCGGCTCAGGCGGGCGCTGCTTGTTGATCACCGGCCAGGCGTCTTCCCACAGGGCAATGATGCGCGCCTGCGGGAAGTGGTAGCCGACCTTGTTGTACACCGCGTCGAACTGGATGTTGGCGCCCTTGTAGATGCGCGGGCGGTCGGCGGTAAAGGTCGAGCTGCCGGTAAAGCTCATGCCGTCCAGGCGCTCGCCGCTGTTGAACTCACCGGCCCCGGAGAACTGGGTCAGACGCTTGGCGCGGTCGTCCATGCACGGCTCGTAGTACGGTGCACCGGCGGTGGGCGCCGCGCCGTTGGTGCGAAAGTTACGCGCCACGGTCTGCTTGCCCGGCAGCACGGCATAGCTTGGGTGTTCCAGCTTGGAATGGAAGCTCATCGCCGCCTGTTCGACGTCGGTGCCCTCCTCGGGCAGGAACACCGCCTTGGCCTTGGTGATCGCCTTGGTGAAGTCCAGTGCGGTGGTCGTGACCACGGCTTCGCCACCGGCAGACAGTCCATCCAGGGCATGCCGTGGCAAGCCGCCGTCCCAGCCACCGACCTGGGCCGGGTCGAGGTTGGCCCACAGGGCGTTGCCGGAGTTCTTCAGCTGTTGCGCCTTGGCCGGATCGAGCATGTCCAGCGGTGGAGTTGGCGGGCGTTGGCCGACGGTGTTTTCCATGCCGCCGATCCAGAACGGGAAGCCCGGGTTCTTCAGGCTGCCGTCGGCGTTGCGGTTGGCTTCGCTGCGATCGACCAGGGCCAGGGAACCGACAGCGCGTGGCGCGGCGTCGTGATGGCCGGAGTCGTCATCGCCCTCCTCTTGCTCGTCGTCATCGTTTTCCGCGACCAGGGTTTGCGCCAGCTTCGGAATCACCGCGACCTTGCCCGGCATCGGCGCCATGGCCTTGCCTGGCAACGGTACGATGGCCGGGATGGGTGTACCGGCGATGATCTCACCGTCCGGCAAGGCCCGGGCGCCCGCGGCAGGCTTGCCGCTGCGCAAGGCGAACGGCACGCTGTGAAAACCGCTCTCGCTCTGGCCCGACACTTCCAGGCGGGTGCCTTCCTCGAACACATCGTGGACCCGCCACATGCTCCACATGCCCTGGGCAAAGTGCGGGTAGAAGTGGCAATGGTAGATAGCGTCGCCGGCCACGCGGTTGCGGTTGCCCGAGCCGCCGTTGGCGATTTCGTAGGTGTAGCCGACACCCGGGCCGATGCCCTGGGCATCGACATAGTCGGAGTTGTCGTCATTGGGGTTGAACAGCCACTGGTGACCGTGCAGGTGGAAGATATGCTGCTCGTGGCCGTTATGGGTGTTGCGGAACTTGACCATGTCGCCGATGTAGCTGTGGTTGACGTTGGCCGGTTCCGCCGGGTAAAGGGCCATGGTGGCCTTGACCCCGACCTGCTCGGCGCTCGGGGTCTGGCCCGGGCGAATGTTCTCAAGGCCGACGTTGGCCGGTACGTCCACCAGCATCGCCACGTCGCCGACGGTGTGCGAACTCAAGAAGAACTCTTCGTAGGCGCAGGACAGGCAGTCATGCATCGGGCCCACGCCCAGACGGTTGGCCACCACCTCGGCGCCCATGCCGCCGGAGCCGTAGTTGATCATGAACGAATCGCGGGTCGGCTCCAGAACATGCCCCATCACCGGGTCGGCCCAGTAAGCGGGAAAGGCCTGGGTCGAGGCGGCTTCATCGGTGAACTGCGCGGCGAAATCGCGAAACGGCTCCAGGCGGTTGGGGATGGCCGGGTTACGTTTGCCGAGGCTTTCCAGCGGGTAGGTCGAGGCCGGGAAGCTGCCATCGGCGTTGGGCCCCATGACGATGGCGTCGGACTCACTGGAGATGATCTCGTTGCCGTCGGTCATGGCAATGATCGGCGCGCCGGCCTTGCCCTCGCTGATCCAGGGTTCCTGCTGCGGGTAGCGCGCCTGGTAGTCGACGATCGGCTGGCCAGTGGGGGTGCGGCCGCTGCTGCTCAGGCGCATTTCTTCTTCGGTGAGGGTATTGCGGAAGGTGCGCCCACCTTTGGGCAGCACCACGACCTGGCCGAACAGGCCGTTGGCGACGTTGCCGGCAGCGCCTTCACCGCCGAAGGTCGCGCCCTGGCTGGTGGCGGCAAACGCGCCTTCGCGTTCGGCATACAAGGTGTAGGAGCGGCTGGCGCCGGGGGCGATCAGGAAGTTGCCATTGCGCCCGGTGTTGGCGGCGATGTCGGCGATGCTGTTGACCGCCTGCATGCCGTTGACCTGAAAGCCGACATGGCGGTCGGTAACCTGTTCGTCGGCGACAAAATGCTCGCCGCCTGGCTCGTTGCCTGCGGCGGCTTCGTTCTCTTCAGCTTCGTTTTCCTCGCCTTCGACCTCGTTCTCTTCTTCGTGGTCGATACCGTGCTTGTTCGGGTTGGCCTGGTAGGCCAGCAGGTTCTGCAGGTTGATGGTCAGGCAGTCGCCCGCCGCCACCCGCAGCACGATCGGCCGCGGGCGCTTGTCCGGGCGCAGGCTGACTTTACCCGGCACTGCCGCTCCGCCACTGGCCAGCGACACCTGGTGCTCGTCGACCACATCGCGGCGCAGGGCGAACATCATGCCGTTGGCATTCTGCGCACCCAGGCGGTTGAACATCAGTGGCTGATCGATCGCCACCACATTGGCCACCAGGTTGCGCTCGCAGCGCACGGCGGCTTCGCTGAGCGGCTGCCAGCCCAAGCTGGCGGCGGCGATCAGCAGTGAAGTCAGGACTGAGCCTTTGATTGGAGTCATCATGGCGTGCCTCTGTGGTGCAAGGGAACTCTGGAGGGGCTGGAGCAAGGCCCATGCCATATTTTTTATTGTTGTTTTTCAGTTACTTACAAAGATTAGTGAATCCTGATTGGGGGTGATTCCCCGGTATTCCCCACTAATCGGGGGTTGCCTCTGGGTTGCGACCGCTGCGCGCTCGATCGCCGGCAACGCCGGCTCCCACGGGACAGGACTACTGTGGGAGCCGGCATAGCCTTGCCGTTCACAAAGGCGCATCCACCGCCAGGCCCTGCAGCCGCCGGTACTGGCGCAACACCTTGGGCACATAGCGCTGGGTTTCGGCGAACGGCGGTACCACCCGGCCGCGGCGCAGCACCGCGTCGGGCCCGGCGTTATAGGCGGCCACTGCCAGGGTGATGTCGTTGTCGAACAGGGTGAGCATGCGTTTGAGGTAGCGCGCCCCACCCTGCACGTTCGCGGCCGGGTCGAGGACATTCTTCACCCCCATCTCCTTGGCGGTGTCCGGCATCAACTGCATCAGCCCCGCCGCGCCACTGGTGGAGCGGGCATTGGGGTCGTAGCGCGATTCGGCCTGGATCACTGCATGCAGCAACGCGGCTGGCAGGTCATGGGTTCTAGCGGCGGCCGCCACGACTTCGGCGTATGGCATGCCGGTGATCAATTGCCGACCATTGCCGGCCAGGCTCGGCGCTGTCTCGCTGACCACCCGCTGGTACGTTCGGCCCGGCCGGTGGACGTTGCTCAACACATAGCTGCCATCGGCCTTGACCGAGATGTACACATCGGCCTGAGCCGGATTGCTTGTGGCCAACCAGGCCAGGATTCCCGCAGTGAGCCAGCGCATCGTGCCACCCTCCCCGTTGCGTCCCCCAGAAAGTGGGGCATATGCCCCGATTGCCAGGGCTTCACCCTCCTGACGCAAGCACTGTGCCGCCTTGCCGGGGCCGTGCGGCAAAGGCCCGGCGCAGACGCGCACGGCATTTGCATAAGCCCTTGCAGCGCACCTACGGAGGGCCTGGCAATGAACAACAACCATCGCGCGCAACGTGGCTTCACCCTGCTTGAACTGTTGGTGGTCCTGGTGGTGCTGGGGCTGCTGGCCGGCATCGTCGCACCCAAGTACTTCAGTCAGCTGGGGCGCTCGGAGGCCAAGGTGGCCCGGGCCCAGATCGAAGGCCTGGGCAAGGCCCTGGACCTGTACCGGCTGGAGGTGGGGCACTACCCCAACTCCGAACAAGGCTTGCAGGCGCTGGTGGTCCCCCCCAGCGATGAGGTGCGCTGGTCAGGCCCGTACTTGCAGAAAAAGGTCCCGCAAGACCCCTGGGGGCGTAACTACATCTACCGCCAGCCCGGTGAAAACGGCGAGTACGACCTGCTGTCGATGGGCAAGGACGGCCAACCCGGCGGCGATGGCGAGAACGCCGAGATCACCAGTTGGCAATAGTCGGGAGGGGCTGCACATGCGCTACGAACTCAAGGCACTGGGCAAGGCCGGCGTGGTCTTGCTGCAGGTCGACGCCCAGGACGCAGGCCTCGCCCGCGAGCAGGTCGAGCAACAGGGCTTGCGGGTGGTCAGCGTGCGCAGTTGCCAGCGCCTGGCCGGCTTGCGCTGGCGGCGTGGCGAGGTGTTCGACCTGGTGCTGTTCAGCCAGGAGCTGACCACCCTGATCAACGCCGGCCTGCCGCTGATTGACGCCCTCGAGAGCCTGGCCGAGAAAGAGACCGCGCCCCAGGCGCGCAAGACCCTCGGTGAGCTGGTGCGCCTGCTGTACGAAGGCAAGTCGTTGTCCCAGGCCCTGGCGCAGTTGCCCAGCGTGTTCCCGCCGCTGTACGTGGCCCTGGTGCAGTCGAGCGAGAAGACCGGCGCCCTGGGCGATGCCCTCGGCCGCTATGTCGCCTACCGCCAGCGCATGGACGAAGTGCGCCAGAAGATCATCAGCGCCTCGATCTACCCGCTGCTGCTGTTGCTGGTCGGTGGTGGCGTGGTGCTGTTTCTGCTGGGGTATGTGGTACCGCGCTTCAGCCTGGTGTTCGAAGGCCTGGGCACCGAACTGCCGTGGATGTCGCGCTGGCTGATGCAGGCCGGGATGTTCCTGCACGCCCATCAGATGGCCATGGGCAGCGGTTTCGTGCTGCTGATGGTGCTGCTGTTTGTCATGCGCCGCGAGCCACGGGTACGCCGCTGGCTGAACCGCCAGCTGGAGCGCCTGCCGGCCCTGCACAAGCGCCTGGTGATGTACGAACTGGCGCGTTTCTACCGCTCGCTGGGGATCCTCCTGCAAGGCGGCATCCCGATCCTCACCGCCATGGCCATGGCTCGCGGCCTGCTCGGTGCAGCCGGCGCGCAGCGCCTGGAGCAGGCCTGTGAACGAGTCACTGAGGGCCTGTCGCTGTCGGCGGCGCTGGAAGCCGGGCAACTGGTGACGCCCGTGTCATTGCGCCTGCTGCGCGCTGGCGAGCAGTCCGGCAACCTCGGGCAGATGATGGAGCGCAGTGCCGACTTCTACGACGCGGAAATCAGCCGCTGGATCGAGTGGTTCGTGCGCCTGTTCGAGCCGCTGCTGATGACCTTCATCGGCCTGCTGATCGGCCTGATCGTGATCCTCATGTACATGCCGATCTTCGAACTGGCCTCGAGCATCCACTAGCACGCGACGTGACAATCATCGGCCCTTGCTGTATAGATTCGGCCACCAAGGGGAGCCCGGCAACGGGCTGAGAAACCGCTGACAGCTGCAGCGCGGTGACCCTTCGAACCTGATCCGGATCATGCCGGCGAAGGGATGGGTATTGTGCACCTGCCTTTTTGCCGGCCTCACTGCGGGGCCGACCATGCCTGACATTGCCGGCTCCGCTGTCGTCACTCTAAAAAGGACAGCAGCATGAGCGCGCGCTTCACCGACAGCCTTCGCCAGCAAAGCGAGCCAAGCTGGACCCAGTGCATCGAGCACCGCTTCGTCAACGAACTGCTCGAGGGCCGTTTGGCCGACCCGGTACTGGTCAACTACCTGATCCAGGACCACCGTTTCATCGATGCCTTCCTGACCCTGCTCGGTGCAGCCATCGCCACGGCGGATACCTTCGAGGCGCGCATTCGCCTGGGGCGCTTTACCGGGGTGATTGCCGGTGAAGAGAACACCTACTTCCTGCGGGCCTTCGAAGCCCTTGGCGTCAGCGAGGCCCGGCGCCTCGAAGCGCCGGATTCAGTACCGACTGCCGGCTTCAAGGCGATCATGCGCGAAGCCGCGGCCACCCGCTCCTACGCCGCCGCCCTGGCGGTGCTCAACGTTGCCGAAGGCCTGTACCTGGACTGGGCCCTGCGGGCCAACCAGCAGCTGCCGCCGCGCTTCGAGCATGCCGAGTGGATCACCCTGCACGACAACCCGGCCTTCCAGGACTTCGTCGCCTTCCTGCGTGCCGAGCTGGACCGGGTCGGGCCCGATCACCCGCAAATCAGCAGCGACTTCTTCCTGCGCACTGTGGCGCTGGAGCAGGCGTTTTTCGACGCAGCCTACGACATCGAGGGGTAAGCCATGGATATCTTCGAGCGCCTGAAACAGGCCGCCAGCGCCGATTGGCACAGCTATGTAGAGCACGATTTCGTTCGCCAGATGGGCGCCGGCAACCTGGCGCAAGCGGCGTTTCGCAAGTACCTGGTGCAGGACTACCTGTTCCTGATCCAGTTCGCCCGCTCCTGGGCCCTGGCCGCCTACAAGAGCCGCACCCTCGCCGATATCCGCGCCGCCCAGGCCGGGCTTGCGGCGATCCTCGACGAAACCGAGCTGCACGTGCGCCTGTGCCAACGCTGGGGCCTGTCGCCCGAAGACCTCGCGGCGACGCCAGAGCACCAGGCCACCGTGGCCTACACCCGTTTCGTGCTGGACTGCGGCGCCGCCGGTGACCTGCTCGACCTGCACGTGGCCCTGGCGCCGTGCGTGATCGGTTACGCCGAGATCGGCCGCAACCTGACCCCCAATGGCGTTGAGGCGCTGGGCGATCATCCTTATCGCGAGTGGATTGGCGAATACGCCGGCGCCGGTTACCAGGGCGTGGCCACCGCTGCCCGCGCGCACCTGGATGACCTGGCTTCACGGACCATGACCGAACGGCGTTTCGAGGAACTGGTCAAGGTCTTCGCCCAGGCCTCGCGGCTGGAAGCGGACTTCTGGCAGATGGGGCTGGAGGCCGCGAGGCCGTAATACTGCACCAGCTCCCACAGGGGGCGTAGGCTGCAGGGCCCACAGGTCAGTAATCGTAGCGATCCACCGCCCGCCGCCGCTCGTTGTCATCGCGCATGTCGTAGTTGGCGGTGGTCTGGATGTTGGTGTGATGGGCAAGCTTTTGCGCGATCGACAGGTCATGTTCCTCGATCACCCGGGTGATGAACGAGCGGCGAAAATCATGGGGCATGATCTTCACGCCGACCTGGGTGCCGCGCTGACGGGCAATGTAGTAGATCGCGTGCTTGGTGATGCGCTCGCGGGTGATGTGGCTGCCGCGGCGGATGCGGTTGAACAGGAACTCATCGTCAGCCTGCCCTTCAGGCAACTGCTCGCGGCGAAACGCCAGCCAGGCATTGAGCTTCTCGAAGGCCCAGGGCGGTGCGTACTTGATCAGTTGCTTGTTGCCTTTGCCCAGCACCTGCAGGCTACGTTCGTCGAAATCCACCTGGCTTAACGTCAGGTTGACCGACTCCGACTTGCGCATGCCGGTGCCGTACAGCAAGGCGATTACCGCCGCATCACGCAGGCCCTGGGGCCGCGGGTCGGCGGCGCAGGCATCCATCAGTTCGCGGATCAGGCTGCGCTTGAGGTTGCGCCCGGCCGGCAGGCGCGTGCCCTGGGTCGGCTTGACCGTGCGAATCTTGAGCAACTGCTCCTGGCTGATCAGGCTCAGGCGCCACGCCTCGTTCATTACCCCACGCACCGCGTTGACGTACAGCGACGAGGTGTTCGGCGCATAGCCGTCGGCGCGCAAGGCCGCCACCAACGCGGTGACATGCCCGGGTTCAAGCTGGTGCCAGGGCACCTCGGCAATATCGCAATCCTCGAAACCCAGGCGGTCGGCGGCATCCTGGAGGATGTACTTCATGGTCAGCTGGCTGGAGGGCGCCAGGCGCGCGAGGTATTGCAGCAAGGGGTTTTGCAGTGAATCGGACAAACCGGGAATCCTGTAGAGCGCAACAGAGGTCAGGGGCCTGCAACGGGCCAGTCTGACTCGTCACAACGCCGCGGCAACTGACCTGCATCACAATCAGGTCATTGATTGGCAAGTCTTTTTAGCCACGGCAAGAATCCCGATAGTACCTCATCGATGCCCCCGGAATCGATTGAGGGCAATTTCATGGCACCGGATCTTCCACGTACAGCTTTACCGTCTCCCGGGTCAGCGACAGCACTTCATGGGTCAGGCCGTCGAAATCGCTCTCGCCATGCTCCAGGTAGCCGTCACTGCGTTTGACCACGTAGGGCACATAGCCGCGCGGCTTGCCGGTGTCGGTGTCGATGATCTGCATCCGGTCACTGTAGAGCGGCAACGGGTCGATCAGCGGCACCAGGGGCGCACGACCGACCACTATCGGGTCGGGCACCCACTCCGGCAGCCGGTCGCGGTGCTTGGCCACTTCGCTGAGCACCTGGGCGACCGGCAGTTGCATGGTTTTCGAGTAGTAGGCGTTGTAGGCAAAGGCGGTAATGCTCAGCTTGCAGGGGATGCTGGTCTTGCCCTCCAGCAGGCGATGGATTGCCGGCTTGAGCAGCGCCGTCTCGGTAGAACGGTCCGGGGTGGTCTTGTTGAAACGTGCCCAGACCACATAGTTGTAGCCCCGAATTTCAGAAATGCCCTCGAAGTCCACCCCGCCACCCAGGTTGTAGATCATTGCATGACCGACAGTGAAGTCCTGGTCGTCACCCAGGGCGCACTTGAGCCACTCACCGATCTGGCCATCGCCGGTGTGCCGTTTGAACAGGCTGACAATCTCTTCGTCGCTGCGAAAGCGCAGGTAATAGGAGCCGTCGTGATAGGTGAAGGAGCTGAACTCCAGCGGCATCGATTCGATACCGTGGCTGCAACCGCCGAGCGACAGTGCAGCGCCCAGGGCACAAGCGGCCAGGCGAAAAGAAGGGGCAAACAAAGGCGGCGTCATCCATGAGCATACAAGGCGCGCAAGGATGCCCAAGGCCACGCCTGCCAGCAAGCATTTCCGTGTCCGGTGGCCGCAGCAATGGGCTACAGTTGCCCAGGTACCCCCCGACCTGAGACACCATGGCTTTCCATCGACTGACCCGCACCCACCCGCGCCTGAGCTTTTCTGCCGTCGCCGGTTGCCTGGGGGGCTGGCTGATTCCCGCCGACAACCTGGTCCAGCATATTCTTACCGGCTGGAACATCGGCGTCTGGCTGTACCTGCTGCTGGTGCTGTGGCTGACCTTGCGCGCCAGCCCCGAGAAGGTTCGCGAAGTCGCCTGCATCGAGGATGAAAACGCCGGCCTGGTGCTGTTCACCGTCAGCATCGCGGCGATCGCCAGCCTCGCCGCAGTGACCCTGCAACTGGCCGCCAGCCGAGGGCTGGCCGGTGGCCCGCAACTGCTGCACTACGCCTACACCGGCTTCACCGTCGCGGGCTCCTGGCTGATGATCGGCATGATCTTCAGCCTGCACTACGCCAGGCTGTTCTACACCGCCGGCAGCAAGGAGCCTTTACTGCGCTTTGCCGACGGCGAGCTGAACCCCGATTACTGGGACTTTCATTATTTCTCGTTCACCCTCAACGTCGCGGTGCAGACTTCGGACGTGGGGGTTGCCGATCGGCAGATGCGCCGCATCGTCCTGGCCCACTCCCTGGTAGGCTTCGTGTTCAATACCGCGATTCTGGGCTTTACCATCAACATCGCGGCCGGTTTGCTGAACTGACGGCAAGCCTTCAAGGACTTGTACGGCGCAGCGGGCAATGCGCTGGCAGGCCTGCTCCAGGCGTTCGCTATCAAGTACCAGGCCAAAGCGCAGGTGCCCAGCGGCGCTGGGGCCGAAAGCATCACCGGCCAGCACCGACACCCCATGTTCCTCCAGCAGGCGCTCGGCAAAGGCCTGGGCGCCGATTCCGGTCTCGCGGATATCAATCATCACGAACATGCCGCCATCGGGCTTGTGCACGCGGATACCCGGGCAGCCTTCGAGGCTGGCGCAAACCCGGTCGCGCCGCTCGCGGTAGGTTTCGCGCATCTGCCGCACCTCGGGCAGATCCTGCTCCAACGCCACCTGGGCGGCGTTCTGGATAAAGTCCGGCAAGCCATAGAGCATGCACAGGGCCAGGTTGCCCAGGTGCTCGGCCAATACCTGCGGACCAATCACCCAGCCTACCCGCCAACCGGACATCGCGTGGGACTTGGACAGGCTGTTGATGGTCGCGCTGCGTGCGGCCATGCCCGGCAGGCTCGCCGGGCTGAAATGCTCGCCCTCAAACAGCAGCTCGCTGTACACCTCATCGGAGATCAGCCACAGGTCGTGGTCGATGCACAACTGCGCCAGGCGCTGCCAGGTGGCCTTGGGCAGGCTCGCGCCGGAGGGGTTGTGCGGACTGTTGAGCAGCAAGGCGCGCGTGCGTGCGGTGATCAGCCGGGCGACATCGTCGGGGTCGACCCGAAAGCCCTGCTCCGGGTGCACCGGCACCGGTACCACCCTCGCGGCGCAGGCGCCGAACACGGCCTCATAGGTGACGTACATCGGCTCGGCGACGATGACTTCGTCACCCGGGTCGAACAGGCACTGGGCCACGCCATACAGCGCGCATTGCGCACCGGCCAGCACCACGACTTCCAGCGGGTCGACCGGCTGCCCACTGCGGCGGGTGTGGTGAGCGGCGATGGCGCTGCGCAAAGCCTCGCTGCCGCGCACGTCGGAATAATGGGTATGGCCGGCACGCAGGCTGTCGATGGCGGCGTCGACGATGGGTTGTGGCGTATCGAAATCCGGGTCACCGATCGATAGCAGGATGATATCCCGGCCCTGGCCTTGCAGTTCGACGGCGCGGTAGTGAATGTTCCAGGCTGCAGCACCGTCACCGGCGATACGTTGGGTGAGCGCGGAATAACGCATGGACGGTCTCCTTGACTGAACCTGGACGCGCCATTGGTCTGAAACTCCCTGGCAAGCATCCCAGCCGACTGCCGGTAAAAATAGCAGAACGGTATTGCTCGACGCGGGGAAATATTCCGTGCAAACGTTTGCCTGGCAAACAAATGTGTTCGCCCTGCCCTGCACCGCGCGTGACCTGGGTCAAACAAACGAAAAACCGTCATGATCGGCGGCGGACACTGATGCCGGTGATGCTATGTTTAGGTTTCTGTCCGGGTCACCTCGGCCCGCCCACTCTTGCGTGAGGTTCACCGTACAAGGAGGCCGGCATGAACAAGCTGACGTTCCCCAACGCCTGCCAGATGATGCGCTGGCATTTTCATCCGCTGGGCTTCGAGGCCAGCATGGACGCTCCGCGAAGCATGGTTGCGCGCCTGTTCGACCGGGCCACCGGCGAAACCCTGCTGGCGATTGCCGGCATTCCCTGTGCCACGCTGATGCAGGCGGCTGACGTCGAACGCATCATCGAAGCGGTGGAGGCGGAACTCGACGCCTTCGAACCCTCCTGCAACCTGCGCGCCGTCGGCTGATCAGCTGGCGGCCAGGGGCTCGCGCCCTCGCTCGATATCGGCAATGAAGCGCTCGGCCGGCTGTGGCTGGCCGAGCAGGTACCCTTGCAAGGAATCACAACCCAGCCGGGTCAGGAAGCTCTGCTGGCGATCGGTCTCTACGCCTTCGGCAACAATCCGCAACCCCAATGCCTGCCCTAGCGCGACAATCGCCGAGACGATGGCGGCATCGTCGCTGTCCTGCTCCAGGTCGCGAACAAAGCCACGGTCGATCTTCAGCTCGTTGGCCGGCAGGCGCTTGAGGTACATCAGGCTCGAATAGCCGGTGCCGAAGTCGTCGATGGACAGGTCCACCCCCATGTCTGCAAGCTGTTGCAACACTTGCATGCTGGCGTCGGCATCGCGCATGGCGGTGGTTTCGGTGATCTCCAGGGTCAGGCTGTTGGCCGGCAACTGATGGCGCTCCAGGACCTTGGCCACGCTCTCGACCAGCCCGCTGTGGCAGAACTGGATGGCCGAGAGGTTCACGGCGATGCGCCAGTCGCTGTGGCCCTGGTCGATCCAGATGCGCATCTGCCGACAGGCCTCGTCCAGTACCCACTCGCCAATGGGGATGATCAACCCGGTTTTCTCCGCCTGGACGATAAAGCGGTCCGGCAGCAGCAGGCCGTGCTGCGGGTGTTCCCAGCGCAGCAGCGCTTCGGCACCGATCGGCTGGCAGTTGTGGGCATCGAACTTGGGCTGGTAATACAGGCGGAACTGGCCCTGCTCCAGGGCCACGCGCAAATCCTGCAGCAGTTGCAACTGCAGGCGCGCGTTGCTGTTCATTGACACGTCGAAGAAGCTGTAGCCGTTCTTGCCGGCGCTCTTGGCGTGGTACATGGCGGCATCGGCGTTGCGCAGCAGCTCGTGCTGGTCGATGCCATTACCCGGGTACAGGACGATACCGATGCTCGCCGAGATCTGCAGGTTCTGCTCGGCAACGCGAAAGCTGCGCGAGATCAGGTTGACCTGCTTGGCCGCCACGCCCACGGCGTCATCGGCTTCCTGCAGGTCCACCAGCAGCACGAACTCATCGCCGCCGATCCGCGCCAGGGTGTCCTGGCTATGCAGATGTCCGCGCAGGCGCAGGGCGACTTCCTTGAGCAACTGGTCGCCCATATGGTGGCCGAAGGCATCGTTGACCGGCTTGAAGCCATCCAGGTCGATGAACATCAGGGCGAAACAGCCACCCTGCTCGGCCACCTTGCTGATCGCCTGGTCGATTCGGTCGGCCAGCAGCGTGCGGTTGGGCAGGCCGGTGAGCGTGTCGTGCAGGGCCAGTTGGGTGAGTTCCTGATTGGCCAGGGTCAGCGAACGGGCAAGTTCGGCGGTCCGGGCTTCCAGGCGAGCATCCAGCACCGAGGTCAGCAAGGCCGCGGCCAGCACCGCCAGGGTGGTAATCAGCACCAGGTAATCCAGGCCGTTGCCGCTCAGGCCATTACCCAGGGCGCCGCAGTAACTGCCTTCAGGGAAGTTCGCCGCGGCCATGCCGGTGTAATGCATGCCGACGATTGCCACGCCCATGACGATCGCCGCGCCGCCACGGATCTGCCGCACGTAGAGGGTCTGCTGGCGCAGGCGGAAGGCGATCCACAAGGCCGCCGCCGAAGCGCCGACGGCGATCAGCAACGAGGCGCTGAACAACGTGGGGTCGTAGTCGATGCCCGGCGCCATGCGCAGCGCGGCCATGCCGGTGTAATGCATGCTGCTGATGCCGGTGCCCATGATCAGTGCGCCAAAACCCAGCTGCAACCAGGGCAAGGTCGGCTGGCTGACCAGCCACAGGGCAAAGCCCGACGACAGCCCGGCGATCAGCAGCGACAGCAAGGTCAGGGTAATGTCATAGCCCAGCTCGATCGGCAGGCTCAGGGCGAGCATGCCGATAAAGTGCATCGACCAGATCCCGGTGCCCATGGCCAGCGCCCCGCCAGCGATCCACAGGTACACCGCACGGCCCTTGGCGGTGGTGATCCGGCCGGTCAGGTCAAGGGCGGTATACGAAGCAAGGATGGCCACACACAGCGAAATCAATACCAGCGAAGAAGAGTAACTACCGATCAGCATGAGGCCTTCCACAACCCGTAGACCGGGCACTGGCAAGGCCCGGATAAAAGCCGATGATTGTACTCAACCTTTGGCGAAACGCACGGAGTTTCGGTGGAAGATGGCAATAACGAATCATCGCCTCTTCAGATGATTTCTAGAATATATTTATCATATAAAACAGTAAGTTAAGATCATAAATTAAAGCTATATGGCAGCATTCAATGCAATCTGCATCGAAAGCCGCCATACCGAACATACGACTTTAACAAGTTTATCTATTCACTTGTTTTATAAGGATTTATCTTCATCTTCCTGCTCAACAAACGCCGCCTGCGAGTCCCAGCCACCGCCCAGCGCCGCAATCAACTGCACGCTGGCCACCAGCCGCCCCTGCAGCAGGTTGAGCACGCTGCGCTCGTTGCTCAGGGCGGTGGTCTGCACGTTGACCACGTCCAGGTAGGCAATCAGACCTGCCTTGTACTGGTTGTTGGTCAGGCGCAGGGATTCGCGGGCCGAGTCCAGGGCTTCGCTGCGCACCCGGGCTTCGTCTTCGTAGACCTTGAGCTGCACCAGGTAGTTTTCCACTTCCTTGAAGCCGTCGAGCACGGTCTGGCGGTACTGGGCCACGGTCTGGTCGTAGACCGCTTCGCTGCGGTCCACTTCGGCGGCGCGCTGGCCGGCGTCGAACAGGGTCATGGCCAACTGCGGGCCGACCGACCAGAAGCGATTCGGCAGGCTGATCCAGTCGCTGAAGCTGCTACTGCTGTAGCCGCCGCTCATGCTCAGGGTCAGGTCCGGGAAGTAGGCGGCGCGGGCCACGCCGATGCTGGCGTTGGCCGACATCACGTTGCGCTCGGCCTTGGCGATGTCGGGGCGGCGTTCCAGCAGTTGCGAGGGCAAGGCCAGCGGTACCTGCGGCAGTGCCGGGATGTCCTTGCTGTCGGCCAGGGCGAACTCGGCCGGGGCCTTGCCCAGCAGCACGGCGATAGCGTTTTCCAGTTGCGCGCGCTGCCACACCAGGTCGATCAGGTCGGCCTGGGTGCTTTTCAGCTGGGTTTGCGCCTGGGCTACCGCGTCCTTGCCCGAGACGCCGGCACGGTACTGGTTCTCGGTCATTTTCAGCGAACGCTCATAGGCCTCGACGGTGGCCTCGAGCAGGCGCTTCTGCTCGTCGAGCACCCGCAGCTGCAGGTAGTTCTGCACCAGCTCCGACTGCAGGCTCAGGCGGATCGCCGCCATGTCGGCAAGGCTGGCCTCGGCGCTGGCCTGGTTGGCGGCCAGGCCGTCACGCAGCTTGCCCCACAGGTCGGCCTCCCAGCTCACCCCCAGCTGGGTGCTATAGGTGTTGCGGATGCCGCTGCTGTTGTTGCTCAGGCTCGAGCTTGAGCTGCCGGTGCCCTGGCTGGAACGGGTCTTGCCGGCCGACAGGTCGAGGCTTGGGAACAGTGCGCCACGGGCGCTGCGCACCAGGGCCTGGGCCTGGCGGTACTGGGCTTCGTACTGGGCGACGGTCTGGTTGCTGGCATTGAGCTGCTCGACCAGGCCATTGAGCTGGGCGTCGCCGTACAGCTCCCACCAGGCGCCGCGGGCAATGGCGTCCGAAGGGTTGGCCTGGGTCCAGCCTTCGGCGTGCTTGAACGCCACCGGCGCCGGGGTCTCGGGCCGGTGGTAATCCGGGCTCAGGGTACAGGCGCTGAGCATCGCCAGGCACAGGGCCGAGGCCAGCAGGCGCGAGCCGCGGGCAGCCAGCAGCGGCTGCAGCGAACGGTCGGAAAAAAGCGGACGTCGGGTCATAGCGGGGTTTCCAAAGCAGCGTCGGTACGCACGCCGCGCCAGCGGTTGAAGCGATGGCGCAGGCGGTCCAGATAGAGGTAGACCACCGGGGTGGTGTAAAGCGTGAGGATCTGGCTGAAGACCAGCCCGCCGATGATGGTCAGGCCCAGTGGCTGGCGCATCTCGGCGCCTTCAGCGTGGCTGAGCAGCAGCGGCAAGGCGCCGAGGATGGCCGCCAGGGTAGTCATCAGGATCGGCCGCAGGCGCAGCAGGCAGGCACGGCGGATCGATTCCTCCGGGCTCAGGTGCTCGTGACGCTCCAGTTGCAGGGCCAGGTCGATCATCATGATCGCGTTCTTCTTCACCACGCCGATCAGCAGGAACAAGCCGAGCAGGGAGATCAGGCTGAACTCGCTGCCGACCACGTAAAGGGTCAGCAAGGCCCCTACCCCGGCCGATGGCAGGGTCGAGAGGATGGTCAGCGGGTGAATGTAGCTTTCGTAGAGGATGCCCAGCACCAGGTACACCGCCAGCAAGGCGCCGAGAATCATGAACGGCTGGCCCTTCTGGCTTTCGGCGAAGGCATCGCCGGTACCGCCGAGCTTGGCGATCACGTCCTCGGGCAGGCCGACCTTGGCCACCGCCCGCTCCACCGCAGCCAGGGCCTGGTCCTGGCTGTAGCCTTCGGCGATGTCGAAGTTGATGCTCTCGGAGGCGAACTGGTCCTCGTGGCTGACGCGGTCGTCGGCCAGGCTGTTCTCGTAATGGGCGAAGGTGGCCAGCGGCACCCTTGCGCCATCGGCAGTAATCACCTGGACCTGCTCCAGGGTACGCGGGTCCTGGGCGTACCTGGGGTTGATCTCCATCACCACCTGATACTGGTTGAGGCTGTCGTAGATGGTCGAGATCTGCCGCTGGCTGTAGGCGTTGTTGAGCACCGAGGTGACCATGCTCATGTCGATGCCCAGGCGCTTGGCCTGCTCGCGGTCGACCACCAGGGTTATCTGCTGGGTGCCACCCCCCTCGCGGGCGTCGATGGCAGTCAGCTCCGGCAGCGCCTTGAACGCGGCGACCACCTTCGGGTACCACTCGCGCAGGGCCGACAGTTCGCTGCTTTGCAGGGTATAGAGGAACTGCGAGCTGCTCTGGTCGCGGCCGCCGCCGAACTGCAGGTCCTGGTCGGCCATCAGGAACAGCCGCCCGCCGGGCACCTTGGGCATCTCTTTGCGCAGGCGCTCGATGATCTTCTGCGCCGACACCTTGCGCTCGCTGAGCGGTTTGAGGCGCACGATCACCATGGCGTTGTTGGTGCCGCTGTTGCCGCCGATGAAACCGGCGACGCTTTCCACCGCCGGGTCGGCCAGCAAGGCGCGGCGGTAGATTTCCATCTTCGGCTGCATCACCTGGAACGACAGGCCGTCGTCGCCGCGGACAAAGCCCATCAGCTGGCCGGTGTCCTGCTGCGGCAGGAAGGTCTTGGGCACCACCACGTACAAGGCAATGTTGACCGCGATGGTCACCAGCAGGCTCAGCAGGGTCAGGCGCCGGTGGCGCATCACCCAGTCCAGGCTGCGCCCGTAACCGGCCATCATGCGCTGGTTGAGCTGCGCGCTCCAGCGTTGCAGGCGAGTCTGCTCGCCCTCTGGCTGGGCTTTGAGCCAGCGTGCGCAGAGCATCGGCGTGAGGGTCAGGGAGACCAGCAGCGACACCAGGATCGCCACCGCCAGGGTGATGGAGAACTCGCGAAACAGCGAACCGACGATACCGCCCATGAACAGGATCGAGACGAACACCACCACCAGCGACAGGTTCATCGACAGCAAGGTGAAGCCGACTTCCTTGGAGCCCAGGTACGCGGCGCGCATCGGCGGCACGCCCTCGTCGATATGCCGGGAGATGTTCTCCAGCACCACGATGGCGTCGTCGACCACCAGGCCGGTGGCGAGAATCAGGGCCATCAGCGACAGGTTGTTCAGCGAGAAGCCGCACAGGTACATGGCCGCAAACGTGCCGACCAGCGACACCGGCACCGCCAGGGTCGGGATCAACGATGCGCGCAGGTTGCCAAGGAACAGGAACACCACCAGGATCACCAGCACCACGGCGATGATCAGGGTGTGCTCGGCTTCCTTGAGGGTCGCCTTGATCACCGGCGAGCGGTCCATGGCCACGTCCAGCTTGACGCTGGCGGGCATCAGCGACTCCAGGGCCGGCAGCTGCTCCTTGATCTTGCTTACGGTCTCGATGATGTTGGCGCCGGTCTGGCGATTGATCACCAGCAGCACCGCGTCCTGATCGTTGAAGAACCCGCTGTTGTAGCGGTTCTCCACCGCGTCGCTGAGCTTGGCCACGTGGCTCAGGCGCAGCACCGCGCCGTCCTGGTAGCGAATCACCAGGGGCTCGTAGTCCTTGGCTTTCTCCAGTTGGTCGTTGGCCTGCACCTGCCAGTTGCGCTGGCCATCTTCGATAAAGCCCTTGGGCCGGCGCTGGTTGGCATTGGCGATGGTCTGGCGCACGTCATCGAGGGCCACGCCATACTGGTTGAGCAACTGCGGCTCGAGTTCGACGCGCACCGCCGGCAGCGAACTGCCGCCGATCTGCACCTCGCCTACCCCCGGCACCTGGGACAGGCTCTGGGACAGGATGGTCGAGGCCAGGTCGTACAACTGGCCCTTCTGCAGCACGCTGGAGGTCAGTGCCAGGACCATGATCGGCGCCTGGGACGGATTGTATTTCTTGTAGGTGGGCATGCTGCGCATGCCGCTGGGCAACAGGTTGCGCGAGGCGTTGATGGCAGCCTGCACCTCGCGCGCCGCCGCGTCGATGTCACGGCCCTGGTCGAAGCCGAGGATTACCCGGGTCGAGCCCTGGCTGGAACTGCTGGTCAGGGTGTTGACCCCGGAGATCGCGCCCATGGAGCGCTCCAGCGGCGTGGCCACGGTCGAGGCCATGACCTCGGGGCTGGCGCCCGGCAGGCTGGCCTGGACCACGATCACCGGGAACTCGATCTGCGGCAGCGGCGCCACCGGCAACAGGCCGAAGCTGACGCCACCCAGCAGCATGATTGCCAGGCTCAGCAGCATCGTCGCCACTGGGCGGGCGATGAACGGAGCTGAGAGGTTCATGGGTGGCTCCAGTTGCAAGCTGCAAGCTGCAAGCTGCAAGCAACTTGAGGTGACCTTCGATGCACAGATCGAACACCGGACCGCTTGCAGCTTGCAGCTTGCGGCTTGTAGCTGGCGCCGATCATACCAAGTCTCCGGTCAAGCCACGGGAGCGAAGGCGCCTCGACAACCGATCGAAGTACAAGTAGATGACCGGCGTGGTGAACAGCGTCAGCACCTGGCTGACCAGCAGCCCACCGACCATCACCAGGCCCAGCGGCTGGCGCAGCTCGGCGCCGGAACCGGTGGCGAGCATCAGCGGGATGGCGCCGAACAGCGCCGCCAGGGTGGTCATCAGGATCGGCCGGAAGCGCAGCAGCGCCGCCTGGTAGATCGCCGCCTCGGGCGCCATGCCCTGGTTGCGCTCGGCCTCCAGGGCGAAGTCGATCATCATGATCGCGTTCTTCTTGACGATACCAATGAGCAAAATGATGCCGATGATGGCGATCATGCCCAGGTCGTTGCCCGAGAGGATCAACGCCAGCAAGGCGCCCACCGCCGCCGACGGCAAGGTCGAAAGGATGGTCACCGGGTGGATGTAGCTCTCGTACAGCACACCGAGCACGATGTACATGGTCACCACCGCCGCCAGGATCAGCAGCAAGGTGCTCGACAGCGAGGCCTGGAAGGCTTCCGCCGCGCCCTGGAAGCGGGTTTGCACGCCCACCGGCATGCCGATGTCCTGCTGCACCTGCTCGATGACCTTGACCGCCTCACCCAGGGCCACGCCATCGCCCAGGTTGAACGACATCATCACCGCCGGGAACTGGCCGATATGGGCAATCGCCAGTTGCGCCTGGCGCTGCTCGATGCGCGCCAGGCTCGACAGCCGCACCTGGCCGCCGTCGCTGGCCTTGACGTGAATCTGCTCCAGCACCTGCGGGCCGATGCTGGACGCGGCCTCGGCCTGCAGCACCACGCGGTACTGGCTGGCCTGGGTGTAAATGGTCGAGATCTGCCGCTGACCGAAGGCGTCGTACAGGGCGTTGGTGATGTCGGCGACGTTGATGCCCAGGCGGCTGGCGGCATCCCGGTCGATCACCAGGAATACTTGCAGGCCCTTGTCCTGCAGATCGCTGGCGACATCGGTGAGTTCCGGGCGCTGCTGCAGGGCATCGACCAGCTTGCCGCTCCACAGCGCCAGCAGTTCGGCGTCCGGGGACGACAGGCTGAACTGGTACTGGGTGCGGCTGACCCGGTCTTCGATGCTCAGGTCTTGCACCGGCTGCATGAACAGGCGAATGCCGATCAGCTTGTCGACCTCCGGCTGCAGGCGGGCAATCACCTGGGCCGCCGTGAGGTCACGCTCGCCATGGGGCTTGAGGTTGATCAGCAAACGGCCGCTGTTGAGCGTGGCATTGTCGCCATCGACACCGATGTAGGACGACAGGCTCTGCACTGCCGGGTCCTGCAGGATGATCGCACTCAGCGCTTGCTGGCGCTGGCTCATGGCCGCGAACGACACCGACTGCGGCGCTTCGGAAATGCCCTGGATGACGCCGGTGTCCTGCACCGGGAAGAAGCCCTTGGGCACCACCAGGTACAGCAGCACGGTCAGGCCCAGGGTGGCAACCGCCACCAGCAGGGTCAGCGGTTGATGCTTGAGCACCCACTGCAGGCCGCGGCCGTAATGGTGAATCATCCAGTCGATCCAGGCGCCGCTGGCGCGGTAGAACCGGCTTTGCTCTTCAGGCTTGGGCTCGCGCTTGAGCAAGCGCGCGCACATCATCGGCGTCAGGGTCAGCGACACCACCAGGGAAATCAGGATCGCCACCGCCAGGGTAATGGCGAACTCGCGGAACAGCCGGCCGACCACGTCGGCCATGAACAGCAGCGGGATCAGTACCGCGATCAATGAGAAGGTCAGCGAAATCAGGGTGAAACCGATTTGCCGGGCGCCCTTGAGCGCGGCTTGCATCGGCGTTTCGCCCTCTTCGATATGCCGCGAGATGTTCTCCAGCATGACGATGGCATCGTCGACCACAAAGCCGGTGGCGATGGTCAGGGCCATCAGGGTCAGGTTGTTGATCGAAAAGCCGGCCAGGTGCATGACCGCAAAGGTGCCGATCAGCGACAGCGGCACGGCCACCGAGGGAATGAGGGTGGCACTGAAGCGGCGCAGGAACACGAAAGTGACCATGACCACCAGGACAATGGCGATCAACAGCTCGTGGCGTACGTCCTTGACCGAGGCGCGGATGGTCTGGGTGCGGTCGGTAAGCACACTGACGTCGAGGCCCGCCGGCAGGTTGTCGGTGATCGACGGCAGCATGGCCTTGATCCGGTCGACCACCTCGATAACGTTTGCGCCCGGCTGGCGCTGGATGTTCAGCAACACCGCCTGGTTCTGGTTGGCCCAGGCCGCCAGGCGCTCGTTCTCGGCGCCGTCGACGATCTCGGCGACGTCTTTCAGGCGCAGCGGCGCGCCGTTGTTGTAGGCGAGGATCAGGTTGGCGTATTCCTCGGGCGAACGCAGCTGGTCGTTGGCGTCGAGCATCGATACCCGGGTCGGGCCATCGAAGTTGCCTTTGGGCTGGTTGACGTTGGAAGCGCCGATCAGGGTGCGCACGTCAGCCAGGTTCAGCCCGGCCGAAGCCAGGGCGTCGGGGTTGACCTTGATCCGCACCGCCTGGCGCTGGCCGCCGGCGATGCTGACCATGCCGACGCCGCCAATCTGGGCGATCTTCTGTGCCACCCGGGTGTCGACCAGGTCGTTGAGCTTGGGCAACGGCATGGTTTTCGACGAAATCGCCAGGGTCAGCACCGGTGTGTCTGCCGGGTTGACCTTGTTGTACACCGGCGGTGCCGGCAGGTCGCTGGGCAGCAGGTTGCTGGCAGCGTTGATCGCCGCCTGCACCTGTTGCTCGGCAACGTCCATGTTCATGTCCAGGCTGAAGCGCAGGGTCAGCACCGAGGCGCCACCGGAGCTGGTCGAGGCCATCTGGGTCAGCCCGGGCATCTGCCCGAACTGGCGCTCAAGCGGCGCGGTGACCGCGCTGGTCATCACCTGCGGGCTGGCGCCGGGGTACAGGGTCATGACCCGGATGGTCGGATAATCGACCTGGGGCAGTGCCGCCACCGGCAGCATCTTGTAGGCGATCAGGCCGGCCAGAACGATGGCCAGCATGCTCAGGGTGGTCGCCACCGGGCGCAGGATGAACAGCCGCGAGAGGTTCATGCGCCGGCCTTGCCCTGTTCAGCGGGAGCGACGGAGGCGTCTTTTTTATCCTGGCCCTGCAGGTGCTGGCCGGGGGTGACCGGTACTTCGGCGCTGTCGTTGACCACCTCGACGTCACTGCCATCACGCAGGCGGTCGGTGCCTTCGAGCACTACCCGCTCGCCCTGGGCCAGGCCCTCGTTGACCACGGTGTGGTCGCCATCGCTGGCGCCGAGGGTAAGTTTGCGGATACGCACCTTGTTGTCGCCTTCCATGACATAGACGAACGAGCCGTCGGTGCCGAACTGGATCGCCGCTGACGGTGCCAGCACCACGCCCTTCAGGGTATCGGCCAGCAGCCGCACGTTGACGAACTGGTTGGGGAACAGCGCTTCGTCCTGGTTCTCGAAGAAGGCCTTGAACTTCAGGGTGCCGGTGGTGGTGTCGATCTGGTTGTCGAGGCTGCGCAGCACGCCGACTGCCTGTTGCTTGATATCGCCACGGTCCCAGGCTTCAACGGGCAGCTGAGCGCCGCTGCGATAACGCGCCAGCACCGTGTTCAGCTCCGTTTCAGGCAAGGTGAAGGCCACGGTGATCGGCTGGGTCTGGGTGATGACCACCAAGGCGGTGGTGTCGTTGGCCGCCACCAGGTTGCCGACGTCAAGCTGGCGCAAGCCCAGGCGGCCGTTGATCGGCGCGCGGATACGGGTGAAGTCGAGGTTGAGCTTGGCGTCACCCACCGCCGCCTGGTTGGTCTTGATCGTGCCCTGGTACTGGCCGACCAGTGCTTCCTGGGTGTCCAGCGTCTGCTTGGCGATGCTGTCTTCGGCGTACAGGCCTTTATAACGCTGCAGGTCGATCTGGGCGTTTTTCAACTGCGCCTGGTTCTGCGCCAGCGTGCCTTCGGCCTGTTGCAGGGCGATCTGGTAAGTGCGCGGGTCGATCTCGGCCAGCAGATCACCGGCCTTGACCTTCTGCCCTTCCTGGAAATTGACCTTGACCAGCTCGCCGCCCACCCGGCTGCGCACATTCACCGTGTTGGTCGCGGTCACCGTACCCAGGGCCTTGAGGTACACCGGGAAATCACCCACCGTCGCCGATTCGACCCGTACCGGCACCGGCCCACCGAACGCGCCAAAGCCCGGCCGCCCGCCCTTGCCGCCTGGCGCAGCGCCGGCCTTTTGCGCGGCCGGCGACGGCCACAGCCACCAGCACAGGCCGGCGACCAGCAACAGGATCAGCAGGCCGACAAGCCAGCGACGAGGGGAACGGGAACGAGAAAGCATC
>RCUI01000166.1_pt1 | contig 24911 bp, 15 predicted proteins | sample 2166121 | NCBI WGS metagenome assembly RCUI01 (sample SAMN09932700, study PRJNA488358) | compost metagenome | feature: garden; material: soil; isolation source: compost soil in succinic acid-enriched culture | place: Germany: Experimental Botanical Garden Goettingen | collected 2016-01-27
CGGGCTAGTCCCCGTTGAGCGGCAACGCTGCCAGTTCTCCATGACCATGGATCAGAGTCTGCGCGCCCATGTGCTGGAAACCAGCCGCCTCGGCTGGCGCGCTGGCGGTGAACAGCGTCACGCCTTCACCCAGCAGGGGCCGGACGAGCTTGAACAGGATCTGCTGCTGAGCCTGTGGCAAAAACCGCTCTGAATCCCATGAAAAAAGGCCCGTACGGGCCTTTTTTTATTTGGCGTCTCCGCCAATGGCAATGCGCTCTCCCACGGCGACGAAGGAGCGACCCCCCTTACTCGAGCGGCCGCCCGTTGACGGTGAAGGAGAGATCCACTTCAGGCGCCGAGACGGGCCTCTGATCCAGGGTCCCGGCGGCGCAGATCACGGCGGCGGCCCGTGGCTCGCTGGCCGTGGGCACATTGATATGGAACTTGTTCATCAGGTTGGCATTTAGCCGGTGATTGGCCAGCCGGAAGTGCAGCAAGCCCTCCCGGGTCTCCACCTGCAGCTGGCAATCCCCTGCCCCAATCCCCTCGCCGTCATCCCCATAGCTGAAGCCGTAAGCGCCGTGCAGGGCCGGATAGAGGTAGCTCGGCAAGAGCCCGCGAGGATCGTAATAGCCCACCAGGGTCGTCACCGGCACCCCGAATGCCTGTGGCTTGCGCGCCACCCGTGCATCCGCCACCGGCCCTTCGTTCCAGCGGCTGCCGTCCGAGGTGTAGCTCTTCTTGAAACCGCGGGAGACGGTGATCTGCTGGCCGTTGATGAAGAGGATGCTGTTGTAGCCGGCGCCGTGCTCCACGGTCAGGATGCGCCCCGCATTCCCGGCGGCGGCAGGGGGCGCCTGGATGTTGCGCGTCCAGTTGCCGTCCCACATGGCTACCTTGACCAGATCATACTCCGCCAGCAGAGCCACCAGCTTCGCCTCGCTCAGATCGCCGATGGGTGCGCTGATCTGCTCCAGCCGCTCGACCCTGTGCTGATAGGGCACCATGGTGGCGGTGGCAGCATCCCACTTGCGAAATCCGGTCGGGGACGCGGCATCGAACACCGCCTTGCTCTCGAGAAAGCGCTGGATGATGGCGGCCGAATTCGGGGTGTAGAGGGTAAAGCGGTTGAAGCCGGAGAAGGGCGATCCACCCGCCATGGCATCGAAACCGAACGAGTGCCCCTCGAAAGGCGGCTGGCACTGGCCGTCGAGGCAGGCGCTCTGGCCGCTGCGGGCGACGCCGAAGTTGGGAATGAAGCGATTGCGATCCCCATCCCAGCCCCAGCTCGAATTGACCGCCTCGGCGCTGCGGTGCACCGAGCCCTGGAAGCCGCCGACATAGTGGCCGAGACCATAGTTGTGGCCCACCTCGTGGCTGAACTCGTTGCCAAGGGAGCTGTCGAGGGTGACTATGCCGCCCCCGCCCGACCCGCCGTGCACCTGGATGCCGTTGGCGTACTTGCCACGGCTGTTATGGGCCGCCAGCTGGGCCACCACATAGGGATGGCTGCTCTCCCCCTCGCCGGCCGTGCTGTTGATGCCGTAGTTCGCATTGTCTATCCCGTGGGAGATCAGCTCCTTGCCGATGCGCTGGCGCATGGTGCCCTCGTGCCAGCCCCCCTGGCCGGGATCGAAGTCGGTGAGCAGGGTGCCGTTTGGCAGCATCACCTCCGGCAGCGACAGGGGAGCATACTGGCTGACAATCAGCCGGCTGGTCGGCACCGTCTGGAAGTACTCGCGATGGGCTTCGGGATCCCTGGCGAAGGCAAACTGATCCCGGGGAGTAGTCAGCATGCCAAGGTCTATGGTGTGGATGAGCAGCTCGCTCGGGGCACCGACCTGCAAGTCCGTCAGCTCGCCGCTGAGGCTTCCCTGATTGAACTGCAGGCTCAGGCCTGGGCGGATCCAGTCCGCTGGCAGCACGACGCTCCAGGTGTCGGTCGCATAGCGGATGCCGTTGTTCTCGAGCTCCCCTTCACGGATCCACTGGCCGCCCACGAACTTGAATTGCAGCGTCTGACCGCGGGAGAGGGTCACCTGGCGGCCGCTGTAGCGCACCGTCGAGGTGTAACCGGCATTGGAACTTGCACGCACCATCTTTCCTTCCAGGGCGGCACCCTCTGGCAGATAGATATCCCTGACCCATCGGCCATCGGCGGTCTTCACCTCCACCAGGGCATGCTGCCCCAGGCGATCCCGCAGCAAGGTCGCAGTGGCATCACCCAGCCGGGCCAACTCGGCACTGCTGCTGATGACATTGGTGGTCCCCGCCGCCGGGGTGAAGTCGACCCCCTCTTCCGGCGAACCATCGAGGTAATAGGCCGTCTTCGGCAACTGCTCGGGCGGGTTGAGGCTGAGCGTCCCTAGGGTCTGTCCGGCGCCATCTCGCGCCGTCACCGTCATAGGCACGCCGGTCTCGGCTTGCAAGGGCCTGACCAGCAGCAGGCTCTTGCGCAGGGCGGTCAGCCTGGGCTGGCTGTCCCCTTCTGCGGCATGGGCCGGCAGGATCTGGCTCTGGGCTAATTGAACCTGCGCCGCCAAGGATCCTTGCAGATCGTTGGTCGGTGGCTGGGTATTGAAGGGCAAGGAGGTGGGAGCCTGAACGGCAGCCAACAGAGGGCCGCTCGCCAGGGCGGCCATGATGAGGCTGGCTAACTGTGTTTTTTTCATTGTTATGGTTCTCATTGTGATGGGCATGTCCACATGCCCTGTTGCAGGAAGCGTGACAGCATGGACGCCGGCTGCCGGGTCCTGCACCCGGCGAATTCGGTTCAGCTTGCCCTGCGGCGCCATGACCGCAGACTGACACCGGCGTGGATAAAGGAGTGGGGCCCAGGCCCCACTCCCGCAGACAATCAGTGACAGGTGGCAACCCCCTGATCGGCCCAGACGTCGGCCGTACCGGGCTCGTTGCCCTTGGTCCAGTAGCGGGCCTGCCACTTGCGACCCTTGTGGTTGGCAAGCTCACCGGCGCTATAGGCCACAGCGGCATGCCAGCCAAGCTGCACCTGGCTCACCAGCTTCCACTGATCGGCGCTCTGGCTTGGCTCGTTGCCCCGGGTCCAGTACTTGGCCTGCCACACCAGTTGCTTGTAGCTCACCTTGTCATTGGTGTTGTAGACGGTGCCGGCGCTCCAGGCTGGCCAGTAGGCCGCATCCGGATCGCTTGTCTCGCAGCCGCCACCCGAGCTGAGCGGCCTGACGGTCAGACGGGTGCCGGCGCTGGCGTCCAGCGCCCCGTCGGTCACCATCAGGGTCAGGTCATAGAGGGTGTCGCTGGCGACGTTCGGGCCTGTCACCACCAGGGTCTTGCTGTTCTGGCCGCTGGCACTGAGACCGGCCGGAACAGTCCATTGGTAGCTGAGTGCATCCCCATCGGGATCTGTGGCGCTGGCGGTGATGCTCACCTGTTTGCCCGCCTGTACCGAGGCGGGAGCCAGTGCCGCCAGCACGGGTGGCTGGTTGGGCGGTGGTGCCTGGTGGGTCACCACCATGCTGTCCACACCTGCCTGCCCCTGCTCATCGGTGACGGTCAGCTCGAACGCCAGCTGGGTATCCTGAGCGATGGTGCCCAGACTCAGCCTGGCTCGTGCCTGCTCCGCATCCCTCAGGGAGGCCTGCGGACCGCCGACCTGGCGCCATTGATAACGCAGGGCACCGTTCTCCGGATCCCGGGAAGCGGAACCGTCGAGCACCAGCTCGGCCGGGCCCGTGGTACGCATATCGCCACCGGCGTTGGCCAGGGGTGGCTGATTGGTGGCTGGTGGCGGCAGCTCTGGCTCGGCATTCACCTCGCTCACACCGGCATCTCCGGCCGCGATTCTGGCCTCTATGGTCTGGTGCATGGTGCGCCACTGGTCAGCGAAGAAAACCCCCTCGAACCGTCCCGCCGTCATCAGGTTGCTGGCCCGGTAAGGCTCCTCATCCCCTGTGTGCCACAGCCCCAGATTGTGACCCAGCTCATGGGTCAAGGTCAGCGACTGACCATGGACGGTGAGGTTGCCGGGACAGGCGTATCGATAACCGACGCGCGGCGCACCGTCGGTGGCTCCCATACCGATGGAGGAAGCACTCCCCATGTAACTGCACGCCTTGGCGTCATTCTTGTAGCCGCGCAGTACATAGAGGTTGGAGAAGACCTGATCCGCATTCGGGATCCAGCCCTCATTCAACGGAGCCTCCATCTCCGAGCGATCGGGTTCGTTAGCCTGACCATTGCCATTCTTGTCCCACTCGTGCACCAGCACGCCGTTGTCCACCCAGTTGACCCGAATGTTGTAGGGGGCCAGGCGGCGGCTCATGTCCGCCATTATGATGGCACCGTCGTCCCACAGGTGGCTCTTGCGCTCACCAGGGAAGGCGATGTAGCTATAGGAGAGGCTGATCGCCTTGGGGGAGGTGATAAACAGCCGCACCTGCTCCACCAGCTGGCCATCTGCCAGGATCTCGAGCCAGGTCTCTCCTTCTGTTAGCCCCTGCAGTTGCAGCCGATCCTGGATCTCGCCCTGCACCAGTTGCAGGCTCGCCAGCGCGGGGTTGGCAATGCGATAGCTCAGCGCGACCTGCTGGTTCGGCACCTTGCCGATCAGCAGCGCCTCCGGCACGCCCTGGCTGCTGAGCAGCTTCTGCTTCATGGCTGAGTCTAAGCCCGGGTCGAAAGCCAGCTTGTTGGCTGGATCGGGCAACACCTGGGCATAGGGGTTCGCCTCATGCACCTGCCGCCCCTCAGCCGCCAGCCAGAGCTCCCCCTCCTCGTTGGCACGAAAGCCCTGTTCGCTCGGACCGGAAACATAGGTCAGACGGAACTCATAGTCTTGATCCGCCCGCACCTTGATGGGGGCGGTCGGGGTCAACACCTTGCCCGAGCCGAGCAAAACGCTGCCCTCGTAGGCGGGTTCGCCGCTCTCCTTGTCGGTGAGGCGCAGGCTGAACTGGCGGTTGTTACCGCCCCAGAGCCCCTCCTGCACCCTGAACAGGGTGATCTCCAGTTCATCCCCGCTCAGGGGGTGCTCGGTTGAGGTGATACGGATCGTTCGGCTCAGGCTCTGACCGGGACGCTGTTTCAGCAGGCCATTGCCGACAGGGGCCTCCTGCCAGAGGGTGCTCAGCGGTTGAATCAGACTCGGCACGGCCACGGCGGGATCATAGACGGTGACGGGCAACGAGAAGGTCGTGGTGCGAAAACCCCACCCCATATAGCCCACCCCTTTGGGTAAACCATTATCGCTAACCTCGAACTTCGCCAGATAGCTGCCGACCTGCTGGGTGTTCACGCTGCCTACCTGTTTGATACGGCCGCTGAGATCCCCGTCGTTCTCGTCCCAGGCCGTCATCTGGGGGGCGAAGGTCGCTCCGAGCGGCAGTTGCAGGGCGAAGTTGTTGACCCAGGCCTGCTGGTTGTAGAGGCGTGGCGGCGTCTGATCCTTGCGCCACTCCCCGGTGACGGTGTTGTACTCTGCCATGGCACCGGTACCCACGGCCAGCAGGGCGAGCACGCCCCCCTGCACCGCCAGATATCCCTTGTTCTTCTTCATCTGCATTCCGTGATTTCCCTATTATTGGCGCCTGCCAAGGTGGCAGGCGCGTCGTTGTTATTGCGTTGACATGAACACAGAGTTCAATCCCCTCCTCTGCCGCCACTGGCGGCGATCACCTTGACCGGGGGCGTGAGCGGACGGGTTGAGCCCGGTGATGGCGAACCGGGTCTCACCCCAGCCGAGGTCGGATTTGCCGGGAGAGGCGACATAAAGGAAGGAGGCGCCAACCAAGGTGGTCGACAATACAGAGGGGTGGACTTTGCATGGCGAATAATCCTTTTCGTTATTAGTCAATACGATAAGGACAAGGCAACCAGCAGATGGGCAGGGTCTTCCCTTGGCAGAAGATCGATACGACCTGTGGCGGCCCCGCTGTCCTAGATCATGGATCCTTAGACCGGAAGCTTTGCGTCCCGGCCTTTCGACCGGTTTGCCCTTATACACAAATTAATCAGTAGTGCGTCGCGATTATTCTCCATAGGCGCAGTCACTGCAAATGGCAGAGCGGGATCTTGACTGGGTGTTCTATCAAGAAATGCCCCTGAAGGCAGGGTTAAGCTCGGCGTGAGAGCGGATGTCAACCATCTAACTCACTCTCTTGAAAGCGATTTCAAGATGAAAATATTTTTTCAACTTTAGGGGGATGATTAATTTCTTAGAAAAGGCTGACGCTGATGGCCATGGCTGGCGGTTGATCCGCCCCGAGCTGAGGTCAGCCCGCCAAGCGCCACAGGAGAAAGGAATGGGGCCCAGGCCCCATTCCTTATGACCATCAGTTGCAGCTGGCAGCCCCCTGATCTACCCAGACGGCGGCCTTGCCGGGCTCATCGCCCTTGGTCCAGTACTGGGCCTTCCACTTGCGTCCGTTGTGGTTGGTGAGATCCCCGGCGTTGTAGGCCACAGCGGCATTCCAGCCGAGCTGCACCTGGCTCACCAGCTTCCACTGATCGGCGCTCTGGCTTGGCTCGTTGCCCTGGGTCCAGTACTTGGCCTGCCACACCAGTTGCTGGTGGCTCACCTTGTCATTGGTGTTGTAGACGGTGCCGGCGCTCCAGGCCGGCCAGTTGGCCGCATCCGGATCGGTTGCCTCGCAGCCGCCACCTGTACTCGCTGGCTTGACGGTCAGGCGGGTGCCGGCGCTGGCGTCCAGTGCCCCGTCTGTCACCATCAGGGTCAGGTCATAGACAGTGTCGCTGGTGACGCTCGGGCCTGTGACCACCAGGGTGGCGCTGTCCTGGCCGGTGGCGGTGAGACCCGCTGGCAGGCTCCACTGGTAGCTCAGGGCATCACCGTTCGGATCGGACGCCGTGGCCTTGATGGTCACCTGCTTGCCGGACTCGACGGTCGCACTGGCCGGTACGCTGACCACGGGGGGCAAGTTCGGCTGCGGCGCCTTGTTGGTCACCACCACCTGATCCTTGGCCGAGAGCCCCTGATCGTCGGTCACTGTCAGCTCGAACACCAGATTGATGTCGGTTGTGGCGGCATCCAGCACTACCCGGGCCTTGGCCTGGGTGGCATCGAGCAAGCCAGCCTGCGGACCCGAGACCTGCTTCCAGCTGTAGGTCAGCACGCCGCTTTCCGGATCGTGGGAGGCGGCGCCGTTGAGGATCACCTCGGCCGGGCCTGTGACGCTCAGATCGCTGCCGGCATTGGCCACCGGCGGCTTGTTGACCGGCGGCAGTGTGCCCTCGCCGTGGCCCAGCCCCTCGTGCATGGCGTTGAGGATGTCGCCGTTGTCCGCGTCTATCTCCCAGGCGAACAGGCCGCCGAGCTGGTTCGCCAGCACGTACTGCCCCTTGGCCTTGACCGAGCGATCGTTGTCGAAGCTGATGAGATCGCCGCTGCTGGCCTTGAACACATAAGGGGCCTCGGCCGACTCGTCATAGCCCTGCTCCCAGCCTGCGCCCATGCGGTTGTTGACGATGTCGCGGTAATCCACCACGCCGTTTTCCCAGGTGCCGCTGACCGGCCCGGTGGCGGTACCTGTGAAGGGATTGCCGGCCTGGTAGTTCTTCACTCCGGTCCAGCCACGGCCATACATGGCCGCCCCCACCACTATCTTGCCCGGTGTCACCCCCTGACCCAGCAGCGCCTTGACGCCCTTGTCGGTGGTGTACTTGGTGGCCGGATCCCAGCTGGAGGCGAAGAGGTTGGTCTGGTGGGCCAGATTCGTCAGGTCGAAGGCGCCGCTGAAGTCGTAGCTCATCAGGAAGATGTGGTCCATGTACTGCTGGGCCGCCTGATAATCGACCTTGGCAATCTTGTCACCGCCGGCGCTGATGGCCGAAGTGAGCTCATACTGGCGGCCGGTCTCGGCTTCCAGCTCGTCGAGCATGGCCCGCAACTCCTTCATCAGCACCACATAGGTGGCGCCATCGCTCGGGCCGCCCAGGCTGGGGTTGGCCCCCTGACCGCCTGGGAACTCCCAGTCGATGTCCACCCCGTCGAAGAATTTCCAGGTCTGCAGGAACTCTTTGACCGAGGCGACGAAGGTGTCGCGCTTGGTCTTGTCCCCCAGGAAGTAGAAGGGATCGGAGAGGGTCCACCCCCCGACCGAGGGCAGGATCTTGAGGTCAGGACGGGCCTGCTTGAGCGCCATCAGGTTGCCGAAGTTGCCCTTGTAGGGCTCATCCCAGGCGCTGAGGTTGCCCTGGGACATCTGAACAGCCGCCCAGGGATCGTGGATGGAGACCTTGAAGTCCTCACGACCGGCACAGGAGCGCTGCAGCGCCTCGAAGCTGCCGGAGATCTCTTTGAGGCTGTCGTTGATGCCGTTGCCGCCGCAGATGGGGGTGAAGCCGTAGAGGATATGGGTCAGGTTCTGGGCCGGGATCTTGTCCACGGTGAACTTGCGGCCATAGACGCCCCACTCCACGTAATAGGCCCCCACCACCTTGCCGGACTTGTTGGCGTAGGGCTTGTTGTTCTCCTTGAGCGGCGCATTGAGCGGCGCCAGGTGGCTGCCGTCGGTATCGGCGACCATCAGCTCCTTCTTGTCGGAGAGGGTGCAGCCGTCGGCGTTGCACAGGGCCACCTGCATCTGGTAGCGGCCCCCCTTGGTCACCTTGAAGTTGGCGGTGCCCGCGGCGGAAGCCGGGCCTGACCATACCTCCTGGCCATCGAGCAGCACCTTGGCGGTCTGGCCGACGTCACCGGACCAGAGGTTCCAGGTCACGCTGACGGGAGCGCCATCCTTGTGGACTGTCACCAGCTGGTTGTAGGCAGAGGCAGCCTGATTGACTTCGACGATGGCGAACTTGGTGGGGCCCGAACCTATGGTGGGTTTGCCCGGGGCAGCGGCGAAGGCGGAGGTAGCGCAGAGTCCCCCGACCAGGAGCGCCAGCAGGGAAAGTTTTGGACTTAACATATTTGAACTTCCTTATTTCGTTATTGGAATTAACAACGAAAAAGGCAACGCAACCTGCCAGGTAACGCAGACATCATCGCCACCATGGCTTGGCCCATGGACGATACAACCTGTGGTGACCCCGCTATCCTAGGTACTTTGACCCTTAGACCGGAGGCTTTGCGTCCCGGACTTTCGTCCGGTTTGCCTTTTTGCACAACTTGATTTGCGACAAAAATAATCGCCGAATGACTATAGATGAGCCTTCGGGCACCACCACCTGGCAGAAATGACACCGATGGGTGGTGATTCATGCAAAACGCCGCCATATTACGCGAATGTGGCGACATTAGTGGCGATACACCGCTTAAAACCCAGATCCACCATCTGCATTCCACTTGCTGATTCTGTGAACTGCCTCACTCTATTGGCAGCAGCAGGCTGTTCATCAATGCCCGCAGCTTGAGGGGTTTGACCGGCTTGCTGACGTAGCCAAAGCCGTGCTCGCGGATCTGGGTCTGCAGCTCGCTCTTGCGATCCGCGCTGATGATGATGCCGCCGATGCCGTTGCCATGGGCCAGCCGGATCATGTGCAGCGCCTGCAGCCCCGTCTTGCCGTCATCCAGATGGTAGTCGGAGAGCACCAGCCGGGGCAGGAAGCCAGCCCCTATGATCTCCTCTGCCTGCTCCAGGCTCTGGGCGCAGCGCACCTCGCAGCCCCAGCGTCCCAGCAGGGAGGCCATGGCGATGAGGATCTCCTCCTCGTTGTCGATGCAGAGGATCCTGACCCCTTCCAGCTGGCTGTCCCGCACGGCGGGCACCGCCACCGGACTCGGCATCACGGGCCGGGTCGCGAGGTTGAGGGTGATGGCAAACACGGAACCCGCCCCGGGCCAGCTGCGCAGGGAGAGCTGATGACCCAGCACCTGGGAGATGCCGCGAGCGATGGCGAGCCCGAGGCCAAGCCCCTGCTCCCTGGCGGTGCGGGAGTGATCGAGGCGGGAGAACTCGTCAAAGATCGCCTCCTGCTTGTCCAGCGGAATGCCGGGGCCATTGTCCCACACCTCGATGCGCACCTTGTCCCCCAGTCGGCGGCAGCCGAGCAGCACCCGGCCGCCCGGGTTGTAACGGAACGCATTGGTGAGGAAGTTCTGCAACACCCGGCGCAGCAGGCGCACGTCGCTGTAAACGGCGAGGCGGCTCTCCACCACGGAGAACTGGATCTCCCCCGCCTGGGCCAGCACCCCGAATTCCGCCTTGAGGTTGCCCAGCACGTCGCTCAGGGCGAAGTCGAGCTTCCTGGCCTTGAACTTGCCCGCCTCGAGCCGCGAGATGTCCAGCAGATCCGTGATGAGATCCTCGGTCGCCCCCAGGGCATCGTCGATGTGGCGGGCGATGCGGACCTGCTCCGCTCGCTGTTCCTCCCCTTGCCCTCCCCCCTGCGGCAGCATCTCCAGCAGGGAGGAGGTAAACAGCTTGGCCGCGTTCAGCGGCTGGGTCAGATCGTGGCTCACCGCCGCCAGGAAGCGGCTCTTGGAGTGGTTAGCCCGCTCCACCTGCTGGTTCACCAGCAGCAGCTGGCGGTTGAGTTCTGAGAGTTCGTGGGTACGCTCGGCCACCCGCGCCTCCAGGTGCTCGTTGGCTTCGCGCAGCACCCGCTCCGCCGCCCGGAAGGGGGTGATGTCGGTGAAGGTCATCACGAAGCCCCCCGCCGGCATGGGATTGCCCTGCATCTCGATCACCCGGCCATCCGGCCGCTCCCGCGCCGAGACATGGGGGCTGCCCCGCTTCATGAAGGCGACCCGGCGCGCCACCTGGGCCTCTATGTCCCCTGGGCCGCAGAGCCCCTGCTCGGCGTTGTAGCGGATGATCTCCTCGATGGAGCGCCCCACCTGGATGAGCCCGTGCGGATAATGGAACAACTCTATGTAGCGCCGGTTCCAGGCCACCAGCTTGAGCTCCCTGTCCACCACAGAGATCCCCTGCCCCATGTGCTCTATGGCACCCTGCAGCAGGCCGCGGTTGAAGCGGAACACGTCCGAGGCCTCGTCCACTATGGTGGCTATCTCCTCGAGCTGCATGTTGCGCCCCTGCAGGGCAGAGGCCAGCACCAGCCGGGCGGACGAGGTGCCAAACACCCCGGCCAGCAGCCGCTCGGTGTGGGCAATCAGATCGGCAGAGGCCTGCATCTGGGGCGCCAGGGTGCCGCCGCGCTCGCCGGCGAAGCGGCCGAAGGCGCGCTTGACCCGGCTCGAGCCGACGAAGCGGGCCGCCAGCATCTCCAGCTCCTTGACCGAGACCCGCGCCTGATAGAGCGCCGTGGTATCCCGGCTCGGCTTGCCGACGAAGTTGGCGGCCTGCAGCCGCTCGCTCACCGCCGCCCGTGACAGCAAGGAACCCGCCACGTAGCCGAGCAGATTGAGCAACAGGCTCAGGAAGATACACCAGGCCCCCAGGCTCAGCTCGCGAAAGGCGGGCCAGTCGGGGGGCGCCAGCAGCGCCTCCAGGGGTGAGCCCGCCAGCAGGCCGCTTTCGGCCAGCAGGGTGAGGAACCAGAGGCTGACCCCCAGCGCCAGCCCGAGGTAGACCCCCTTGCGATTGCCATGCCGCCAGTAGAGGCCGAGCAGCAGGGCAGGCGCGAACTGGGCCACAGCGCCGAACGACAGGTAGCCGATGCGCGACAGGCTGGTGAGATCCCCGAGCCAGAGATAGAGCACCCAGGCCGCCAGCAGGATCAGCAAAATGGCGCCCCGGCGCACCTGCAGCAGCAGCCGCATCAGGCGCTCATCCCGCCCCTGTTGCCAGAAGCGGCGCAGCAGCACCGGCAGCACCAGATCGTTGCTGACCATGATGGCCAGGGCTATGGTGCAGACGATCACCATGCCGGTGGCCGCCGAGGTGCCGCCGAGAAACGCCAGCATCGCCATGCCGTCGAAGCCGAGCGACATGGGCAGGCTGATCACATAGGTGTCCGAGGCCATGTCGGCCCCCACCCACTGCTTGCCCGCCAGCGCCAGCGGCCAGATGAAGAGCCCCATCAGGAACAGGTAGAGCGGGAACAGCCAGCGCGCCCAGTGCAGATCCTGGCCCTGGTTGTTCTCCACCACAGTCACGTGGAACTGGCGCGGCAGGCAGATGACGGCGCACATGGCCACCAGGGTATAGATGGCGAGCTCCAGCAGGCTGCCCGGCGACACCGCCACCACCGCATCGAGAAAGTCCCCGGCCACCAGGGTGCGGGCCTCGCTCGGCCTGGCGATGATGAGCCAGAGCGCGAAGCCCCCCACCGCCATGAAGGCGAGCAGCTTGACCACGGACTCGAAGGCGATGGCGACCACCATGCCGCGATGGTGCTCGGTGGCGTCCAGGTTGCGGGTGCCGAACAGTATGCTGAACAGCGCCAGCAACAGGGCGACGCCGAGGGCCAGCTCGGCCGTGTTGCCCGTGGGCCCCGCCGGCACCGAGTTGGCCATCAGCAGATCCAGCCCGGTGACGATGGCCTTGAGCTGCAGCACCAGGTAGGGAAGTATCCCCATGACGGCGATCAGGCTGATCACCATGGCCAGGCGCTGGGACTTGCCATAGCGGGCGGCGATGAAGTCGGCGATGGAGGTGATGTGCTCGCGCTTGGCCACCAGGATGAGGCGGGCCAGCAGGCGCCAGCCAAACAGGAACACCAGCATGGGGCCAAGATAGATGGGCACCGGCGACCAGGGGGATTCGCTGGCCTGGCCCACTGTGCCGAAGAAGGTCCAGGAGGTGCAATAGACGGCGAGCGACAGGCTGTAGAGCAGGGGCTGGCCCTTGAGCCGGCGGCGCTTGCTCTTGTCCGCCACGTAGGCGATGAGGAACAGCAAGCCCAGATAGGCGAGCGACAACCCGATCAGCAGCCATCCTTGGTGCATCTACATTCTTCCCTTGTTCAGATGTGTTGAGCGCCACGCCGGCTCAGCGTGCCGGCGGGCAACCGTCATTGGGTGCGCCCGCTCAGGCGGCGGCGCCCTCATGCTCCCCGCGCAGCCGCAGCACGAAGACCGGCAGCACCACCAGCACCATGATGAAGAAGATGCCCCCACCGAGCGGCTCGAACAGCACACCGCAGATCGCCATCAGGGCCGCCACCGTCATGCCGAGGCCGAGCGCCGCATAGAGCGCCTGGGTGGGGATCTGCTGCTCGGCGGGCAGCTGGCGGGTCATGAAGCGCACGGCGCCGAGGTGGCTGATGCAGAAGGTGACCCCGTGCAGCAGCTGACCCAGCACCAGCACCGCCAGCTCGGTAGAGGCGCCGAGCAGCACCCAGCGCACCACGCAGCCGACGGCCCCCACCAGAAACAGGGTCTGGGCCCCGAAGCGGTGGAAGAAGCGCTTGTCCGCGGCAAACACGGCGATCTCCGCCACCACCCCCAGGGCCCACAGGTAGCCGATCAGGGTGCCGCTGTAGCCCGCCCCCTTCCAGTACATGGCGCTGAAGCCGTAGTAGGCGGCATGACTGCCCTGCAACAGGGCGGTGATGAGCAGGAAGCGGCGCACCGGCGCCGACTTGAGGGTGACGAGCAGGGAGGCCCGGGTCCGCTCCCCCTTGAGTTCCTGGGGCCGCGGCCGCAGCGGCAGCACGCTCAGCGCCAGCATGGCCAGCAGTCCCGCCACCATGGTGTGCAGCACCCAGTCGCTGCCGAAGTTGCTCACCAGGGCGCCGACCAGGGTGGAGGCGACGATAAAGGCGAAGGAGCCGCACAGCCTCACCTTGCCATAGTCGAGGTGCGTCTGCACCACCATGCGGGTGGCGAGCGCCTCCCCCATGGGCATCAGGGTCGGGTAGATGAAGTTCGCCACCAGGGTCAGCAGCACCAGCCACCAGAGGCTGTGGCTGAGGTAGAAGCCCAGAAACGCCAGCAGGCTCAGCAGGCAGAGCAGCCGGGTGACGGGCAGCAACTGACCGGCCCCCTTGACCCGTCCCATCACCATCAGGTTGCCGGCAAAACGGATGGCCATGCCGACCCCCAGCAGCAAGCCTATCTGCTCGGCGCTCACCCCTATGCCCTCGAGCCACAGGGACCAGAACGGCAGATAGGCGCCGTAGACGAAGTAGAAGGCGCCAAAGAACAGGGCTAACCAGGAGAAGGCGGGCATAGGGGCTCGGCAGCGGGACAAGGGGCACAAATGATAACCGATTTTGGCGCGGGGATCCCCAGGGGCAAGGGGAGATAAAAACGATAAATATCAATAAAGTTGAACCTTTGTCACATCCCCCTGTCTATTGGTTAACACCGCTTCCTGATGAGTGTTGCAATCCTTACACCCGCCCCTGGCGGGTTTCTTTTTGGGGCCGGTTTGGGCCGCCAGAAACAGAGAAGGGGCCCTGGGGCCCCTTCATCATCGTCATTGGCAAATATCAGAACACGTACTTGACCCTTGCGCTCAGGTTGCGGCCCGGCTCGGTCTGGTTGCTGGTGTCCGTGGTGGCGGCGAGGCCCGTGATGCTCTCGTAGCTGACGTACTCCTTGTCAAACAGGTTGAAGACACCGACGTTGAGCTGCAGATCCTGCATCGGCTTGAACTGGGCGTAGATATCCACCACGCCCCAGCCGGCGCTCTTGATGTTGTCGTTGCCTCTGGCGTCCTTGCCCACCTTGTCCATGTCGTCGGCGAAGCGCAGTGCGGTGTTGATGTTCCAGTTTGGCTGCTCCAGGCGCACCCCCAGGCTGCCGTTGAACGGGCTCAGGCTGTTGATGTAGTTGCCGTCGCCGTCCTTGCCCTCGATGTAGGCCAGGTTGCCCCAGACGTTCACCAGCTCGTTCAGCCAGTAGTCCGCCTTGACCTCGGCCCCCTTGGTGGTCGCCTTGTCCAGGTTCTGGTACTGATAGATGGCGGTGCGCCCTTCGGTCCCCACGGCGGTCAGCTCGATGAAGTCGTCAAACTGGTTGTAGAAGGTCGCCACCTCGTAGCTGAAGCCGCCGCTGCTGCCGCGCACCCCGAGATCGATGCCGTCGCTGCTCTCGGGCTTGAGGTTAGGGTTCGGCTCGATGCGATAGCCGTAGGCCTGATGGTTCAGGGTGGAGAAGGCGTTGTCATACATGGGCGCCTTGAAGCCGTGGCTGTACTGGGCGAACAGGTTGGCCGCCTCGTGTGCCTTGAACACCAGCCCCAGCTTGGGCGAGAACTCCCCTTCGGAGATCTTCTGCATGTTCTCGCCGGTGTAGGCGGGATCCTGGTCCGGGGTCATCTTGTAGTAGTCGTAACGGGCACCCGGGGTCAGCACCCAGCGCTCGCCAAACTTGATCTCGTCGAAGGCCCAGAGCGCGCTGCGCTCGCTGGTGGTGGAGGGGAAGCTCAGCTCGCTGTAACCGACGAAGTCACCTGGGGTGGTCGGCCCCTTGAAGCGGGTACGCTCGTTGTCGGTGTGCTCATACTCAACACCCCAGGCCAGACGCTGGTTGGCGAGGGCCTTGCTGAACTTCACCTGGGCCCCCAGGCTCTCCTGCTCGAAACCGTTGTGATCCAGGGAGTTCTTGGTCACATAGGGGTTGCCCGGATTGACCGGATACTTGGAGGAGGCGTACTGATCCAGGGTCTGCTTGGTGCGGGTGTAGTAAATCTTGCTGTCCACCCGATCCGCCCAGGGGGCGTTCAGGGCGAGGCCGTGATCCAGCACCAGGGAGAGGTTGTCGGTCTCCTTGTCGGTGATCGGCTGATTGAAGACGGAGCCCGCCTTGGTCAGATCGATGGCATCCGGATCCTGCCCCTCAGTGAAGTAGTCGACCGTCAGCTTCAGGAACTGATCATCGGAGAGGTTCCACTTGCTCTTGAGCAGCACCGCCTGGCTGACGATGTCAAACTCGTCCTTGTCGCTGTCGTAGTTCTGGGTCACCCCGCCGTCACGCCAGGTGTAGCGCAACAGGTTCTCGAACTCGCCGGTGCGCAGGGCGCCTGTGATGCCGGCCATCTTCTGGTGGCTGCTGGAGGCATACCCAGTGGTGGCATCCAGGTAGCTGTCCTTCCCCTTGAGGAAGTCGCCGGCATCCTTGGTGGTGATGGCGATGACGCCCCCCAGGGCATCGGAGCCGTAGGCCGCGGACGCCGGCCCCTTGGCCACTTCCACCTGCTTGATCATGTCGGTGTCGAAGTAGGTCTGGCCCACACCGCCGTTCTTGTAGGCGTCGTTCTGGCGCACCCCGTCCTGCACCACCTTGACCCGGTTCTCGCTCATGCCGCGAATGGTGAAGGTCTGGGCATCCCCCGCCCCCCCCTGCACGCTCACGCCCGGCTCATAACGGAACAGATCGGCGACATTGCTGACGACCTGCTCCTCGATCTGCTCCGAGGTGATGACGGCGATGGGGCCGGAGACGTCTTCCAGCTTCTGCTCCATGCGGGAGCCGCTGACGACCATGACTTCATCCGTTTTCTTGTCTGCGGCGAAAGCAGGGGATACCAGCCCGGCCGCCACGGCGAGGGCAATCAGAGAGGGGGTGTTGTTGTGCGCCACTGCAAAGTCCTTATTGAGAATCATTATCAACCGAACGGCATCTTACCCAGCCCGCGATAAAGATCAATAATAAAGTGAATCATTCTCATTTTCTTTTACTTCTAAACGGTTTTACACTAGCGCCTCTTTTTTCCTGCTCGCCATGCTGCCATCGTATGGTGCTGTACCTTTGCCAATCTCTGCCTTTGTGAGTGAGATGCCATGACTCGACGACTCCCCCTGCTCGCCCTGCCCCTGCTGCTGGCCGCCTGCGCCACCCCGCCGCAGAGCCAGCCTCCCCAGACCCTCTATCACTACCAGCTTGGCGAGGGGACGGACGACAGGCCCCTCAGCCTCGCCCAGGCGGTGGACAAGGTCAGGGATGCCGACATAGTGCTGGTGGGCGAGCTCCACAGCCACCCGGCCGTGCACCTGTTGCAGGCAAACCTGCTGGCAGAGCTTGCCGGGATGTCGCGCGTCGATGGCCGGGGGCTGGTGCTCTCCATGGAGCAGTTCACCCGCGCCGATCAACCCGTGCTGGATGCCTACCTGGCCGGGCGCATCGGCGAATCCACGCTGATCCGCGAGGGCCATGCCTGGCCCAACTACCCGAGCGACTACCGCCCCCTGGTGGAATTTGCCAAGGCGCAGCAGCTGACGGTGATCGCCGCCAATGCCCCCAAGCCGCTGGTGAGCTGTGTCGGTCAGGAAGGCCCCGAGTGGCTCGACAAACTGCCCGCCAGCCGCCGCAGCCAGCTCGCCCGCGAGCTCACCCTGGGGGAGGATCCCTATCGCCAGAAGTTCATGGCCTCCATGCATCATGGGGATGCGGACGGCAATGCCCGCCGCTTCGCCGCCCAGACCAGCTGGGACGACACCATGGCCGAGAGCATGGTCGATTATCTCGAGCAGCATCCCGGCCGGCGCATCATGCACATCGCCGGCAACTTCCACGTGGAGGGGGGGCTGGGTATCGCGAGCCGCATCGCCAGCCGCAATCCGGCGCTGAAAGTCGCCCTTGTGGTGCCTGAGACTGGCTCCCAGGATGGCAAGGCCGCCCCCGGACGGAGTGCCGACGTGCGGGTGCACATAGCCCCCCTGCCGGAACGCTGGCTAAATGCAGCGGAAATGAAGCAAGATATGGGCGCGCTGCATCAATCCCGCAGCCGTGACTGCAGCCAGTGGCTGCAACCCTAATCTTCCAGGATACGGCGGGTAAAATATGGACGTGTTACTGATCATCGATGTGCAGCAAGGGGTCATGAAAGCGACCCATCACCAACAGCCACAAGTTCTGGCCAACATCAACCGGGCCGCGGCCCATGTCAGACAGCATCATGGCCGGGTCATCTACATCCAGCATGACGAGCTGCCAGGGGGCGAGCTGGAGCCCGGTACCCCGGGCTGGCAACTGCACCCGGCCCTGCAACCCGCCAAGGGGGATAGCCGGGTACGCAAGACGGCGTGCGACAGCTTCCTCGAGACCGAGCTGGCCTTCCTGTTGGCCGAGCAGTCCGTCGACCGGCTGATCCTCTGTGGCAGCAACACCGATTTTTGCGTCGATACCACGGTACGCAGTGCCGCGGCTCATGGCTTTGAGGTGCTGGTGTTGAAGGATGGTCACACCACAGCCGATCGTCCCCACCTGAGCGCCGAGAAGATCATCGAGCACCACAACTGGATGTGGCGGCATCTGGACCTGCCCGAGGGCAGAAGCATAACCCTGCTCACCACGGATCAGCTGCTCGAGGCGGCTCAACCCGCGCTGGCGTGCTAATCTGCCCGCCTTGAAGTGATCACCTGATTGGAGTCTTGCGTGCGTCTATTCTCTGCCGTTGCCCTTGTGCTGTTGTTACCGGCGATCACGGCCTGCTCCGGCATGCCGGGCACCACGCCCGACGGCCCGGCTCCCCTGTTCCATACCAACATCAACGAAGAGGGGAGCAAGCGCTTCACCTTCGAAGCCGCTCCCCTCGACGTCCTGCCGAGTCGGTTGCAGGAGGATGACAGTCGGCTGAGCCGCAACAGCAAGAGCCTGCTGGAGCGCCGCGAGGCCCTGCAGGACGAGCAACTGACCGAGACGCTGGCGGCACGCAACTATTGCCGCACCGGCTACATAGTCCTCAGCCAGACCTCCTGGAAGATCCGGGGGGAGTGCAACGAGACCGCCACCCAGGCCGATCGCGACGCCTTCCCCAACAAGGCCTCCTGGCAGGAGTGATCCCGATTTGGGGACAGGTAACAAAACGGGCAGCCCAGGCTGCCCGTTTTTCATCTGATGACTTCGATCCTCAGACTGGTGCGTCCGTCTCGCTGGTCAACTCGGCGCCGTTGTCGACACGCTTGTGCCCCTCCACCAGATGGACGAAGTCCACCAACTCGTCACCGGAGACCCGGAACGCCTGGCCGAAGCCCTTGACGAACAGCCCCTGCTCGGGCTTGAGGCGAAACAGCACGAAGTCCTTGAGGTTGGAGAGCCCTTTGACGATGTCGCCGAAACGCCCTTCCAGCGCCGCTATCGCCTTGCCCCAGCGCTCGTCATCCCGCGCCACCACCTCGGCCACGGCGTCAAAGGTGAGCCGCTTGCGGGCGAACAGTTCGCGGGCGCCGGTCTCGTCCTCGATCAGCATCAGGGAGACCTTGGGCACCTGTTGCAGGTTGCGGGCATGGCGGGCTATCTCGGAGATCAGCACATAGTAGCCATCTTCCTGCAGCACGAAGGGGGCGTAGCTGGCATTGGGGTTGCCTTCGCCATCCACGGTCGCGAGCTGCAGGGTGCGGCAACCGTCACGAAATTCGCGGATCTCCGGTTGCAGACGGTTCTGCAGACGCTCCTGACGTTCACTCATGCTTTCACTTCCTCTTGATACTGGTGGCGCAGGGCCTTGAAACGCTCCACCTGGTCAGGCAGCAGCTGACGCTGCTCGTCACGGCCCAGGTAGATCTTGAAAATGCAGCGACCGCTGTGGCCGAAGAACTGGAAGGAGTGCCCCTCCTTGCCCATGAACAGCTTGCTGACCAGGGCAATGCCGACCACGTTGTCGAGCTTGAGGTGGCCATGCATCTCGCCGTCCCGACCCATCAGGTTGTAGTAGCCACGGGCCGTCTTGCCCTTGGGGAAGGGGGCCTTCACCTCGAAGATGGAGCCGTCGGACTCCACAATTGTGGTCACCTGACCCCAGCTGGCCAGATCCGCCAGCAGGGCTTCGGCCTGATCGCTCGGCACCAGCGTCATCAGCTCGGCGGGCAGGTGGCGCACCACCTCCCATTCGCTGACGGCCAGCTCGGTGGCAATGCTGGAAGGATGGGCGCTGGGATCTTGTTCCAGCAGCGCATGAATGCGTTGTGCAATGCTCATCGGTTCTCCCTGGATGATCTGGCGATGGTGCTCAGTCTCGCGGCGGATACTGTAATAAAGCGGCCCCCTTAACGCAATTGATAATCGCTTTCATTATCAGTGCATTTTTTTCACCGGCTTGATATTCTCGGCGGCAATCCCACTCTCATACACCCTTCGGAGGTTCGCATGGGCCGTCGTTTTGCCCTCGCACTCAGCCTGCTCGGCTGTTCAGCCCTTTCCCTGCCTGCTGCCGCGCAGGAACGTATCGTCAGCATAGGCCCGGCCACCACAGAGCTCATCATGGCCCTGGGAGGCGAGCAGAGCCTGATTGCCACCGACGTCAGCAGCCCTGAACCCAAGGGGCTGCCGAGAGTCGGCTACCACCGCGCCCTGGCCGCCGAAGGGATACTGAGTCTGGCCCCGACCCGACTGGTCGGCAGCGACGAGATGGGGCCGCCACCGGCTCTGGAACAGCTGCGCCGGGCCGGCGTCGAGGTGACAGTGCTGCCGACGGCACCCACCCTGGCCAACCTCAACGAGCGGATCGACGCCCTGGCCGGCTTGCTGGGCAATCAGGCCGCCGGCACCAGGCTGAAGGCCGAGATCGCCGTCCAGAGCGACCAGCTGGCGGCCCAGGCGAAACAGAACAAACCCCTCAAGGTCGCCTTCCTGCTGCTGCACAAGGGCCAGCCCACCAGCATAGCCGGTGGCAATACCACCGCCAGTGCCCTGGTGACCCTGGCCGGCGGCATCAACCCGGTCGCCCGCTTGCACGACTACAAGCCAGTCTCCACCGAATCCCTGATCGAACTGCAGCCGGATCTGGTGCTGGTGAGCGGCCGTGACTGGCAACAATACCAGAGCGTCGACAGCGTGCTGGCCCAGGTGCCGGCCCTGGCCGCCACGCCGGCAGGCAAGAACAGGGCCATCCACGCCATCGACGGTCACGCCCTGCAAGGGGGTCTCAGCCTGAGATCCTTGCAGCAGGCCAACCAGATAGCCCAGTGGATCAAGCAGGGTTCATGATGCGTCTGCCGCTGCCCTGGCTGCTCGCGCTCACCGGCTGCACGCTCGCCCTGCTGCTGGTCGGCTCCCTCGCCACCGGCCCCATGTCGCTCTCCCTGGCCGAGAGCCTGCAGGCCCTGTTTGCCGGGAAAGAGAGCGGGATAGAGGCACACAAGCTGCTGATAGTGCAGGAGATCCGCCTGCCACGTACCCTGCTGTGCATCGCCGTGGGGGGCATTCTCGGCCTCTGCGGCGCCGTGATGCAGGGGCTGTTTCGCAACCCCCTGGCCGACCCCGGCATCATAGGGGTCTCCGGCGGCGCGGCGCTCGGTGCCGCCCTGGCCATAGTGCTGCTTGCCCCCCTCGGCCAGCAGTTGCAGAGCCTGCTCGGCCTCGGTCTGCTGCCCCTGCTCGCCTTCCTCGGCGGGGCGCTCACCACCACGCTTGTCTATTTGCTCGGCACCCGTGAGGGGGGCACCTCGGTCACCGTCATGCTGCTGGCGGGCGTCGCCATCACGGCGCTGTCAGGGGCCGTGATAGGGCTGCTCACCTACCTGGCGGACGATCAGATGCTGCGCAACCTGAGCCTGTGGCAGATGGGCTCCCTGGCCGCCGGCAAGCCGGTGGATGTGGGGCTGGCGCTGGCGACCCTGGTCGCCCTGCTGTGGCTCTTCATGCGCGATGCCAATCCCCTCAACGCCCTGTTGCTGGGGGAAGGTGAGGCCCGGCATCTGGGAGTGAATGTGCAGGCTCTGAAGCGGCGCCTGATCCTGCTCACCGCCGCCGGGGTCGGCGTCGCGGTGGCGGTGGCCGGCATGATCGGCTTCGTCGGTCTGGTGGTGCCCCACCTGGTGCGGCTGCTGGCCGGCCCCAATCACGTCAGGCTGCTGCCGCTCAGCGCCCTGCTCGGCGCCGCCCTGCTGCTCGGGGCCGACATGCTGGCCCGCACCCTGCTGGCACCGGCCGAGATGCCGGTGGGCATCATCACCGCCCTGCTGGGTGCCCCCTTCTTCATCTGGCTCTTGGTCAAGAGTCGCCGGACGCTGTAACAGGAGAACGCCATCTTGCCCGGATCCCCCTCCCCCCCGCTCACTTGCCAGAGCGTCAGCCTCACCCGGGGCAATCGCCTCATCCTGGACAGCCTGGATCTCGACCTGCATGGGGGCAGCCTGACCGCCCTGCTCGGCCCGAACGGGGCGGGCAAGAGCTCGCTGCTCAAGTGCCTGACCGGCGAGCTGGCCTATGACGGCAGCATCTCCCTGTTCGGTCGCAAGCGGCAAGAGTGGGCCGGCGATGCCCTGGCCCACAGAGTCGGGGTGCTGCCCCAGAGCTCGTCCTTGAGCTTCCCCTTCCTGTGCGAGGAGGTGGTGGCCATGGGGCGGCTGCCCCACAGCGAGCCCGTCAGCCGCCGCGACCAGATAGTGCAGGCCGCCATGACCCATGCAGGGGTCGAGCACCTGGCTGGCCGCCTCTATCCCGGCCTCTCCGGAGGGGAGCGCCAGCGGGTGCAGTTCGCCCGGGTACTGGCCCAGATCTGGCAGGAGCCGTCACCGGAACGGCTGCCCGATCCCGAGCAGCCGCGACTGCTGCTGCTCGACGAGCCCACCTCGGCCCTCGATCTCAAGTACCAGCATCAGCTGCTCACCATGGCCCGCGCCCTGGCCGCCCGCAACACCGCCGTGCTGGTGGTGTTGCACGACCTCAACCTGGCGGCTCGCTACGCCGACCGGCTGGTGATGCTGGAGCAGGGCAGGCTGATGGCGGACGGCTCCCCGGCAGAGGTGCTCACCCCCGAACTGATCGCCCGCCTCTACGATTATCCCGCCCAGGTGATCCACCACCCCGAGACGGGGCAACCCATGGTGGTGTGAGCCGTTCAGCCATCGTCCCGACACGGAGCAACCCATGGTGGTGCAATTAGCTAATGAGAAGAAACAAACAGAGCGCCCAAAGGCGCTCTGTTTGTTTGCAAAGTGAAGGGGGGCTCAGGCGATCTGGTAGCGGCCCGGCTTGTGATTGAGTGTCAACACCAGGTTACAGATGATGGCCGCGACCACGGAGAGCGCCAGCAGCCAGGGGGAGACCACGAAGAAGGAGGCGATGACGATGGCGCAATCCAGCCCCATTTGCAGCTTTCCAGCACGGATGCCGAACTTGTCCTGAATAAACAGCGCCAGGATATTGAAACCGCCCAGGCTCGCCTTGTGGCGGAACATGATGAGCAGCCCCATGCCGATCAGGGTGCCGCCGATCAGGGCCGCATAGACGGGCTCTATCTTGCCTATCTGCAGCACGGCGTTGAGGTGATCCGTCATGAAGGAGACGGTCGCCACGGCGGCGAAGGTATTGAGGGTGAAGCGCGGCCCCATCCTGAGCCAGGCCAGGGCATAGAAGGGCAGGTTCATGGCGAAGAAGAGCAGACCGAAGCTCAGGCCAGTGACCTGCTGCAGCAGCAGCGCCAGCCCGGCGGTGCCGCCGGTGAGCAGACCGACCTGATGAAACAGGAAGATGCCGAGGGAAACGAAGCCTGCCGCGGTCAGCAGGGCGAGCACATCCTCATAGAGCGGATGGGCCGAGCGGGGGGTGTTGTCCATAACCTTATGTCCAGTAGCGAAGTGAAAAGAGTGTCTGAGGCCCGGTGACGGGCGCGAGCCCCGTGAGTCGGGACTTCGTTATGGTCACAGTGTCCATTTTGAGTGACCCGGATCACAAGTACGGGATCGAATGCGCCGAAATGGTGCGCGTCAGCGCCGCGTTACAACCCTTGCACCAAAATATGTCACGCCCTCCCCCTCTCAAGCTGAAGCCAGCCTGAAGCGCGCCTGAAAAACCCGGGCTATCTCGCTGCCAGCAGGCGGGAATCGTTCTAAAATGAACCCCTTGCCACAGGCTGCGGAGCGACAGCAGATGAGAGTCAGCGTATTCGGAATAGGTTATGTGGGGCTGGTTCAGGCCGCCGTGCTCGCCGAGATGGGCCACAGGGTAACCTGCGTGGACGTGGACGCCGCCAAGGTCGAGCGCCTCAAAGAGGGCATGATCCCCATCTTCGAGCCCGGTCTCGCCCCCCTGGTGCAGGCCAACCATCAAGCCGGTCGCCTGCAATTCACCACAGATGTCGCCCAGGGGGTGGCGTTCGCCGAGCTCATCTTCATCGCGGTCGGCACCCCGCCGGATGAAGACGGCTCGGCCGATCTGCAGCACGTACTGGCGGTGGCCGGCACCATAGGGCGGCTGATGCAGGACGGCAAGGTGGTGGTCAACAAGAGCACAGTGCCGGTCGGCACCGCCAACCGGGTGCACCAGCATATCGCCGCCATCCTTGCAGAGCGCGGGGTCGACCTCCCCCTCGAGGTGGTCTCCAACCCGGAATTTCTCAAGGAGGGGGCCGCAGTGGCCGATTGCCTGCGGCCGGATCGCATCATCATCGGCACCGGCTCGGCCCACGCCATGTCTCTGCTTGAGGAGCTCTATGCCCCCTTCAACCGCAATCGGGATCGCATCATCCAGATGGACGCCCGCAGCGCCGAGCTGACCAAGTATGCCGCCAACGCCATGCTGGCCACCAAGATCTCCTTCATGAACGAGATGGCCACCCTGGCGGAGAAGCTCGGGGCCGACATCGAAGCCGTGCGCAAGGGCATAGGCGCCGACCCCCGCATCGGCCATCACTTCATTTATCCCGGCTGCGGCTATGGCGGCTCCTGCTTCCCCAAGGACGTCAAGGCACTGATCCACACCGCCAGCCAGATTGGCTGTGATGCCCCTTTGCTCCACGCGGTGGAGCGGGTCAACGACGGCCAGAAACACAAGCTCATGGCCCGCCTGCGGCAGCACTTCGGTGCCGATCTGACAGGGCGGACCTTCGCCCTCTGGGGGCTGGCCTTCAAGCCCAACACCGACGACATGCGCGAAGCACCGAGCCGGGTGCTGATGGAGGCGATCTGGGCCGCCGGTGGCAAGGTGCAGGCGTTCGATCCCGAGGCCATGAGCGAGGCCCAGCGCCTCTATGGCCTGCGGGACGATCTGACCCTGTGCGGTACCCAGGAGGCCGCCCTCAAGGGGGCCGACGCCCTGCTCATCTGCACCGAGTGGCAGCAGTTCCGCGCCCCGGACTTCGAGCTGGTGCGGCAGACCCTGAAGCAGGCCGTCATCATCGATGGCCGCAACCTCTATGACCCGGCCCGCCTGCGCCAGCGCGGCTTCACCTACTACGCCATAGGCCGGGGCGACA
>RCUI01000167.1_pt1 | contig 24732 bp, 29 predicted proteins | sample 2166121 | NCBI WGS metagenome assembly RCUI01 (sample SAMN09932700, study PRJNA488358) | compost metagenome | feature: garden; material: soil; isolation source: compost soil in succinic acid-enriched culture | place: Germany: Experimental Botanical Garden Goettingen | collected 2016-01-27
CAAAATTTCTGCCCCCCCACTCCCAACCCTCCGTCCGATTCAGTAACGATTCCCCACCCCACACCATTTGACTCCCCACCAACCCGTTCTAAGTTTCAAAGGCAGCCAAGGAAAAGCTGCCTTCGCAACCACCTAGGAGTCTCAACCCATGCGCAACACCGTCCTGTCCTACCTGCTCCTCCCTCTGTTCGCCAGCGCCTCCTTCTCATTAAGTGCAGCACCCGCCGCTGGTCCTGTTGTAGCCCCGGTGGCGGTCGTCGCGGCACAACACCCTGTCGCCCGCCTGGACCTGAACACCGCCGACGCTCCAACCCTGCAATCCACCCTGACGGGCATCGGCAAAACCCGAGCTGAAGCCATCGTCGCCTATCGCGAAGAACACGGAGCCTTCGCTTCAGTGGATGAATTGCTGGAGATCAAGGGCATCGGCAAGGCGCTACTCGACCGCAACCGCGACCGGCTCACCGTTAACTAGCGCTCCCATAAAGGCCGGTCACTGACCGGCCTTCTTGTTTGGGGAGTGCCTTTGGTCAGTCGGATTTGTATAAATATTACGTTGGTAATATTTTCTCTTGGGCAGGCTCATCCGTCCTCAGCCAGTCCCCGGAGATCACCGCTATGTCAGCTTCCACGCTAACCCCCACCGCACTCATCACCGGCGCTTCTTCCGGCATCGGTGCAGTCTATGCCGAACGATTGGCCGCCCGTGGCCACGATGTATTGTTGGTCGCGCGTGACCGGCAGCGGCTCGAAGCCCTGGCCGCAGATCTGCAAGCCCGCCATGGCGTCAATGTCGAGGTTCTGGCGGCGGATCTTTCGCAGCCCAAAGACCTGTCCCACGTCGAGCAACGTCTACGCACTGATCAGAGTATTGGGGTGCTGGTCAACAATGCCGGTATCGCCATGCACGGCACGTTGGCCGAGGCGACACCAGAGCAAATTGATGCCTTGGTGGCGCTCAATATTGTCGCCGTTACACGCCTGGCTTCAGCTGCGGCCGCCCAGTTTGGCCAGGCAGGTCGCGGCACCATTATCAACCTGGCATCGGTGGTGGCCTTGGCGCCGGAGATGTTCAATGCTGTTTACAGTGCCAGCAAAGCGTACGTATTGAGTCTCACCCAGACACTGCACGGCGAGCTGAGGGACAAAGGCGTACAAGTGCAAGCGGTGCTGCCTGGCGTAACCCGCACCGAAATCTGGGAACGCTCTGGGCTGGATGTCGCCCATATCGATCCACGGATGGTGATGGAAGTGGGGGAGATGGTCGATGCCGCGCTGAGTGGGCTGGACAGCAAGGAGTTGGTGACGATTCCGTCATTGCCCAACGCTGCAGATTGGCAGGCGTTGATTACGGCGCGCGATGCGCTGGGGCCGAATTTGTCGCGCAGTTCAGCCGCAGCACGCTATAAGTGATGCTTTAGGTGGAGCGGGGCACGCGTGGGCTCAGCGGTCTTGCGCATCCTTGGCATCCATCTCTGCATTGCGTTCATGCACGCGCTTGAGCTGTTCCTCGGTCAGGGGCAGCTTTTTCGCGGTATCACGCAGCAGCATCAGGCCACCCACGATGGAGCCTATTGCGAGCACCATTATCAACCAGGCATACCAAGGCATGTTGTTCTCCTATGAGCGGCGAATGATGCCGCTCCTGTAAATTGGAACCGTTCCATCATTCAGTGGTTCAATTATAGGTGCGGCGCCACCGGCGGGCCAATTCGCGATCATTGGCCCCCAACAATCCGTTACATCGTTTACAATGCGCGCCGTTCAAGACTTGCCAAGAGACCCGCCTCATGTCCGCCTGCCAGACGCCCATCATCGTCGCCCTGGATTTCCCTACCCGTGACGCCGCCCTGAAACTGGCGGATCAGCTCGATCCGTCCCTGTGCCGGGTCAAGGTCGGCAAGGAGCTGTTCACCAGCAGCGCATCGGGCATTGTCGAAACCCTGGTCGAGAAGGGCTTCGAGGTGTTCCTCGATCTGAAATTCCACGATATTCCCAACACTACGGCCATGGCGGTTAAAGCCGCGGCAGAAATGGGTGTGTGGATGGTCAACGTGCATTGCTCCGGCGGTCTGCGCATGATGTCCGCGTGCCGTGAGGTGCTGGCCAAGCGCAGTGGCCCGCAGCCGTTGCTGATCGGTGTAACGGTGCTGACCAGCATGGAGCGTGAGGACCTGGCCGGTATCGGTCTGGATATCGAGCCGCAAGAGCAGGTGCTGCGTCTGGCGGCACTGGCCGAGAAGGCCGGGATGGACGGCTTGGTGTGTTCGGCACTGGAAGCGCCAGCGTTGAAGGCGGCGCATCCGTCGCTGCAACTGGTGACGCCAGGCATTCGCCCGGCGGGCAGTGCGCAGGACGACCAGCGTCGTATCCTGACCCCACGCCAGGCCCTGGACGCCGGTTCCGATTACCTGGTGATCGGTCGCCCGATCAGCCAAGCCGTCGATCCGGCGCAGGCCTTGGCGGCGGTGGTAGCCGAAATCCGCGCCTGAAGAGGTTAGACCTTCAGCACCAGCTTGCCGAAATTTTCCCCGCTGAACAGCTTCAATAGCGTCTCGGGGAAAGTTTCCAGCCCTTCCACTACATCTTCCTTGCTTTTCACTTTGCCGCTTGCCAGCCAGCCGGCAATCTCTTGTGCGGCCTTGCCGTAGTTGGCGGCATGGTCCATGACCACGAAGCCTTCCATCCGCGCACGGTTGACCAGCAATGACAGGTAGTTGGCTGGGCCTTTGACCGCCTGTTTGTTGTTGTACTGGCTGATGGCGCCGCAGATCACGACGCGCGCTTTAAAGTTTAAGCGGCTGAGTACGGCATCAAGGATGTCGCCACCCACGTTGTCGAAGTACACGTCGACGCCTTTTGGGCATTCGCGCTTAAGACCTTCCAGGACATCCTCGGCCTTGTAGTCGATGACGCCGTCAAAGCCCAGTTCATCCTTCAAGTACTGACATTTCTCGGCGCCGCCGGCGATACCGACGACCCGGCAGCCTTTGAGCTTGGCAATCTGCCCGGCAATGCTGCCCACCGCACCGGCGGCACCGGAGATCACCACGGTTTCACCTTCTTTCGGCGCGCCGACGTCGAGCAGGGCGAAGTAGGCGGTCATGCCGGTCATGCCCAGGGCAGACAGGTAGCGCGGCAGCGGTGCCAGTTTCGGATCGATCTTGTAGAAGCCCTGCGGCTCACCAACAAAGTAGTCCTGCACGCCGAGGGCGCCATTGATGTGGTCGCCGACGGCAAAACCGGGGTGTTTCGAGGCGATCACTTCGCCCACGCCCAACGCGCGCATCACTTGGCCAAGCCCCACTGGCGGGATATAGGACTTGCCTTCGTTCATCCAGCCGCGCATGGCTGGGTCCAGGGACAGATACAGATTTCTCACCAGCACCTGACCTTCGCCGGGTTCGCTCACCGGTACCTGTTCGAAGGTGAAGTCGTCACGGCTGACTGCTCCGATTGGACGTTTGCTGAGCAGGAAGCGGCGGTTGCTCTGTGCAGTCATGACAGCGGCTCTCGTGTAAAGGGCAAAGAGTGTTGATAGACCCTCCCTGGCATTCAGGCAAGGTTTACCCAATTGGCGAATGCAATGCGATCCATAAAGGTGATTGAGCGCTAGCTGCATAATCACCTGCAGCGATAACCCTTCAACCGGCCTCCTGATGATGCTGCCCATCACGGCAATTGCCTGCCTAGACTCCAGGCCACTGACCTCACTTTGTTGCAGGAGCTAGCGATGAGCATGAGTTTTTCTGGCCAGGTTGCCTTGGTCACCGGGGGCGCAGCAGGTATTGGCCGGGCGACGGCGCTGGCCTTTGCGGCTGAAGGTTTGCAGGTGGTGGTGGCAGACCTCGACGCTGTCGGCGGCGAAGCCACGGTCGAACTGATCCGCGCGGCAGGCGGTGAGGCACTGTTCATCGCTTGTAATGTCACCCGTGAGGCCGACGTGCAGCAGCTGCTGGCACGCACTGTCGAGGCCTATGGGCGGCTGGACTATGCCTTCAACAACGCCGGTATCGAAATCGAGCAGGGCCGTCTGGCCGAAGGCAGCGAAGCGGAGTTCGACGCGATCATGGGCGTCAACGTCAAGGGCGTGTGGCTGTGCATGAAACACCAGCTACCGTTACTCCTGGCCCAGGGCGGTGGTGCGATCGTCAACACCGCGTCAGTGGCCGGGCTGGGCGCCGCACCGAAGATGAGTATCTACAGCGCCTCCAAGCATGCGGTGATCGGCCTGACCAAGTCAGCGGCGATTGAGTACGCCAAAAAGAAAATCCGTGTCAATGCCGTGTGCCCGGCGGTAATCGACACCGACATGTTCCGCCGCGCTTACGAGGCCGATCCGCGTAAAGCCGAGTTTGCTGCAGCCATGCATCCAGTTGGGCGCATCGGTAAGGTCGAGGAAATTGCCAGCGCCGTCCTCTATCTGTGTAGTGATGGCGCCGCGTTTACCACCGGTCAAGCCTTGGCGGTCGATGGCGGGGCGACGGCGATCTGATCTACCAGCGCGACTGCAATTTGCCTTCAAGAAACACGGCACGTCGGTCTTTACGGCCGATGTGTTCATGTTTGCTCAACTGATAGCAGTGCTGGAAGCGTGCGCGGTCGATATCGGCATAGTGCCCCAATGCGGCATCGACCAGTTCGTCGTAGCGCGCTTCGGTGATAAATCGGTAGATTTCCCGGTGGTAAAAGAAGCCGAACTGAAAGCCGAGGGTCTCGCTGAGGAAGGCCGTGGGCCGGCAGAAGCAGTTTTCCAGGTCGATGGCCTGCGCTGGGCCTGGGAGCTCGTCCGGCATCATCACGTTGGCGGCCCACAGGTCCATATGGCTGATGCCTTGCTGGTGCAGCGAGTGCAGGAGCTCAAAGGCGCTGGAGATTAAGGTCTCGACCTGCAGCGGCTGAGCATTTACCCATCTCCAGCCGTCGGTGTGGCCGGTGAGCAATTGGGTGATGATGTAGAAGTCATCCATCAAGCCCAGTCGATCTTTGGTGTAGCCAAAGCCGATCAGCGGCGCGACACGGGCACCGCGTTTGTGCGCTTCGGCAGTGTTGACCAGCTCTTCAATCATCCAGTCATTGAGGTTCTGGCGTTTAGCGCCACCGAAGGCCACGCGCAGCTTTTTCTTCAGCGACTCCAGCGGATGGCGTTTGGTGAACAAGGCGCTTTGCGTGCAATCCAGGGGGGCGCTGATGCGGTCACTTGAGCGCTTTTGCTCGACCAGGCGCTGCAAGGCCTGAGTGGTGAAGGTGGCGGGGGCGGACTTGAAGTGTAATGTGGAGCGACGGTGGTTGAGCGTAAAGGAAAACTCGTTGACCAAATCCTTGCATCCGCCCACAGTTCGCGTCTCTATATGTCAAAATGCCATCGTCAAATAACTGTAACATTTTCAGGGCGTTTATACATTTTCTTTCACCGCCGTTGATGCACCCAAGTCACTGATTTGTCAGGGAACCATTGGCTGAATGGGCAACTGTCGGCAGTGTTGAAACAAGCGGGCGCCAAGCAATACGCAGCCGACCAGCAAGCCGGCACCGAATACCAGTAAGGCAACCCTGGCACCCAGGTGGTCGGCCAGCAGCCCGGTAAAGATCACCGGCAGGCTGAAGCCCAGGTAAGCGAGCAGAAAGAATCCTGCGCTGGCGCGGGTTTTCTCCGTACCTGCCAGCAGGTTCACGGCTGACAGTCCTCCCAGATAAACAAATCCATAGCAGGCGCTGCTGGCCGCCACGGTGCCCAGCAGCACCGCCACAAGCTGACCACTGTCGGCACCCCAGGCCAGCAGGGCATAGCTGCACGGCAAGATCATCAAACCGACCAGGGTCGCTTTGGCCGGTTCCAGGCGTCGGGCCAACGGTTGGAATAACAAGCCACAGCTGATCACGCAGAAGGTTGAGAAACCCGACCAGCTGGCCAAGTCATGCTGCTTCAGGATCGAGGGCAGCAAGGCGATCACCAGGCCGACGCAGGCCCAGGCCAGCAGTATTGCCAAACCATAGACCAGGCTGCCTGTGGGGTAGAAGGGCAGGCGCAGCCATGCGCCTTGCCTGTCGCCGCCTCGGTCCGGAAGGCGCCAGACCGCCAGTAAGGCCAGGCTGGCGAGCAGCAGATGCAGGTAGAAGCTCTCTGGAGCCAACGTCGGCCCGCGTAACAGAAACAGGCTAGTCAGTGCAGCGCCGAGACCAAAGCCCAGCGACGTGCTGGCGGTGACCCAGGTGGCGGCGCGCGAGCTGTCGTTGTTGGCCATCAGCTCGCTCATGTAAGCGGTGCCCGTCGCCGAAGCGAGGGCGGTACCAAGCCCGAGCAGCAAGCGGGCAAGCCCCAGTGTCTCCAGGGTTGGCGCCAGCAGCATCAATACGGTGGCCAGCATCGACAAGGACAGGGCAAGCATAATCAGCGGCCGCCGCCCGATCCGGTCCGCCAGGCCGCCGAGCAGCAACAGCACGGGGATCACGCCGACAACATAAGCCGAAAAAGCCACCGCCGTGGCCGCCGCGCCTCGTCCAGAAAGCTCGGCATAGGCGCCATACAGCGGCGCCTGCAGGTTGACCGCGAAAGTGATCAGGCACAGGGCAAAGGCCAGTAGGGCAGGGGAACGCGGGTTGGGCATGGAACGGCTCCTTGTCGATGCCGCGACTATCCGGCGATCACCCAAGGCGCACAAGGCACACTACGCGTGGATTTGTGATTAACTGTTTGAACAAAATCAACGAACACTTTGCCCATGAAGCTGACACTCGACCGCCAATCTTCCACGCCGTTGGTGCAACAGGTCGCCGACCAGTTGCAGGCCTGGATTGACCACCAGCGCCTGCGCCCAGGCAGCCGCTTGCTCTCGATCCGGCAACTGGCGCGCGAGCAGGGTGTCAGTCAATCCTGTGTGATCGAGGCCTATGATCGCCTGGTGGCCAAGGGTGTGCTGGAGGCGCGCCATGGCGCCGGTTTTTTTGTCGCCGAGCAGCGGCTCAGCGAACCGCTGCGCGACCTGCCATTGCCCGATGAAACCCTCAGCAATCGCTGGCAACAGTTCAGCGACAACCCGGCGGAGCTGCTCAATCTGTGCTGCGGCTGGCTGCCTTCCAGTTGGCGCGCCAGTGAGGCGATTGCCCAGGCGGTGCGCCAGGTCAGCCGCGGGCCGCTTGAAGATTTGCTCGATTATTGTCCGCCCTTGGGGTTGGCCCGCTTGCGCAGTCAATTGCACAAGGGCTTGGGGCAGATCGGTATTCAGGTCAGCCCGCAGCAGATTCTCACCACCCAAGGTGCCAGTCATGGCCTCGACCTGCTGGTCCGCACTTTGCTCAAGCCGGGCGACAAGGTGCTGGTGGAAAGCCCCGGGTACTACAACCTGTACAACCTGCTGCGTCACCATCAGGTCGAGATGCTGCGGATGCCGCGCACCGCCAGCGGCCCGGACGTGGAAGTGGTGGAAACGCTGCTCAAGCGCCATCGTCCGCGCTGTCTGTACATCAACAGCCTGTATCACAACCCCACCGGCAGCAGCCTGACACCGAAAGTGGCGTATCGCTTGTTGGAACTTGCCCGTGAGCATGACGTGCAGATCATCGAAGACGATATCTACGCCGACTTCCAGGACGGTGCGGTGACCCGCCTGGCCACCCTCGACGCCGAGCAGCGGGTGATATACCTCGCCAGTTTTTCCAAGACCCTGAGCAGTTCGTTGCGCAGCGGTTACCTGGTGGCAGCACCGGCGCTGATCACCCGTCTGGCTGAGCTGAAGATGGTCTCGGGGCTGGGGACTTCCCGCTTCACCGAGCAGGTGGTGGCACAGATGCTCGCCAGTGGCAGTTACCGCAAAAGCGTGGCGCGCTTGCGTCCACGCCTGGCGCAACATATGGCCAAGGCGTTAGGGCAACTGGAGGCCAGTGGTTGGCAGGTGTTCACTGAGCCTTATGGCGGGATGTTTGTCTGGGCACGTTGCCCAGGTTGGGATTTTGCCGCGCTCAACCGTCAAGCAATGGCCTGTTCGGTATTGCTGGCGTCAGGCAGCGCTTTTGATCCGCAAGGCGCTGCCAGTGACTGGTTGCGCATCAACGTCGCTTACCTTCAGGACCAGCGTGCACAGGCGTTCTTGCAGCGCACAAGGCGACCTCCGTCGTCCTGAAAGCGACGCCTAGGTAGCCATTTGCTACTAATGCGATGCCTGCCTCTTGTGCCAGCACCGGCGCCATAGCCACTCTGCACTCTTGAGTCTTTGCCGGGGCAGTGGGGGAGGTGCGATGCATTCGCTCAAGCGTGGTTTTTTGGCCAACCTGAACATGGCGCGCAAGTTGGGCCTGGGTTTTGCCCTGGTCTTGCTGCTGACCGCTGTGGTGGCGATGTGTGGTGTTGCCGCCTTGCACAGCGTCGGTCAGCGATTTGAGGCGCTCAAGCAGATGACGGCGCTCAATGCCGAAGTCCTCAAGCTGCGCTTACAGGAACAGGCATTCACCCTGCGGTCCGACCCCAAGGCTGTCGACGCCGTGCATCAAGGGGTGGACGAGTTGCTGGTACAGGCACAAGGCTTAGCGCAATTACGCGGCAGCGGTGTGGAGCCGGCGCTGAATGATTACCGTCAGGCCTTCGATCAGTTCGTTGAACTGACCCAGTCCAAAGAGCTGGCGCTGGACATGGCCAGTTGGTCGGTGTCGAGCGTTGCCAATAACCTCGACGTGCTGCAGGCAGGGCTTGCCGATGATGGCACCTACACCCTCAAAGATAGTCAGGGCCAGCAAGGTGCCGAGTTTGTCGAGCAGGCTGGGCAGGTCGCCCAGGTCGCGAGGCTGATGCTCCAGGCCATGGATGAGGCGCGCCTGCGTCTGGAGCAGGCGCGCAAAGGCTCTGAGGAGGCTCGTCAGGGCCGAATCGAGCAGGCCGACCAGGCCGCGGCTCAGGTCGAACAGCTCAAGACTCACGTCAGTGATGCCGGTTATCAGACGGTGCTCAATGAAGTCAGTGGCCATATCGCCGGCTTCACTGAAAAACTTGGCGAATACACCGACCTGCTGGGGCGCGAGCAGCAGCTCAAACAGCAGTTGCAACAACGCGCCGAGCAGGTGAGTGCGCAGGTCGATCACGCCTATGTTGCTGAAGACCAGGCCATGCAGGCCGAACTTCAGGGCAACACGGTATCGATTCTGTTGGCGTCGTTGTTGGCACTGTTGGTTGGCGTGCTGGCGGCCTGGTTGATCACCCGCGCGGTCGTTGGGCCGCTGCGTCAGGTGATCGGGCGTGCCGAGCAGATTGCTGCGGGCGACTTGAGCGCTGACATCACTGTTGATCGAGGTGACGAAGTGGGGCAACTCATGCTCGCCATGCAGCAGATGGGGTCAGGCTTGAGCAGTATTGTCAGTGGCTTGCAGAAGGGCATAGAGCAGTTGGCTAATAATGCCCAGTCGCTGTCGGCGGTGACTGAACAGACCACCCGTGAGGTCAGCAGCCAGAAGGAGGAAACCGAGCAAGTGGCCACCGCCATGCAGCAGATGACGGCCACTGTCCATGATGTCGCACGCAATGCAGAAGAAGCAGCCCAAGCGGCTCAGGCGGCAGACGACAAGGTCGGCAGTGGCCAGCAGGTGGTGCGCCAGAGCATGCAACGGATCGAGCAATTGGCGAGTGCCGCCGATTCAGCCAGCCAGGGAATTGAAAATCTCAGTGCTGAAATCCAGAGCATTGGTAGTGTGCTGGACGTGATCAAAAGTGTCGCAGAACAAACCAATTTGCTCGCGCTCAACGCTGCCATCGAAGCGGCGCGCGCGGGTGAACAGGGGCGCGGCTTTGCCGTGGTGGCTGATGAAGTTCGCGCGCTGGCGCGGCGAACCCGGCAGTCAACTGAAGAGATCGAGCGTTTGGTGAGCAGCTTGCGCAGCAGTGCCCAGGCGTCGGTGGCGCAGATTCAGGGCAGCAGTGAACTGGTCAAACTGGCGGTGGCCGATGCCCTGCACGCGGAAAGCGCTTTGGGCAGCATTGCCGCAGCGGTGTCGTTGATCCAGCAGATGAACCAACAGATTGCCGCTGCCGCTGAACAGCAAAGCTCAGTGGCCGAGGAAATCAACCGCAGCGTCACCCAGATCCGCAGCAGTGCCGATCAATCGGCGCTAGCCATGCACGGTAATGCCAGCTCAAGTGTCGAGCTGGCGCAGTTGGGCCGAGACCTCAAAGGTATGGTTGGGCATTTCAGGCTGTAGCCGCGAGTTTGTCCAAAGGCCTCTGTGATTGCTATTTTTCTGTGGGAGCTAGCCTTGCTGGCGATTGGATCGGCGCGCTGCCGGCTATTGCACGGCGCCTGCATCGCTGGCAAGGCCAGCTCCCACAAAACCTGCATAAGATAGCTGCTTCAAGATTTACACGGCCTTGCGCCAGTTGAGGATCATCAACGTCAGCACCCCAGCGACGATCCCCCAGAACGCCGAACCAATCGAGAACAAGGTAAAGCCCGAAGCGGTCACCATAAAGGTAATCAACGCCGCTTCACGCTCCTTGGCTTCGTTCATGGCCACTGTCAGGCCGTTCATGATCGAGCCGAACAGCGCCAGGGCCGCAATCGACAGCACCAACTCTTTAGGCAGTGCGGCGAACAAGGCGGCCAAGGTGGCACCGAACACCCCGGCGATGCCATAGAACACCCCGCACCAGACCGCAGCGGTGTAGCGTTTGTTCGGGTCTTCATGGGCGTGCGGGCCGGTGCAGATGGCAGCGCTGATGGCGGCCAGGTTGATGCCGTGCGAACCGAAGGGCGCCAGCACCAGCGAGGCCAGGCCTGTCACCGAGATCAGCGGCGAGGCGGGGACCTGGTAACCGTCGGCGCGCAGCACGGCAACGCCAGGCATGTTCTGTGACGTCATGGCCACCACGAACAGAGGAATACCGATACTGATGGTCGCCGCCAGGGAAAAGCTCGGCGTCGTCCATACCGGCGTTGCCACTTCCAGGCTGAAACCGCTGAAATCCAGTAGCCCCATGGCGCCAGACAACCCGGTACCCACCAGCAAGGCGGCAAGCACTGCATAACGCGGCGACAAGCGCTTGATGATCAGGTAACTGAAGAACATCCCCAACACCAGCGTCGTGCGGTGTTGGGCGGCGATGAAAATTTCGCTGCCGATCTTGAACAGGATACCGGCCAGCAACGCCGCGGCCAGCGACGCGGGGATGCGTTTGACCAGGCGCTCGAAACTGCCGGTCAGTCCGCAGATCAGTACCAGTACGGCGCAGGTAATGTAGGCGCCGATCGCTTCGCCGTAGCTCACGCCGCCAAGGCTGGTGATCAGCAGTGCAGCGCCGGGTGTCGACCAGGCGATGGTCACCGGTGTGCGATAGCGCAGCGATAGGCCGATGCTGCACACGGCCATGCCGATCGACAGGGCCCAGATCCATGATGAAATCTGCGCGCTGGTCAAACCGGCAGCCTGGCCAGCCTGGAACATCAGCACCAGCGAACTGGTGTAGCCGGTCAGCATGGCGATAAAACCGGCGACCACGGCCGAGGGTGAGGAGTCAGCCAACGGGCGCAATTGCGCAGACGTGGTATCGGGCATGGGGCAATCCTTGGGCTAGGTGTAAGCAGATTTTGCAGGCTAACGCGCAAGCAGCTGATTCTTGTCATACAGCAGGCATTGCATTTAGCCGTACAGTCGCCAACTATGGGCGGTGAGCAGGACCAGCCATCGAACGGGGGGAGTGATGTACAAGGTTTACGGTGATTACCAGTCGGGCAACTGCTACAAGATCAAGCTGATGCTGCACTTGCTTGATCTGCCGTATGAGTGGCACTCGGTGGATATCCTTAAGGGTGAAACAGAAACCCCGGCGTTTCTGGAAATGAACCCCAACGGCAAAGTGCCGGTGCTGGTGCTGGAAGATGGCACTTACCTGTGGGAGTCCAACGCGATCCTCAACTTTCTTGCTGATGGCACCGAGTACCTGCCCACCGAGCCGCGTTTGCGTACCCAGGTGCTGCAGTGGCAGTTCTTCGAGCAGTACAGCCATGAGCCATACATCGCCGTGGCGCGCTTCATCCAGTTTTACCTCGGGCTGCCGCAAGACCGCCTGGAAGAATACAAAACCCTGCACAAAGGCGGTTACAAGGCCTTGCGGGTCATGGAGAAGCAGCTGCAACTGACGCCGTACCTGGTCGGCGACCGCTATTCGATTGCCGACGTCGCGTTGTATGCCTATACCCATGTGGCCCATCAGGGGGGCTTTGACCTCGACGCCTATCCGGGTATTCAGGCCTGGCTGGAACGTGTAGAGAGCCATCCCCGTCATGTGACGATGCTTGGCTAGCCTTGAATGGTGCTGACCTTGTGGGCGCTGGCCTTGCCAGCGATGCAGGCTCCGCGGATCCCATCGCCAGCAAGGCTGGCTCCCACAAAAGCACTGTGTCGCTGGGGTGAGGTCTCAGGCCGCTGAGAAGCGCTTGTTGAGATACTCGATGATCATTTTGGATTCATACATCCAGGTGGTCTTACCCTCTTCTTCGATGCGCAGGCACGGCACTTTGATCTTGCCGCCTTCATTGAGCAGGGTCTGCCGATCCTGTTCGTTGTTCTTCGCATCGTGCAGGGCTACCGGCACGTTCAGGCGGTGCAGGGTGCGGCGGGTTTTCACGCAGAACGGGCAGGCGTGGAACTGATACAGGCTCAGGCTCTTGGCCTGTTGCTCGACCAGGGCCTGGGCGGCCGGGTCGCGCTTGAGCTTGGCCGGGCGGCTTGCCCAGTCGGCGAAAACGATCAACTGGCCAAGGCCCACACGCAGTGCTTTGACGATCATGGCAACTCCTCGGAATGAAAAAAGCCGACCTTCGAGGGTCGGCTTGCAAGCGTGCCCGATTACTTGATCAGGCTGAGAAACTCGCTGCGGGTCGCGGCGTTTTCGCGGAATTCGCCGAGCATCACCGAAGTGATCATGGTCGAGTTCTGTTTTTCCACACCGCGCATCATCATGCACATGTGCTTGGCTTCGATGACCACCGCCACGCCCAGGGCGCCGGTGACCTTCTGGATCGCCTCGGCCACCTGGCGGCTGAGGTTTTCCTGGATCTGCAGGCGACGTGCGTACATGTCGACGATCCGCGCCACCTTCGACAGCCCCAGGACTTTGCCGTCAGGGATGTAGGCAACGTGGGCCTTGCCGATGAACGGCAGCATGTGGTGCTCGCACAGCGAGTACAGCTCGATGTCCTTGACCAGGACCATTTCGCTGTTATCGGAGCTGAACAGGGCGCCGTTGGTCACTTCTTCCAGGGTTTGTTCATAACCGCGGCAAAGGTACTGCATGGCCTTCGCAGCCCGCTTGGGCGTGTCGAGCAGGCCCTCGCGGGAGACGTCCTCGCCGAGCTGGCCGAGGATAGCGGTGTAGTTCTGTTCCAGGGACATGGATCTACCTGTGGGATTTATCGCAAACGCGAAGGGTACGGCGGCTGTGGCGGCGCTGCAAGTACGGCGTTACTCGTCACGGCCTTCGAGCATGGTTCGTTTGAGCATCACGTACACCGCGCCGGTGCCGCCATGACGGGCCTGGCACGAGGTAAACCCCAGTACTTGCGGGTGTTGGCGCAGCCAGGTGTTGACGTGACTCTTGATCATTGGCTTCTTGCCATCCAGGCGTACGGCCTTGCCATGGGTGACGCGCACGCAGCGTACTTCGAAGCGGGTGGCCTCGGCGAGGAACGCCCAGAGGGTTTCGCGGGCTTTTTCCACGTTCATGCCGTGCAGGTCGAGGCTGCCTTCGAAACCGATCTGGCCGAGCTTGAGCTTGCGCATCTGGCTTTCCTGGACGCCGTCACGGCTCCAGTGCAGGTCGTCCTCAGGGCCGACATCGATGACAAACTGGTCCGACAAACCATCAACCACTGTCTGGTCGCTACGCACTGTAGCGGCCTGACGCAGGCCGGCCAGCTGCTTGCGGTCGGTCTTGGGCTTGCCGACCTCGGCGCGATCATGCGTGATCGGCTTGACGCCGCGCATCTCGCTTTTGAACAGGGAAAAATCGTCGTCTTGCATGTAAGCCTCCGCCTGGGCGGCGAAGTTTACGCGACTCCTGCGCAGGTTGCAGTCAATCGTGTTTTTTCATCAGATGCGGTGACAGGTTCAGCTCGCGGCTGCGGCGCAGACGCAAGCGACTGCGGCGCCAGAACCAGATGCCCAGGTACAGCACCACCAGGCCGCCGGCGAGTATCACCGCAGCACCCCCCCGGTTGGCATTGAGCTCAGCCAGGGCTTCGAGGTTGCCGAACAGGCTGGCAGCACCTGCCATGGCCAGCAAAACCCCTACGGTTGCCAGTAGCGCCGAAAAAGCTGCGGCCAGGCGTGCGCCCCAGTTGCGTGGCTGACGCTGGCGCAAGCGCTTGGCATCAAAACCGTCCTTCAACTTCATGCCGATTCCTCTATGGATATCCGCCGTTGGACTGATGCGCCGCCCGCTGGTTCCACCAGCCCGTCGGAAGGCTTATCAGATCAGGCTGCTGGTCGGTGCCACGCAGGCAAAGTTGTCAGCCATGATCGCCATTTCACTTTGTTGGATTTGCGCAGCCGGAATCACCCCGTCTTTGAACGGCAGGTCGCGGGTAGCGCAGGCATCCTCGATCAGAGTGCAACGATAACCATAGTCCTTGGCACGGCGCACGGTGGTGCTGACGCTGGAATGGCTCATGAACCCGCAGACGATCAGGTCCAGGTGCCCGTATTTCTGCAGGGTTTCATGCAGGGTGGTGTTCTTGAAGGCGTTGGGCATGCGCTTTTCGATGATTACTTCATCGCCCTGTGGCTCAAGGCCAGGGATGAATTCACCGCGTGGTCCCTGAGGATCGAACATGCCACCGACGGTGCCCAGATGGCGCACGTGGATGATCGGGCGACCGGCCTTGCGGGCTGCCTCGAGCATTTTAGCGATGTTCATCACAGCTTCGTCCATGCCCGACAGGCCCAGAGGACCACTGAGGTACTCCTTTTGCGCGTCGATAATGACCAGGCTGGCGTTGTTCAGCTTGGCCGGTGGATAGCCACGGCCGCTGAGGTGGAACATCGTCATTGGAACAGACATCAAGGGCTCCTTTGGATGGGGCTTTTCACCTATTGTCCCCTGCCTGAGCACTTATGTGAATCGCTTCGCGTACAAGCAGCGTCGTTAGTGGCCTGCAGCCATGTCGGTGAAATGCTTACAGGCCATTTCCACCGACCTTTTCTGTGGTTGGGCTGTTAGAATTGCAGGTCGTCTTTCAAGGAGTCTGTTGTGATCACTTCTCGCTTGCGCACCCTGCGCGATCATATCCGTTGGGCCGTCAGCCGTTTCCATGAGCATGGCCTGTTTTTCGGACACGGCGCCGACAACGCCTGGGATGAAGCCCGGCTGCTGGTGCTGGGTTCGGTCCACCTGCCTTGGGAGGTTGCCGACAGCTATCTGGATTGCCAGCTGGAAGACGATGAACTGGTGCACCTGCAGCGCCTGCTCAAACGCCGCATCGAAGACCGCGTGCCTACCGCCTACCTGTTGGGTGAGGCGTGGTTCTGTGGCTTGTCCTTCATTGTCGACGAGCGCGTGTTGATTCCACGTTCGCCCATTGGCCAATTGATCGAAAAGCGTTTCGAGCCGTGGCTCGCTGCTGAGCCTGCCCGCATTCTCGACCTGTGCACCGGTTCCGGCTGCATTGGCATCGTCAGTGCCGAAGTGTTCCCTGACGCCGAAGTGGTACTGGCTGACCTGTCCTTCGAAGCGCTGGAGGTGGCCAATCAGAACATCGAACGCCATGGCCTGGAAGAGCGTGTCTACACCGTCCAGGGCGATGGCTTCGACGGTTTGCCGGGACAGCGTTTCGACCTGATCCTGTCCAACCCGCCGTATGTCGATGCCGAGGATTTCGCCGACATGCCGGATGAATACCATCACGAGCCGGAGCTGGGGCTGGCCTGTGGCAACGATGGCCTGGACCTGGTGCGGCGCATGCTGGCCGAAGCAGCGGAGCATCTGACCGAGAAAGGCTTGTTGATTGTCGAGGTTGGCAACAGCCAGGTGCACGTCGAGGCGCTGTACCCAGAGGTGGACTTTGCCTGGCTCGATTTCGAGCGGGGTGGGCACGGGGTGTTCATGTTGACGGCTGAGCAGTGCCGCCAGCATCAGGCGCTGTTTGCTTCGAAGGTGTAAGGCGTCAGATCTGCAGTGGCTTCATCGCCGGCAAGGCCGGCTCCCACAATAGGCCTGGGTTGCCTCCATCCAATTTTTGAGGGGCAGCCACAGACCCTGTGGGGGCCGGTCGTGCCGGCGATGGGTTTCAGCGGTGCGTGGCAATCCAGATCAGCAAGCCGGCCTGGAACACCGCAAAGGCCACCAGGCAAGTGATGGTAAAGCGCAGGCCGCTGTCCTCGCGGCGGTACTTGTTGACCCGCTCATCACGTTCGCGCAGTTGCGCTTCCTTTTCCTGCAAATGCTGTTCGGCCTGCTGGAGCATCTGCGCAGCATCGAGAATCTCCACGCGCTGCACCTTGTCAGTATTCCAGCCACCCTTGAGCTCACCGACCTGTACGTCGATATAGCGCCCCTTGAGGTGCTGGGCATCGGCGTATTCCACTTCCAGACCATGGCTGCGCAACAGATGGTCGCGGCGTAGGCGGGTGTCTTCGTTGAGCGCGTCCTTGCTGGCCAGGGCGGCACCTTCAACGCGGTAGTGCGACCACTTGCGCTGGGCCCAGCTCACCGCCTGGGCCAGCAAGAAACGCCCCAGGCCACGGCTCAAGGGTTCGATCTGCAGGCCGCTGTCGGGGCCGATGCGCACGCGCTTTTCCTGATGGTCAACCCAGATGTCCAGGTGATTCTGTTCCTTGCGCACTTTCTGCCCAGGCAGTTGGATGGCCATGCGCAACAGGCTGGTGTCTTTGTTGTGGCGCTCGGCAAACCCGTACTGAACGAAGCGCAGCGGTCGTGCGCCGCTGATGCGGTCAGTTGGCAGCGGCGTCAGGCGCAGCATCTGAAAATGTTCCGGAGCAACCTCGGCCCAAGGCAGTGGGGCGGGTTCCGGCGCGGCCTCTGGGGCTTCGGGGGCTTCCTGGGGGGCGGCTTCAGTCATCACGGCAATCCTCTTGTGCACAGCAAGCTGGACACAATCACGATGCCAGCACCGGCTTATCGGCAGAATCGACCGGTACTGGAGGCCGAATTTCGCTGAAATTCGCTCAAGCAGCCGGCAGCCTGTGGATAAAGTCGACGACCTGGGTGCCTAATTCGCTGGCTTGCGGCAATTTTGGGTTGAGGTAGCTGTCACGCTGTTCACTGGCGGCTTGCGGGGCAATTCTGAGCATATGGTTCATGCCCTGGATCAGAGCCAGTTCAGCATCGGGCTTGGCCGCTTTAAGTCGTTGGGCGTTACTGACATCCACTTGTATATCGTGGGTGCCCTGGATAATCAGTGCCGGTACTTTTACCTTGGCAAACGCTGCCGCCGGGTCCTGGCGCAGTAATGAAATCAGGTAAGGCTGGACTGACGGGCGAAACACGTCCTGTAACGGACCGGGAATATCGACAGCCATACGTCCGGCTTTGAGGTTGTCCAGTATGTGCAGGACACGTTGTTTGTAGCGCGACGGGACTTGTCCGGCCAGTTGCGCACGAAACACCTCATCAATCGGCCGTCCGCTACCGGCCACGCTGATCACCGCGCTGGCGCCACTGTCTGGTGCAGCCAGGCTGGCAATCAACGCGCCTTCACTGTGTCCCAGCAGGATCAATGGACCGAAACGCGGGTCAGCCTTGAGTGCTTGACTCCAGGCCACGGCATCGGCGACGTAACGCTCCACCGTCAGGTCGCGTTCGTCCGGGGTCGCCGCTCGGCTGGCGGCCACGCCGCGCTTATCGAAACGTACGCTGGCGATGCGGTTCTTGGCCAGCACCAGCGCCAACTGCCGGAGGTTGTCGGTGTGGGCACCGTCCGGGCTGTTGCCGTTGCGGTCGGTCGGACCTGAACCGGGGATGATCAGCACCACCGGCGGTGGCTGCTCGGTGCGCGGCAACAGCAAACTGCCGTAGAGCATACCGCTGCCGGTGTCTAGGCTGATCGGCCGTTGCAGCACAGTGGGGGCGGCGGCCTGGACCAGGCCGCTGAACAGCAGAGCGATTACTGCAAAGACGCGCAACATCATCAGGCCACTATCGAGGAGATGGCTGTTGGACCGAGGTCTGCGCAGAAGGTTCGCTGTCAGGGATGAACTGAATGGTTAGCCTGCGTATACTGGCGGCCTTGTTCAAATCAGGCTGATTCGCGGAGCGTCCTGCATGTCCGGCAATACCTACGGCAAGCTGTTCACTGTCACCACCGCTGGCGAAAGCCATGGTCCGGCGTTGGTCGCCATTGTCGACGGCTGTCCGCCGGGCCTGGAAATTTCCCTGGCCGACCTGCAGCACGACCTCGACCGGCGCAAGCCCGGCACCAGCCGGCACACCACCCAGCGTCAGGAAGCCGATGAAGTCGAAATCCTTTCCGGGGTTTTCGAGGGCCGTACCACCGGTTGCGCCATCGGCCTGCTGATTCGCAACACCGACCAGAAGTCCAAGGACTACTCGGCGATCAAAGACCTGTTCCGCCCGGCCCACGCCGACTACACCTACCACCACAAGTACGGTGAGCGTGACTACCGTGGCGGTGGCCGCAGCTCGGCGCGGGAAACCGCCATGCGCGTGGCCGCAGGTGCCATTGCCAAGAAATACCTGGCCAGCCAGGGCATTCGCATTCGTGGGTACATGAGCCAGCTTGGGCCCATCGAGATCCCCTTCAAAACCTGGGACTCGGTGGAGCAGAACGCGTTCTTCAGCCCCGACCCGGACAAGGTGCCGGAGCTGGAAGCCTACATGGACCAATTGCGTCGCGATCAGGATTCGGTCGGGGCGAAAATCACAGTGGTTGCTGAAGGCGTCATGCCTGGCCTGGGCGAGCCGATTTTCGACCGTCTGGATGCCGAACTGGCCCATGCCTTGATGAGCATCAACGCCGTCAAGGGCGTCGAGATCGGTGCAGGTTTCGCCAGTGTGGCGCAACGTGGCACCGAGCACCGTGACGAGATGACGCCGCAAGGTTTCCTCAGCAACAACGCTGGCGGTATTCTCGGCGGGATTTCCTCCGGTCAGCCGATTGTCGCCCACCTGGCCTTGAAGCCGACCTCAAGCATCACCACCCCCGGTCGTTCGATCGATGTCGATGGCAACCCGGTGGAGGTGATCACCAAGGGCCGTCACGACCCGTGCGTGGGTATCCGTGCCACGCCAATTGCCGAAGCGATGATGGCGATCGTGCTGATGGATCACCTGTTGCGTCATCGCGGCCAGAATGCCGATGTTCGAGTGACCACGCCGGTGCTGGGTCAGCTGTAATGCCGTCACCTGGCATGTGCGCCGCGGCCTATTGAGCCGTGGCGCCGATTCCCTACTGGCGGTTGTCCAGCTTTTACCTGTTCTACTTCGCCTTGCTCGGTGCTACAGCGCCTTTCCTGGCGCTGTATTTTCATCACCTGGGTTTTTCCAGCGCGCGCATTGGCGAGTTGGTCGCCATCCCCATGCTGATGCGTTGCGTCGCGCCCAATCTGTGGGGCTGGCTCGGTGACCGCAGTGGCCGGCGCCTGCTGATCGTGCGCCTTGGGGCGCTGTCGACGCTGTTGAGTTTCTCACTGATTTTTTACGCCAAGAGTTATGCCTGGCTGGCGTTGGTGATGGCCTTGCATGCGTTCTTCTGGCACGCCGTGCTGCCACAGTTCGAGGTGATTACCCTGGCGCACCTGCAGGGGCAGACCGCCCGGTACAGCCAGATCCGCCTGTGGGGTTCGATTGGTTTCATTCTCACCGTGGTCGGTCTGGGGCGGCTGTTTGACTGGCTAAGTCTGGATGTCTACCCGATGGCGCTAGTGATCATCATGGCGGGCATTGTCCTGGCCAGCCTCTGGGTCCCCAACGCTCAGCCGCCCGGGCAGAACGAGCGAAGTGGCGGTGGTTTTCTCAAGCAACTGAGCAGTCCCGGCGTGGCGGCGTTCTACGTGTGTGTGGCGTTGATGCAGCTCAGTCATGGGCCGTACTACACCTTTCTGACGCTGCACCTGGAGCAATTGGGCTATAGCCGTGGAGTCATCGGCATGCTTTGGGCGCTGGGCGTGGTTGCTGAAGTGTTGATGTTCCTGGCCATGAGCTGGATCCTCGCACGGGTCTCGCTGCGCCGGGTGCTGATGGCCAGTTTCGCCTTGGCGGCCTTGCGCTGGCTGCTACTCGGCAACTTTGCCGACCAACTTTGGGTGCTGTTGTTCGCTCAGGTTTTGCATGCCGCCACGTTCGGCAGCTTCCATGCCGCCGCCATCGCTTTTGTACAACGCAGTTTTGCTGCCCGCCAGCAAGGTCAGGGCCAAGCCTTGTATGCGGCTCTGGCCGGCACTGGCGGTGCCTTGGGTGCACTATATTCCGGCTACAGCTGGAACCTGTTGGGCGCCACTACCACCTTTAGTATTGCCAGCGTCGCAGCGTTGGCTGCAGCCGTTATCATTGCGACCCGAATGAAAGAAGCCCAGCCATAGGAATTGCCGCTGATGAGCAGCCTGACCGTTTACCACCAGTCCACCCCTGATATTCCCAACAAGGTCCTGACCCACCTTGAGGACATCACCGCCACCCTCGCTGAGCAGGGCGTGCGCTTTGAACGGTGGCAAGCCGATGCGCCGATCCAGCCGGGCGCCAATGATGAGCAGGTGATTGGCGCTTACCAGCAGCGCATTGATGCATTGATGGCCGAGCGTGGTTATCAGCAGGTTGATGTGTGCCGCGAAGCGGCAGCCGGCCTCCTCGATGAACATACCCGTGCTGAAGACCTGGTGCGCTTCTTCGCAGCCGGTCGTGGGTTGTTTACCCTGCACATCGAGGATTATCTCTACGCCGTGTTGTGCGAGAAGGGCGATCTGATTGTGGTGCCGGCAGGGGCCAAACACTGGCTCGATATGGGCGAAGAACCGCGTTTCGTCGCGATCCGGTTGTTCAACCAGGCACCTGATCAGGTTGCCAGCTTCACCGGCGACCAGATCGCTGAGGCTTTTCCCCGGCTGGACGACTGACAAACAGCGCAGCAACACGCGCTGTAGCCGCTGCCGAGGCACGAGGCAGCCATCGACTGCAGGGCAGTCGCAACGCGGACACCTCGTTGGGCCTGACGGCAGCGGCTACCAGGGGCGTTAGTCTCAACGATAGGTCGGCAAGGCAAACCGCTGCTGGCTCTGCAGCATCGAAATCACCGGCAGTTCGCTGGCTTGCTCAGCCAGGTCACGGCGAATCGCACTGATCGCCCAGGACAGCTGCTCGGCGCTGTGCAGTTGCGCATAAGAAAGGCAGCGCTTGGTCTGCACGCCATCGGCAGCGCGCAAGGTCAGCAGAATGCCGCCGTCGGGGCGCGCCTGAGTGGTGACATCGTAGGCAGAGAATACCGAGGCGAATTTTTCCTGGATGAGGTCCATATCAGCTCCTGACTGTTAGTGGCAGACATGGAGTAATAGGTGCAGCGACCGTGCCAGTCTTTTTTTTAATTAAAATCCTTAAAAATCAATAAGTTAGAATAAATTTTTGTAAGTGGTACCGTGCATTCTGCATGGTCGTGCAATTTGCACAGTGCATTTTGCAGGGTTGCCCAGCCAATAGATTTCCTCTGTCGGGGCGATGACTTATCCACAGTTGACCCCGCGCGCTCACTGACAAAGACTTGGGCTTTTCCGGCAGCCAGGAGGTTCCCCATGTCCGACCAACGTAGCCCAACGCCTATGAATGATGATGAAGCCGCAGCCTTTGCTGAGGAGGTCTTCGACCGGGCGCGCAATGGCGATGCCGACATGCTTGGCCGTTTGCTCGACAAGGGACTGCCGGTCAATCTGCGCAACGGCAACGGCGATACCTTGCTGATGCTTGCCAGTTACCACGGGCATCTCGACGCGGTACGGGTGCTGCTGGCCCATGGCGCGGATCCGCAGATGGCCAACGACAAAGGCCAGTTGCCTATCGCCGGGGCGGCGTTCAAAGGTAATCTGGCGATGATTGAACTGTTGGTCGAGCAGGGCGCCCAGGTCGATGGCACGTCCGCCGATGGTCGCACCGCCCTGATGCTGGCTGCCATGTTCAACCGCACCGCGATCGTCGAGTACCTGTTGGGTCAGGGTGCCAATCCAGCGCACCGCGATGCTCAAGGTACCACGCCGCTAGCCGCTGCCCAGACCATGGGTGCCGCCGATACCGCCGCGCAATTGCAAGCGCTGGCCGGCTAACCCTAAGGGGCCTTTTGCGGCTATCCTTGGCGACTTTTTTCAGTGTCGCAGGGCCCCTTCATGAAATCCCAACTGGTCGAACTCATCGGCAAAATCAGCGCTGGCTGCATGCGCGAAGACGATATCGAGCGTATCGCCGACGAAGCCGCCCAGGCCTACGCCGACCCGCAAGCCTTCCTCGCCGCCAACCCGGACATCAACTACGACGACAGTTTCCCGTTCCCCCTGGGTGAATGGATCATCGTCGGCAGCCTGCCAGACACCGTGCTGTTCCAGGCCGATACCTACCAGGACCTGTTCGCCCAGATCGTCGACTCCTTCGACAAGAGCGTGGCCTTCAACCTCAAGCCCAAGCAATTGGCCAAGGTCGAGCCATTGACCGCCCTCAACCGGATCCAGGTACAGATGGGGGCGATGAACAAGGAGGCCGGCGGCTATGTGCTGATGAACTTCAGCCAGTTGCTCGATGATGAGCTGCAGATGGTCATGGTCGGCGGCAACGATGTGCCGCGCGTACTGGCGTTGTGCGCCGAGGTGGGGATTGTCGCAGCGCCTGCACTGGAAGCGCTGCGGGTGGCGGTACACGTTTAACCGAGGGCGGTGTCGAGGAACATCATCACCGCAAAGCCGCCCATCAGACCGAGGGTCGCTGAGGTCTGGTGGCCGTTGCGGTGGGTTTCCGGGATCACCTCGTGGGAGACCACGAAGATCATCGCGCCAGCCGCCAGGCCCATGCTCACCGGGTAGGCGATGGCAAAACCGGTGGAAATCCCCAGGCCTATGACTGCGCCGATTGGCTCCATCAGCCCGGAGCCGATCGCTACCAAGGCGGCTTTCAACGTCGAAAGCCCCGTAGCACGCAGGGCCAGGGCCACGGCCAGGCCTTCAGGAATGTCTTGAATGGCGATGGCACTGGTCAGCGGTAGACCCACATTAAGGTCGCCGTTGGCAAAGCTGACGCCGATGGCCATACCCTCGGGGAGGTTGTGCAGGGTGATTGCCAGCACGAACAACCAGACTCGGTTGATACGTTCAGCCTGCGGCCCGCAGGGGCCGGTACTCTCATGTTCGTGAGGGGTAAAGCGGTCAAGGCCAAGCATCAGCAGCACGCCCAAGCCCATGCCTACCACCACTGTCAGCGCTGCGTAGGGACCACTGCCGGTAATTTCGCGCGCGGCATCGAGCCCCGGCAGAATCAGCGAGAACGAGCTGGCGGCGAGCATCATCCCGGCGGCAAAGCCGAGCATCACATCCTGGCTGCGTGCACTGACTTCGCGTAACACCACCGCCATGATTGCGCCTAACGCCGTCGCAGCAAACCCAGCCAAACCACCCAGCATGGCCATGTGCAGGTTTTCTTGGTGATCACCCTGCACGGCATTCCAGGCGCTGGCCATCAACAAGCCAAGCACCGCCAGTAGACTCAGGCCCAGCCCGGCGCTCAGCCAAGGGGTGCTTTGTGCCTGGTGCAACCAGGCGTTCCAGAGCGATACCTGGGCAGGGCCACTGGAGCTTTGAGCGGGGGGCATATAAACCTCACTGAATCAAATCGATGCCTGGAGTCTAACCAGTGCGTTCGCGGCGCGGCCAACGAATAGCTTCTATTGGGCTCATAGCCAGCTATCCTTGGGGCAAACTTGATCAAGGGAGCGACAGCATGGGTTCGACATTCAATGGCCTGGTAGGCCTGATAATCTTCGCACTGGATATCTGGGCCATTATCAATGTGGTTAAAAGCGGTGCCAGCATGGGCAGCAAGATCCTCTGGATCCTGTTGATTGTGTTACTGCCGGTGCTTGGCTTGATTATCTGGGCGATTGCCGGGCCACGAGGGGATGTGCGGATGTAGATTGGTCCACACTTAAATCAACCACGCGCCCTCAAGCTCCAGTAGCATCTGCTTGCGCTCCACGCCACCGGCATACCCGGTCAGGGTGCCATTGCTGCCGATGACCCGATGGCAGGGCACGATGATCGCGATCGGGTTGGCGCCATTGGCGGTACCGACCGCCCGCACGGCGCGTGGCCGGCCGATTTGCTGCGCCAGGTCTCCATAGCTGCAAGTGGTACCGTAGGGTATGCGCTGCAAGGCGTGCCAGACTTCATGCTGAAACGGCGTTCCTACGGGGGCTAGCTTCACCTCGAACTGTTCGCGCGTGCCGGCAAAGTATTCGTCCAACTGCTGGGCCACTTCATCCAGTTGATGCGACGCTGGCTGCCATGACACGGGCAGCTCCCACGGTTGTGCAGCATCCATGTGCAGCAGGTGCAGGCCCTGCGCGTCACCGGCCAGCAACAGCGGGCCAAGTGGGCTGGGTAGGTAGCGGTAATACATGGCGTGACGCCCTGAACGATGAACCAATGACAACGATACCGTAAGCCTGGCTTGTCATCTTCGGTAACTTAAGCGCCCTGTCGGACAACGAAATTTTCACATTCGATTATGGAAAATCCGCGCGCGCAATTATCCGTTCG
>RCUI01000168.1_pt1 | contig 24708 bp, 31 predicted proteins | sample 2166121 | NCBI WGS metagenome assembly RCUI01 (sample SAMN09932700, study PRJNA488358) | compost metagenome | feature: garden; material: soil; isolation source: compost soil in succinic acid-enriched culture | place: Germany: Experimental Botanical Garden Goettingen | collected 2016-01-27
TCACCGAAGAAATCTGGCAGCGCCTGGCGCCGCTGGCCGGTGCCGAAGGCAAGACCATCATGCTGCAGCCATGGCCGGTGGCCAATGAAAGCCGCATCGATGCCGCTGCCGAAGGCGATATCGAATGGCTCAAGGAACTGATGCTCGGCGTGCGCAACATTCGCGGCGAGATGAACATCGGCCCGGGCAAGCCCCTGCAACTGTTCCTCAAGAACGCCAGTGCCGAAGACCAGCGTCGCCTGCAGGAGAACGAAGCGCTGCTCAAGAAGCTGGCGAAGATCGAGTCCTTCACCGTGCTGGGCGAGCAGGACGAAGCACCGCTGAGCGCCACCGCACTGGTTGGCGACCTGCAAGTGCTGGTGCCGATGGCCGGCCTGATCGACAAGGACGCGGAGCTGGCACGCCTGAACAAGGAAATCCAGCGCCTGCAGGGCGAAGTCCAGCGCGTGGGCGGCAAGCTGTCCAACGCCGCTTTCGTCGACAAGGCTCCGCCGGCGGTGATTGACAAGGAACGCGCCAAGCTGGCTGAGGCCGAACAGGCCCTGGCCAACTTCACCGAGCAGCATGCGCGGATCGCTGCGCTGTAACGATCGCTGATCTCAGTGATGCCATCGCGGGTCAAGCCCGCTCCTGCACCAGCAGGAGCGGGCTTGACCCGCGATGCTTTCCACCGGACACCACGATGACCACACCCGACAAACCGACCCTGCATCCGCGCAACCGCCACCAGGGCCGCTACAACTTTCCCGAGCTGATCAAGAGCAGCCCCGAGCTGGGCCAGTTCATGATCACCAACCCCCACGGCAAGCCCAGCATCGACTTTGCCAACCCCGAAGCCGTACGGGTATTCAACCGTGCCTTGCTCAAGGCCCAGTACGGCATTCAGCACTGGGACATTCCGGCCGACTACCTGTGCCCGCCCATTCCCGGGCGCGCCGACTACATCCATGTGCTGGCCGACCTGCTGGCCGAAGAAAACGGCGGTGAAATACCACGAGGCTCCCAGGTGCGGGCACTGGATATCGGCGTAGGCGCCAACTGTATCTACCCACTGCTGGGCCACAGCGACTACCGCTGGCGCTTCCTGGGCTCCGATATCGACCCCACGGCCCTCGCCGCCGCCAAGGCCATCGTCCAGGCCAACGGCCTGGACAAGGCCATCAGCCTGCGCCAGCAAGGTAATCGCAAACACATCCTGCTAGGCCTGCTCAAAGACGACGAGCGCTACGACCTGACCTTGTGCAACCCGCCCTTCCATGCCTCCCGCGAGGAAGCCACGCGTGGTAGCCAGCGCAAGTGGCGTGCCCTGGGCAAGGCCGACCCCAAGCGCAAGCTGCCGGTGCTGAACTTTGGCGGGCAGAACAACGAGCTTTGGTGCGAAGGCGGCGAGATCCGCTTCGTCAGCCAACTGGTGACAGAGAGCGCGACCTTGGGCCAGCAGGTGCTGTGGTTCACCTCGTTGGTGTCCAAAGCGTCCAACCTACCTGGCATCCAGGCCGTCCTGAAGAAGGCGGGTGCGCAGGTGGTGCGTATCGTCGAGATGGGCCAGGGGCAGAAGCAGAGCCGTATGGTGGCCTGGACCTTCCAGGATCAAGCGTCCCGCCACACATGGCGCCAAACCCGCTGGACACCCCGGTAGGAGCGGGCAAAAAAAACCGCGTCCGGATGAACCGGACGCGGTTTTTTGTAGCTGCTTACAATTACTTGTTTACAGCGTCGGTCAGCACTTTGGCTGGCACGAACTTGACGACTTTCTTGGCAGCGATTTCGATGGCAGCGCCAGTCGAAGGGTTGCGGCCGGTACGGGCAGGACGCTCGGTGATTTTCAGTTTGCCAATGCCTGGCAGAGTGATTTCGCTGCCATTTTCCAGTTGATCAGCAACGATCTGACCCAGTTGCTCCAGAGCGTTACGCGCGGTGGTTTTCGGCGCGTCGATAGCTTCGGCGATGTCGGCGATCAGTTGGTCTTTGGTCAATGCCATGGTGGTGTTCCTTCCCTATCAAATTCAGTGAGTATGCAGAGTGCTACGTCAGTCATCGAGCCAGACCTGCGGGGTAACCGGCGGTCCGGTGTTACAGCCACGTCATTCGCGTATGTAGATACGTAAAACGACGTTTGGTTCGACGTGACGCGAGCGGTCTGCCAGCAATGCGCCACACACGGGGCGCAAGACCGGGCAAAACTACCACAGGAATGGATAAATATCCGCTGCTGACAGGCTAAATGTGCAGGTTTTTCGGGGGTTTGCGCGAAAAAACGCAAAAAACTGAACAAAAAACGAACAACCGCCATATCTGCCAACATCTGGCCGCTGAATCACCTCAGTGCTGAGGTACACTTGGCAACTTTGCAACGCGGCCTGCACCGCCCATTTTCAACCGAGAATCCCATGCCGATCCGTCATTGCATCGTCCACCTGATCGACAAGAAACCCGATGGCAGCCCCGCTGTGCTGCACGCACGCGACTCCGAGCTGGCCGAGTCCAGCGCCATCGAAAACCTCCTGGCCGACCTCAACGACAGCTACAACGCCAAACAAGGCAAAGCCTGGGGGTTCTTCCACGCCGAATCCGGTGCCCATCCGTTCAGCGGCTGGCTGAAAGAGTACCTGGAAGACGGCAGCACCTTCACCGCCTTCAGCCGGGTCGCCGTCGAGCACCTGCAAAAACTGATGGAAGAATCCAACCTGTCGGTCGGTGGTCACGTCCTGTTCGCCCACTACCAGCAAGGCATGACCGAGTACCTGGCCATCGCCCTGCTGCACCACAGCGAAGGGGTAGCGGTAAACGCCGAACTGGACGTCACGCCGTCCCGTCACCTGGACCTGGGCCAGTTGCACCTGGCGGCGCGCATCAACCTGTCCGAGTGGCAGAACAACAAGGCCTCCAAGCAGTACATCTCGTTCATCAAGGGCAAGAACGGCAAGAAAGTCTCGGAGTACTTCCGTGACTTCATCGGCTGCCAGGAAGGCGTCGACGGCCCCGGCGAAACACGCACCTTGCTCAAGGCCTTCAGCGACTTCGTCGAAAGTGAAGACCTGCCCGAAGAGGCCGCCCGGGAGAAAACCCAGACCCTGGTCGATTATGCCACCAGCCAGACAAAGGCCGGTGAGCCAGTGACCCTTGAAGAGCTCTCGGGGCTGATCGATGAAGACCGTCCACGCGCCTTCTACGAGCACATCCGCAACAAGGACTACGGCCTGTCGCCGGAAATCCCGGCCGACAAACGCACCCTGAACCAGTTCCGCCGCTTCACCGGCCGTGCCGAGGGACTGTCGATCAGCTTTGAAGCACACCTGCTGGGCTCGAAAATCGAATACGACGAAGAAGCCGGCACGTTGATCATCAAGGGCTTGCCGACACAGCTGACCGATCAGCTCAAGCGTCGCAAGGACTGATCGAGTTGTAGGAGGCCACCAGGGCTTCCTTGGCACCTTTGCGCAACTTCTTCACCAAGCGTTCCTGGCGCAAGGCTTCGGCCTTGCTGGGCCAGGCTTCGATATACACCAGCGCCACGGCCGGGCTGGTACTGAAATAGCGCGCCCCCTGCCCCTTTTGATGGGCGATGAAACGTCGTTGCGGATCATCGCTGATACCACAATAGAGCGAGCCATTGGCGGCCCGTACCAGATAGAGGTACCAGGATTTTGCAGGTGAATCGGCAGTGGCTTGGGTCACGGTGCTGTCTAGTGAACGGCAAAGCCGACAGCTTACCCGTTCAGCGCCCGGCCTGAAACGCACGCAAGCCTTTCAATGCCTGCTGGCGGACCTTGCCTTGTACCAGCGGTGTCCAGCCCAGTAATAGTCCCTTGATACCCAGTGCCTGTCGCGACCAGCGCCACAGGTCAAAGCGGTCGTGATGCTCACAGATCCTGCCGTCACGAACGACAAATCGCGCCTGGATATCGTTGATCACAACTCGGCCAGTCTGACTGAACAGGTAGGTGGCGACCCAGTGGGCGCTGCCGGTTCGCTCATCGGCACGCACGGCGTCGAAGGTCAGGGAGAAGTCCTTGGCGCGAGTGGTGAGCATGCGCCACATATCGCCGGCATCCTTGCCACGCAAGGTTCCGAAGGCTGGATCACTGAAGACGATGTCATCGCTGTAGCAGGCCACCATGGCCTCGGCGTCGAGGCGTTGGAAGGCCTGGTAAAAACGCGTGATCAGGGCGTTGTTGGCATCGCTCATGAGGCGGGTCCATTACCGAGGGAACAGACCCGCACAATAGCATCTGGCAGGTCAGACGCGCTCGCTGACCACCTGCACGTGCAGACTGCGCCCGGCCTTCAAGCCGAAGGCGATAGCACCGATACCCACCAGCGCGAAAATCCAGCCAACGGCTTCCCAGCCGCCGGTCAGGTCATGCACCAGGCCGACCGCGAACGGCCCCAGGGAAGCCAGGGTGTAGCCCACGCCCTGGGCCATGCTCGACAGGTTGGCAGCGACATGCGCGTCCTTTGAGCGCAGCACAATCAAGGTCAAGGCCAGGGCGAAACTGCCACCCTGCCCCAGCCCTAGAATGATTGCCCAACCCCACAGACCCTCGAGTGGTGCATACAGGCAACCGAACAGGCCCGCCAGCACCAACACCATAACGCCGACGATGGCGATGCGCTGATCCTTGCCACGGGTTGCCAACCAGGGGGCAGCCAGCGAGCTGATCAATTGCACAATCACTGAACCTGACAGCACCAGGCCAGCCTGGGTCGGGGTCAGGCCGCGGCCGATCAGGATCGATGGCAGCCAGCCAAACACAATGTAGGCCAGCGACGACTGCAGGCCCATGTACAGCGTCACCTGCCAGGCCAGCGGATCGCGCAACAGGCCACGCACCCGATAGGCGACATGGTGTGCGCCGTGCCCTTCACGCGCCTGGGGCAACCAGATCAAGGCGGCCAGCAGCGCCGGAATCAACCAGAAACCCAACCCCAGGGACCAGCTGTCGCCCAGGTGCTGGCTCAGCGGCACGGTAGCGCCAGCGGCAAGCGCTGCCCCCAGGCACAATGCCATGGTGTAGACGCCCGTGAGGGTGCCAGCGTGCTGCGGGAAATCGCGCTTGACGATCCCTGGCAGCAATACGCCTACCACGCCGATACTGGCCCCGGCCATGATGGTGCCGAGGAACAACCCGGTACTGCCAAAGGCACTGCGCACCGCAATCCCGAGCGCCAGTACCAGAAGAATGCCGAGGACCACCCGCTCACTACCAAAACGACGCGCCAGTACCGGCGCCAATGGCGCGAACAGTCCCAGGCACAGTACCGGCAAGGTGGTCAGCAAGCCGGCCGCAGAAGCACTCAGCCCAAGGCTCTCGGAGACCTGGTTGAGCAACGGTGCCATGCTCGACAGCGCCGGGCGCAGGTTCAGCGCCACCAGCACCAAACCCACCAGCAACAGCCAAGGGCGCTTGAGCAGCACCGGCTGGTGTTGTACCTGTTCATCGTCGGCCTCGGCGTCGATCAGCAGTTCTTCAAGCTCCGGTCCCTGGGTCGGTGGAACATTTCGGGAAGTGTCATGGGCCATGGCAGTCTCGCAAAGTCAGGATTCGTTGATCAGGGTTCGGCTCAGGGCCTTGGCCGTGTCCGAATCGCGTTGTTCGATAGCGTCGAGAATCTGCCCATGCAGGTCGAAGACCGACTGACAGCGCGGCGCGTGGGAAAGGTTGTGGTGCAAGGTGGCCGCCACGACCCCGGAGAAATAGCGGTACAGCTCGCTCAAGGCCGGGTTGTGCGCGGCATCCACCATGCGCTGGTGAAACACCAGGTCGCAGCTGATGTAGCGCTCCAGATCGTCGTGATAGTGCGCGCTGCTATGTTCAAGGGCCTCACGCAGGCCTTTGAGGTCTTCGTCTGTACGGCGCAGGGCGGCAAGGCCGATAGCTTCGGCTTCAAGGATATGCCGCGCCTCACGGGCCTGTGCCAGGTCGCAGCGCGACAGTGCCTGCAGCGCCCGCAACGGATCAACCGCAGTACGCAGGTAGCTACCGTCACCCTGGCGCACCTCGACCAGACCACTGAACGCCAGCACCCGCATGGCTTCGCGAACAGTGTTGCGGCTGATGCCAAGCTCGGTTGCCAATTCAGGTTCGGTAGGCAGGCGCTGGCCAACGGCCCAGGCGCCATGGGCGATGCGTTCGCGTAATTGGTCGACGGCTTGTTCGACCAGGGATCGTTTGCTGAGTAATGTCATGACATCCAATCATCGGATGAATTATCTGGAAATACAATCGCGGGACAACCCCGCCCCCACAGTGGCTGTGTGGGAGCGGGCTTGTCCCGCGGTCAGTCAGTTCAATGCATCAAGCAACGCTTGGTTCTGCTCCTGCGTACCGATGGTGATACGCAGGAACTGGGCAATGCGCGCCTGCTTGAAATGGCGCACGATCACGCCTTGCTCGCGCAGTTTGGCTGCCAGTTCACCCGCATCGTGTTGCGGGTGACGCGTGAAAATGAAGTTGGCCGCCGAAGGCAGCACTTCAAAGCCACGTGCGGTCAACTCGCCAACCAGCGCATCACGGCTGTCGATCACCTTGCGGCAGGTGTCTTCAAAGTAGGCGCGATCCTGGAAGGCCGCAGCCGCACCGACAATCGCCATGCGATCGAGCGGGTAGGAGTTGAAGCTGTTCTTGATCCGCTCCAGCGCCTCGATCAGGTCCGGGTGCCCGACTGCCAGACCAACCCGCAGCCCGGCCAGCGAGCGCGACTTGGACAGTGTCTGGGTCACCAGCAAGTTGTCATAGCGATCCACCAGGCTGATCGCCGTCTGCCCACCGAAGTCGATATAAGCCTCATCGACCACCACGACCGACTCCGGGCTGGCCTTGAGCAGTTGCTCGATGGCCTCCAGCGCCAACAGGCAGCCGGTCGGTGCGTTGGGGTTGGGAAAGATGATGCCACCATTGGGCCTGGCGTAGTCTTCGACGCGGATCTGGAACTGCTCGTCCAGCGCCACCTGCTCGAAAGGGATGCCATACAGACCGCAGTAAACCGGATAGAAGCTGTAGCTGATGTCCGGGAACAACAACGGCGCACCGTGCTGGAACAGGCCGTGGAAAATGTGCGCCAGCACCTCGTCCGAGCCGTTGCCCAGGAATACCTGGTTCCCTTTGACCCCGTAGTAGTCCGCCACCGCCTGCTTGAGCAGGTCGCTGTTCGGGTCCGGGTACAGGCGCAGGTTATCGTTCAGCTCGCCACGCATGGCCTCCAGCGCCTTGGGTGAGGGGCCATAGGGGTTCTCGTTGGTGTTGAGCTTGACCAGTTTGGCCAGCTTGGGCTGCTCGCCCGGCACGTAAGGCACCAGGTCCTTGACGAAGGGGCTCCAGAATTTACTCATGTTCAGTTCCCCTTCTTGTCAGCAACGATGCGGTATTCAGCGCTGCGGGCGTGGGCGGTGAGCGATTCACCACGGGCCAGGACCGACGCGGTGCGCCCCAGTTCGGAAGCCCCCTGCTCGGAGCAGAAGATGATCGAAGAGCGCTTCTGGAAGTCATAGACCCCCAGTGGTGACGAGAAGCGTGCGGTCCCCGAGGTGGGCAGCACGTGGTTTGGACCGGCGCAGTAGTCGCCCAGGGCTTCGCTGGTGTGGCGACCCATGAAGATCGCGCCGGCGTGGCGGATCTGCGGCAGCCAGGCCTGTGGGTCAGCCACCGATAGCTCCAGGTGCTCTGGCGCGATACGGTTGGCCACCTCCATTGCCTGCTGCATGTCGCGCACCTGGATCAGCGCGCCACGGCCATTGATCGAAGTCTTGATGATCTCGGCACGTTCCATGGTCGGCAGCAGTTTGTCGATGCTGGCCGCAACCTTGTCGAGGAACGCGACATCCGGGCTGACCAGGATCGCCTGGGCATCTTCGTCGTGTTCGGCCTGGGAGAACAGGTCCATGGCGATCCAGTCCGGGTCGGTCTGGCCGTCACACACCACGAGGATTTCCGAAGGACCGGCGATCATGTCGATACCCACCTGACCAAACACATGGCGCTTGGCAGTGGCGACGTAGATGTTGCCCGGCCCGACCACCTTGTCGACCTGCGGCACGCTTTCGGTGCCATAGGCCAGAGCGGCCACCGCCTGGGCGCCACCGATGGTAAAGACGCGATCGACCCCGGCGATGCACGCCGCGGCGAGTACCAGCTCGTTGATCTCGCCCCGCGGGGTCGGCACCACCATCACAACTTCACCCACGCCGGCCACCTTGGCCGGAATGGCGTTCATCAGCACCGACGAAGGATAGGAGGCCTTGCCCCCCGGCACGTACAGGCCAGCACGGTCCAGCGGGGTGACTTTCTGGCCCAGCACCGTGCCGTCGGCTTCCGTGTAGGTCCAGGAATCCTGCTTCTGGCGCTCGTGGTAGCCGCGCACGCGATCGGCGGCTTTTTCCAGGGCTTCGCGCTGGGCCGGGGTGATGCGAGTCAACGCCAGCTCCAGGCGCTCGCGCCCCAGGATCAGGTCGTCAATGGACTTGGCGTCAACCCCGTCGAAACGCTGGGTGAACTCCACCAATGCAGCATCACCGCGCTCGCGCACGGCCTTGATGATGTCCAGCACACGCTGGTTGACCGCGTCGTCAGACACGCTTTCCCAGCTCAGCAGATGATCCAGATGTCGGGCGAAATCCGGGTCGGCGGCATTGAGTCGGGCAATTGCAGTGGACGCGGTCATAGCGAGGGCCTCAATTAATGGCGAATGCTCAGGCACCCTAAGCTACCAGTCGATCCGCGCGGGCACCTGAGAAAATTGGCTATGACGCGGATAGACGGGCGCGACAGCGAAGGTCGCGCGCAGAAGTCAGCCGCGGTGTCGCGATTCGACAGCCTGGCGCAGGGTGTCGATCAGGCTCTGGATGCGGGCGTGCTGCATCTTCATCGAAGCCTTGTTGACCACCAGCCGGGAGCTGATGGTGGCAATCAGCTCCTGGGGTTCCAGGCCGTTGGCACGCAGGGTGTTGCCGGTATCGACAACGTCGATGATCTTGTCGGCCAGGCCAATCAGTGGCGCCAGCTCCATCGAGCCGTAGAGCTTGATGATGTCGACTTGACGACCCTGCTCGGCATAGTAGCGCTTGGCGACGTTGACGAACTTAGTCGCAACGCGCAGGCGCCCCTTGGGCTCGGCCGCGCCGATGGCACCGGCAGTCATGAGCTTGCACTGGGCGATCTGCAGGTCCAGGGGCTCGTACAGGCCCTGGCCGCCGTACTCCATCAACACGTCCTTGCCAGCCACACCCAGATCGGCGGCGCCATGCTCGACATAGGTCGGCACATCGGTAGCCCGCACGATCAGCAGGCGCACATCGTCCTGGGTCGTCGGGATGATCAGTTTGCGGCTCTTGTCCGGGTTCTCGGTCGGCACGATACCGGCTTCCGCCAGCAGCGGCAGGGTATCGTCGAGAATCCGACCTTTGGATAGCGCGATGGTCAACATGGGAAACGTCGGTCCTTATGCGGCTACAGCCGGCCGGGCCTGATGTGGCCCGACCGCATTCAATTCGGTGCAGCAATTGGCTGGCGCGTCCCTGCGCCGGTCACAGACTAGCCCGGTACGCGACGGATCTTGGCGCCCAGCATCTGCAGTTTTTCCTCGATGCATTCGTAACCACGGTCGATGTGGTAGATGCGATCGATCAGGGTATCGCCTTCGGCAACCAGTGCCGACAGTACCAGGCTGGCCGAGGCCCGCAGGTCGGTGGCCATCACTGGCGCACCCTTGAGGGTCTTGGTACCGGTGACGATGGCAGTGTTGCCTTCGACCTGGATCAGCGCGCCCATGCGGTGCATTTCGTACACGTGCATGAAACGGTTTTCGAAGATCGTCTCGATCACCGCACCGGTGCCTTCGGCAATGGCGTTGAGCGAGATGAACTGCGCCTGCATGTCGGTCGGGAACGCCGGGTACGGAGCGGTACGCAGGTTAACGGCCTTTGGCCGCTTGCCGTGCATGTCGAGCTCGATCCAGTCTTCGCCGGTGGTGATTTCGGCGCCGGCTTCCTTGAGCTTTTCAAGGACAGCTTCAAGGATGGTCGGATCGGTGTCCTTGACCTTGACCCGGCCACCGGTGACCGCTGCCGCAACCAGGTAGGTACCGGTCTCGATACGGTCAGGCATGACGCGGTAGGTTGCCGAACCCAGGCGCTCGACGCCGTCGATGGTGATGGTGTCGGTACCGGCGCCCTGGATCTTGGCACCCATGGCGATCAGGAAGTTGGCCAGGTCGACCACTTCCGGCTCACGCGCGGCGTTCTGCAGCACGCTGCGGCCCTTGGCCAGGGCAGCGGCCATCATGATGTTCTCGGTACCGGTCACGCTGACGGTATCGAAGAAGAAGTGCGCACCGCGCAGGCCGCCTTCAGGGGCCTTGGCCTTGATGTAGCCGCCTTCGACTTCGATCTTCGCGCCCATGGCTTCCAGGCCACGGATGTGCAGGTCGACCGGACGCGAACCAATGGCGCAACCGCCAGGCAGGGCAACTTCAGCCTCGCCAAAGCGGGCAACCATCGGGCCCAGCACCAGGATCGAGGCACGCATGGTTTTCACCAGCTCGTACGGCGCGACCAGGGTCTTGATGGTACGAGGGTCGATTTCCACCGAGAGTTTTTCGTCGATCACAGGCTCGATGCCCATGCGCCCGAACAACTCGATCATGGTGGTGATGTCGTGCAGGTGCGGCAGGTTGCCGACCGTTACCGGACCATCGCAAAGCAGAGTACCGGCAAGAATCGGCAGAGCCGCGTTCTTGGCACCGGAAATGCGGATTTCGCCATCAAGACGAACGCCGCCAGTAATAATCAGTTTGTCCATTTCTGTCTCGCCGCCAATTTAGGCTCAGTTGCGCTCAGCCCAGGCTGCGCTGCTGAAAAATTTCATGGTTACCGCATGGATGCTGCCATCGGTGATCCACGGATTAAGATGAGCATAGATCTGCTGCTGACGCTTGACCGGGCTCAGGGCCGCCAATTCGTCGCTGATCACGTTCAACTGGAAGTTGCAGCCTTCGCCTTCAACTTCGACCCGGGTTCCCGGCAACTTTTCTTCAAGGAAGTTCTTAACTTCTACGGCCTGCATGCTCAACCTCAATCGGCGCCCTGTGCGCGCGGGTCGGCCATCATACAAAAAAGCCCCTCGCCTGCGAACCCCGTAATCGAGGACTCTGACAGAGGGGCCATCATCAGCGGGCAGTCACTGCCCCGCCAGTACTTCATCGAGGTCGTAAACCTCGGCGATTTCACGCATGTCCTGAGGCATCGCGCGCACCTCGACGGCCTTGCCGGCCGCCTTGGCATCACGCATGAACGCCAGCAGCAGGGACAACCCGACACTGCTGGACTTCTCGACCTTGGAGCAATCGAGCACCAGCGTCGCACCCTTGCTCGACGCGATCAGCGCCTTGCCCTGCTTGCGCAACGCCGGCCCCGTACGGTAGTCCAGTACGCCAGCGAGGCCGAGTACACCGTCCTCGCTCAGGGTGATGGTGCTATCGATCATTGCGTTTGCTTCTCGGTTTCTTGCTCGGCAGTTTCCTTGGCCTTGGCCACTTCGCCGGCCCAGCCGTCGATGGTCTTGTCCAGGTTATTGCCGTTGCGCTGCATGGCATCGGCGAACTGGTCACGGAACAGCTTGCCGATGTTGATGCCGTTGACGATCACGTTACGCACTTTCCACTCGCCGTCGAGCTTGGTCAGCGTGTAGGAAACCGGATAGATGGCACCATTGTTGCCCTTGACGGTCATGTCGACGCTGGCACGGTCGTTGCCGTCCATTTTCTCCGCGCCTACGGTGATACCCTGGTTGTTGTACTCAAGCAAGGCATTGCCATAGAACTGCATCAGGCTGCGCTTGAAGTTCTCCTGGAAGCGCTGCATCTGCTCCGGAGTGGCTTTTCGCGAGTACTTGACCGTCATGATGCTGCGAGAGATGCCGTCGGCATCGACCACAGGCCCCAGGTTGGCATTGAGCGCGTCGTAGAACGCGCTTGGATTGGACTTGTATTGCTCCTTGTTGGCCTTCAGGTCAGCCAGCAATTGGGTAGTCGTACCCTGTATCACTTCTTTGGGCGACTGCGCAGCCACTGCCATCAATGGCAGCGCCGCCAGCAGGACCAGAAGGCCGCGTCGCAGGATAGAGATCATGGAAACTCCTTATTTAGCTTCTTTGCCAACGGTATTGAGCAGGAACTTGCCAATCAGATCTTCCAGTACCAGCGCCGACTGGGTGTCGTGGATAGTTGCACCATCCTTGAGCACCGCGTCATCGCCGCCAACGCTGATACCGATGTACTTCTCGCCGAGCAAACCCGCGGTGAGGATAGAGGCAGTGGAATCGGTAGGCAGGTTGTCTACACGTTTTTCCAGTTGCAACGTCACCCGACCGGTATAGGTATCACGGTCCAGATCGATGGCCGTGACCTTGCCGATGGTCACACCAGCCATGGTCACTTTAGCTCTGACCGTCAAACCGGCGATATTGTCGAAGTAGGCATAAACTTTATAGGTATCGCTGCTCGGGCTGGCCGACAGCCCGCTGACACGCAGGGCCAGCAGCAGCAGCGCCAGGATCCCGGCCAGGAGGAACAGGCCGACACCGATTTCCAGGGTGCGGTTTTGCATCAGAAATCTCCAAACATCAAGGCGGTCAGAATAAAGTCCAGACCCAGGACTGCCAATGAGGCATAGACCACGGTCTTGGTGGTGGCACGACTGATCCCCTCTGAGGTGGGCTCACAGTCATAGCCCTGGAATACGGCAATCCAGGTGACGACAAAGGCAAAAACCAGGCTTTTGATGACACCGTTGAGTACGTCATCGGTGAACGACACGCTGTTTTGCATGTTGGCCCAGAACGAGCCGTCATAGACGCCCAGCCAGTCAACCGCCACCCAGGAACCACCCCAGATACCGACCACGCTGAAAATCAGCGCCAGCAACGGCAACGAGATGAAACCGGCCCACAGGCGCGGGGCAACGATGTACTTGAGTGGGTCGACGCCGATCATTTCCAGGCTGGAAAGTTGTTCGGTCGACTTCATGTTGCCGATTTCGGCGGTCAGTGCCGAACCTGCTCGACCGGCGAACAGCAGCGCTGTGACGACCGGCCCCAGCTCGCGCAGCAAGGTCAGCGCAACCATCTGCCCCACGGCCTGCTCCGAGCCGTACTTGGCCAGGATGCTGAACCCCTGCAAGGCCAGCACCATCCCGATGAATACCCCCGAGACGACAATGATCGCCAGCGACAGCACGCCGACCGAATAGAGTTGCTTGACCAATAATTGAAAGCCGCCACCGATCCCACCGCGCCCCACCAGTGCATGCACCAGGAACAGGCAGGAACGGCCGAGTACGGCCAGCACGTCGATGGCCGAACGGCCGAATCGACGAATACGTTCGAGCAAGGATTTTCTGCGCATCAACGCTTCCCCAGAAGATCGGCGCGGTAATCAGGCGCAGGAAAGTGAAAGGGCACAGGGCCATCCGGATCGCCCTTCATGAACTGGCGAATGCGCGGGTTATCGGAGCCCATCAGCTCGTCCGGCGTGCCCTGGCCCAGTACCTGCCCGTCACCAACGACGTAAATGTAGTCGGCAATACTGGCGGTCTCGGCCAGATCGTGGGACACCACGATGCTGGTGATACCCAAGGCGTCATTGAGCAGGCGGATCAGGCGCACCAGAACCCCCATGGCAATAGGGTCCTGCCCCACAAAAGGCTCGTCGTACATGAGGATCTGCGGGTCCAGGGCAATGGCCCGGGCCAGCGCGACACGGCGCTTCATGCCACCTGAGAGTTCGTCCGGCATCAGCTCGATGGCACCGCGCAGGCCAACGGCCTGCAGCTTCATCAGTACGATGTCACGGATCATCTCGTCGGACAGCTGGGTATGCACCCGCAACGGGAACGCCACGTTCTCGAACACATCGAGATCGGTGAACAGCGCACCACTCTGGAACAGCACGCCCATCTGCTTGCGGGCATCGAACAGGTCGCTGCGCGACAGGGTCGGCAGGTTCTGCCCGGCCACCCAGACCTCGCCACTGGCCGGACGCAACTGTGCGCCCATCAGCCGCAGCAGCGTGGTCTTGCCGCACCCGGAAGGCCCCATGATGCCGGTAACCTTGCCGCGGGGAATGCGTATATCGACATTATTGAAGATGCTGCGCGAACCGCGCTTGAAGGACACGCCCTTCAACTCGACCGCGTAGGCGTTATCAACGCTCATCTAGACTCCTTGCGATGCAGCCTTCTCACTCAGACGCGCGCCCCCTTCATGGAGGCACGCACGTCCCAAGCGGGCCGAACAGGCGGCGAACTATAGCACCGCTGATAGCAGCGCCCCAAGGCCGCCGCAGCGCTCGTTCAGCTATGGTTAAGCTAGATCGCGGTCTGTTTGACAATCACAAGGTGAGGGTTTTGCGCATTGTCGCTATAATCGGCGCCTTTCATCAGGCAATCGTTTTCCGCCATGAGCCAATCCAGCGAGCTGATTCAATCCGCGCAGCGCACTATTCGCCTTGAAGTAAAGGCGGTAGAGGGCCTGCTGGCCCACATCGACGCCGATTTCGTCAAAGCCTGCGAGCTGATCCAGGCCTGCAAGGGGCGCGTCGTCGTGGTTGGAATGGGCAAGTCCGGTCATATCGGCAGAAAAATTGCCGCCACCCTCGCCAGCACCGGCACGCCATCGTTTTTCGTCCACCCGGCCGAAGCCAGCCATGGTGACATGGGCATGATCACCCGCGAAGACGTGATCCTGGCGCTGTCCAACTCGGGCTCCACCGCCGAAATCGTTACCTTGCTGCCGCTGATCAAGCGCCTGGGCATCCAGCTCATCAGCATGACCGGCAACCCTGATTCAGCACTGGCCAAGGCCGCCGAAGTGAATCTGGACGCCCGTGTCGAGCAGGAAGCCTGCCCGCTGAACCTGGCGCCCACGTCTTCGACCACCGCGGCACTGGTACTGGGGGACGCACTGGCGATCGCCCTGCTTGAAGCCCGTGGATTCACCGCCGAAGACTTCGCGTTTTCGCACCCCGGTGGCGCCCTGGGCCGCCGCCTGCTGCTCAAGGTCGAGAACGTCATGCACGCGGGCGATGAACTGCCCAAGGTAGCGCGCGGCATCCTGCTCAAGGACGCGCTACTTGAAATGTCTCGCAAAGGTTTGGGCATGACCGTCGTCGTTGAACCCGACGGACGGCTTGCCGGTATTTTCACTGACGGCGACCTTCGCCGCAGCCTCGATCGCAACATCGACGTACACAAGACCTTGATCGACGAGGTCATGACCCTCCACGGCAAGACGGCTCGCGCAGAAATGCTTGCCGCCGAAGCCCTGAAGATCATGGAAGACCACAAGATCAACGCCCTGGTGGTGGTCGACAACGACGAACGCCCTATCGGCGCGCTCAACATGCATGACTTGCTGCGCGCTGGAGTGATGTAGATGACCAACGACCTGATGCACCGCGGCAAGGCCATCAAGCTGGCTGTTTTCGACGTTGACGGCGTACTGACCGATGGCCGCCTGTATTTCCTCGAGGACGGCAGCGAATTCAAGACCTTCAACACCCTCGACGGCCACGGCATCAAGATGCTCATGGCGTCGGGCGTGACCACGGCAATCATCAGCGGACGCAAGACTCCGGTGGTGGAGCGACGCGCCAAGAACCTCGGCATCCCTCACCTGTATCAGGGACGGGAAGATAAATTGGTGGTTTTGGACGAGCTTCTCGGCCAGCTCAACCTAAGCTATGAGCAAGTGGCCTATCTGGGTGACGACCTGCCCGACCTGCCGGTGATCCGTCGCGTCGGCCTGGGCATGGCAGTAGCCAACGCCGCAGCGTTCGTTCGCGAACACGCCCACGGTGTCACCCTTGCCCGCGGCGGTGAAGGCGCTGCCCGTGAATTCTGCGAGCTGATCCTGCAAGCCCAGGGCAATCTTGACGCCGCCAACGCCCATTACCTGTAGAGCGACAAATGTTCAAAAAAATCCGCACCATTGCGCTGTTCAGTGTGATTGCCGCGTTGCTGGTAGCCGTCGGCTACTGGAACATCGGCCCCGAGAGCTTTCTCGACAAACCGGTGGCCACTGTCGATGAAAACGCCATCGACTACTACGCAACCAACGCCCACAGCGTGCAGTTCCTGCCTGACGGCAAGCTGCAATATGAAATGACGGCCGACAAGGTCGAACACCTCAAGGTCAGCGAAGTGACCTTGCTGACCAAGCCGGACCTGCAGATGTACCGTGGTACCACATTCCCCTGGCACGTTCAGAGCGAGAAAGGCGAAGTGAACCCGGACGGCAGCGAAGTAGAACTGATCGACTCGGTACGGATTGCCCGCACCGATGAAAAGAATCGCACGACCATTATTACCACCACGCGCATGACCGTGTTCCCGCAGAAGCAATATGCGCAAACCGAGCAAGCCGTTAGAATCGACGGCGCCGGTGGCGTCACTACGGGCAATGGAATGAAAGCGTATTTGAAAGACGGCAGGATGGACCTGCTGTCCAACGTAAGAGGACAGTATGAGGCTCGTTAAAACCCTCCCCTTTTTGCTCAGCCTGAGCGCAGCACTGGGAAGCGCGAGCGCCTGGGCCCTGCCGACCGACCGTGACCAGCCTATCCGCATTCAGGCCGACAACGCGCACCTGGATGACAAGAAAGGGGTCGCCACCTACACCGGCGACGTCATCATCACCCAAGGCTCGATGATGATCAAAGGCAACACCGTGACCATCACCCGCGCCGACTCCGGCGACATCGACGTCGTGACTTCGGTGGGCAACCTCGCCTACTTCGAGCAACAGCAGAGCGCCGACAAGCCGGACAAGATGAAAGGCTGGGCCGTCACTATCCAGTACCAGTCGCAAAAAGAACTGGTTGTACTGACCGATCGCGCCAAGGTGGAAAACGAAGGCAACACCACCGAAGGAGAGAAGATCGTCTACAACACCAAGTCCCAGGTAGCGACCGCCGGCCGTGGCAGCAACGTCACCACGCCACGCCAACGCATCGACATGGTGATCCAGCCGAAGAAGAAGGCCGAGTAAATGGCAACCCTCAAAGCCCAGCACCTGGCCAAGAGCTACAAAAGCCGTCAGGTAGTACGTGACGTCAGCCTGTCTATCGACAGCGGCCAGATCGTCGGCCTGCTCGGCCCTAACGGCGCCGGCAAGACCACCTGCTTCTACATGATCGTCGGACTGGTCCAGGCCGACCAGGGACGCGTCCTGATCGACGACCTGGATGTCAGCCACCAGCCGATGCACGGGCGTGCCCGTGCCGGCATCGGCTACCTGCCCCAGGAGGCATCGATCTTTCGCAAGCTGTCGGTGGCCGACAACATCATGGCGATCCTCGAAACCCGCAAGGAGCTCGATGCCGCCGGACGCCGCAAGGAGCTGGAAAGCCTGCTGCAGGAATTCCACATCAGCCATATTCGCGACAACCTCGGCATGAGCCTTTCCGGGGGCGAGCGGCGACGCGTGGAAATCGCCCGGGCACTGGCCACGGCCCCGAAGTTCATCCTGCTCGACGAACCCTTTGCCGGTGTCGACCCGATTTCGGTCGGCGACATCAAGCAGATCATCCACCACCTCAAGGCCAAAGGCATTGGCGTGCTGATCACCGACCATAACGTTCGGGAAACTCTGGATATCTGCGAAACCGCCTACATCGTCAATGATGGCCAACTGATCGCCGAAGGCGATGCGCAGACCATCCTGGCCAACGATCTGGTTAAAGAGGTCTACCTGGGCCACGAGTTCCGCTTGTAAGTTCGAAGCAGCACAGCGTTTGCCATGGGCCGCTGAACCGGCGAAATGCGGCATATTTGTTACCGCACCCTAGGCAAACGCTTCAACTTCAGGCATATAATTTGCTTAAAGTTGGCGCTTCGGTGCCCTTGTAGTGGATGGCGCATGTGCGCCGGCAAATAAGGTGTTAAGCCCCTGCCATGAAACCATCGCTCGTCCTAAGAATGGGCCAGCAACTGACGATGACCCCGCAGTTGCAACAGGCCATACGTCTGCTCCAGCTTTCTACCCTGGACCTCCAGCAGGAAATCCAGGAAGCGCTGGAATCGAACCCGATGCTCGAACGCCAGGAAGAAGGCGACGATTTCGACAACAGCGACCCGATGGCCGATAACGCCGAAAGCAAGCCTGTTGCCGAAACCCAGGACACCAGCTTCCAGGAAACCACGCAAACCGTGGACAACCTGGAAGAAGGCGAGTGGAGCGAGCGCATTCCCAACGAACTGCCGGTCGACACGGCCTGGGAAGACATCTACCAGACCAGCGCCAGCAGCCTGCCCAGCAATGACGATGACGAGTGGGACTTCACCACCCGCACCTCGGCCGGTGAAAGCCTGCAGAGCCACCTGCTCTGGCAGCTGAACCTGGCGCCGATGTCCGACACCGACCGGCTGATCGCCGTGACGCTGATCGACTGCATCAACAACCAGGGCTACCTGGACGAGACACTCGAAGAAGTCTGCGAATCCTTCGATCCCGAGCTGGATATCGAGCTCGATGAAGTCGAGGCCGTACTGCATCGCATCCAGCAATTCGAGCCCGCCGGCATCGGCGCGCGCAACCTCGGCGAATGCCTGCTGTTGCAACTGCGCCAACTGCCTGCCACGACGCCGTGGATGGCCGAGGCGCAGCGCCTGGTCAGCGACTATATCGACCTGCTCGGCAGCCGCGACTACAGCCAGCTGATGCGCCGCATGAAGCTCAAGGAAGACGAGTTGCGCCAGGTGATCGAACTGGTCCAGAGCCTCAACCCGCGCCCCGGTTCGCAGATCGAGTCCAGCGAGCCCGAGTACGTTGTCCCGGACGTGATCGTACGCAAGGACAACGAACGCTGGCTGGTCGAGCTGAACCAGGAAGCCGTCCCGCGCCTGCGGGTCAACCCGCAGTACGCAGGCTTCGTCCGTCGCGCCGACACCAGTGCCGACAACACCTTCATGCGCAATCAGTTGCAGGAAGCCCGCTGGTTCATCAAGAGCCTGCAGAGCCGCAACGAAACCCTGATGAAGGTCGCCACCCAGATCGTCGAACATCAACGGGGCTTCCTCGACCACGGCGACGAAGCGATGAAGCCGCTGGTGCTGCACGACATCGCCGAAGCGGTAGGCATGCACGAGTCGACGATTTCCCGGGTAACCACCCAGAAATACATGCATACCCCACGGGGCATTTACGAGCTGAAGTACTTTTTCTCCAGCCACGTGAGTACCTCCGAAGGCGGCGAATGCTCGTCCACAGCCATCCGCGCGATCATCAAAAAACTGGTTGCAGCTGAAAATCAGAAAAAGCCATTGAGTGACAGCAAGATCGCTGGTTTACTGGAGGCACAAGGCATCCAGGTAGCCCGTCGCACCGTCGCCAAGTACCGCGAGTCCCTCGGCATTGCACCGTCGAGCGAGCGCAAGCGATTGATGTAACGGCCCCTGAGGTGTGCCATCGCAGTTCAGTGGCAGGCGCAACACCTGCCTCTTATGCACCGGCAACAAAGGAGAAGCTGTATGCAAGTCAATATCAGTGGACAGCATGTAGAAGTCACTCAGCCCCTGCGTGAGTATGTCGAACAGAAACTGAAGCGACTGGAGGGGCACTTCGACAAGATTACCAATGTGACGGTAATCATGAAGGTCGAGAAGCTGCAGCAGAAAATTGAAGCGACGCTGTTTATTCCCGGCGGCGAAGTGGTTGCAAATGCCGAACACACAGACATGTATGCAGCGATCGATGCCTTGACCGACAAGCTCGACCGCCAACTGAAAAAACACAAGGAAAAACAGCAAAGCCTGCTGCAAGGTGCAGCGGCCCGCTGATCCCCCTCATCCATGATCCGACTTGAAACCATCCTGACCCCCGGCCGTTCCCTTGTGAACGTGCCGGGCGGCAGTAAAAAGCGCGTCCTCCAGGAAATCGCCACCCTGATCGACCGGGAAGTTGCCGACCTGGAGATGCAGGACGTATTTGAAAGCCTGTTTGCCCGGGAGAAACTCGGGTCAACCGGGTTTGGCAATGGCATTGCCATTCCACACTGCCGCCTCAAAGGCTGCTCATCGCCTATCAGCGCCCTGATACACCTGGAAGCACCGATCGACTACGACGCCATTGATGGCGCGCCAGTCGACTTGCTGTTTGTCCTGCTGGTTCCGGAGGCGGCTACCGATGCGCACCTGGAATTGCTGCGCCAGATCGCAAGCATGCTCGACCGCAAGGACGTACGTGACCGGCTACGCGCCGCCAACAGCAGCGAAGCCCTGTACCAGGTCGTACTGGACGCACAGAACGAGCATTGATATATGCGCTTGATCATCGTCAGCGGCCGGTCTGGCTCCGGCAAGAGTACTGCCCTCGCTGTCCTTGAGGACAACGGCTACTACTGTATCGACAACCTGCCCGCCGGGTTGTTGCCCCAACTGGCCGAGAACGCCCTGATCAATACCGAGCTGATGCAGCCCAAGGTGGCCGTATCGATCGATGCCCGCAACCTGCCCAGCCACCTGTCGCGCTTCCCGGAATTACTGGAAGAGGCGCGCGGTCGTCATATCCAGTGTGATGTGCTGTACCTGGATGCCGACGAAGACACACTGCTCAAGCGCTTCTCGGAAACCCGCCGCCGTCACCCGTTGACCAACGCCAACCGTTCCCTGGCCGAAGCCATCAAGGACGAAACCGAGCTGCTGGGCCCTATCGCCGACCTCGCCGACCTTAAAATCGACACCACCAACCTGAACCTGTATCAGCTGCGTGATTCGATCAAGCTGCGCCTGCTCAACCAGCCGGAACCCGGGACTGCCTTCCTCGTCGAATCCTTCGGTTTCAAGCGGGGCATGCCGATTGACGCCGACCTGGTGTTCGACGTGCGCTGCCTGCCCAATCCCTACTGGAAGCCGGAGCTGCGCGAGCACTCGGGTCTGGAGCAACCGGTCATCGACTATCTCGCGGCCCAGCCCGATGTCGAGGAGATGTTCCAGGATATCTCCAGCTACCTGCTCAAATGGCTGCCGCGCTTTGCTGCCAGCAATCGCGCCTATGTCACCATTGCCATTGGCTGCACCGGTGGACACCACCGCTCGGTTTACCTGACCGAGCGCCTGGGCCAGTTGTTGCAACAATCCTTGAAGAACGTCCAGGTCCGCCACCGCGACCTCTAGCCCACAGGACTACCGCCGCGATGCCTGCTCGTGAGATCACCATCATCAACAAGCTGGGGCTGCATGCCCGGGCTGCTGCAAAATTCGTTGGCGTGGCTGGACGCTTCCCCTGCACGGTGCGTGTAGGTCGTGCGCCCGACAAACTGATCGATGGCAAAAGCATCATGGCCGTAATGATGTTGGCGGCTGGAAAAGGTACCCAGGTGCATCTACATACCGAAGGCGAAGACGAGGACGCAGCACTCACAGCACTGGTCGAGCTGATCAACAACTATTTTGACGAGGGCGAGTGATCGCCCTCGTTTTCGTTCAAGACAACGCCGTGTCCATCACCATCATCAGGCAGAAGCCAATGCACAGTCCCAGGCTTGCCAGGCGATGATGGCCGTTGCTGCGTGATTCAGGGATGATCTCCTGAGTCACCACCAGCAACATTGCTCCGGCGGCACACGCCAGCCCCAATGGCAGCAAGAGCTCTGCCACCGTTACCAGCCAGGCGCACAACAGAGCCGCCACCGGCTCGACCAGCCCGGACGCCGCGCCGATCAAAAACGCCTTGAACCGCCCCATTCCCGCCCCGGCGAGCACCAGGGCGATGACCAGGCCTTCAGGCACATCCTGCAGTGCAATACCCATGGCCAGGCTGTCGGCATCTGGCATACCACCGCCAGCTGACACGCCAATAGCCATGCCTTCGGGAATGTTGTGGGCAATGATGGCAATGACGAATACCCAGATCCGTGCAGCTATCACCGGTTGCTGAGCACTTCCCACCAGGGCTTCCGGCGACCCGCCGGAAACCTTGAGATCAACCAGGTACAGGCAAAATGCGCCAAACAGCAGGCCGAAGCTGATCAGCCCGCCCGCTCCCCACTTGTTCAACCCGATAGCCTGGGCCGCATCCAGCCCTGGAATGATCAGCGAGAAGGCCGTGGCCGCCAGCATTACACCGGCACCGAAACCCAACAAGGTATCGGCCAGGGCAACCGCCATGCTGCGGATCACCAGCACCGGCACTGCACCCAGCGCCGTACCCAGCGCGCACAGGGCACCACCCTCGAGCGCGCGCATCATGCGCGGCTCAAGGTCCAGCCAGGCGATTCCCTGCGCCATAAGCAAGGCACAACCGACCAGCAACAGCAGCGTACCGAGGGCCAGGCGAAACAGGCGCACGCCACTGATGGACATCACATCCGTAGGCATACCGGTACGACTCACACCAGGGCGGCTACGTAGCGACGTTCGACTTCGGACCAGTCGATCACGCTGTAGAAGGCATTGATGTATTCAGGTCGGCGATTCTGGTACAGCAAGTAGTAGGCATGTTCCCACACGTCCAACCCAAGGATCGGTGTGTTTCCATTCATCAACGGGCTGTCCTGGTTGCCGCTGCTTTCCACCATGAGCTTTTTCTCAGGTGTCACGCTGAGCCAGGCCCAACCGCTGCCAAAACGGGTCAGGGCTGCCTTGGTGAAAGCATCCTTGAAGGCCTCGAAACCGCCCAGCTGTTCATCAATGGCCTTGGCCACCGCACCCTGCGGCAGACCACCGCCTTTGGGCGACATGATCGTCCAGAACAACGAATGGTTGGCATGCCCGCCACCCTGGTTGATCACAGCCGCCTGCAGCGGTTGCGGCAACTGCTTGACTGCCGCTACCAGTTTTTCTACTGGCCACTCGGCCCACTCGGTGCCTTCGACAGCTGCGTTCAGATTGTTGATGTAGGTCTGGTGGTGCTTGCTGTGGTGAATCTGCATGGTCTGGGTGTCGATGTGCGGCTCAAGCGCATCGTAGGCGTAAGGCAAGGCAGGCAAGGTATAAGGCATGTTCAATGGATTCCGTAGTGGTGAGCCGACGACCCGGCACTTTCCTGACCGGCCATAACCACCGGCTGCGGGCCATGGCTATGGAGCAGGCGTTCGGTACGCGGGTACTGGCCGTACTCGCTGATGAAGTTCAAAAGCTCGGTGTAAGTCTTGCTGCTGTGACGTAGCGCCGCTTCGCGCAGCGCCGGTGCCAGGCGTTGGTCCTGCATGGCCTGCAACAACCGCTGATGGATCGCGCAGAGGTACTCCGCGCTTTCCTGAGGTTGGTTCAGGCGCAAGTGCAGGTCCGCCAGGTTGTGATGAGCGATGACGCACACGGCCACCGCTTCATCGGCGTCATGCCAGCGCTCGAACAACACCTGGGCCAGGGCCAGGGCCTGCAGATACAACTCGCGGGCATCAACCAGCTCGCCCTGATCGAACAGGCGATTGGCGATTTCGGTGGTGCGCTTCCAGTGCTGCATGACAAACCTCCAGTGCGGTATCAGATACCGCCAGCAGTGAGTTTTTCCGGGTCCAGCAGCACTTCCAGCTGGCTGCGCGGCAGGTCGGTGTGCTCCAGGGCGACCTCGATGATCGGCCGCCCCTGCTTGTAGGCGGTCTTGGCAATCTCGGCAGCCTTCTGGTAGCCGATGATCGGGTTCAACGCAGTCACCAGGATCGGGTTGCGCGCCAGGGCTTCCTTGAGCTTGGGTTCGTTGACCTTGAAGCTGGCAATCGCCTTGTCGGCCAACAGGCGGCTGACGTTGGCCATCAACTCGATGCTGCTGAGCAGGTTCTGGGCAATGATCGGCAGCATCACATTGAGTTCGAAGTTGCCCGACTGGCCGGCAACGGCGATGGTCGCGTCGTTGCCGATAACCTGGGCGGCAACCATGGCAGTGGCCTCCGGAATCACCGGATTGACCTTGCCCGGCATGATCGAGGAGCCGGGCTGCAAGCCTTCAAGCTCGATCTCGCCCAGGCCCGCCAATGGCCCCGAGTTCATCCAGCGCAGGTCGTTGGCGATCTTCATCAGCGCCACCGCAGTGGTTTTAAGCTGACCGGAAAGTGCCACGGCGGTGTCCTGGGAGCCGATCAGGGCGAACAGGTTCTGCCCGGGTGTGAACGGTACCTTGGCCAGGCCGCTGAGCTGCTGACTGAAGCGCGCAGCAAACTCTGGATGGGCGTTGATACCGGTACCCACCGCCGTGCCGCCCTGGGCCAGGGACTGCAAGGCCGGCAGGGTGGCCTCGATGTGGCCGATGGCGCCGTTGATCTGGGCGGCCCAACCGCCCAGCACCTGGCTCATGCGTACCGGCATGGCGTCCATCAGGTGGGTGCGGCCAGTCTTGATGAACGGATGCACGGCCTCGGCCTTTTGCTCGATCACCTGTACCAGGTGCTTGAGCGCCGGCAGCAATTGTTCGTGCAGGGCCAGTGCGGCGCTGACATGGATAGTGGTCGGAATGATGTCGTTGCTGCTCTGGCCACAATTGACGTGGTCGTTCGGGTTGACCTTGTCGCCCAGAATCCGGGTGGCCAGTGTGGCAATCACTTCGTTGGCGTTCATGTTCGAGCTGGTGCCGGAACCGGTCTGGTAGATATCCACCGGGAAGTGCTGGATGAAGTCGCCAGCCAACAGCTGTTCCACCGCCTTGACGATGGCCGTGCCCTGCCCTTCTTCCAGTTGCTTGAGTTCGATGTTGGCCTTGGCCGCGGCAGCCTTGGCCAGCAGCA